>Ga0255753_1000608_pt1 | contig 46084 bp, 48 predicted proteins | sample 041ome_10_FD_179953 | JGI IMG/M metagenome (GOLD analysis project Ga0255753, IMG submission 179953) | Coastal salt marsh microbial communities from the Groves Creek Marsh, Skidaway Island, Georgia - 041412US metaG (version 2) | ecosystem: Environmental > Aquatic > Marine > Intertidal zone > Salt... | reverse complement strand
TTGCCTCGCTTGCTGCGGCCATTTGTTTGGCAAGGGTTTCCTGGATCTGGGTTGATTTCCCCGACAGAAATTTCTGGGCGTCTTTTACGGACTCATCATATGCGTCGCGCGAAATTTTCCCGACACATGGGCCCGTGCATCGTTTGATCTGATATTGCAGACAGGGACGGGTGCGGGTCACAAACATCGCATCCGAACAATTGCGCAACATGAACACCCGCTGCAATTGCGCAAGCGTAAAGTTGACGGCACCCGCCGATGCGAAAGGTCCATAATAGGCACCCTTTTCCTTTTTCGCGCCACGATGTTTTTTGATCATGGGAAATTCATGATCGGTGGTCACCAAAATATTGGGAAACGATTTATCGTCACGCAGCAAAACGTTGTATCGTGGCTTGAGTTGCTTGATCAGGTTTTGCTCTAACAACAACGCTTCGGTTTCGGTTTTGGTGGTCAGAAACATCATCTGTGTGGTTTCGGAAATCATCCGCGCAATCCGCCCAGAATGACCCGTTGGGCGCGCATAATTGGAAACACGATTTTTCAAATTGCGAGCTTTACCAACATATAAGACCCGTGCCTGAGCATCTAGCATACGATACACGCCCGGCGATCCATCCAGGTTTTTGACATAGTCCTGTATCAAGTCATGGCCGGTTTTCGCCATCGCAGCACACCTTATATTTGAACCTACGTATATGCGGCGATTCTAGGGTTCGCTGCAATGATCACAGAGAAATTTCAAGAGAAAATCTTTCCACGAAACCTGTGGATAAGTCTGGAGATAACTCTTGGGAACACCGAATTTTTCGTTGTTTTTTGCAGACTTCCGCGATGTGATTAAAAATTAGGCAATTTTATAAGTTATTGATTTTATTATATTTAAAATATGCTAACCTGACAAATCACTGAATTTGTTACATTTTTGTAAACACTTACTGTCGAATAAATGACAGTATGAACAACTTTCGATGATCAAATATAACCATTCGTCATTCAACACCCAAAATATCAGGCGTTTCCCATCCCAAATGCTGGCCCCCATCGGTGCACAGCAACTGCCCTGTCACCGATGGAGCGGTCAGGAAATACCCCAGTGCCGCACAAATATCCTGAGGATTAGAGCCGCGTTTCAAAATGGTATTTTTACGCTGGTCGTCGAAATGTTTTTCGGTTTGACGCGCGCCTTGGATCGTTGGTCCCGGACCAATTGCGTTGACACGAATATCGGGGGCCAACGCACGTGCAGATGTTTGGGTAAATGCCCATAGCCCCATTTTGGCGATTGTATAGCTCATGAATTCTGGGGTCAGTTTGCGCACACGCTGATCCAGCATATTGATGATCAAACTTTGTGCCAGAGGCTCACCATTTTCGTCAATCAGCGCCTTGGGGGCTTGTTGCGCAAAACGTTGCGCCAGAACAATGGGCGCACGCAAATTGCTTTCGATGTGGCGATCCCACGACGTTCGCGTTGCAGTGGCCAATGTATCATATTCAAACACAGATGCATTGTTGATCAAGCAGGTCAATGCACCGCCCAACCCTTTGGACGCCCGATCAATCAGATCGCACACTTGGGCTTCGTCCAATATGTCCGCATGCAGCGCGACCGCATGACGCCCCTTGGCTTTGATCAAGGCCACAACATCGTCCGCGTCTTTAGCCGAGGTATTGTAATGAATCGCAACATCATATCCCTGATCCGCAAGGTATAATGCCATCGCACGGCCCAAACGTTTTGCGCCACCTGTCACCAAAGCTTTCATGGATGCCCCCTAATGGATCAACGATGCGATATACGTGATGTAGATCGCAGTTAGGACAATGCCCCAGACCCGCGTAATTTTCCACCCCAAGAAAACAAACGGTAACAGCACAAGTGCCGCGGCAAGCATAATCCAAAGATCAATGTCCAAGAACCGTTGGTCGACCGGAATCGCTCCGAACATGCTGGCAACACCGATGATGCCCAATAGATTGAAAATGTTGGACCCAATAACGTTGCCCAGCGCGACATCAGCCTGCCGGCGCGTGGCGGCCATGATCGTTGTCGCGAGCTCTGGCAAGGATGTCCCGACCGCGACCAAGCTCAGGCCTATCACCGTTTCACTGACACCATAATAATACGCGATGATTGAGCCGTTGACGACAAGTATATCCGCACCCAGCGGCAAACCGATCAATCCAAGGGTCAAAAATAGCAGGATCTTGAACATGGAAATGGATGGATCTGCGCCCTCTAAATCCACATCATCATTCGCGGATTTACGATGTTTGTTGGCATCACGCACCGCATCCAACAAAAAGAGCCCCAGACCCAACAGCAAAACCGCGCCTTGCCAAATGCCAAATTCGCCCGTGAACGCAAGGGCAATAAACAAAAGTGAGGCCGCCAGCATAATCATATAGGTTTTACGCGTTTCGCAGTCGCGCGTTTCCATGGCGGCGATCATTGCGGGAATCCCCAACACCAACAGCACATTCGCGGTATTCGATCCAACGACATTTCCCATTGCGATGCCGGCGACGCCTTCTAATGTCGCCTTGATCGAAATGATCAATTCAGGTGCCGACGTTCCAAAGGCAACGATTGTCAATGACACGATCAGCGCCGGAATCCCCAGCCGCAAGCTTAGGTTCACCGCTCCCCGAACCAAAAGGTCGCCCGCAACCAACAAGATCACGAGCCCAAGTACCAACATGAGCCAAACCATCAAAATCTCCTATTTTTTGGTACAGCGACACGGCCCGCGGCCAATTTTATATTTCCCACAAGATTGGCATTTTTCTGCCCCCAAGCGTGGCACTTTGGGCAGGCGAAGTTTTCCGAACATGGCAAGCACCATCATTCCAACCAAAAACAGCACGACAACTTTGATGATCATATCACAATCCAAATTGCGCAAAGGCCGCGCGTTCTTCGATGCTGTTCAAACTATGATCAATAATCGACATTCCAAACCGTTTGCCCCAGCCTTGCTTTAGGCCATAGACACGAAACCGGACTTTGTCGCCAAAACGGTCTTTGAGTGTTGGCACCAGATGGCCAATGCCATCAATCAAGCCGACGTCTATTGCTCCACGTCCTGTCCAGATCTCGCCCGTAAACAAATCGCGATCGCTGGCCAGTTTTTCACCACGGCGCTCGGTGACGTGCGATTTGAAATTCTCGTGGATCTCGTCCAACAATCGTTTCAATCGCGCAACATCTTCGGGATTTTCAGGACGGAATGGATCCAGCTGTGACTTGGAAGTCCCCGCCGTGTAAACGCGGCGTTCAACACCATATCGGGCCAATAATTCATGCACACCAAAGCCCGCAGAAATCACACCAATTGACCCGACAATCGATGATGTGTCTGCGTAAATTTCATCTGCGGTTGCAGCCAACCAATATCCACCAGACGCAGCCACATCTTCGACGAACGCGAAGACAGGGATTTCGGTTTCTTGCGCCAATCGGCGAATGCGCGCCCCAATCAACGAAGATTGTACCGGCGATCCACCAGGCGAATTGATAGACAATGCAACCGCGGATGGCTTGCCCTTGCGAAAGGCACGCTCCAACACGGGTGCAAAAGATTGATCATTCAGCACCGCCCTACCCGAGGTTGAAATAACCCCAGACATACGAACGACAGCGACTGTATTGCGTTTTGAAACGAATGGAATTTTCATCATGATCTGCATGTAAAGTCTGTGATGCAGATAAACAAGGCAGCCCGCAAAACAAAGGGGAATTAAACCGCACTTCCCTCTCTGACGGTGTCGATCATGATCTGAACATTATCAGGGTCGGCGTCTGGGGTGATACCATGCCCCAAATTAAAGATATGTGGCCCATTCGACAGCGCGCGCACGATGCGACGTGTCTCATCAACCAAAGCCTGACCACCCGTGACCATATGCGACGACGCAAGGTTGCCTTGGACGCAGCCATCAACTTGTACGTTTTGCGCGACCCATTCAGCCGAAACCGAATTATCAATAGCAACGCAATCCGCGCCTGTGGCTTTTGCAAAACCGATATAGTTTTCTTTGGCCTCGCGCGGGAACGCAATGACAGGCACGGTCGGATAGCGCGATTTAATCGCAGCGGTGATCTTGCGTGCAGGTTCCAGTGCAAAATCATGAAAATCCTGACCGGTTAAGGATCCCGCCCAGCTGTCAAAAATCTTGACGACTTCGGCCCCCGCGTCGATCTGCGCGGCAAGGTATTCAATCGTGCTCTGTGTCAGCAGATCAATGATCTGTGAAAATACGGCACGGTTTTCCGCCTTCAGCGCATGCGCCGGCCCTTGGTCTTTGGTGCCACGGCCCGCAATCATATAGGTTGCAACCGTCCATGGAGCGCCCGCAAAACCGATCAAGGTCGTCTCTTGTGGCAGCTCACGGCGCAGGATCCGAACGGTTTCATAAATCGGATTCAGTGTTTCGTGGATATCGGAAACAGAGCGCAGTTGATCGAACTCTGCCTGCGTCGTGGTCGTCGACATCCGAGGACCTTCACCCGTCTCAAACCACAAATCAACGCCCAACGCTTGGGGCAGCAACAAAATGTCAGCAAACAAAATTGCCGCGTCAAACCCGTAACGTCGAATGGGCTGCAACGTGACTTCGGCCGCCAATTCGCTGTTATAGCACAATGACAGAAAATCACCTGCTTGTGCACGTGTGGCGCGATATTCTGGCAAATACCGACCAGCTTGCCGCATCATCCAAATCGGAGGGGTTTCAAGTGTTTCGCCAGCAAGTGCGCGCAGGATTTTCTTGGTCATCGGTACTCATTTCTTTTTTACTATCTAAGTCACGTCAAAATGCTCTAATGTCAAGCTCAGGTTCTTGTCATGATACACGGATCGCATTAAGGATGAACCATGAAACACGCTCTACCAACACCCGCATCACCCCTTAAAATAGGCACACGTGGCTCTCCTTTAGCATTGGCACAAGCCTATGAAACGCGGGCGAGGTTATGCAAGGCATTTGACCTAGAAGAGGCGTGCTTTGACATCATCGTCATCAAAACAACAGGGGATCGTGTTCTTGATCGGCCCCTCAAGGAAATTGGTGGCAAAGGTCTTTTTACCAAAGAAATCGAAGAAGACATGCTTTCAGGCGCAATTGACATTGCCGTGCATTCGATGAAGGACATGCCAACGCTGCAACCCGACGGGTTGATCTTGGACACCTACCTTCCCCGAGAAGACGTTCGTGATGCGTTTGTGTCCTTGACATACGACAGTTTGGACGATTTGCCAGACGGCGCCAAACTGGGCTCCTCAAGCCTGCGTCGCAAGGCTCAGCTCACGCTGCGCCGCCCAAATCTCGACGTTGTTGAATTTCGCGGAAACGTGCAAACGCGTCTTGCTAAATTAGAATCGGGCGTTGCCGATGCGACATTCCTTGCGGCCGCGGGGCTCAATCGCTTGGGCATGTCCCATATCGTTAAATCGTATCTAGAGCCCGGCGAAATGCTTCCGGCCGTTGCTCAAGGCGCGATCGGGATCGAAAGACGTATTGATGATCATAGATCTGCAGACTTGCTGAGCGCCATTCATGATATCCCAACAGGACATCGCCTTGCCGCAGAACGCGCATTTTTAGCAGCGCTCGATGGGTCCTGCGAAACACCAATCGCAGGTTTGGCAGAACTTGACGGAACCACCCTTCGGTTGCGTGGTGAAGTTATCCGCCCCGACGGATCGGAAGCTATCTCTGACGATCAGACCGCCCCAATCGAAGACGGCGCGCAGCTGGGGAAAGAAATGGCTGCAAACCTACGCAAAACAGCTGGAGACGGCTTTTTTGATTGGGCGGATTGATTGGGGCTTTGCCCCAAACCCCAGGATATTTGCCAGACAGAAAATGGACAATCAGCTTGCATTTTCTGTCTGAAAATATCCTCGCCGAAGGCGAAATTCCTACGGAAGGACCTTGCCCGGATTCATGATATTGTTTGGATCCAAGGCGCGTTTGATCGTTGACATAACTTCGAGCGCGATTTTATCTTTTCTGCGCTTCATCGAAGGTAATTTTGTCAGACCGATCCCGTGCTCTGCTGAGAAACTGCCCCCCAGCCGCAGCACAATGTCCTCGACTTTTTCCATAATCTCATTTTTCAAAGCCGCGTCATCGCGGCTTGCCGATACGACATAGTGGATGTTTCCATCCCCAAGATGAGACACGACAAAGGTTTGAAAGTTGGGGTCGATGGACGAAAGTTCGATTGCGGCGCAGTCCAAAAACTCAGCGACCCGATCCAAGGGAACCGCGACATCGTTATTGATAATATTAGCAAATTGGAAGCTGAGCTCTGCCGCGGATTCGCGACGTTGCCACATTTCTGAGCGCTGGGTTTCATTTTGCGCCACGACAGCATCAAGCACGGCACCTTGATCAAAGAAATCAGACAAAATCTGTTCGAATTGGTCGATCAGAATGATCTTGCCTTGTGCATTTGTCTGCGCAAGTGATGCCGTGGTCGTGCCCAATTCAACCAGAATATTTATATCATAGGACTGAGAAAATGGCGCGCGGGCCTGCGAAAAATGCGCAAGATGTGCGTCAATGTAGTGACGCGGCATATATTCATAGGCTTCGACAGCGCCACCGGTTTCCTGTTGCAATTTATTCAGCAATTCCAAGGCAGCAGGCAATGATTGTACAGCAACCATCGCAGTTGCATAAGCCTTGGGCTTGGGCGATAATTTTAGAACAGCCGCCGTAATGATACCCAAGGTTCCTTCGGAACCGATCATAAGGTGGCGGAGGTTGTAGCCAGAATTGTCTTTGTGAAGCTCTGACATCAAATCCATGATTTCGCCAGTCGGCAACACAACTTCGACGCCAAGGACAAGATCGCGGGTATTCCCATAGCGCAACACATTTGATCCGCCTGCATTTGTGCCAAGAACACCGCCAATCGTGGCGGATCCGCGCGCACCGAAAGTGAGTGGAAAGATCAAATCACAATTTTCAACCGCGGCATGGAGATTGGACAAAACAGTCCCTGTTTCGACAATCGCAACACGCGCTGACGGACGGACTTCACGAATTTTATTCATCCGCTCTGTGCTAATGATGATCGCATCATTCGCTTGCGTCGCCCCTGTGAGCCCTGTGTTCCCGCCCATCGGTACGACAGGGGTTTTATGCACATTTGCCAGTTTGACGATTTGCGACACCTCTTGAGTATTCGCGGGTCGCACCACCGCAATTGGGGTGGAGGGATATTTTTTCATCCAATCGATGGAATAACGATCCGCATCCGCCCCAGTTAAAACATGGTTTGATCCCACTATTTCACGCAGATCGTCAATTAAAGACATAGGTTTAGACCCATTTTGCCAAAGGCGGCAGGCTCATCAAAACTGCATTCGCGTCGTGGCCTGTTGCCAATCCAAATTTTGTGCCGCGATCATAAACAAGATTATATTCGGCATATAGACCCCGATGGATCAGCTGCGCGTCTTTGTCTGCGTCGTTACATGGTTGGACACGGCGTTTTTCGATCAACGGGGTATAGGCAGGTAGAAAGGCGCGACCCAAATCTTGGGTCAATGAAAAATCTTTTTCCCAATCCCCTGTACAACGGTCATCCATAAACACACCACCGACGCCACGGGCGCGATTTCGATGTGGAATGAAAAAGTATTCATCTGCCCATTCTTTGAGTTCTTGGTAAAGTGTTGGGCCGTGTGGATCCAGATGGCGTTTTTGCGTGGCGTGAAAATGCGCAGTGTCTTCGGCGTACTCGATGCACGGGTTCAAATCCGATCCGCCGCCAAACCACCATGCATGAGGCGTCCAGAACATCCGTGTGTTCATATGCACCGCCGGACAATGCGGGTTTCGCATATGGGCGACCAAAGAAATACCGCTGGCCCAGAACCTAGGGTCGTCTTTCATCCCTGGAATACCTTTGCGGGCTGCCATGGCGTGTTGCGCTTCTGAGCCCAATTCCCCGAATACGGTCGATACGTTGACACCGACCTTTTCAAAGACGCGACCGCCGCGCATCACGCTCATCAAACCGCCGCCCGCGTCAGAGCCATCATCGCTTGCGCGTTTTGTTTCTGTTACGTCGAAACGACCCGCGGGCATATCAGAAAAGGGGCCAGTTGCATGGCTGTCTTCCAATGCCTCAAACGCTGCGACGATATCATCTCGTAGGGATCGAAACCATGCGCTCGCTTGTTGCTTTTCGGTTGTGAACGTCTCTGTCATGGTGTTTCCTTTGTTCGATCTTTGCGAAAGTTTCGCATTATTTACGGCCGACGCCAATGCATTAATGTGCTGCCGCTTTGACAGTATCGGCCAATGTGCGACCACCATCAATAATCATTGTTTGCCCCGTGATAAATCGGGACGCATCTGACGCCAAAAACTGCGTTGCCTCGACAATTTCATTGGCGGATGCAATCCATCCAAGGGGCGTATTTTCCTCGATTTCTTTTCGGTATTCTGGGTGATCTTTTAGAACCGACTGCAGGCTTGCAGACATCAACGATCCAAACGAGACTGAGTTTACGCGGATGTTATGCTCGGCCAATTCAATAGCCATGGTTCGTGTGAGTTGATCCAAAGCAGCGGTCGACACGGAATATCCAATCAACCCCTTTTGTGCACGCTGAGACGCAATAGATGATAGGTTGATAATCGATCCTGATGCTTTGGATGCGCCATCCTCGTCATCCTGTTTTAACATGCGTTTTGCGACCATTTGGGTGATCCGATAGCTTGTCATCAGGTTTTGTTCCAACATGGTCCACAAGGAATCATCATCAGCATCTAACAGATCTGTCGTCAAAATTTGTCGTGACGCGTTCACCAAGATATCGACGCGATCAAAGGCATCAATCGTCGCAGACAACAGATTTGCAGCCGTCAAACGTTCACGCAGATCACCGGCGAAATAACGAATATTGCCGTCCTCGGGCACGTCGGCCAGTTCGGCTTTTAACCGCTTTTCGTCCATATCGGCAAAAACAACATTTGCGCCATTATCCGCGAAATGCCGCGCAATTGCCAAACCGATCCCGTTTGCGGCACCTGTGACAATTGCGGTTTTTCCTTCGATTGAAAAGCTCATCCCAGCATCCCCTATGATCGAATTATCGTTTTGACTTGCGCGGTCGTGCCGCCAAAAACACTTTGAACTTGGGTGTCCCGTCAAGTTCGCTTACCATTTGGAAACACTGTTCCAAGGTTTCTTCATATGGCAAATGCCGATTGGCAACCATCAAAAACTGTCCTGACGGCCCCAGTATTCGTGCCGCCGTTTGGATAAAACCAATCCCGATTTTAGGATCCGCCTGACCAAAGGTGTGAAAAGGCGGATTGCTCACCACAAAATCCAATGGCTTGGGCGGTGCCCATTTCGCAACATCGTCCCAACAAAATTGGACACGTGCATCCACACAGTTCTTTTGGGCAATCATGTGGGCATCAAAATCTGCCTCAATCGCGAACAGCGTTTTGACATCTGCCACCGCCAAAATATTCCGCGTCAAATATCCCCATCCAGACCCAAGATCCGCGCCGACGCCACGGGCGACAACGGCAACATGTTTCGCCAACAGCGCCGATGCAGGATCAACGCCGTCTGCAGAAAACACTCCAGCAACGGTTTGAAACCCGTCACCCAAGTCAATTGGCGCTGATCGCCATGCTGACAAATCTGCGTCTGCGTCAAACCAAGAAATCTTTCCATGTGCCTTTGACAGGATTGGGCCCAAGGACACAACGCGCTTGAGATCTTTTAGAACGCTATCAATCCCGTCTGACTTTTGCCCGTCCACAAGGACGACACCCCCTTTGACACACGCGGCAGCCTTGGCGGTCATATCGCGGGCCAAGGATTTTGATTTCGGCAATAAAACAATCGCAGCGTCGAAATCTTCGTTCACATCCTGCACAACGCGGATGCCTGCGGCAGTCAGGGCGTGAACGACGGGCGCAAACCCCTGAACGGCGGTCACGTGTCGTGGGCGCAAAGCGGTAATTTGATCTGCGGACTGAGCATTGAAAACAACGACCGATGCAGTCTGCGGTAAAATGTCGTCCACCTCTTGGTGGGCAAAGGAAAATCGAGTTGTGAACATGTGCCCCACTTTACGGTCGCGTTGATTTTGCTGACGCTATTCTTTTTCCATGGTGCATTGCAACGGATGTTGATGACGGCGTGAAAAATCCATCACCTGAGCAACCTTGGTTTCCGCAATTTCGTGGCTAAACACACCGACGACGGCAACGCCTTTTTTATGTACCGTCAACATAATATCAAATGCTTGTGTTGAATTCATACCAAAGAAACGCTCCAAGATATGAACGACGAATTCCATCGGTGTGTAATCGTCATTTAACAACAGCACCTTGTACAATGGCGGCCGCTTTGTTTTCGGTTTGGATTGTACAACCGTTCCAGACTCTTGTTCATTATCATGATGTTCAGCCATGAAATTTTACCCGATCTTTCCAAAAACAGTGCGGTTCACATATGTTTACAAGATAAATATAGTGAAAGCCAAGGCTTAGAAAAGGTTGCACAGAAAAATGATCACCGATTTGTCCCGCTTTTCCGCGATTGCGTTCGATGCAGATGACACGCTTTGGCACAACGAACGGTTTTTTCAACTGAGCCAAAGCCGTTTTGTGGACATGCTATCAGACTATGCAGACCCAAAAAACCTAGAAGATCGGTTGATGGCGGCGGAACTGCGCAATATGGGGCATTATGGGTTTGGCGTAAAAGGCTTTACCCTTTCCATGATCGAAACGGCGATTGATGTCACAGATGGCGCGGTGCATGCGTCTGTCATCAAGGACCTGTTAAAAATCGGTCAAGATATGTTGCAACACCCTATGGAGCTGTTAGAGGGGGCGCATTTGGCGGTCGCGACCCTGTCACAAAGCGTGCCATTATACGTCATCACAAAGGGCGATTTGCTACACCAAGAACGCAAGCTCGCCCAATCCAATTTAGGTGACTATTTCACGGGCGTGGAAATTGTGTCAGACAAGACGCCCGCCGTGTACCAATCTATTTTGGATAAAATCGGCTGCGCGCCGGACGAATTTTTGATGATAGGGAATTCTGTGAAATCCGACATCTTACCCGTTCTAGACATCGGAGGATGGGCTTGCTTTGTGCCCTTTGAAATAAGCTGGCAATACGAAGTCGCCCAAATCCCAACGCCCCATCCGCGGTTCAAACAAATCACATCTCTGCTCGATTTATTGAAATCCTAATCTGTACGCGCGTCAGCGAACCACAAAATCAGCCTATGGTGAATCATATCCCTTTACCCCCTAAATGTTGAATTATCCTATCCGTATTTTCCAAAATTTCTATGGAATTGAAGACTTTATTCGACAAAGCTTTTGTGCTAGCATTAACTATAAATAAGAAAAAAATCGCCACAAAGATGGCGAGTTGAGGCAGATAAGGACTAAAACCGTGGGTAGACGACATCGTGTGTCGGCTCTTATAGGGCACGTAGTATTCGTAATTTTTGTAGCGTGTTTTTCACTGGTGTCACCATCATGGTCGGCGCCTTATGCGGCTATGGTTATGGATGCCCGTACGGGTAAAATCCTGCATTCGGAAAACGCAGACACCAGATTGCATCCAGCGTCATTGACAAAAATGATGACCCTCTACATCACCTTTCAAGCAATCGAAAACGGTGAAATCGGTCTAGACACTTTGGTGCGTATTTCCAAAAATGCAGCCGCAGAGCCTCCTTCGAAATTGGGATTGCGCGCGGGCCAGCAGATCAAGCTGCGGTATTTGATCCGCGCTGCTGCGATCAAATCTGCAAACGACGCTGCGACCGCATTGGGCGAAGCAATCGAAGGATCCGAAGCTGCATTCGCACGTCGCATGAACAGAACCGCCAAAGCATTGGGTATGACGCGGTCCACATTTAAAAATGCCCATGGATTGACGGCATCGGGTCACCTGTCAACCGCGCATGATATGACCATTTTGGGCCGGCATCTTTTTTACGATTTCCCGTCCTATTATAACTTGTTCTCACGCGTCACGGCCGACGCCCAGATTAGACAAGTCGCGAACACCAACCGCCGCTTTTTAAACAGCTACCGCGGTGCTGACGGGATTAAAACGGGATACACCCGCGCCGCAGGGTTCAATTTGGTCGCCTCAGCGGAACGCGGTGGGGAACGGATCATCACAACTGTGTTTGGTGGACGGTCCACTGCATCACGCAACGCCCAAGTCGCAAAATTGATGGATCTTGGTTTTAAACAGGCACCAAGCAACGTCGCTGTGCAACCGCCAAGCCCGCCATCCTATCAACAGACAAAAGTTGAAACAGCCCAAGTCTCAACAGCCTCAACAAATGGCCTTGCTGGCAAGACGGTTCGTTTGAAAACAAACGTGACCAAAAGTCTGCACCCAAAATTACGCCCTGGTTCGGACGCGCCTGTCGTTGCACAAGCCCCGCTTGACCTACGCGATGATATTCAGTCCGCATTGGAACAAGCCCAAGCCGTCAGTTTGACAGAGGCTACGCCCAAAGCTGACGCTGTCTTGGTTCCAAAACCGCGCCCCGTCGCGTTTGCAGTTGAGGAAACACCACAGCAAACCGAACCACAGCAACCCAAGACAGTGACCCGCCTTTCATCGTCCGATGCGCGCAACTGGGGTATCAACGTCGGCAGCTTTCCAAGCCGCTATGCCGCAGAAAAAATGCTGCTCAAAACTGCATTGGCAGAAATTGACACGCTCGACGGGTCGTTGCGCAAGGTCCAAGCGGGAAAACGCGGGTTTGAAGCCAACTTTCTTGGCCTAAGCCAAGATCGCGCCGCGCAAGCGTGCAAACGGCTTCAGGCGCGTGACGTGAACTGTACGCCCATCGATCCAAGTTAATCTGGCTTGGGTCGATCATCCCAATCGGAATTTAGAATACGGCGCGCATCCCCTTCGGGATCATCGTATTGTTTTGATTTGAGAGTATACAAGAAACCAAATAAACCAACGCCCCCAAGAAAGATCGAGATCGGGATTAAATAAACCAAGACATCCATTATTTTATCCGCAGTGCATTCAGTGTCACCGTAATGGATGACAGAGACATTGCCAAGGCCGCAATCAACGGCGTCGCAAGTCCTGCAATCGCGATTGGGACGGCGACAACATTATACAGGGTTGCGATTTGAAAATTCTCTTTGATCCGACGCTGGGATTGATCGGCGACACCCACAACCCCAACCAATTGATCCAACCGTGCACCCAAAAATACGATGTCAGAGGCAACGCGCGCCGCATCTAATGCCGATGCTGGGGAAATCGACACATGTGCCGTCGTCAAAGCGGCGGTGTCATTCAATCCGTCCCCGATCATGAGCACCGTCTTGCCACTGGCGTGTAGCGACGAGATATAGGCCGCTTTGGAAATGGGTGTTTCACCGGCTGCAAAGGTGGTGATGCCCAGATCCTGTGCCACGCTCTTGACTGCCAATTCGGTATCGCCCGATAAAATATGGACATCTAGGCCTTGCGCCTTGAGTTCATTGATTAAGTCCCGCGCGCCCAGTCGCAAGGTGTCAGCAAACTCAAATCCAATCGGGGTTTGATCACCAATCGCCAAAAACGTTGCTGTTCCTTGGTCATGCGTAGCGCCGACCCATTCCGCACGACCAAGACGCACCAGCATCCCGTCAAAGCGTCCTTCGATACCAAAACCCGGCACCTCATTCACGTCTGTAACCTGTGCCCTGCTCATTCCTTGTGCGTCAAGCGCGCTCAGCAATGCGCGCGACAGCGGGTGGCTTGAATGCGATGCAAGCGTCGCCGCAATCTGCAAATGTGTGGCTTGGGCAATCGGAAGACTGACCAATCGGGGCGTCCCATTCGTGAGCGTTCCGGTTTTGTCAAAAACCACCGTATCAATTTGGGCGATACGTTCCAAGGCTGTGGCGCTTTTGATCAAGAGACCCTTTTTATACAAACGTCCCGAGGCTGCGGTTGTGACCGCAGGCACGGCAAGGCCCAACGCACATGGACAGGTGATAATCAAAACCGCGGACGCGATATTCAGTGACATCCGCAGATCCCCAGAATACAGGAACCAACCGATAAAGCTGATCGCTGACAAAATATGCACGCCCGGAGCATAAAGGCTGGCCGCTTTGTCCGCGATAGAGGTGTATTTTGACCGCCCGCTTTCCGCAATGGCCACCAATTCGGAAATTTGGTGTAATGATGTATCCTGCCCCACGGCCGTTGCACGCACCAACAGAGGACCCGTCAAGTTCAATTCGCCCGCACGCAATGCGTGACCAATATTCACAAATTCTGGGCGTGTTTCGCCGGTCAAGATGGATCGATCAACTTCTGACGTGCCGTCGATGACATCGCCGTCGACAGGCAACCGCGCACCGGGGCGGATGACCAAAATATCGCCAACGACCAGTGATTTGACACCAACCGTTTCGTCGCGCCCATCGCGCCGTACAATCGCGCGAGGAACCTCAAGCGCTGACAACTCTTGCGCGGCGGAACGTGCCATGGATCGGGTGCGATGGTCCAAATAGCGCCCCGCCAACAAGAAAAACGTCAGCGAAATCGCGGCATCAAAATATGCGTGTTCACCCGACAGGGTCGTTTCGTACAGGGATGTGACCAAGGCCAATAGGATCGCCAATGAAATTGGCACATCCATATTCAAATGGCGATGTCGCAAGACGCTCCACGCGCTGGTGAAAAAGGGCTGTGCTGCATAGATGGTTGCCGGCACTGCAATCATGGCAGAAATCCAATGGAACATATCCCGTGTGATCCCATCTGCCCCTGACCACACGGCCACCGACAACAGCATCACATTCATCATTGCAAAACCTGATACCGCCAAACGGGTCAGTAATTTGCGAGCTGCGCGTTCCATTTCGCTTTGCATCAACAAGGACGGATCAAGTTCGTGGGCTTCGTACCCAATCGCACCCAGTTCTTTTATGAAATCCTCGACTGGAACAGCCGCATCCGTTTCAATCGTGGCCCGTTTTAAGGTCAGGTTGACACGCGCCGATGTCACATTCGGCATCGCGCTGAGCGTTCGTTCAACGGCGGAAATGCATGCGGCACAGTGAATTGTCGGCAACGTTAAAACAACATTCCCATGCGCATCATCGCCAAGTGCGGTCTGTTCCGCAAACGGTGCCGCGTTACATGCAGGGCAAGCAGAGAATGTTGTTTCAGACATGATTATTTACCTACGTAAACATCCAAGCGTTGTTGGAATGGGATATCAGAGCGCGATAGGGCGTCTATTTTGACCAACCAAAGCCCCTCGGCCAAATCGATTGACGCGCGATAGGCAGTGCCATCAAACACAAACTCAGGATAGGTATCAAACTCCACAGTCGTGGTCCGCCCAACAAGCGCGCGAAGAGACTTGGCCGCAACCGCAGCGCCGTCTGCGTCTGCAATCTTTATCACGATCTCTCCGGCGTCATAGGACACTGCTGTCGACCATTGTAGGGCTTCCTGCGCTTGGCGTTTTTTGTCAAACTGTTGGCTGGCGACATAGGAATTCGCCACCTCAAGACCCGGAAATGTTGATACGGCTTTGAAGGCCATCACAATATTGACCGAGATGATGATCCCAAAGGCAACGGCAAATCCTGTAAAGACGTGCCAGCCTTTGATCTTGGGTGTGTCTTGTTCTATACGAGCCATCATTTTTCGTTTCCATTAAATACTGTATCTTTATACGCACGATCACCGTTGGAAAGGTCTTCGATCCAAATGCGCAGATCTGTAACCTCGGATGTGGCGGGTTTTGAACCTGCGGGCGCCATAACATAGACACGTTGAAGAAGCGTTGAATCTGCATTGACCGTTATCGACTGATAGGGCGTGCCTTCCAGCTGCACGAAATACGCCACGTCGCCACGCACCGAAATTCCGAACTGTCTGTCATCGCCATTTTTATTGCGCAACCGAACTTCGTAGGTATTGCGAATGGTGCCATCAGACATGGTCACAAAGATAGGATTACGCACCGGCGCAACCGTCATATCAATGTCTTGGCGCATGAAAAGGGCCACAACCAGTGCAACACCGACCACTGACCAAAGCGCGGTATAGATCATCGTGCGCAAGCGGAAGACATGATGCCAAATCGGACGCGGTTTGCTCCCCCCTCGTTCCAAGCTTTCGTCCGAGAGCGCCAAATAGTCGATCAAACCGCGAGGCTTGCCAATCTTGGCCATCGTGTCATCACATGCATCAATGCATAGGGCACAGGTGATACAGGCCAATTGTTGACCGTCACGAATATCAATCCCCATTGGGCAGACATTCACGCACGCCATACAGTCGATACAATCACCAAGCTGTTCTGAAGCCTCAGATTTACGATGTTTCCCGCGCGGTTCCCCACGCCATTCACGATACCCGACGGTCAGGGTGTCTTCGTCCATCATTGCGGCCTGAATGCGTGGCCATGGACATGCATAAATACAGATTTGTTCGCGCATAAATCCACCGAACACAAAGGTCGTCAGCGTCAATACAGCGATCGTCGTGTAAGCGGCGGGGTGGGCGGTAAAAGAAACCAAAGCTTGCAACAAAGTGGGTGCATCGGTGAAATAAAAGACCCACGCCCCGCCTGTTGCCATACCGATCAAAAACCATGAAACCCACTTGGTGACCCGCAGCCGAACCTTGCGAAAATCCCATTTGTCTTGGCGATGCAACCGTAGGCGCGCGTTTCGGTCCCCTTCGATCCAGCGTTCCACAAGGATGAAGAGGTCGGTCCAAACAGTTTGTGGACACGCATAGCCGCACCATACCCGACCAAGCGCAGAGGTGAACAGAAACAGGCCCAAGCCTGCCATGATCAACAGGCCCGCGATAAAGTAAAACTCATGCGGCCAGATTTCGATCCAGAAAAAGAAAAACCGACGCGTCGACAAATCGACCAAAACCGCCTGATCAGGCAGGTTTGGCCCACGGTCCCATCGGATCCACGGTGTGAGGTAATAAATTCCCAGCGTGAAGGCCATAAGAAACCATTTTAGATTGCGGAATTTCCCATAAACCCGTTTGGGAAAAATCGGTTCACGCGCTGCGTAAAGTGACGGTGGAGTTTCTGGTGACGAATGCGTCATTTCTTGCCTGCTTGCGTCTATGTTTAAATGGTGCCGCACCTTTGGAAACGCTTAAAGGCGCGGCACTGTAACCCCCGATCAGGGTTTCGGAGGTATTTCAGTTTATTCTGTGGCTTCACCGCCACCAAGGCTGTGGACATATGTCGCGACGGCGCGAATTTCCGCTTCGTCTAAACGTGTGTTCCAGTTCGGCATGACACCGTTGCGGGCAACTGAAATTTGCTTGACGATATTGTCATAGCCGTTGCCATACAGCCAAATCGCATCCGTCAGGTTCGGTGCACCTTGGAAACGATCACCTGTGCCGTCTTCGGCATGACATGCGGAACAGTTGTCCATAAACACAGTCGCGCCTGCCTCGACAACCGATGAGTCTTGGGCCTCACCTGACAGTGACATCACATAGTTTGCAACTGCGTGAATGTCTGTAGGCTCCAAAATCTCACCAAAGGCTGGCATTTGGGAAAAGCGCGCATCTTCGTCTGCGGTGTTACGGATACCGTGGGTGATTGTGGTATGAATATCATCAATCGCACCACCCCAAAGCCAATCATTGTCCAAAAGGTTCGGATATCCATTGGCCTGAACACCCGCAGCGCCAGAACCATGACATTGCGCGCACCACGTGCGAAACACGGCCGCACCTTTGTTTTTGGCATATCCAAGCAGCTCTGGATCAGCGCTGATTTCGGTCAATTCAACAGTGGCAAGTTGATCGTTGATCACCGCATTTGCCAATTCTGCATCCGAAATTTGCGTTTCGACCTGGGCACGGGTGGAAAAGCCCAACAAACCAGGTGTTGCAGATTTGATCATGGGCCATGCAGGATAGGCGATTGTATATCCAATTGCCCAAACGATACAGGCATAGAAGGTCCACAACCACCAGCGTGGCATCGGATTGTCGAATTCTTCGATCCCATCCCAGCTGTGGCCTGTTGTTGGCACATCATTCTTGTTGTCTTGTTTGCTCATTTGTCATGCTCCCGACTTGGGGCTGGTTTATCTTCGTAACGAAACGGAATGCTTGCTGTTTCTTCGTATTGCTTGCCGCTTCCGGGGCGAAAGGCCCAGAAAATCACGCCAATGAAAAAGGCAAACAAAAACATCAACATCCAGCTGTCGGCAAATTGTCTTAGAAAGGTATATTCTTCCATATCCCCACCTATCGGCTTGCATCGGGTTCAAAGGTCGAGAAATCAACCATCGTTCCCAAAATTTGTAGATACGCGATCAAAGCATCCGCTTCGGAAATACCGGGCTGAGCGTCAAAGTTCCGCACTTGGGCACCGGGATAGCGTTCCAGCAAGGCGTCATAATCGCTGTCTGGATCGGCTTGGGCCATGAAATCGTCGCGGCCTGCCTCGATCATTTCGTCCGTGTAGGGGACACCAACGAATTTATGCGTTTTCATCAGATCTTGGATGTACTCACCTTCGATCATTTTACGCTCAAGAAAGCCATATTTTGGCATCACAGATTCGGGAACAACCGATTGCGGATTGCGCAGGTGATCGACATGCCATTCATCGGAATACCGACCGCCAACGCGCGCCAGATCTGGCCCCGTGCGCTTGGATCCCCATTGGAACGGATGATCATACATCGATTCAGCCGCCAAGGAGTAATGGCCATAACGTTCCACTTCGTCACGCATGGGGCGGATCATTTGGCTGTGGCAGACATAGCACCCTTCGCGGATGTAAATGTCACGGCCGGCCAATTCCAACGGGGAATAGGGGCGCACGCCTTCTACCTTTTCGATTGTGTTATCAAGGTAGAACAGCGGCACGATTTGAACCAAGCCACCGATGGTGACAACCAAAAAGCTGAGGATCAGCAAAAGGGTCGCATTGGTTTCAATCGCTTTATGTTTATCAAGAATACCCATTGATGATCTTCCTTATTCTGCAGGCTGCGCAACAGGCGCAGATTGTATTGCGGGTGACCGTTTGACGGTCATCCACAAGTTCCAGCACATGATCAGTGCCCCAGCCAGATACATGACCCCGCCCATGCCACGTACGACATACATCGGGAATTTCGCGGCGACCGTATCGGCAAAGCTGTTGACCAAGAACCCGTTTGCATCAACTTCGCGCCACATCAGGCCTTCCATGATACCAGTGACCCACATTGCGGCCGCATAAAGAACGATACCGATTGTGGCCAACCAGAAATGCCAGCTGACAGCAGACAAGCTGTACAGACGTTCACGGTTCCACAAACGTGGGACAAGGAAATACAACGCACCAAAGGTGATCATACCGTTCCAACCCAACGCGCCAGAATGCACGTGACCGATGGTCCAGTCTGTGTAGTGTGACAATGAATTGACGGCGCGGATAGACATCATTGGGCCTTCGAATGTGGACATGCCATAGAAGCCCACCGAAATCACCAACATCCGCAAAATCGGGTCAGTCCGCAATTTGTCCCATGCCCCAGACAAGGTCATCAGACCGTTGATCATACCACCCCAAGACGGCATCCAAAGCACAATTGAGAACGCCATACCCAAGGTCGACGCCCAATCAGGCAACGCGGTATAGTGCAAATGGTGAGGACCGGCCCAGATGTAGATAAAGATCAATGCCCAAAAGTGGATAATCGACAATTTATAGGAAAACACAGGGCGTTCCGCTTGTTTCGGGATAAAGTAATACATCATCCCCAAGAAACCCGCGGTCAAAAAGAACCCAACAGCGTTATGCCCATACCACCACTGCGTCATTGCGTCTTGGACACCTGCAAAAACTTGGACCGATTTGGATCCCAACAAAGAAACAGGGATCGAAATATTGTTGAACACGTGCAACATCGCAACGGTGACGATGAAGGACAGATAAAACCAGTTCGCAACATAAATGTGCTTTTCTTTGCGGCGAATGATTGTGCCCAAGAAAACCGCCAAATATGACAACCAAACAACGGTCAACAACCAGTCTGTTGTCCATTCAGGTTCTGCGTATTCTTTGGATTGTGTTGCCCCAAACAGATAGCCTATCGCCGCCGTCAAAATGACAAGCTGGTATCCCCAGAACACCCACATTGCCAAATTTCCACCCCAAAGGCGCGCCGCAGAGGTACGCTGCACGACGTAGAAAGATGTTGCGATCAAGGCGTTGCCACCAAACGCAAAAATTACTGCAGAGGTATGCAGTGGACGCAGCCGTCCAAAGTTAGCCAGACCATCCGCCCACGCAAAGTTTAATTCAGGAAATGCCAATTGAAACGCGATAAACGTCCCCATCAGGAACCCCACAACGCCCCAAAATGCGGTTGCGATAACGCCATACCGAACAACGTCATCAAAATATGACTGTTCCCTCACACTGACGGGAACAGGTTCGTCTGTGTTGCGAAGCGTTATAATGAACGCAACCGCGGCGAACAACATAACGACCACGGCTTGCGCCTGATACGCCACATCGCGACCATAGTTTGCCGCTATCATCGCCAAAAGCGTGATAAGGCCCATTACGATCAGTTTGTAATAGTTTGCCATTTCATTTCCTTTTGATTCTCTTACGCACATGGGAATCGCGCGCAAAAACCTTTTCATGCATGATCCGAATGGACCTTTTGCACGGTCTTTACCTTGATCTATGTCAATAAAGTCGGATTCTTGGTTAATTTATATTCGACAGATCGAATATATTACGCGACGAAACCACCATCGGCATCGTCGCCTGCCTCAGCGATTAACGAACGCATATCTGGCACACGCACGTGACGTTTCCCATCAAGCTCAATCACGCCGTCTTTTTTCAGCGCATTAATTTGTCGCGATACCGTTTCCAAGGTCAACCCCAAGTAATCCGACATCGCCTCGCGAGTTAGAGGAAGATCAAATTCAATCGCCTGATCAGGCGAAAGTTTTCGCAGCGTTGCATATCGCCGCGCAATAATTGCCAAAAGAGATGCAAGCTTTTCTCGTGCGGTTTTGCGACCCAAAACCAGCATCCATTCCCGAGCGGCGTCCAACTCATCCAGTGTGATCTGCAACAGACGTTGAACCAGATGCGGTGTTTGCACCATAAGATCTTCGAAAGGCTTTCGGTAAAAACAACACAAGGTTACATCTGTGGTCGCCTGAACGTTATAGACAACCCCATCGCGCCCCGGCCGCCCCACGAAATCAGAGGGCAACAACAAACCAACCATTTGTGTACGCCCGTCTTCCATGGTCTGTGACAAGGTCGCGATCCCCGTGACGACAGAACCCACAAAATCCATCGATTCCCCCATCAGCGCAATGGTCTGCCCTGCATGGAATGTTCGATAATATTTTATTTTTTCAAGGGACACCAATTCATCGTCGCTGCAGCGTGAGCACACGGCGCGATGTCTGATCTGACAATCAGAACAATTCATTTGGGGTGCCTTCTGAAAAGCTGCGGATGTGTTATTCGATTTGATCTGCATCAAAGACATTCACTGTTACTCGATTTACATCCTAGCAGCATGACACATATTGCACAACTCAAGCGCTTGGGTCTTTTTGACGCAAAAGTGCCCCGATACACCAGTTATCCCTCTGCCCCGCATTTCAATGATCGGGTCGATGAACACGTTTTTTCCAGTTGGATCAGTTCGTTGCCAACCGGCACTGGTATTTCGCTATATGTCCACATACCGTTTTGCCGCAGATTGTGTTGGTTTTGCGCCTGTCGCACCCAAGGCATTCAAAATGATAATCCTATCACAGGCTACATTTCGCGGATTGAGGCCGAGCTTGCGCATGTTGTGAAATATCTGCCCCAAGGGACAACACTGACACATTTGCATTGGGGGGGTGGGACGCCGACGATTCTGTCGCCAGACCACATCACCCGCCTTGCAACATCTATTCAAACATCTGTGCCTTTTGCCCCCAATTACACGTTTTCTGTCGAAATCGACCCAAATGAATTGGACGCGCCACGGGTCAACGCGTTGGTCCGTGCTGGCATGAATCGTGCCTCGATCGGTGTCCAAGATTTTGACCCTGAGATCCAGTCCGCCATTGGTCGTCCGCAAGGGTTTGGTGATACAAAAATAGCAATTGATCTTTTGCGCGAACATGGCATTTCGTCGATTAACGCCGACATCGTGTATGGCCTGCCCAAACAGAACAAGCGCCGTCTGACAGACACGGTGCAAAAGCTTGTATCGCTCACCCCGGAACGGATCGCGCTATATGGATATGCACATGTCCCATGGATGGCGCGGCGGCAAAATCTGATTGATGCAGATACGTTACCCAGCCCAACAGATCGGTTAGAGTTGTTTAACACCGCGCAAAACTTATTGAACTGGGACGGGTACACATCGGTCGGCATAGATCATTTTGCCCTGCCCGATGACAGTATGAGCGAGGCCGTCACAACCCGCACCCTACGCCGAAATTTCCAAGGCTACACCGTCGATCCAGCTGTCGCGCTGATCGGACTTGGTGCATCGGCCATTTCGCAATTCCCTCAGGGCTACGCCCAAAACGCAAGCGCGACATCAAAATATTCGGCAGCCATCGACACCAATAGCTTTGCCATCGCGCGCGGTCATGAATTCAGCCCAGACGACAAAATGCGGGCGGCGATCATTGAATCACTGATGTGTAATTTTGATGTGCGTATTGATGAAATGGTTTCGTCGCATGCAGTCACCCGACACGACCTGTATCAGATGTTTGCACGGGTGAACCAAAAGTTCGAATACATCCTTGATGTATCCGAATCGGGATTGTCTATTCCGCACGCCGCACGCCCGTTAACACGTATGATCGCCCGTGAATTTGACGCCTACCAGCTGTCGACAATGGGTCATAGTTCCGCGATTTAAACCAAGGCCGCAGCAATCAACTGTTGTGTATACTCAGTCTGCGGCGCATCAAAAATTTGCGCCGCCTGACCTGTTTCGACAACATCGCCGTTTTTCATGACCAGCACACGATGCGACATCGCGCGTACCACTTTGAGATCATGGCTGATAAAAATATAGGCAAGCCCATATTTACGTTGCAAATCCCGCAACAGATCAACAACCTGGACTTGGACTGTCATGTCCAAGGCCGATGTCGGTTCATCCAAAACAACCAATTTTGGACGCAAAATCATCGCGCGGGCAATCGCAATGCGTTGCCGTTGTCCCCCAGAAAATTCATGCGGATAGCGATCCATCATGGCGGGGTCTAGCCCCACCTCTTGCATCATCTCTTGCACCAATCTGCGCTGCTCGTCTGCGCTGTGATTGGCGTGCACGCTTAGACCTTCGGCAATGATTTGCGCACATGTCATACGCGGCGACAACGACCCATAGGGATCTTGGAACACGATCTGCATATCTGCACGCAGATCACGCAGCTGTCTGGTTTTGAGCGCACCAATGTCTTTTCCCATGAAAACCGCGCGCCCTTCGAACCCGATCAGGCGCATCATGGCAAGCGCCAGCGTGGTCTTTCCCGATCCGCTTTCGCCAACAATTCCAACCGTTTCACCGCGCCTGACGCTAAAGGACGCGTCATTCACGGCTTTGACATACCCAACGGTGCGTTTCAAAAAACCCTGTTGGATGGGAAACCAAATGCGCATATTCTGCGCTTCGGCCACGATTTCGGCGTCTGTTGCAACGGTATCGGGCACGCCAATAGCATGGGCCGACAGCAGCTTTTGGGTATAGGGATGCTGTGGGTTCGAAAACACAGCTTGCGTATCGCCCTGTTCAACGATGTCGCCATCCTTCATCACATAGACACGATCTGCAATACGCTTCACGATGCCTAGATCGTGGGTGATGAACAACATCGACATGCCGACATCGTTTTTCAAATCGATCAACAAATCCAAAATTTGCGCTTGGATGGTTACATCCAATGCGGTTGTGGGTTCATCTGCAATTAACAATTTCGGATTGTTCGCCAAAGCCATCGCAATCATGACACGCTGACGTTGGCCACCAGACAATTGGTGCGGATATGACTTTAGGCGAGAGTGCGGATCGCGGATACCAACGCGGTCCAACAAATAGATGATCCGTTCGCGCGCGGCGTCGCCTGTCAAGCCTTGGTGCAACTGCAGGCTTTCGCGCAACTGCTTTTCCAAAGTGTGCAGCGGATTGAGGGATGTCATCGGCTCTTGAAAAATAAAGCTGATGTCATTTCCGCGGGTTTGGCGCAAATCTTTTTCAGATGCACCCACCATTTCGCGGCCTTCAAACTGGACCGATCCCGACACAGTCGAATTGTTCCCCAACAAAGACACCGTGCTAAGCGCGGTGACGGATTTGCCTGACCCGCTTTCGCCAACCAACGCGACAACTTCGCCCTGCGCAATATGGAAAGACACACCATTCACTACCCGCGTGGTTTTACCCGATTGGGTGAACGAAATCTCAAGATCAGAAACATTGAGAAGCTGTGTCATTCGAACGTCTTTCTAGGGTCAAACGCATCGCGGACCCCTTCGAAGATAAACACCAAAAGCGCAAGCATGATGGCAAAGGTGAAAAAGGCGGTAAAGCCCAACCACGGCGCTTGTAAATTCTGTTTCGCTTGCAGCGTCAGCTCACCAAGCGACGGCGCAGAGGACGGCAGACCAAAACCCAGAAAATCCAAACTTGCCAATCCGGCAATCGTGCCGGTCACGATAAATGGCAACATGGTCAACGTCGCAACCATCGCATTTGGCAGCATGTGGCGGAACATAATCGTCCAGTTGGACACGCCCAGCGCCTTTGCAGCGCGCACATATTCAAGGTTACGCGCCCGCAGGAATTCGGCACGCACGACCCCAACCAATCCAATCCATCCAAACAGCACCATAAGGAAGACCAACAACCAAAATCCACGTCCGACAATCGCAAACATGATGATAATGATATACAGCGACGGCACCGCCCCCCAAATTTCGATGATCCGCTGCAAGATGAGATCGGTCAAACCGCCAAAGAACCCTTGGATCGCGCCAGCCATGATACCAATGACACTGGACAAGGTGGTCACAATGATCGTGAACAGGATCGACAGGCGAAATCCGTATATAATGCGCGCCAATACATCGCGTTTGGTATCATCTGTACCCAATAGGTTTTGACCATTTGGTGGCAGCGGCGCAGCACCTGCGCGGTCGACGGGCGTATCATACGAATAGGGGATGACCGGCCACATGGACCATCCGCGCATAAAATCTGGGTCGTCATACGTGCCCAATTCCACTTGTTCCAAAATGCCGTCGGGATCGTCAAAACACTCCAACACGCCCCCCGTCGCAATCAAACATTTGACCTCGGGGTCGCGATACACGGCTTCGGTTTTGAAATCGCCGCCGAATTGCGTTTCGGGGTAAAAATTAAAAATGGGTGTGAAATATTCACCGCGATATTTCACAAGGATGGGTTTGTCGTTTGCAATAAATTCGGCAAAAAGCGACAGAACAAACACGATCCCAAATATAATCAGCGACCAATACGCGCGACGGTTGGCCCGAAAATTCGCCAAACGGCGTTGGTTTAATGCAGATAATGCCATTGTCTAACCCACTCGCTTTTCGAAATCGATACGAGGATCAACAAAGACATACATGAGATCCGACAAGATCCCGACAACCAACCCCATAAGACCAAAGATGAAAAGCGTACCAAATATGACCGGATAATCACGCGCGACAGCAGCTTCAAATCCCAGTCGACCCAATCCATCAAGGCTAAAGATTGTTTCGATGATCAGGCTTGATCCAAAGAACACGCCGATGAACACCGATGGAAAACCCGCAATGACAATCAACATCGCATTTCGAAACACATGGCCATAGAACACTTTGCGATCAGACAATCCCTTGGCCTTGGCCGTCATGACATATTGCTTTTGAATTTCGTCTAGAAAGCTGTTTTTGGTCAAAAGGGTTAGGGTTGCAAACCCTGAAATCGTGGATGCGATAATCGGCAATGTGATATGCCAAAAGTAATCCGCAATCTTGCCCAACATCGACATATTTTCGAACCCGTCTGATGTCAGCCCTCGAAGCGGGAAAATTTGGAAATATGATCCCCCCGCGAACACGACCAACAGAATGATTGCGAACAAGAACCCTGGAATTGCATAGGCCAAAATGATGATGCCGCTCGTCCATGTGTCAAAGCTGCTTCCGTCTTTGACCGCCTTGCGCACGCCCAACGGGATTGAAATCAGATAGGCAATCAATGTGGACCAAAGCCCAAGAGAAATCGAGACAGGCATTTTTTCCAACACCAAATCAACAACGCTGATCGATCTGAAATAGCTTTCGCCGAAATCAAGCCGCAGATAGTTCCACATCATATTCAAGAACCGCTCGAGCGGTGGTTTATCAAAGCCAAATTCACGTTCGAGTTCGGCAATGAATTCTGGCGGCAAACCGCGGGCGCCGATGTATTTATCGCTGTCCACAGATTCCATCACATCTGATCCACCACCCGAGATGGATTCAAAGACGTCGCCCTCACCCTCTAAATTTGCGATTATTTGTTCAATCGGTCCGCCCGGTACAAATTGTACAAGGGCGAAGTTGATGATCATGATCCCCAACAGCGTGGGGATCACCAATAACAAACGTCGCGCTATATATGCGCCCATGGCTTACTTTAGAACCCCTTGATCCATCAGCTTTTGCGCCTTGTCTGCATTGTACCACCAATAGCTGAGGTAGCCCAAATCATACGGTGCAATGTCTTGAGGATGTTCGTACATGTCCCAATATGCAACGCGATGGGTCGCATTGTACCACTGAGGGATCCAGAACCGATAGGCCCGCAAGACACGGTCCAAAGCGCGAACGGCGGTCTGCAGTTCATCTTTGCTTTGCACGGCCAATACTTTTTCAATCAATGCATCAACCGCTTCGGATTTTAGACCGGGTGAATTAAATACCGATTCATCGGCTGTTGCAGATCCGAAATACTGTTTCAAACCAGAACTGGGTTCCAATGACATTGGGAATTGATCTGTGATCATGTCAAAATCATAATTCCGCGTACGGTCGGTATATTGTGCGGGATCGATGCGGCTGTAGATGGCGTCAACGCCCGCCGCACGTAGATTTTCCACAAAGGGCAATATCACGCGGTCAAAGGTCGGGCTATCTTCGATAATCTCGATTTGCAAAAGCTCACCTTGTGCATTTCGACGCAACCCGTCGTCGCCAACGATCCAACCGGCAGCATCCAACAAAGCATTTGCCAGACGCAGGTTATTACGATCCGTCGGACGGGTTCCAGACACAGGTGCCATAACCGCATCATCCGTTAAAACGCCAGCAGGCAGTTTGTCAGCCAAGGGTTCGAGCAATGCCAATTCACCCTCTGTCGGTTTTCCAACTGCGGCAAGGTCGGAATTTTCCCAGAATGAATTGATCCGTGCATATTGGCCATAAAATAGGGATTCATTCGACCATTCAAAGTTAAAGAGGTATCCCAATGCCTCGCGTACACGGACGTCTTGGAATTTTTCGCGCCGCAGGTTCATTGCAAAACTCTGACCCGTGGCCATGCCGCCATCAGGCAAGGTTTTCTTTACAACCAAACCGTCGTTCAGCGCAGGGAAATCATATGAGGTTGCCCATTGCTTTGCACTATTTTCGATACGGAATGTGTATTCGCCTGATTTGAATGCTTCAAAAGCGGCATTGCTATCGGCAAAATATTCCACCCGAATGATATCGAAATTGTTTTGCCCTTGTGCAATTGGCAAATTTTTCCCCCAATAATCGGGATTGCGTTTGTATGTGATCGAACTGTTGACCTCATAGCCATCCAAAACATAGGGACCAGACCCAAGCGGGATTTCCATGCGCGATTCATCCAGCGTGGCGCCTGTGCTGTCGAACCATGCTTTCGACATAACCGGCAATCCCCCGACCAAAGGAATAGAATCGCGTTTTGACGCATCTTCGGCAAAGGTGTATTTGATCCGTTTGTCATCCAGCACTTCGGCTGATGATACGACTTGCCCCAAAACCGCGCGGTAGCTGGGCAAACCGTCTTTTAAAAACAACTCATAGGTAAACTTTGCGTCGTCTGCGGTAACGGGTGACCCATCGGAAAAGCGCGCCTCTGGCCGAATGTTGAAAATGACCCATGATTGATCGGTTGGGTATTCAATCGTTTCGGCCAACAAACCGTAGACGGACCCAACCTCGTCTGAGGTGCCCGTCAAAAGGCTTTCAAACGGTGCCGAAGAAAGGGCACCTGCGCGGCCTTTGCGCGAATACGGATTCATGGAATCAAATGTTCCGGCCGCCCAAATCGAAATCTCGCCCCCTTTGGGCGCAGTCGGGTTCACATAATCAAGATGGGTGAAATTAGCGGGATATTTCAGTTCCCCAAAAAAATTGTATCCATGCGAGACAATTGTTTCTTCTGAACGTCCGATACTTGGAAATAACGCACAAATCGAAAGGGCAAAAGCAGCCAAGACCATTTGTGGTTCTGTTCGGACAGAAAGTGCGCGCACCACAGATTTAGACATTCCAAACTCCCTCATTTTTTATACCAAGCTAGTGCGAAGCTAGGGTTAGGTGCAAGAGCAATCAAGAATCTGTGATCGCAATGACGAAAAAGCCACGCAAATTGCGTGGCTTTTCATCAAATTGCTGTACTGGCGTTGGATTAATTTCCGATTGTCGCCAGATATGCGATCAGGTTCGCGCGGTCATCAACGCTTTTCAGACCTGCAAAACCCATTTTTGTGCCGGGCGCATAGGATTTTGGGTTGGTCAAGAAGCCGTTCAAATGTTCTGGGTCCCAAACATCTGCCACTGCGACCAATGCACCAGAATATCCATAGCCATCAACTGATCCAACCGCACGATTCACAACACCATACAAATGTGGGCCTGTGCCGTTTGCGCCGTCTTCTAGCTTGTGACAGGCTTTACACTTGCCAAAAACCTTTTCGCCTTTATCTGCGTCTGCGGATGCCATGATGGTTGCGAAATCAACTTCTTCTTCTTCAGCTGCTTCGCCTTCGCCGTCTTCTACAGCGATCTCATACCCTGCAACGTGCTCTTCGCCGTGACCGCTTGGTCCGACATGATACAAAGATTCTGCGGCCCAGTTACCCAGCAAGAAAACCAAAAGGGCGCCACAGAAGCCGCCAATAATTTTGGTAAAGGTCATTGTGTCCATAGCTCATCATTCCATCTGCTAATGTTTGGGTGCTTTCTATCCGCTTCCAACCACGTTATGCAAGGTGTAGTACCGCGACGAAACGACCAAGATTGATAAAAAACGGAAAAAAAATGACAAAATATATCGCATTTCAAGGTGAACTCGGGGCCTACGGCCACGAAGCATGCAATTCTGCCCATCCAGAGATGACGCCGCTGCCGTGCAAAACCTTTGACGATGTGATTGCCGCGGTGCGTTCAGGCCACGCAGACTTGGCCGCTTTGCCCGTAGAAAATTCAACCTATGGACGGGTCGCCGATATCCACCGCCTGCTGCCTGAATCAGATTTGCACATCGTTGGTGAAATTTTCACGCGCGTGCGGATTTCGTTGATGGCGCTGCCCGGTGTTCCGTTACAAGATATCAAAAAGGTGCGCGCGCATTTGGTGTTACTGCCCCAAGCCAAGTCATTTTTGCAAAAGCATAATATCGCGGCAGAAGCCGCCGCAGATAGCGCAGGCGCAGCGGCAGAATTGGCCGTCAGCGGCGACCGGTCAAGCGGTGTTTTGGCCTCGGAATTGGCGGCGCAGGCCTATGGTTTGAACGTGTTGGCAAGCAATATCGAAGACTATGGCCACAATACAACGCGCTTTTTGATCATGTCGCGCACCCCCGATCACAGCCGTCGTTCAGATCGTACGATGATGACTACTTTTGTCTTCCAAGTGCGCAACATCCCTGCCGCCCTTTACAAGGCAATGGGGGGATTCGCGACAAATGGCGTGAACATGACCAAATTGGAAAGCTACATGGTCGGTGGATCATTTACAGCCACGCAGTTCTACGCCGATATCGAAGGCCACCCCGAAGACGATAACGTGAAGCTTGCCCTAGAAGAATTGGATTACTTTACCGATTCGATCCACATTCTTGGCGTTTATCCAACTGACCGCAGTCGCGATTGAAAACGGTGGCGGGCCTATTCAAATCCCGCCTCAATACCTTCTGCCAGATCCTGAACACGCCGCGCAAAGCGGCGATTGAACTTTGATCGCGCCAGTTTCATCGATTGAACCAACAATCGCGCGCCCAGTGTCTTTGGTTGAATAACGGCTTCAACCTTTAATCGCGTCTGCGTGCGCGATAACGGGATCACATCGATCCGCGTCTTTCCCGCCACGCTTGGGTTGTCGGCATCAAAAACCAAAGAATTTGGCACATCTGCTTCGATCAAGTTTACTTCAAAGGATCGATTGCGTCCGCGAAACGTAAACCCAATCCGCCACTTTAGACCTTCTGAGATATCTTCCGATTCGTCGATCCGATTGACCCGCGCCCCGCGTTTGATTGCCATCCGTTCAAATACTTCGAACTCGGATAGGCGATCAAAGACTTCCGTTTGTGAAAGTTTGATATCGTGGTGTGATGAAAACTTCATATTTGAATAATCCCCTACTCATGGTCAGAGATAGCGATTTACAGGCGATTAGCAAGCCAATTTCGAATCAAATAATGCGCAATCGATCCCGGACGTGCGGGGAATATTCGGGTATCATTCCCTGCAAAGACCTCTAACAGTTGTGATCTGGAAAGCCATAAGGCGTCTTCGATTTCGACCGGGTCAATTTTAATATCTTGGCTTAGGGCTTCGCCGTGACATCCGATCATGAGCGAATTTGGAAATGCCCAAGGTTGGCTTGCGATGTATTTTACGTCGCCAACACGGATGTTGGTTTCCTCAAACACCTCACGTCTGACGGCCGATTCAAGCGTTTCGCCCGGTTCTACAAACCCCGCAAGACACGAATACATGCCTTGTGGCCATGGGTGCGAACGGCCCAAGAGAATGTTGTTACCATGTGTGATTAGCATAATAACCACGGGATCAGTCCGTGGAAAATGCGAGGCACCGCAGCTTGGGCAGGTACGTTGCCAACCCGATTGGGTCATGTCAGAGCTATGGCCGCATTTTGCGCAAAACCTGTGCGACTGATGCCAATGAAACAAGGCTTTTGCCGTCGAAACCAATTCCCCTTCGCGCGGGGTAAAATTCATCAACAATCCGCGAGGTTCGGCAAAAACGATGGTGTCTGGAAAATCTGGGTGACGTTGATGGGTCGGATCGAAAAACACCGCTTCGCTGGGCATTTCGCCCACATCAGGTTCCCATCCAGAAATATCAAAGGCGAACAAAGGCCCCGCTTCATCCACGCCCAGAAATATGTAATCTGCCCCATCAAGCGCGCGATGACCCGCTTTGACAAAATAGATTGGGGTTTCAGCATTTAGATCGATCAAGACCTTGCCACGCCAAAACACAAGACATCTGTCATCTGCACGCGGGATTGCTTTGTCTGTGCCACGCAGGTCGGCGGCGCGATCCAGATCGGATCCTGCAAAGGTTAAATCAAACTGACCTGTCATCGTCTTCCCCCAATAACTGGGATCTTTAGACACCGAAACATCATGATGTGCAATGCTTCTGCATTCAGATCACAGGGCAAACAAAATGGATTTGTTGGTTGCATTTCTGTTCGCAAAGACCTATTTGACGCATCGAGAGGTTGGCGCGGGCGAGCGCCTCGCCAACCCGGTCAGGTCCGGAAGGAAGCAGCCGCAACGAGCCCCGCTTGGGTCGATGTCCAGCCTCTCACCTTTTCTCAGGCCTCTTGAACTTTGCAACCGACCGCATGCCTGCGGCGCGAGTATTTTTGCAAAGATGAAATCAAGCTCGCAACGCCCATCGCGTTTGTGCGTCTGTTTCAACCGCGCAGGGTCTTTGTTCACGCAGGCGCTCCAAAGCGGTTTCGCCGTCTGCCCCCAGTTCGACCATAAGACGCAGGACGGCCATTCCAGATCGCCCACATCCGCCAAAACAATGGACCAAAACACGACCGCCTTGTGACACGATCTGATGTGCAAAAGGCGCTGTTGCCGACCAAACCACATCGGTGTCAGCATCCGGAGATCCGAAGTCAACGACAGGAACAGACATCCATTTGACACCGCGTTTTTGCAATACGTCTGGCAGGTTTGATGCACCCTTTTGGCGCATCTCATCATGGGGGGTCATCGATATAACAAGCTGCGCGCCCCAGTTTGAAATCATGTCCGCATCCTGTTCTATGTCGCCATACCGACCTGGAAGGGGTGAAATCCCGAACGCGCCTTGCCCCATCGTGATCGTTGAAATCGTGAATTCCGTCATTGGTTGCCCATTTTATTGTGCTTGGCTTTGCATCCTCTCTGGACCTTAGCGCATCAAGCGCATAGCTTAGGACCAGCAAAGGTTTATGTGAGGAACTATGGCAGAGGCGAACTCCAAAGGCTACCAAGTTTTGGCGCGAAAATATCGCCCAGAAACATTTGCCGATTTGGTCGGACAAGATGCCATGGTGCGCACGCTGAAAAACGCTTTTGCCGCCGACCGCATTGCACAAGCTTTCATCATGACGGGAATTCGCGGAACGGGGAAAACCACCACGGCGCGGATCATCGCCAAAGGCATGAATTGCGTAGGTCCCGATGGAACCGGAACGCCCACCACAGAACCCTGTGGCGTGTGCGAACATTGTACAGCGATTATGGAAGGGCGACATGTCGACGTCATGGAAATGGACGCCGCCAGCCGCACAGGCGTTGATGACATCCGTGAAATAATCGACAGCGTGCATTATCGCGCGGCCTCTGCGCGGTACAAGATCTATATCATCGACGAAGTTCACATGCTGTCCACAAACGCATTCAATGCGTTGTTGAAGACACTAGAAGAGCCGCCTGCGCATGTGAAATTCATCTTTGCCACTACTGAGATACGCAAAGTCCCCGTCACCGTTTTGTCACGCTGCCAACGCTTTGACCTGCGCCGTATCGAACCAGAGGTGATGATTGCGCTCATGCGCAAAATTGCGACGTCTGAGGGGGCAGAGATCACCGATGATGCGCTTGCCCTAATCACGCGTGCAGCCGAAGGATCGGCGCGGGATGCAACATCGCTTTTGGATCAAGCAATCAGCCATGGGGCAGGTGAAACAAATGCCGACCAAGTGCGTGCGATGTTGGGATTGGCCGATCGTGGTCGTGTGCTCGATCTGTTTGAAATGATCATGCGCGGCGACGCTGCGGGTGCGTTGAATGAACTGGGACAACAATATTCGGATGGCGCTGATCCGATGGCGGTCATCCGTGATCTTGCGGAAATCACGCATTGGATTTCGGTTGTAAAAATAACGCCAGATGCCGCAGATGATCCAACGGTATCGCCCGATGAACGGTCACGGGGTGTGGCATTGGCGGGACTGTTGCCAATGCGGGTCATGACACGCATGTGGCAAATGTTGTTAAAAGCATTGGACGAAGTTGCGTCATCCCCAAATGCAATGATGGCTGCGGAAATGGCGGTGATCCGATTGACCCATGTGGCCGATCTGCCATCCCCCGAAGAATTGGTCAAACGCCTCGAAGAGACACCTCCGCCACCTCCACCAGGGGGCGGCACTTCGCAACGGGGTGCCCTGTCGCAAACTGTGGCGCAAGGCAGCGCGCAAACTGGACACCCGCAAGGTGGCGGTGCAACACTTCGGGCCGGCAGCCCAGCCGTGGCAGTTGCCACGCAAGCCGATAGTTTGTCGTATTATGCGTCATTTGACAGCGTGGTCGAATTGATCCGATCCCAGCGCGATGTCAGATTGTTGGTCGAAGTGGAAACCTGCGTAAAGCTTGCATCCTATCAACCCGGCCGCATTGAATTTGAGCCGACCGCAGATGCCCCAAACGACTTGGCACAAAGATTGGGAAGTCGACTGCAGTCATGGACTGGAAAGCGGTGGGCAGTCAGCCTTGTTAACTCTGGTGGTCGCGACACGATTGCCGATGTTAAGGACGCCGCCGAAATCGCCTTGAAGGAAAAAGCTGCAACGCATCCACTGGTGCAAGCCGTTGTCAGTGCGTTTCCCAAAGCACATATAACCAAAATCGTCACACACCAAGATTTGATCGCCGACGCCCAAGCCGACGCGTTGCCCGAGGTCGAGGATGAGTGGGATCCATTTGAAGAAGAATAGGAGAACATAGTATGTTCAAAGGTTTAGGCGCCATGGGTGATATGGCAAAAATGATGAAAGCCGCAAAAGAAATGCAAGAGAAATACACCCAGATGCAGGGTGATATGGACAGCATTTTGGTTGTCGGCGAAGCGGGCGCAGGATTGGTCAAAGCGACCTGCACAGCGCAAGGAAATCTGAAATCATTAGACATTGACCCAAGCATTTTCGTTCCCTCCGAAAAAGAAGTGGTCGAGGATTTGATCGTTGCCGCCGTGAAAGATGCCCAACAAAAAGCGGCGGATCGTGCGGCCGAGGAAATGGGCAAACTGACCGAGTCTCTTGGCCTGCCGGCTGGTATGAAAATGCCCTTTTAATCATGGCGCAATCGCACGACATTGATCAGTTGATCGCGATGATGGCCAAGCTTCCCGGGCTTGGGCCACGATCGGCGCGTCGTGCGGTTTTGCACATGATCCGCAAACGTGCGCTTTTGCTGACGCCACTGGCCGATCAAATGAAACGCGTGGGCGATACCGCGCGCGAATGTTTGAACTGTGGCAACATTGAAACGTCGGATATTTGCAGCATTTGCAATGACGAAGGACGGGCCAATGGTGAGATCTGTGTTGTCGAGGACGTCGCCGATCTTTGGGCGATGGAACGGGCCAATGTGTTCAAAGGCCGCTATCACGTTCTGGGGGGTACCTTATCGGCATTGGATGGCGTAGGACCGGATGATATCCGCATTCCAAAACTGACAGATCGCGTTACGACCGAAAACGTGACCGAAGTTATCCTTGCATTGAACGCGACAATCGACGGCCAAACAACCGCGCATTATATCGCAGATCAGCTTGAGCATCGCGTATCTGTCACGTCACTTGCCAAAGGTGTGCCCGTGGGCGGAGAACTAGATTACCTTGATGACGGTACCATTAGTGCTGCGTTAAGCGCCCGCCGCAAGGTTTAAAAAAGCCGGCCAAAAGGCCGGCGTTTTTATTCAGACCACCAGTACATCCAACGGAGGGAAGCCGTTAAAGCAGACCGATGAATATGTGGTTGTATACGCGCCACATGATTTGATCATGATGCGGTCGCCTGCAGCCAAGCCAACGGGCAACATAACGGGGCGTTTTTCGTAAAGAACATCCGCGCTGTCACAGCTTGGGCCCGCGACGATACAGGGTGCCATATCTTCATGATCCCGATCCGTGACAAAAGAATAACGGATCGCCTCGTCCATGGTTTCGGCCAAACCTGAGAATTTACCGATGTCCAGATACACCCAGCGATGTAGATCATCGTCGGATTTGCGGGATACAAGCATCACCTCTGCGGCAATCACACCTGCTTCTGCAACCATGCCACGGCCAGGTTCAGCCATCACATAGGTCGCGTCTGCAAAGCGTTCATTGACCATATCCATAACTTGGACCGCATAGGCATTCGGTGCCTCAACCTCATATTCATAGGTTGCAGGAAAACCACCGCCGATATTGATCAAGCTTAGACCATAACCCGCCGCTTGCGCGTCACGCCAAACCGCAGCAACCTGATCCAGCGTATCACGCCACATGGATGCGTTGCGTGTTTGGGATCCAACATGGAACGACAATCCAACGGGTTTGAGACCCAATTCAACCGCTTTCGCCATCAATGGCAACGCCATTGGCGGTGTGCACCCAAATTTGCGGGACAGCGGCCAATCTGCCCCTGTCGCGCCAACCAAAAGACGGATGTACACTTGAACACCGGGCGCATGCGCGGCAATTTTTTCCAGCTCTGCTTCTGCATCGGCGGCGAACAATGTGATGCCGTTTTCATATGCAAAAACAATGTCAGAGGCACGTTTGATTGTGTTGCCAAATGAAATCTGCTCAGGCTTCGCACCCAACGACAAACACAATTCAATTTCACCACGAGACGCCGCATCAAAACCTGATCCTTCGCTGATCAACGTTTGCAACACTTCGCGTTGTGGGTTTGCCTTTACAGCATAATGGATGTGCGCGCGGCCCAAACCAGACGCGAGTGCGCGATATTGGTATCGTACGGCCTCGCGGCTTAGAACCAAGGTAGGGCGATCAAAGCGGCGTGCGCGAATTTCGTCCATCAAAATATCTTGAAAAGAGAAGGGGACAGCCCCTTCCGGCATTACGGCTACGTTCATAGTCCATCTCCACAAAGTACCCCGACATTTAAGTCGGATAAGTTCATTACAGAGACGTTACCGTCGCTACGTAAACACGAATGCGGACATTGGCCAGAGGCGCGTGCGTTGGCGTCTTGGATGCGGAAAATAGGATCAATTTTGGATAACGCAAGGATTTTTTTTGTGCAGGTGCAGAAAACTCATAACACTCTGTTTTTAGATAAATAATATATGATCAAAAAGCAAAAAGCCCCCGCTTGTTCGGAGGCTTTTTTTGATCAAAATCGAGTCAATCGATCAATCATACATTTGGTTGATCGTCGTCTTCATCATTCGGCAGATTGAAAAAGCTGTCTGCATCCAGATAATCGCTGTCGGACGTGCTCAGTTCATCGTCATCTTCGCGCAGCGTAAAGGCTTCAAAGCCTTCGATCGCACTTGGGATTTTGGGCTCTGCCGCCATGCCCAATGACTGTTCGGTGCTCACCAGTTTGCGACGTTCGTCATCGGTCATCACTTGGCCGTCGACTGATTTTTTCGCAGCTGCTTTTTGAACCGCTTGGTCCAATTCTGATTGGCGGCACAGACCCAAAGCAACCGGATCAATCGGTGTGATGTTCCCAATGTTCCAATGCGTACGTTCGCGGATCGCCTGGATTGTTGGTTTGGTCGTGCCAATCAATTTAGAAATCTGGCCATCCGACAATTCTGGATGAAACTTGACCAACCAATAGATCGACGCTGGGCGATCTTGGCGTTTTGACAATGGGGTATAGCGTGGACCGCGACGCTTTTCTTCGCCAACTGCGGCGGGGTTGAATTTCAACTTCAACTTATGCAGCGGGTTTTCTTCACCTTTGGTGATGTCTTCTTGTGACAGTTGGTTGTTTGCAACAGGGTCAAAGCCTTTGACGCCAACAGCAACGTCACCATCTGCGATACCTTGGATTTCCAGTTCGTGCATACCGACAAAGTCAGCAATCTGCTTGAATGTCAGCGTCGTATTGTCAACCAACCACACAGCGGTGGCGCGTGCCATAATGGGTTTCGACATTTTGATACTCCTTCACAAAATTTCCCCCTTGCCTGCCGAGCAGGCGGCCTTGGATCAAGGCGGGTTTCCATTGTAGGGGAACTTGGACGTGTCTATACATGGTTTAAACAGGAAAGGAAAGAGTGAATGCGGTGGTTGATTTGCGCCTTGGGCGTTTTCGGATTGGCGGGCCAATCATGGGCCGAAGAGTTTGATTATTATGTATTATCCCTAAGCTGGTCGCCCAGTTGGTGCGAATACGAAGGGGATGCCAAGAATTCTGAACAATGTGATCCCGATAAAGATTTCGGGTGGAGCTTGCACGGACTTTGGCCACAATATCACCGCGGATATCCCTCGTTTTGCCAAACGGCCCAACGCCAGCCATCACGCCAAGACACGAACGCGATGACCGATATCATGGGCTCATCCGGCCTTGCGTGGCACCAATGGAAAAAACACGGATCATGCACGGGATTGGATCCAAGAGGTCCGCGTTTGTCTTTCAAAGTCGCTTGAGCCCGTTCCCTGTGGGCGCGATGTGATCAAGGATTGTTCGCTAACACGCGCAATCCTGCCACCGATCCGCTAGGAAAACCAAGCGCGGCGCATCAAATTCGCGCCTGCGATCAACAAAAGGATCAGGGTCGTTTTCTTGAACGTGCCCTGATCGATGCGATCTTGTAACATCGTTCCGATCCGCATGCCGATCATTGCCGGTAAAACCAAAACGGCCGAAAATACCACAGTGCTTTGGTTCAAAATCCCAGAAACGGAATGCCCCGCCACCAATGCAATCGCACCCAATCCGTACACAACACCTTGAACCCGAATTTGTTCGCGCTTTTCCGTATCCAATGCTGTCAACAAGGCAACCGTCGGCGGGCCCCATACACCAGACAGACCCCCTACGAACCCAGCAACAGCCCCCATCGTGATTTCCGCACGACGCGGAGAGCGGTGGACCGGAATTCGCCATCCCATCAGTTGCAACGTCGAAAACATCACAATCATCACACCCAATCCGCCCAATAAAAGTGCAGTTGAAATCTTGGTCGTCAGTTGCGAGCTGGCCAATAAAAACACGCCCCCCACCATAAGAAACCATCGAAACCGCGAAATGGAGGCGCGCGCGGCTGTGACCCCTTGTCTTAGGGCTTGGGTCACATTTGAAAAGACAGTTGGCAAAATTAACCCAGCCAAGGCGATGTCAGGCGCGACAATCATGCTTAGGCCCGAAATCAAAACCATGGGCATTCCAAACCCGACGGTTCCCTTGACGATACCTGCAAACATCGCAACGCAAATTGCGATTCCCCAATACTCGGGCGAAAGAAAATGAATCAGATCAAGCATGATATCGCAGCAATATCACAGCCATTCTTGCTGCGCTGCAAAAAATGGTCGCGCAATAAAAAGATATATTATAATGTTTTTGCGCATTTTTGTTGCGCTGCAGTTGCAAAATGACTATCACCTTGGTGACAAAGAAAAGGATCTGATTCATGGCACATGATGGGCAAACGCTTGATATGACGAACATCACGATTTTAACAGATTTAACGACCCTAACTTCTGCGTCGGTCGACCCTATAGAAACCCTGTTTGCAACTGCAAAAACAGCGCTTCGCCATCGGGTCAGCGTCGATGGCAAGGTCAGTGCATCTTTGATTGACGCCAACCAAACCGCCGCGCATGGCGTCGCATGGCTTGCCACATATGTTGAGTCCTTGCGCCAGATGAACAAATGGGCCGAACATTTATCGGCAAACGGGTCATTTGGTGAGGTTGAGCAACTGATCCTTCAAATTTCGTTCGGCGAATACCTCAACCAAATCATGGGCGGGATCCCGATGAGCCAAGGCGAAATCATTCGCCCGCACGAATACGGTCTGACGCCCGCTGATCTCACAGCGGCGCAAACCGATCCTGTGGTTACGTTGATGACCTATGGCAACACCCAAGCGGCACGCATGCGCTTGGTCGAATTGATGCAAGAACAGGCGGCAAATATTACGGTCGGCCACAGCGGCCTAGACGAAGAATTGGAAATGATCCGCGAACAATTCCGCAAATTTTCAATCGACAAGGTGATCCCGCACGCCCATGAATGGCATCTCAAGGATGAATTGATCCCGATGGACATCATCGAAGAGCTGGCAGAACTTGGTGTCTTTGGCCTTACCATTCCCGAAAACCTTGGGGGTTTTGGCCTGTCCAAAGCGTCAATGGCCGTCGTTTCCGAAGAATTGTCTCGCGGCTATATCGGGGTCGGGTCTTTGGGCACGCGATCCGAAATCGCAGCCGAACTTATCTTGTGCGGAGGAACGGACGAACAAAAATCCCAATGGTTGCCCAAAATCGCAAGTGCAGAAATTTTGCCAACTGCGGTCTTTACTGAGCCCAACACAGGATCCGATCTGGGATCCTTACGCACCCGCGCGACCCGTGATGAAAACGGTGACTACAAGGTCACAGGCAACAAAACGTGGATCACCCACGCTGCCCGCACCCACATCATGACACTCTTGGCACGCACAGACCCAAACAGCACCGATCACCGCGGCCTGTCCATGTTTATCGCAGAAAAGACACCCGGCACAGATGAGGCCCCCTTCCCGACCGAAGGAATGACAGGCGGCGAAATTGAGGTGCTTGGCTATCGCGGCATGAAAGAATACGAACTTGGCTTTGATAACTTCCACGTCAAAGGCGAGAACCTGCTTGGCGGAGAAGAGGGCAAAGGGTTCAAACAGCTCATGCAGACCTTCGAAAGCGCCCGCATCCAAACCGCGGCGCGTGCGGTGGGTGTGGCACAATCTGCGCTTGACGTGTCCATGCAATATGCGCTGGATCGCAAACAGTTTGGCAAGGCCTTGATCAATTTCCCACGTGTTGCAAACAAACTGGCCATGATGGCCGTTGAAACCATGATCGCGCGCCAACTCACCTATTTCAGCGCGTTCGAAAAGGACAATGACCGCCGCTGCGACCTTGAGGCAGGGATGGCAAAATTACTTGGCGCGCGCGTCGCTTGGGCAGCCGCCGACAATGGACTGCAAATTCATGGTGGCAATGGCTTTGCCCTGGAATACACAATCAGTCGCATCCTGTGCGATGCACGTATTCTAAACATCTTTGAGGGGGCTGCCGAAATCCAAGCACAAGTCATTGCGCGCCGTCTTTTGGATTGATCCAAACAAACGGTTGAAGTTACTCACAAATCACCGCATGATGGCCCCTAGGGGGATCAACATGCGGTTTTTTTATATGATGTCTTTATTCGTATCATTGTCTGCCTGCCAGGCGGATGAGATTACTGAACACAAACAAGATATGCCCACACGCGCGCAATTGACCGCGTGGAACACGGGCGCGGTTCGCGACGTATCCGCAATTCTGGGCGCAGATGACATATCTGGGCAGGCACACTGCAACAGGTTTCGTGGTCAAGTGTCATTCAACGAAACAGACGGAACCATCACAATCGGGCCATTGATTTCAACACGAATGGCCTGCCCACAGCTTTCGTCAGAGGCCGAATTTCTATCCCAACTACAATCGGTTTCAACCTTCACAAAGCTCTCAAACGGGATCGAATTACGCACCCCGACGGGTGAAACGTTTCACTTTGAACCTGTCACAACGCCTTAGGGATGGTGGGTGGGGCGATGTGCCTATGGCACGAGCGTCAGACACCATCTAAACCGATTTTAAACGCGATACGACAAACAAAGCAGCACAGGCCGCGATCATCGCTGGACCTGCAGGCCAATCCCAATAATAGGATGCGCTCAACCCACCCACCGCGCCGATCATTCCAACTGCGCTTGACACACCCACCATTGCTTCAGGCGTCGTCGCCATTGCGCGCGCCGCTGCGGCAGGAATGACCAAAAATGCTGTGATCAATAGCGCCCCGACCGTTTTCAATGCAACGCCGACCACAACCGCCAAACACAGTGTCATAATCAATTGTTCCACCTTGCCACTGACACCGACCGACGCGGCCAAGTCTTCGGAAACTGTCGATACGATCAACTTGCGCCATCTCGACGCAATGACCGAAATCACCCCGATTGCACCTCCCCAAACAAGCGCAACATCCAACCAAGTCACGGCCAAAATATCGCCGAACAAAACCGCTTCTATGGATATTCCTTGCCCAAATACCGTTGCCGCGATGAGGCCAATCGCCAAAAAACTATGGGCTACCACACCTAAAATCGTGTCAATCGATTGCCACCGCGTTGTCAGGGTAACCAATGCAAACGCCATGAATATCGCAACCCCTGCGACACCTAGATACACCGACACTCCAAACCCTGCGGCCATCGCAACACCTAGGATAGACGCGTGTGACAGTGCATCGCCAAAATACACCATTCTGCGCCACAAGACAAAGCACCCCAGAACGCCCGTGACCAAGGCAACGCCCAGTCCCGCCGCCATGGCACGTATCATAAATTCAGAAAACACTTCTGCCATCCTTAATGTGTGTGATCATGACTGTGGTCGTGATCATGTCGATACAATGCCAATGCGCCCTTGGTCCCTGTTCCAAACAAAGCACGATATTCGGGCGCGCTCGACACCACTGCGGGTGTGCCTTCGCAACAGATGTGACCATTGAGGCAAATCACCCGATCAGAAGCGCTCATCACAACGTGCAAGTCGTGACTGACCATGACAACCGCGCAATTCATATCATCACGCAGCTCAGCAATCAGCTGATAAAACGCCGCCGACCCAGGTTGATCCAACCCCTGTGTCGGCTCATCCAAAAGCAATATATCAGGCTTTCCAACAATCGCGCGGGCCAAAAGAACACGTTGCAATTGTCCCCCGGACAGCGTCGAAATTTGTTTGCGCCACAACTCTTGGATCCCCGTCAGATCGGACACGCGCTGTGCATCATCGTGACCGATCGGTTTGGGGATATCCAACATCCGGCGCACGGTCATTGGGAATGTCGGATCAAGGGATAACTTTTGGGGGACATATCCAATCTTGATCCCAGCGGTATGTAACATCACACCCGAGCGTGGTGACAAAGCCCCTGTCATCACCCGCAAAAGCGACGATTTCCCAGATCCGTTTGGACCGACGATGGTAACAATTTCGCCTTTGTGCACGGTCAAATTCACCTGCTTGAACACAGGCTCGGTCCCGTATTGAACGCTTACCTCGCGCAATGTGATCAAAGCCGTCATTTTTGATCCTTTTGACAGGTTGGGCACAGACCTTGGGCTTCGATGACCATCGTTTGGATCAAAAATCCCCCCGCGTCTTTGGAGGTGGAACCCAGATTATCGGGCAAATCTGTTGGCTGCTCTGCAACATTGTGGCAGGTGTCACAAATCAAAAACATAGGGTTGTGTGATACCTCTGGCGCATCACAGGCGACATAGGCATTAAGTTTTTCAATCCGGTGAACGAAGCCCTGTTCGATCAAAAAATTCAATGCCCGATATGCAACTGGCGGCTTGTCTGCAATGCCATCGACCCGCAACCGTTCCAAAAGATCATAGGCACCGATTGCTTTGTGTTCTTCCAACAATATTTCCAATACACGTCGCCGCGTGGGCGTCATGCGTGCTTTGCGCGTTTCACACAATGCATCTGCCGCGCCCAAAGCGGTGCGGACGCATTTCGTGTGATCGTGACGTGTAAAGGCGGTGTTTGGCATCGGTGGATTCTGACTCATCTTGACATGTTATAACATAACATTTAATTGCCCAGATGATCCGTGTCAAAGGGAAACAACAATGTTCAAACTATTTGCAATTCTCTTGTCCTTGTCCCTTCCAGCTATGGCGCAGCCCTTGTCCGTCGTGACCGATATTGGCCCCATTTCAGGCATTGTGAACGCTGTCGGACACGATCAGGTTTCGGTGACGCAGTTGATCGATGATCAACAGTCTGCCCACCACATCACCTTGCGCCCAAGCCAAGCGCGCGCGCTTGCCTCTGCTGATCTTATCGTGCTGACCGGTCCTGCCCTATTGCAGGGGCTTTATGAAAAAATTCCAACGCTTGCGCCTGAGACGCCGATTATCGTTCTTCAGTCGATAGAAGGCACCGTCTTATTTGGAACCGACGAACATCATCATGACGATCATGACCATGCAGACGCAGATGCAGTTGATCCACATATGTGGCTCTTGCCTGAAAATGCGATCACTTTGGCACGTGAAATTGCGTCGAACTTAGCAAAGCTTGATGCCGCCAACGCACAGGTATTCACCCATAACGCGGTTGATTTTGAAACGCACATTGTGGCGCTCGCCCGAAATGCACCTGTGTTTTCGCCATCTGATACCATCGGACTGTCGCATAACGCCTATCAATATCTTTTGCATGACTTGGGCGATCCGCGCACGATTGTTGTGACCGACGCAAAGGCGACATCGCCTTCGGCCAAGGACATCGCCGAAGTCCAAACCGCAGTTTCAAAAACGCCACCGTTGTGTTTCGTGATTGACCCAAATGAACCCAGTGCGCTGGCCCATCAAATTGCGGCCGCCGCGGGTGTGGACACTATTACGCTTTCGCCGCTTGTTGGGAACGACATGGGGCACAACAATGCCTATCTGGATCTGCTTGCAACCGTGCTGCGCGGGTTCCAAGACTGTGCCTCATAAAAAATACATTGACCATTTCGCGCCAAGCTGTTTCCTAGGGCACTATGGACACCACGCTTGACCTTGTCTTTGCCGCGCTTGCCGATCCCACACGCCGTGGGATTTTGATGATGTTGTTAGAAGACGACATGGCCGTGACCGATGTGGCAGATCCGTTTGACATGTCGCTTGCTGCGATATCCAAACACCTGACAATCTTGACCAAGGCGGGCCTGATTTCCCAAGAAAAACGTGGTCGCGTGAAATGGTGCAAACTAGAGCCAGACGCAATGCGCAATGCGTCAATTTGGATGCAAAGCTTTGGTCAATTTGAAGCTGTGGATTTAGATGCGTTCGAAGAGTTTTTGACCCACGAACGTATGACCGACGCAGATTTTAATCCTTTAGCAGAATAAGCACTGCCGCAAAACTAAGCGCGACCCCAACCAAAATAAACAGGGGTGGAATACCGCGTCCGAACCCCATTTCCCAAAACAATACCCATGTCGGCGTAAGGTACGAATACGCCATGACCTTTGCCCCCGGCAGTCGCATCGATCCGTATTGAAGCAGCAAGAACGTAAACGTGGACGCGAATATCGCAAGATATCCCAAGACCCACCACACCCGCGCAGGCAATGCAAACCAATTCAGCGCCCACACATCTGACGCACCAAACAACAAGAGAACAGCCGTTCCGCCCAAAAGCATGCCAAAACTGGACATGAACGCGTTTTCACCGCGGTTCGTCACCTTGAACAGAATGGGCAAGAATGCATGCGCGATGCAGCCAATGAAATACAAAAATTCGCCCCGCCCGAACTGAAGCTGTAAAAACAGCGAAAGATCCGCGCGAAAAATCACCCAAAGCGCCCCAATGGCACCAAGCAACAGCGCAAAGACCATGCGCGAATTGGGATGTTGCGCCAAGAATACTGCGCCGATGATCATGCTCATAAACGGGATAAGGGTAAAGACCGCCGCCGCAGATACAGGTTGCGCGGTTTTCAGACCGTGAAACATCATCACGAAATAAAATGCAAAGGTTCCCCCTGTCGCAACATACCGCCAAGGCGCGTGAAAGGCGCGGCGCGTGACACCGCCGCTGGCAACGGCCATTGCGCCCACAAAGATCACGGCCAATAGAAACCGAAGGGCCGTCAACGCCATCGGTGTTATGTCGTTTGCCACCATAACACCCAGTGAAAATGACCCCGACACAAGTAGCGAAAACAGCAACATGGCAATGTGGCCTTTGGTCGTGTCCCGCATCACATTCGACCTGTTTCTTTCGCCCACGACTTCAAATGATGAACCAAAGCCTGTACTTTATTCGTGCGGTGCAAATCGACGTGCGTCACCACGGTGACTTGGGATGTCCATTCCTGCTGCATCGGAAACACTTCGATCAGACCCAGCGATTTGCCCCAGTCACGGTCTAAAAATCCGATGCCCAACCCGCTGTTGATTGCCGCCAATTGTGACAATTGGTCGGAACCGCGAAGAACAAAGTGATGCGGATCTACGTGTTCAAACAACCACCTGAGAAACGGCGCGCGCCCATCCAAATCATCGGACACAACATACCTGTGTTCCCGCAAATCCTCGGTCACTTGCGGGCACCCGTTCTGCGCGACATAATCGGGATGTGCAAACAGGCCAACGTCGAATACCATCAGGGGCTGAACGATATTGTCCAAATCCTTTGCTGGCGTGCCCGCTCGAATGGCAACATGGGCTTCGCCATATTCCAAGCGGTACAATCGCTCGTCCGTCAGAAATCTAAACCGCACGTCGGGATAGAGATCACGAAAACTATTGAGCGGTTCCATCAAAACCGGCGCAAGCACCGCAAGGGACGTGATAACAATTTCGCCCCTGACACCTTCACCTTGACCAATCAGGCGACTGCCAAGTTGGTTGAACTGATCTTCGGTCACTTGGGCCACACGCATCAAATCCTGGC
>Ga0255753_1000606_pt1 | contig 46139 bp, 39 predicted proteins | sample 041ome_10_FD_179953 | JGI IMG/M metagenome (GOLD analysis project Ga0255753, IMG submission 179953) | Coastal salt marsh microbial communities from the Groves Creek Marsh, Skidaway Island, Georgia - 041412US metaG (version 2) | ecosystem: Environmental > Aquatic > Marine > Intertidal zone > Salt... | reverse complement strand
GCCGCCGTCGGCGGCGCGTTTTTCCCGCGACGCGCGGGCTGGACAAAACGCATTCGCGATTTCTGTACACATGGTTCTAAATCATGTTAAATATGTAGAAAACTCGACGAGAATGAGTGCCGTGGCTTTTTCGCCCACGCGCGGCGACGTCGCGCCGGCGCGACGGCTCGTATCCTCCCCGGACGCGTCGGTTGGCGCGAATGGATTGATTCATGCGTCGACGCGCGTGGGATACCCACCGATGGCGAAACCCGACGGCGCGAACGACGACGAAAGACGCGGCGACGCGGCGCGCGCGCGCGCGGGCGCGAACGCGCGCGCGTTCGGGTGGGATCGCGCGCGGGTGGCGCGCGCGCGCGACGTGCGACGGATGGCGGTTGACCCCGCGATGCGGCCGAACGTGGCGCCCGCGGGCGCGGCGGAGGACGGCGACGAGGACGACGAGGGCGGAGAGGGAGGGACGGAGGACGCGCGAGGGCGCGCGACGGGAGAGGACGACGCGAACGACGCGAACCGCTAGGTTTTTACTGTTTTGATGCAACGACTTCGCCGTCCTTCTCGGCGGACGTTCTGGGAACGACGTGAAACGTTGGAAACTCCAAGACGGTCTTGCCTCTCAACGCGCTCGCGATGGTATCGCGTAAATCGATCGGGATCCAAACCTTGGCGTTGGCGGGGGTGTCGAACTTCTCCATCACGACGTCGAATCGGACGTCGCCGTCGCGCTCGGCGAGCTTGAACGGCGCCATCGACGCTTTATTCTCCACCGCCAACGTCATCTCCTTGACGTGCGCCGCGTACGCGTCGCGCAGCGCGCTGCTTTCCTCTAATTTTTCATCGATGCGCACGATGCGCTCGCTATTGATGTGAAACACCCACTCTAACCTCCACGACAACTCGTCTCTCTTGCGATGATGCGTCGTCGTGTTCGACCGTCGCCGCGCCATGCCGTTCGCCATGAATCGCACCTCGACCCCGCGCTCGGCGCATTTCGCTTTCAACGCATCCATCGCTCGCTGCGCCTGACTCATCGCGCCGTTTCCCCTACCTCTCCCGCGTCCTCCGCCGCCGCGTCCGCCTTTTCGATTCGCGTCGCCGCCGACGTCCTCGTCCCCGAACGTCGGCCGCCACCGCTTCGCCCGCTCGCCCTCCGCCCCCACCTCCTCCAAGAATCGATAATCCCGCACGACGTCCGCGTCTCCGAACTCGCGAATGTCCACGAACGCCGCGCGATTCCGCTTCCCATCGCACGCGTGCGTCGTTTTGTGCCTTCGCACGCACTCCAATCCGCACGACCGTCGCGCGCATCCCGGGCACGTGTACTTGCTCGGACCCCTCCCGCACGTCGCGCACGCGTCGTCGCCGCGCGCGCCGTCGCGCCGGGACGCCATGACGCGCGTCGCGGCGCGAAGTGCCGCCACTCGCGCGCGCGGCGTCGATTCGATTCGGTTCGTTCGGCGCGTTCGGCTCGCGCGACTCGCGCGCGCGCGATGAACGAGGAGGGCTCGCTCATGGCCGTCATCGGCGACGAGGACACCGTCACCGGCTTTCTGCTCGCGGGCGTGGGACACATCGACGAGAGACAGCGCGCGAATTACCTCATCGTCGGCGAGCGCACGACGGAGAGCGAGATCGCGGACGCGTTCAAGGCGTTCACGACGCAGAGGGACGACATCGCGGTGGTGCTCATCACGCAGGTCGTGGCGGATAGGATACGGTTTCTCGTCGAGGCGCACGCGAGGGCGATCCCGAGCGTGTTGGAGATTCCAGACAAGGAGAACCCGTACAGGCCCGAGGCGGATTCCGTTCTGGCGCGCGTGTCGCATCTTTTAGGAGGCGAGGGCGGGGCGTGAGGCGCGCGAGAGAGAGGTGATGTAGATTGTAGTTTCTAATAGTCGACGCGCGCGGAGACGCGATGCGCCGAAAATGATTTGATGAAGAATTCCTTCGCGTTAATATTGCAGGCTTCTTCGTCGCTCGTGCTAGAACGAGCGACGCGTCGGCGTCCTAAATCGGGAGTTGAATCTAAGCTTACTTAACGACAACCTCCTTCTCCGCGATGCGCTCGTACACTTCACGCACCTTGAGGCCAACGATGGTCTGGAAGAAACCGGTACCGTTGTTGGAGCCCGGGCCGTTTTGGTACTTGAGCATTTGTTGCGTGATCTCGCCGTAGAACTTCGTGGAGGTGTTCGACAAGTGGGATTCGACGTAGATGAGCTCTTCGAGCTTGTCGAATTGACCGTCCATTTCGAGCACGGTGACTTCCTTGCCGTAGAAGGTGTCCGGACCGTAGAAGAACTTGATGCCCGGGTAGGAGCACGTCAACTTACGGCCGCACGGGATCCAAGAGATGGTGGAACCTTCGTCGAACAAGAACGGAGCGTCGAAGTTTTCGAGGCCTTCCTTCATGATCATGCGCACGCGCAAGATCTTACCCTCGTTGTCATCCGGGATGAGCTGGGTCGGGAGCACTTGGATGATGACATCGGCGAACTCCTTTTGCGGGTCGACGAAGGCGTCGAAATCCGGCTTGCGCGCTTCGATGGACGCCTTGATGGACTCAAGGGAGTGACCACGCTCCGCCATGTCGCGTTGGATCTTCCACGCGAACTTCACTTCGTCGGAGATGTCCAAGTAGATCTTGAAGTCGAACATGTCGCGCACGCGGGTGTCCGCGAACGGGTGAAGACCTTCGAGGATGAGAACCTCCGGGGACGCGATCTTCTCCGCCGGGTCGAAGACACCGGTGACGTGGTTGTAGATCGGCTTATCCACGGACTTGCCTTCCTTGAGCGCCTTAACTTGTTCGTACATCAAGTCTGCGTCATCGCGTAAACGTTCACGCGCGTTCATCGTCAGTCATTCGTCTCGATCGCGTCCCGATCGCGTCTCGCGCGTTGTGGATAACACGCGATCGTCTCGCGTTTCGCCTCGCATCACTCCCATCGCAACGCACCAAAGTTTTGCTCCTTGAGGTTCAACGCCGTCAAACCGCTTTCCTTGCGTCCTTGCCTGTCGTTCAAGTGGTAATCATCCAAGCAAAGCACCGTCGTCGTGTCCGAAATCAGCGTGTTCGAGTCCGGGTTCCCACCCTCGGGCGGCGTCGCCTTGCCGCCGAACAGCGACGTCATGCGTCGCATGAACGTCGACTTGCCGCATCCGGAGTCCGCGGCCAAACCGATGATAACCGGACCATCGCGTTTCGCCTGCGTGACGACGCGCGCGCTGCGCGCCTTCGGCGCCGTCGCGCGCTTTTGCGCGGCGACGGGGCGCGCGCGCACCGCGGTCGCGAATCCGAGCGCGGAAGCCATCGTGTTTGGAGAGGTTTTGTGCGTGCGCGACTGAGGTCGAGGACGGTTCTTCGAGAAGAACGCGTGCGAGTTTTTGTTTAGACGTTCGGCGCGTGCGTGCGTCGAAGAGTGCCGCGTGGGGAGGCGCGGACGCGCGCCGAGCGCGCGCGCGGGCGATCGGGGTGGATAGGGGCGGGCGCGCGCGCGCGAAAAGGGCAAACTCGCGCGATTCACCGTACGCAAGGGCGCGATCGCACTATGTGATTTCGCGGCGATGTCGATGCGCTAAAAACGCGGGAGGGGGTACCGGCGATTCGTGAACCGAATCTGACTTTTTTAGCCTGGTCGGTCGCCGGTTTGGGTCGTCGGTCGGTCGGTCGGTCGGTCGGTCGGTCGGTCGGTCGGTCGCCTCGCGCTTCGTCGGCTCGCGTGCTACGATGGTTACAATAAATAAATAGATGCTGAGGTGGTAAATGGTGCGCGCGACGGGATCACGCGCGTAAGGTTTCGGCCCAACGCAATAACGCGGCGTTGGATTCGGTCGGGGCGTCGTCGTGCGGGCAGTGACCGCCGAGGACGGGAGAGTACACGGCGTTGGGCTTGATCTCGCGAATGCGCGCTGCCTTGGTCGGGGTCATCCAAGGATCTTTCTCGCCCCAAAGGAGCATTAAGTCGCCGTCGTAATCGGCCAAGAGGTCGCCGGCTTTGACTTTGGTGCGCGAACCGGCGAGGGAGAGCTGATAAAACGTTTTGATCGCGCCCGGGTCTTGCGCCGCGAGATCGATCGAGCGGACGAGGTCGTCGTCGACGTCGAACTCGTACACTTGGTTCAAAATCTGCCTGATGCGGAATTTGGTGGAGTAGAAGATGGCCGTCGCCACGGCGCGACTGAACGTCTCGCGAAGCTTGTCCGCGAACGAATCAGCCGACTTACCGTCGATTTCTTTCGCGTCGCCCACCGCGCGTTGCGCTAACGTCTTCTTCTCCGGCCCCGGTGCGGCGTCTGGTTCAAAGTTACCCGCGGAGTTCACCAAACACAATCCCTTGCACGCCTGCGGCTGCGTGCTCGCGGCGAACAACGCCGCCAACGCTCCAATCGAGTTCCCGACAATGATCGTCTTATCCGTCTCCGATGCCCCAGCGACTTCTTTCGTGAAATCGACAACCTGTTGGCCCCAGAACTCCATGCAATACTCCTCCTCCACCTTGGGCGACCAACCGTATCCCAACATGCACAGCGCGTACACGCGATATCCCGCGCGCGCGAGCGCGGGAATCGTGTACCTCCAGTGATAGCTGTGCGCCCCGAACCCGTGCACCAATGTCACGATCGGTCCATCGTTATCCTCTCCCGCGGAGATGTAATTACACGCGTACCCTCGCCAATTCCACGTGTTCCATCCCGACTCCCGAAGCTTCACGCGTTCGACGCCTCGCGCGTCCGTCTCGAGCTCCAACGCCCCGCGCGCGGAGATCGAGTCCATCGTCGACGCGCGCGCGCGCACGCGCGATCGCATCGTCCCATCCTCGCGTCTCGTCGTCGTCGATCGCGTCGCCACGCGGCGTCCCGTCGACGCCTCGGCCGTCGTCGTCGTCATCGGCATCGTCATCTTCAACGTCGTCGCGCGTCGCGCGCTCGATCGCGCGCGCGTTCGCGCGACCGCGGGCGCGCGCGTCGTCATCGTCGTCGTCGTGGCTCGCATGCCGGCCACCGTCGTCGCCGCGCGACGTCTCTTTGTGCCGACGTGGACGTGGACTCGCGCGATTATTCTCGACACTTCGCGTCGCGCTCGACGAACGACGACCGACTCGCGAACGACCCGCGAACGATGGAACGCGCGACGACGAGATGCGCGAACGCGCTCGCGATGCGCCGCACCTGCGCGTCGATGCGCGCGAGCGCGAAGAGCGCGCGACGCGCGACGACGAAACCCGCGCGGGCGGGGACGATTCGCTGCGGTGCGGTGCAAAAGATGAACGCCGAGGAGCTGGAGATCGCGATGGCGAACCGCGATCGACCGATGGTGATTGATTTCTACGCCACGTGGTGCGGGCCGTGCGTGCTGATGTCGAGCGAGCTGGAGAAGGTGCAGGAACAGCTCGGGGACAAGGTGCAGTGCGTGAAGGTGGACACGGACGAGGAGAGCGATTTGGCGACGCAGTTGCAGATTCAAGGCTTGCCCACGCTGGTGTTCGTGAGCACGGACTCGTCCAAACCCGCGCTGCGCACGGAAGGGATGCTGCCGGCGGAGACGGTGATTTCAGTCATCGAAAATGAACTTTAAGAGCGGTGGCGAGAACGCGACGACGAATCGAAACGCCGACTGCGCGACGCGCGACGCATCAATAGCTTTTTTTGGAACGCGCGAGCTGCATGCACTAGAATATCTAATCATCACACATCTAATTACAATCACCAGCCGTACTTGCGTCGATTCGTCGCGCGCGTTTGATTCGCCTTGAGACCGGCTTCGAGGATGCGCGATTCCTCAACCTTGGCCTCGTGCAGTAACGACGTGAGCTGATGCTTATGCTTCGCCGTTGCGCTGGTCTGCGTGGTATGAATGTTCGATAGCGCGCCTTCGTGCTGGATGATAGCCGCCCCCGGGCGTTGAGGCGCTTTGCGCAAGTCGTCCGCGGAGATCGTCATAATCTCAATATCGCGACCGTGTCGCTCGCGCTCCACCTTGGCCGCCGCCGCGAGCGCTTGATCGACAAAGTCTCCCGAGCTGAGATTTGCACGTGTCTGCTCCGCGTCGTCACTCACCGCGTACGCGTCTGCGGCGTATACGTGCGCGTCGCGATTGACGTATTCGCCGTCGTCGTCCACCGCGTACATCGACGCCGCGTGCGCGCTCGGACCCGCCTCCTCGTCCTCATCCTCGTCCTCGTCCTCGTCGTGCCCCCGCGCGACTGAGTCTTCGCCACCGTCACCTAAATCCAGCATCACGCCGCCGCCGCCACCGCCGAGACCGCCGCCGCCGCCCCCCAACGCGCGTTTAGGCTTGGGCAACGCCGCCGCCAGGCTCCCTATTTTCCCACCGCTCGCCTCCGCGTTCGCTCCCGCGCGTCGCGCGCGCTTCGCCGCGTGATCGTCTGAATCGCTGTCGTCGTCGTCCTCGAGCGCGCGCGCGAGCGCGGGCGCTGGAATCGTCACCACGCGTCGCGCGCCGCCGGGTTTCGGGAGATTTCCAAAGCTCGGTTTCTGCGCCGCCGCTGGGCGCGGGGCGTCGACGCGCGCCTCGCGCGCGCGCGGCGCCGGCGAGGGTTCTCGTTCCTGCGCATCGTCGTCGCTGGACGACCCGTACGCGTCGAGTCCGAGCATGGCTGACGCGTCGAGGTGTGCGTCTCGGTCGTCTACGCTGGCTAGCACGTCGTTACAAATGAAGTGAACTACTCGCACACGATGTTCGAGCCGAACGAACCCAAGCCGCCCGCGCGAGAGCACGACTTGACGTCCAAGAGTTCGATGTCGAAGACCTCCCACTGCTTGGCCGAGAAAAACGTGGCGGGACCGGTGGGCGGGCCGAGCTCGGGCGGGACGATGATTCTGCGCTTGCCTCCCGGTCGCATATCCTTGATCCCGAGTTCGAAACCAGGAATCATGCCGTTGATCCCCAAACGCGTGCTCGCGGGCGCGCCGCGACGGTACGTACTGTCGATCGTCCCGCCGTTCTCGTTGTACGCGACGTAATTGAAAGTACACTCTTGATTATCCTTCGGCGACTCGCCCTCGCCTATCAAGTAATCCTTCACGATGAGCCCGTCTTCGCGAACGGTGTAATCATTCCCATGAATCACTTTAACGTCGTAACCTTCGCGCAAGAACGCCGGAAAATCAACCGGGGCGTTGTTGTACGTCTTGATGCGCGTGTTATTGAGCAAAGCCTTCGTGTCCACCTTGGTCGAGCTCTCCGTGACGCGAGGCGGCGCCGGTTTCGGCGCCGCCGGTTTCGACACCGCTTCCGGCCCCGGCGCCGCCTCCGGCGCCGCCGCCGCGCCTCTCACCGCTTCATCTCTCACCGTTTCGTCCTTCGCCGCCTCCGTCTCCGTCGACACGCCGGGTTTCGCGCGCCCCTCATCCGTCGTCGTCGCCGCCGTCCCGCTCGTCTTGACTCTATCCAAAACTCTCGCCCCGTCGTTCCGCGCGAACGGATCGTCGTCGAACGTCGACGACGCCGCGCGCGCGCTCGGCGCGCGCACCGCACCGAGGTCGATCGTCACCGCGCGCGCGAGCGCGAGCGACGCCGCGAGCGCGCGTCGGCGCGTCGTCGTCGTCGGTCGATCGCCGCTGCCGCTGCCGTCGACGTCTTCGCTCGACGCCGCGCGTCGCGTCGGCGCGCGCGCGGCGCCGCGCGCGCGCGAGGACGCGTCGGCGCGCGCTCGCGCGCGCTCGCGCGGCGCGACGCCGCGCGCGACGCAGCGCGTCGTCGCCATGCGTCGAGTCGCGCAATGCGGAACGTCAGTCGACGACGCGCGCGCGCGCGAACGCCGTCGCCGCCGCGCGCGACATGCCGCCGCGCGACGACGGCGGGGACGCCGACGACGCGACGGACGTCGAACGCGCGCTCATCGCGCGCCTGCCGCCGTTCCTTAGGCGCGCGCGCGCCGAGGACGTCGCGCGCGTGGCGACCGAGGTGTTCGGCATCGGCGCGAAAGTCGCGCCGCTGACGTCGATCGAGGACGTCGTGCGGCTGTTGGTGCGGTGCGAAACGTGCGGGAGGGTGGTGCTCGAGGACGGGCTCGTGACGCACGCGCTGAGGAGATGCGATGGGGGGGCGGCGGCGCGCGACGCGAACGCGAACGCGAGCGCGAGCGCGAAGAACAAGGCGAACGCGACGAGCGAACGCGGCGGAGGCGCGACGGGCGAGAGGAAAGCGGTTGGAAGGGCTGATAGGGGAATGGGAAGAACGGGTGCGGGCGGCGTTGGACGCGGGGCGAAGCTTGGAGGACGAGAGTCGAGAACGCGCGAGCCGAACTACGGGAAACCAAAACCGCTCGCGACGAGAGTAGACGTGCGGGCAATGCGTCGCGTGCGCGACGCCACCGTGTTCGCGGCGATGTACCACGCAGACTTGCAAACCGCCGCCGACGACGGGCAGCTTCCTGGGAAAAGAGTCAAGTTGCCGTCGACGACGCCTCGCGAGCCTTAGAGCGGTAGTATTCGGCGTCTATATGTATTAATGTATTCATAGCGTTTGGTAGAGTTTACATCGTCGTTGGCTAGTCTATATGTATTAATGTATTCATAGCGTTTGGTAGAGTTTACATCGTCGTTGGCTACAGCGGTCGGAGCGTCAATAATCTATACGGGTCGTCTAACAGGGCGTGCGGCGTCTCCTTGGCTCGCAAAAAAACATTCGCATTAGGAAGCGACGCGGATACAATGTCCACGACAAAGTATCTGCGCGCTGCGAGAACGAATCGTGCGAAGACTTCGGCGTTATTCGTGCGCAACGTTTGAACGATGTAACACACTCCTCCTGGCTTTAGACGCAAACGAAGTGCCGCGAGCAAGCTCTCTTCCTGGCTTGAAAAGTACAACAAGTCGGAGCCGATGACGATGTCGAAGACATCCGTTGGCGCCATTGGCGCCGCGAAGCCAGCGCCCTCGTTCTCAAAAACTCCCACGTTCGACCAATGTCTGACGCGCCCAGGAATCTCTCCGAGTCGTCGAGCCTCAAGGATTTCAAAATCCTCCTCCCACAAGTGACGCCGAAGTTTGACGTTTCCCGCAAACGATCCACCACCTGGTCGCTTCGCGACTAAATTCTCGTAACACGCGAGCGTCTTTTCTAAGTTACGCATTGTTTGCGGACCGCAGTCGGCGATGATGCAATCCGCGCCGCACGCCGCGGCGTAAAACCCACACGCTCCGCAACCCGCGCCGACTTCCAAAATAGTGCGGCCTCGCAGCGTCCCCGCGTTCGCTCTCAACCAGTCGCACAGAATCAGCGCCGCGTTCCAAACCACCGTTCCGAGCTCGCACTTGTGAATTTGCGCTACCGTCAACACGCCGAGCTCATTCGGCAGCGTCAACGCGTATTTCGACGCGTTGACGTCTCCGCGCGGCGCCGTCGTGGTCGCCGGTGCCGCGTCGATATCCACGTTCACCGCGTCAAGTTCGGCTCGAGCGAATTTTGCCGCGCTCGTGGACGGTTTCGCGCGCACCTCGCCTTCGCTGTCCGACGTCCACGCATCGTTCAAGTTCAATCGCCACGTGTCGTCGTCGGAGTCGACCTCCATCTCGCGCCGAGTCCGGTTCTCTCGACTCGGGGCTCGATGCGTCGTGACTTTTCGTCTGACGATACTGAATACCCATATAGACGGCCACTCGAGGATAGGAGGTTATTTGGCGACTGGAGGCGACTGCCCCAGCTCGTCGCGCTAGAACTAATGCACTAAAGTTACATATACTCACTTGAACAGGCTGGCTATGATGCCGTTCGTAAACACGCCGTAGGGATCGAGGTACTTGCGGGCGGCGTTGAACTCCTTCACCGGGTAGTGCTCGCGGAGCTTGGTTCGCGTCTTATCGAGTCGGCGAATGTCCTCGGGAACCTCGATCTTTGCCCAGTGTGTGCGGAGTTCGTACTTGTCGCCGAGCGCGTCGAACTCTTTGTAGCCGTACTCCGTGAAAGCATTGGTGATGGCTTCGCGTTCGGCTTCAACCGTGGTGGGGAGGTACATGATTATGCCGACCCACGAGTGAAGCGAATTCGGCGACCCGGCAGAGGGCGACATCGGCGACGAGCTCCCGCTCGTCCAACGTTGCTCGATCGGCGCATGTGCAGGGATTTGATTCTCCACGATCAGTCGTCGGAGATCGCGCATGAATCGCAAGTCGGCGCGAAGCGGTGCGTCGCTCGCGGGCGGTGTCGATTCCAACTCGCCCGCCGGAAACGCGACTTCGAGCACGTGCTGCTGTCCACCGCAATCAAAACCGAGTATTTGATCGCTCCAGTCGACTCGCGTCCCCGTGCTCCGCTTCCAAAACTCTGCTTCCGCGGCGTTCACTCGCTTGACGTGCTCGAAGTCTAAAGGATTCACCTTAAGCAGTTCGTCGCGAAGTTGTCCAAAGCCCATGTTCTCCGGATTCACGTCTGGCGCGACTTCTTTGAGCAAACGCACGAGCGGTTCGACGCGCTTCTTCTCCGACATTCCCGATCTAATCCAAGGCTCTCGCTCGCCAGGTTTCAACGGATTACTGGCGACGACCACCACGGTCTCTGTGTGTGGAATCCACATGTACCGAATGTGTTGATACTCGCGCAGCCATTTTTCGTGATTCTTTTCGATCTCCCCTGGTGTTGCCGTCCACGTGTTTTCCACTAATTTATGCGCGTCTACGCACTTTATCGTAAGCTCCGTCACCGCACCGAGCGCGCCGATACCACATTTTGCTAATTTAAACAACTCTGGCTCGCTCGTCGCCGACAACGTCAGCGTTCCGCGCGCCGGCGTCACGAGTTTCATCTCCACCACCGTTTCATCCACGGGCGGAATCCTCGCCCCCGTGCCGTGCGCGCCGACTTGCGTGAACCCACCCATCTGTTGTTCTCGAATGCTCGCGTAGTTTTGCAGCGTCAACCCGTGCGGACGCAACGCCTCGACGACTTCCCGCACCCTCGCGCCCGCCTGCACGCGCAACAGTTTCTTCTCCGCGTCCACCTCCAGCACCTCGTCCAGGAGCGCCATCGACAGCATCCCGCGCTCCTCAAACGCCACCCCATTCGGGCTCAGCGCGCTTCCGCACGGGCGCAGCTTCCGATGCTTCCCGCTTCGCACCGCGCGCTCGAGCGCCTCCGCGCTCTCCGGCGTCAGCACCTTTTCGCACTCCACCCGCTTCGTCCCGCTCCAGTTCTCCACCGTCGCCCGCTCGCGCTCGACGTCGTCTTCCTCGCTCGCGCTCAGGTGCGTCCACGCGACGTACGCGGACGCCGCGACGAACAGCGCGCCGCGCGCGGGCGTCGACCAGCCGCGTCGTCCCGGCGTTTGATTCTTTCCGCCGTCTCCCCGCGACGTCGCGCGCCGCGCGACGCCGCGACCGCCGAGAACGACGTACGGTTTCGAGCTCGTGGCGTACGACGCGCGCGCGAGGCGCGAGGCGACGTCGCGCGCGCGCGACATCGAATCCCGAACGCGCGGCGAAGTGCGGCGACCGCCGACGCGACGCGGCACTTCGCGTCGCGCGCGCGCGCTCGAACCGCGCGAACGAGTCGACGCGAACGCGCGCGTCATGGGAGGCGCGCCGTCGGCGGCGAAGCGCGGCGCCGCGCGCGAGGACGGCGACGCGAGGAGCGGCGGACCTACGCCGGCGGCGAACGAGGTCGAGGACGCGCGGATCGCGCTCGAGGCCGTCGACGTGCGCGAGCGCGCGAAAGAGGTGGACGATGACGCGCGCGCGAAAGAGCGCGCGGTCGAGGACGCGGGACGAGGGGTGAAGGACCCGCGAGGGGAGCGATTTAGCGTGACGACGGCGATCAACTACGCGAACGGGGCGCCGCACATGGGACACGCGTACGAATCCATCTCCACCGACGTCCTGGCGAGATACCATCGAGCGTACGGACGGCAGGTGTTGTTTCAAACGGGCTCGGACGAACACGGGCAGAAGATAGCGGAGGCGGCGGAGGAGAAGGGGATGGCGCCGTTGGCGTTCGTGGACACGCACGTGGCCGAGTTCCAAAACTTGAACAAACGATTGGACGTGTCGAACGATGTGTACAATCGCACGACGAGCGAAGCGCACAAGAAAGCGTGTGCAGAGCTGTTCAGACGCTCGAGAGATAACGGGGACATTTATTTGGACACGTACGAGGGGTGGTACAACGTGCGCGAGGAAACCTTTGTGACGGAGAGCGAAGCGCAGGCGAGCGGGTACAAAGACCCAGTCAGTGGGAAAGACTTGAAAAAGATGAAGGAAGAAAGTTACTTTTTCAAACAAAGCCGATATCAAAAACAGCTCATCGCGCACATTGAGTCGAATCCGGAGTTTATTCAGCCCTCGTCTCGACGAAACGAGATTTTGGCGCGCTTGCAAAACGACGATCTTCGAGATTTGTCTGTATCGCGCACGACGTTCGATTGGGGTATTCCAGTGCCCGATGCCCCAAAGCACGTCATGTACGTGTGGTTCGACGCGCTTACAAACTATCTCACCGGTACGGGGTGGCCTGAGGAGACTGAAAACAAAGATTTTTGGCCCGCAAGCGTGCACATCATCGGTAAAGACATCATCTGGTTTCACTGCGTCATCTGGCCGTGCATGCTGTGGAGCGCCGGATTGCCGCTTCCGAAGACGGTTTTCGGTCACGGTTTCGTGACCGCGGATGACGGACAAAAGATGAGCAAGTCGATCGGGAACGTCGTCGATCCGAACGACGTTTTGAAGAGGTTTTCGAGTGATACGTTCCGCTACTACTTGATGCGCTGCGGCGTTTACGGCGCGGACGTGCCTTTCAGTGAACCTGCGATGATCGCGATTCACAATGCTGATTTAGCCGACGTCATCGGAAACTTAGTGCACCGAGTCACGAACCTTTGCAAGAAGAATTGCGGAGGAATCATCCCGGATTGCGCCTCGGAGAATGTGTTTAGCGTCGGCGTGTTGCGAGCGAAATCTGAAGCCGCAATGTCTAGATTCAACATTCAAGGCGCGTGTGAACTCGCCATTGAAGCCATCAAGTGTACGAACAAGTACCTCACGGACTCCGCGCCGTGGGCAGTCAAGGGCGAAGGCGCGGAAGAGCGCAAGAGCGTCATCATCAAGAGCACTCTCGAGGCAGTGTACGTGGCGATGCACTTTTTGCAGCCTTACGTTCCAAAGGCATGCGGCTTGGTGTTTGAAAAGCTCGGTGTTCCGGCCGTGAAAATTTGGGAACTCAAGCCGTTCGGTGAAAACGTTCCCATCGGGGCGACGGTCGCCATCGGTGACGTTTTGTTTGCCAAATTTGAAGCCGAAAAGATTGAGGTGAAGAAGAAGGCGGCCCCCGTGCCCAAAGCGCAGCCAGTACCCTCCGATGCCCCCGTGGACGTCTCCCGTCTCGAGCTCGTCGTCGGCACCGTAAGAAGCGTGAAGCGCCACCCCGATGCGGACTCGTTGTACGTCGAAGAGATCGATCTCGGTGGCGATGCGCCCCGTCAAGTCGTGAGCGGACTAGTCAAGCACATCTCTGAAGACGATTTCACCGGTTTGCGCGTCGTGTGTGTGGCCAACATGAAACCCTCCAAAATGCGCGGCGTGGAATCTACCGCCATGGTTCTGTGTGGTACGAACGCCGAGGGTAAGACCGAACCCGTCGCACCTCCCGCTGGCGCCGCCAACGGCGCGCGCGTCTCTTGCGAAGGTTTCGTCGGCGACGCCGACCCGACGCTCAATCCCAGGAAGAAAATTTTTGAAACCGTCAGCATCGACTTCTCTGTCACGCCTCAGGGTATCGCCGCGTACAAGGGCGTTCCATTCGCGTGCGCAGAAGGTCCGTGCACGCTACCGACGATCCGAGACGGGCTCATCAAGTAGAATTTTTTCAATGTCAAACGCGCCGAAAAGCCTCTATCCATCTTGCGATGTCCCGCACAGCGCCTCGCGTGACGTCGACCTCGTCGTCGATACCGCGCTCGATCATGCGTGCGGTTTCATCATCGTGCGCGTCCACGAGCGTCGCTCGCGCGCCGCTCGCGCGCAGTCGCGGCGACGCGGCGCTTCAGCGGTCGCGACGTCATCGCGCGAGCGCCCGCGCAAACGTCCGCGCGGGCGCGCGCGCGGACCCGTTCGCGGACCCCGTGCCGCGGCGAACGGACGTTCCAGACGTCACGTGGCGAACGACGGTGGAGATCGGCGCCGGCAAGCGAAGCGACGCGTTCGAGGGCGACGCGCTGGAGATTCGGGCCTTTGGAGGCGAAGACGTCGGCGAGGTCGCCAAACTGTTGCTCGAGAGCGGCATGCAGGGGTTTCCCACCGAGAGACGGACGCTTGAGGTATATTTGACGAACGCCATCGGTGCGTTTCCGTACGGGACGTACTTGGTCGGGACGTTGAGGGGCGAAATAGTCGCGACGGTCGGGGTGTCGTTTACGCAGGAGACGCGTAGAAAGTTTTCGTCGCTCGCACCGCCGAGTGATGGGGGGTACTTGTCGGATTTGACCGTTGCTGTCGATAAGCGAGGAGCTGGACTCGGCGCCGCCATGCTCAAAGGGGCGGAGAGTTTCGCGCGCGCGATGAAGAGCGAGGAGATGTGGTTGCACGTCGCGTTGAAGAAGCCGGGCGTCATCGCGTTGTATAAGGATCACGGATACACGCTCGGTGGGGTCGATCCGGGATTATTCGGCTGGCGTGGTCGGCTGTTGCTGAAGCGTAAAATGTCGATTGATTGATTATTGCGTTCAGTTTAGAAAAAATTAGCGAGTACTTGCAAATCGACTATGGCGATTGATTCACACGCTTCCATTCTTTCAGTCGTTCTTCTTCGTGCGCAAACTCGTCACGTCGAGCCATATTTTTCGCTCTCGTGACGTGTACTCCGCCTGTGAAATCATAAATTGTCATTTTCGTGCCACTCACGACGTGCTGCTCCGTTTGAAAGTTGTTCAAAGCCTTGGTGCGTTTTTCCGCAACGATTTGCTTCATGACGTCGGCATGTTCGGCCCACACTGCCGTGTAATCGCGTTTCCAACCTTTTTGCCGCTGGATCTCGGTCGGTTCAGGAAGCGAGTCGACGTCGGCATTCATGGAGAAGCGTTGTGGAGAGAGGCGGTCGAGGGTACTCGTAAAGTGCACGTCGTGGGAGATACAAACAAAAATTAACAATTTACAAATCAAGGCGTCGGCATGACGTCGCGAGCGAAAACCTCTAAGCCACGAACACCATACACACGAGCCAGAATGGCGCCATCGCCTCTACTATCCGTTTTTTCGACGCGAATCCAGCCCCCTAGACCAGACACCGAAAGATCGACCAAAGGGCCGACTACGTTCGTCGGCGGTACAAAGTCGATCTCATTCACCACGCGCAATGCCGCTTCTTCTTGTCCAGGCGTCGTCGGTGGAACGTCCGAGGTCTTGATGATATCCACACGCTGCGATTTGGGTCCGTAGAACGAAAAAGCTACGTTCGGTGGACACCGCACGACGTCCACGCGCACGAACGAACCCCAACACAACGAGTACCCTTGAAAAGAATCAAACCCAGGCGGCTCGGCGCATTCAGGCGTCTTTGGCACGAACTTTTTCAATGACGCGCCGAGTTTCATCGTCGAAAGATCATCAGGCCCGAGCAAAGAGTTCAGTCTGTGATGTAAGAACAAACCAGGTGTGTCGAACAATATGCCTTTACCCTCAAACGCCTTCAACGGTATCACTCCGAGCGTCGTTCCTGGCATCGCACTCGCCACGGGAAGTCGCTTAGAAGGTGCGAAATAATTACCAGCCGATCGCAGCTCATCCATCGCGGCCCGAATGAATGAGCTTTTGCCAACATTCGCGGCGCCGAGGACGTAGACATCGCGACCGTTTCGCTCGCGCATCATCTGTAGTACGGCGTCGCGCATCCCAGATCCTTTCCTAGAACTCACGAGCGCGATTCCCGCCAGTGAAAGCCGTCGCGTCTCGGCTTCGCGCCCGACCCACTCCACGAGTGCATCGAGGTCCGTTTTCGAATCTAACAAATCAACCTTTGTCACTACGAGGAGAATCGGATTCCCGCCGACGACGTCTCTCACCTTTTTCAGAAAGCTCCCATGAAAATCTGTCACATCCACCACCTTCACCACCAGCGCCTTTTTCTCCCGGATCGGTTTCAGTTGATCTCTGAGCTGCTTCGGCGTGATCAATCCGGGCGCCGCTTTCAACCCTCCCTGCCCCTCGACCGCGTTTACGAATTTCCCGTTGCTCAGCGCCGCGCACCGCGCGCAGAGCATCATGTCGTAATGTCTGTGCACCGCCTTCGTCGCGTACTCCGCCGCATCGACGTACCCCGCGATCGATTCGTCCTTCGTCTGCAGCGCGACGCCGCACCCGTAACAGTTCCCCTATCATCACCCGCCGCGTTCGTCGTCGTCAGTCGTCGCGCTCGCGCGTCGCCGCCGCGTTCGCGCGTCCGCGTCCAGCCCGCGCCTCGCGCCCACGCACCCGCTCCCGTCGCACGTCGACGTTACGATCGCCCTCTCGCACGTATCGCCGCTCGCTCCGCGCGTCGTCGTCGTCCATCGACGCGCGCGCGCGCCCCCATCGCGTCGCGGTCGTTGCCCGCCGCCGCCGCGTCGAAACCTTCGCCGCGTCGCGCGCGCGCGCGATCCGCGCGCGCGCGCGGCGCGCCATCACCGGCGCGCGCGTCATCGCCGACATCGTCCGCGTCGCGTCGCGTCGCGTCGCGGTGCGTCGCGGCGTCACTCGGTCGCGCGCGATGCCGATGTCGACGCCGGTGCCGATGCGAACGACGCCGACGCGCGCGTCGACGCCGCGCGCGGCGCGCGCGCCCGCGAAACCGGTCGTCGCGTTCGTCGCCGCGGTCGCGATCGCGTCGCGCGCGCCCGCGGACGCGGCGACGATGTTCGTCGGCGCGGGAGACGAGGCGTTTTTGGAGCGGCAGTACTTGGACTTGAAGTACGCCGGCGTGCGAGACGTCGCGCCGGGCGCGCTCGACGGCGCGCGAGGGGTCAGGGTGACGTACGACGAGTCGCGGATCTCGTTCGAGGAGCTGATGCGGACGTACTGGCGACGGAGCGAGCCGACGCGGTCGGATGGGCAATTTTCAGAGGTGGGCGCGCGGTTCGCGCCGGTGATTTACGTCGCGAACGCGGACGAACGGGCGATCGTGGAGCGAGCGAGGGATGATTTGGAGGCGTCGAACGTGTACGGCGCGGGGGCAAAGTTGACGGTGCGCGTTCTGGACGGTGCGCCCGAGACGTTCGAGGAGGCGCCCGAGAGGGACGCGTTGCGAGCGAACCCGAAGAAGTACGCAAAGATGCTGAAGGCGCGAGACGCGGCGTTTAATCGACTTTGGGGCTTCGTGCAATTTTGCGCGGATCGAGTTTGCGGATACGTGCGATTCGCACCGAATTGCAAGACGACGTGCTTGAAGGTGTTTCCGGAGTACGAGGCTCGGAACGCGGGCATTCCCGACATCGACGCGAAGAATATCAAAATCACGGCGCGTAATTAAGTACGGCGCGTCGATGATCGGTTTGTAACGTCATATGCTGCTATTTGATTAAACACGTCTAGATTTCGATCGATTGCTTCAGCGTGATCTTATCGCCGAGCGAAAGCGCGATACCTTGCGTCTTCGAGCGGATTCGGATGAAGCCACTGATCTCACCGTCGTTGCTCTCGATCGAAACGTTTACCAGCGCGTCTTCGCCGAACACGGACTTGGCGTACAAGTTGGCGGCCAGAAACCCGCATTCGCCATCGAGCGCGCTCGGCGGAGTGAGGCACTTCATATTCGTGCTAGTCACGATATGATCCAAATACTTGCGAACGTCGGTGATGTTTGTGCTCACGGCGACCTTGTTCTCCCACTCGAATTCAGCCCACATGCTTCTAAACGCCGTGTCGCTGCACGTCGCGGGGATGATGTAATCCATGATATCAATGTGCACGTCGTTCAACACGATGACATTACGATCGGAGCGAGCGGTCTCGTACACGATGTTGCCGAAGATGACTCCCGTTTCGGTCGAGCTCACCTTGATGCTCGCTCTCAGGTTGTGAGAACCGAACGGTGGTAACGAAAATGGTTGAGGACGCTCAACAAGCTTCAAATCACCCATGGTGGAAAGTTCCAACATGACGTTTTGCAGCGGCTCGTCCGTTCTATTGATCATCGTCACGTCAAGCGTGATGTCGTACTGGTGCACGGTGACGTACGTCTCCGCGTAGACTGTGTCGCTCAAACCGGTGAGTTGCATCACGCGGTCGAGGCTACGTCCGTTCTTCTTGACCGAGTCCATGAAACCAGTGGCTCGGGCGAGATCGGTCGCGACGGCATCTTCAATCTCAAGTTGCGTCATACCCTTGCGCGACTTGAGATGATGGAAATCAATCAAATCGTCAGCCTGCGCGACTGGTGCGGCGTCGGAGTTCGCGCTCGCCTGAGATTCGCGTCTAAGCTTTTCTTCAATCATCAAAGCGAAAGATTCTCCGCACGATTTCAACCAGACGTCGGTATCCGCCTCTTCCGGATGACCGATGACGTGGAAGCATAACTCCAACCGAGCCTTAGAGTCTCTATCCATTTCGATCGGCACTTTGCCACTCGTTCCCAAGCGCAACATGCTCACAATGTATAACATGCACTCGGCTTGTGTCGCGTTCTTTTGCGCTTGAGGAACCGGACCAGATCCTATCACCCTGAGCGCAAGCTTGGTCAACGTGCTCGCAATCACCGCCGAAAGGAAGGAGTCACCCTTCAGCAACATTTCGCGCAAGTTCGGCACTTGAGAAATCGCCGCCGAAGTCGAGTACGCCGCTTGCGTCGCATACGTTCCATCCGCCAACACGGCCGGGCGCGTCGTCGTTTCCGTGGTGTCTTCGTCCTCTTCTTCACCGTCCGGGCCATCGACGAGCGGTGCCGGACCGAGGCTCATACGAATGACTTCGAGCGCCGCCTCTTGCTCCGCCTGCGTCGTGCTAAACTCACCGATGATCCACAGCGCTGTCGCGCACACTCGGCTGCTACGAATGGTGGAGAACAAATCTAACAGGTGCTCGATAATCCCCGGACGCAGCGACTTGTTCGTGAAGGCGATCTCACGAACAAAGTATGCGACGTCCGCCGAGCTCCCGCTGTTCGCGTCGCTCAGGAAATCCATGAGCAAGTAAATTACCGACCCCGCGACTTCGGGGAACTTCAACGCACATTTGTGAATCGCTTGGACGAGCAACTGTCGGTACTCTCCAGTCTCACTGGTGTTCTCAGATTGAGACTTGATCACCTCCGTCTTTAACATGCTCGTGACGTCGTCGATGTTGCGAGGCGTGATCAAGTCGAGCACTAAATCGAGCGTCTTGCGCTTGATGTCGATGTTCGGCGAGGAGATCGCGCGTAAGATATCCATGATCATCGCTTGCAACAATTCTTTGTTGTCCTTCTTCAAGTCCGTCAAGCGATCGAGCACGATGAGCTTGACGTTGTTGTCGCTTTGGTTCACGAGGAGTTGGCAGTAGCAGTTGGCCGCCGCCTTGATCGCGGTCGGCGCGTTCGAAAGCGCCACGAGGGTGTTCGCACACTCATACACCACCGATGCGTTGTTCGTACCGAGCAGCATCAAGATGACCTTGATGTACTTGCCCTTTTGCGTCGGATCCGAGCGGCAAACCTTGCGAATCAGGTCGAGCACGACGGTTTGCAAAATGTCCCCCCAGTTTGACACGGATTCAAGATTGTTCATCAAATAGTTCACCGCGCGCTCTTGGGCGTGCGTGTACAACATCAAGAACGCGTTCCTACGCGTCCCCAAATCATTTTCCCCGCTCATCAAAAATGACTCGATGATTTCCGGCGCGTCGGGAATCAAGTGCTCGCCGTCGGGCAAGTCGTAAATCTTATTGATCGCCATCACCGCGTTTCTCCGCACGTACGAGTGCCTGTGCTCCAAATTTTGCACGATCGAAGGTATCAGCGGCTCCAACAGGTCCGGCTCCGTGATTCGGCACAAGAACCGCAGCGTGCACCCTCTCAAAAACTCATTCGGGTGTTGCAAATTGTTTCGCAAGTTTTGACACAACAAAATCATCTCCGGTAAAATCTTCCCATCCGCCCCGCATTTCTCAATCATCTCCATGTACAGCAACAAAAGCTTTTGCACCGTGTGATCGTCGCTCGGCAGCACGTACCGCACGATCGTGATGAACACCTGCGGTATCGCCTCCCCGCTCAGCAGCAGCGAGATCACCTTCTTCATCGCGTCCGCCTTCTCTTCCGCGTTCCCCGTCTCGAGCGCCTCCTTCAGCTCCACCGCGCTCGTCGCGCGATCGAAATGCACGAGCATCGAGCACCCGCGCTCGACGACCTGATTCACCGTCGCCATCGTCGCCGTCGTCGCGCGATTCTCGTCGTTTCCGCGCGCGCGTCGCTCGCGTCCCGTCTCGCGTCTCCGCGCGTCGCTCCCGTCTTCCGCGCGCGTCGTTCGCGCGCGTTCGCCGCGCGTTCCGATGCGCGGAAATTCGTTCGCGTCGTTCGCGGGCGCGCTCGCGCGGGCGCGCGCGCGTCGATCGCGCGTCGCGCGCGGTGTGTCGCGCGCGGATCGACCAACGGCGCGCGCGGATCGGCGCGCGCGTCCAAAACACGGATCATTCGAACGCCATCGCGATGACGGCACCCCGCGCGCGCGCGACGACGGCGCGCACACGCGCGCGCGCGCGACGATCGAGCGCTCGACGGCGGTGGGACGATCGAGGTCGACGGTTCGCGCGGTGGCGCGACGCGCGGACGCGTGGGAGACGACGCGACGACGCGACGAAACGCGAAGACGCGCGATTTGAACGGGCGAGGGATCGACGCGCGAGATGGAGACGGTGCGCGCGTACGTGGCGCGGATGAATCGGCCGCTGAACGCGACGAACGTCGGGGACGCGCTCGGCGCGAGCGGGGTGAAGAAGGGGCTGGCGCAAAAGTATTTGGACGCGCTGGTGGATGATGGGGCGATTCGAGTGAAGGATGCGGGCAAGCAAAAGGTGTACTACGCGACGCAGGACGACGAGGTCGTGGACGCGGAGGGACTGCGAGCGATGGACGCGGAGGCGAAGGCGGTGAGCGAGGAAAACGCGCGCGCGAGCGCGGAGGTCGGGCGGTTGCGATCGCAGTTGCGAGCGCTGCGGAACGTGCAGAGCGTGGAGGCGATGGCGGCGGCGAGACGCGACGTCGAAGACGAAAACGAGACGCTGGAGAAGAAGATCGAACCGTTGCGGCGAGCGAAGGCGAACGGAGAGGTGATCACGGAGAGTGAGCGCGTGAAGATTGAGGACGCGTTTGTGAAGGGGATGGAGGCTTGGCTCGATCGTCGACGAAAATTCAACAACTTGTTTGAGACGGTTCTCGAAGGCACGGGGGAAAAGAAACAAAAGCTGTGGGGGGATATCGGCGCCGAGACTGAGAAAGACGTCGGGATCGATTACGACAAGTATAGAAACATTTACGATGATCTCAAGAAGCAACGCCTCGCCGATTCGCGAGCAAAGCGCATGAAGCGATGATTTGAATTGAACGACGCATAGACGCGACGCCGAATAGCTGTAATTTTTCAACCGAAACGAAGTCGATACGAGCGCAACAACTTTGTAGTTCACTTTACATCACACTCGACACTCGATTATTAAAGGCTATTTCACTCGAGACTACGGACACTTGCGCTGAACCAAGTTCGCGCCATGCTCCTCGTACTCTTGCTTACTCATCCAGAGCTGCTGGAACGAGCCTAAAGAAGCGAGAATAGAACCCCCGATCCACGTCGCGAAGCGACGCTCGACGCTGTTCATGCTCGCTACGACCTTAGTTTTTACGTTTTGCGGCGCGTGATCGAACAATGCCGCTTCCAATCGCTCACGCATGTTAGCGAACATACTACTACCGCCACACAAAACCAAGCTGCCCCACAAGTCTTTTCGCACGTCGACGTCCGCGTTGTTGATGCACTCCAAAACCAGTTCTTGGATGCTCTTCAAAGACTTGAGCTCACCGAGTTCGGGGATGTCCACATTGAGTTCCCGCAATATCTCGGGCTGGAAGAACAACTCCGGGATCTGGAATCGTTCGACGCCGACCTCGATGGTGTTCCCATCCGGCAACTCGTACGTCACGCCCGCCACATTCTTGTGCTCGTCCGAGTTAAACGTGTGATCGTCCAGCGTGCAAACGGTCGCTTTAAGATCTTCTATGATCTCACGACGTTTGAACAGCGCATACGATGCCGTCGTCTTGGGATGATTCACCGCCTTGACGTCGAAATCGCCGTCGCCCTTCTGCTTCTTCGTAAACGCGTACCGCGGGCGAACGTCAACCTTTTTCTTCTCTAAATACTTCAAAACCACATCCGTCAGAGCTTCGCCACCGAGAGGTGAGCGCACGACGGACTTTTGAAGCGCAAAGCCGTCGTGAATGGCCGAGACCGTCGTGTGCTTACCGCCCATGTCGATCACCAAGCTCGACGCTTTCCCGACGGCGAACGAGCTCAACACAGGACTCTTCGCCAAAAACAGCGCCGGCGGCGCGTGCTTTTCAAACATCAGCTCCACCATCTTCGCGCGTACCGCATCCGAGTTGTGCACGGGTTCGCTGAGCAGCACTGGATGCTCATCCGTTTGCAACGCCAACCGCTTCTTCAACGCGTGCTCCCAAATCGCCTCCACCGCCTCCCAATCCTCCAGCATCCCATTCTCTCCGTACGGTGACGTCACCTCCATCCCGTCTCGTCTAATTCCCATGTTATCCACCTCAAAATGTCTCGCAGACGCGTTCTCACCCTCCGCCGTCATGTCCGCGTCCCCGCCCTTCGCGCACTCGCCGACGGCGCTCGGAAACACGTGCTGCGGCGTGTCCTGTCCCGCGTACCCCGCCTTGACGCTGTGCGTCCCGAGATCGATCACCACCGCGCTTACTTCATCGCCACCGTACATCGCGCGCGATTTCGCTCGACGTCAGCGCGATTTCAGCGCCGCGCGCGCGAGAACGTCGAATGCGATTCAACGATTGACGTCTCCGCGATCGCGCGCGTCCACGAGCGGCGATCGCGCGCGGTCGTCGACCGATTCGCGACCGCGCGCGCGCGAACGTTCACGCGCGGCGTTTAGCTTCGCTCGTGGACGCGAAGACGAGGGATTCGCTCGCGCGCGCGAGTGAATTTGACGCTTTTTGTGCGATCGTCACACAGGGTTTGGCTCTCGGCGCCGGCGCGGCGACGCGCGTCGACGCGACGACGCGCGTCTCGGCGAGCGCGACGCGAAATGACGGACAATATGTGACTAAAAGATATTACGAGCTCGATGCGACGCGACGAACGACGCGGGACGCGCGAGAGACGCGCGCCGCGACGCGCGAGCCGCGCGAACGCGAGGTCGAACGCCTACTTGGTGCTCTCCTTCAGGTACGCAATCAAATCCGCGCGGTCTTCCGGCTTCTTCAGACCGGCGAAGACCATCTTCGTGCCCGGAATGTACTTCTTCGGGTTCAACAGGTAGTCGTACAGGGTGTTCTCGCTCCATGTGACGCCCTTGTTCTTGTTCGCCGCGCTGTACGAGAAACCCTCCGTGGTGCCGGAGACGCGGCCGAACAAGCCGCCGAGGTTAGGACCCTATCGAGCGATCGAGCGTGCGTCGCGGCGTCAGTCGATCGTCGCGATTCACGCGCGCCGCGCGTCGTCGTCGTCCCTCGCGACGCAAGCGCGCGTCGAATCGAGCGCGTCGTCGCGCGTCGCCTCGCCGCGCCCCTCGCGCGATCCCCGCGTCGTCGTCGTCTCGTCCGCACCTGCTTGTGTCCACCGCCCTTCTCCGCGACGTGGCACTGCGCGCACTTCGTCTTAAAAATCTTCGCTCCTGTTCTCGTCGACCGCGCGCGTCGTCGCGTCGTCAGTCGTCGTTCCGTCGCGCGCGATCGCGTCGACAACGTCACCCATCCATCTTGCGCGCGTTCGCGTCTCCCTCGCGCGCGCGCGTCGTCGTCGCGCGCGCCGCGCGTCGCCGCGCGATCGACGCACCCTTCGCGGCGTTCCCGGCCGGCGCTTCGCTGAACGTGCTCATCGCGGCGTCGCGTCGAGGCGTCGAGTTGTGCCGCGCGCGGTCGCGACGCGTCGCGGCACTTCGCGACGCGCGCGCGGCGCCGCGACGCGCGATGGCGGGCGCGGCGGGCGTCGACAACACGCAGCGTCGCAAGTGGGACCGCGACGCGTACGCCAAGCGCGCGGCGGAGCGCGAGCTCGCGGAGAAGGAATCCGAAAAGAATGGCGGCCGCCCGGCGCCGCCGGCGCGCGGCGCCGCGGGCGCGATCGTCATGCGCGAGGACCTGCGCGTGGATAAGATCATACAGAGGGACTACAAGCGCGACATCGAGAGCCGCGTGGGGACGAAGTCGATCGTGAACCCGGAGACGGGCGCCGGGATGGGGTTTCAGTGCAAGGAGACGGGGGTGGTGCTGCACGACTCGGCGGCGTATTTGGATCACATCAACGGGAAGAAGCAGATGAAGGCGCGAGGGATGTCGATGCGGGTGGAGCGGTCGACGGTGGATCAGGTGCGGGCGAAGTTTGAGGCGGTGAAGAAGCGAAAGGCTGAGGAGAAGGCGAACGGGGGGAAGGCGAAGGCGTACGAGGAGAGGTTGGCCATCGCGGAGGCGGACGAGGAGACGATGCGAGCGAGAAAGAAGGCGAAGGAGCAGGCGAGGAAGGCGAAGAAGAGAGCGGAGGAAGAGGCGGCGCTGAATGAGTTGTCGGCGGGGGTCGATCCGGAGATGGCGGCGATGATGGGATTTTCGGGTTTCGGCGGCGGCAAATAGAGCGGCGAGTCGCGTGTGATAATGTACACTAATACATGACTAGCTAGAGCTGTTCCCTTCCGCAGCGCGCGCGAAAGTCGGCTATTATTTCCTTCAGCCGCGTCGGGCGGTCGGTGAGAATGCCATCGACGCCGTAGTTGAGAAAACGACGCATCCTTTCGTCGTCGTTCACCGTCCACACGTGCACGTCTAGTTTTGCGCGCCTCGCGCGGCGCACGAGATCTCGCGTCACCATCTCAGATTGTATCGCGACCGCGTGCGCACCTCTGACGCGACCTCGGGTCAATCTATCGTACCCTTTCGCGCGCATTTCGAGAGAGAAATTCGCGACGACGTATCCCACTCGCGGCGCGCCCAACCGCAACGCCTCTCGAATCGTCTCGTCGTCCTTCCCCCACATCAAGCACTCGTCGCACCGCATCGACCGCACCACCTCCACGGTCTCCCGCGCCAGACCTTCGCGCCCTAACGGCGCGTTTTCCTTGAAATCCACTGTGATTTGTTTGAATTTCGCGCGTCGCGCGACTTCGAGCGCCGCCGCGAAATCGAGCGCCGCCGCGTCGCCCTCGTTCCACATCTCCAACTCCGCCCGGCTCACCTCTCCCACCGCTCCGATGTCCCCTCGAGTGTACCGCTTCACATCGCGCGCGTGCAGCGCCACCAGCGCGCCATCGTTCGTGCGCTGCACGTCGATCTCCACGCACGCGTGTCCCGCTCGCGCCGCGCGCTCCAGCGCCGTCCTGGCGTTGGCCATCTCCCCCTCCAGCACCTCTCCGCCGTGCGCGCACACCATGGGATCGCGCGCGCGCGCGCAAAACGCATCGCTCGGCGCGTCGTTCGCGCGCGCGTCGTCGCGCTCGCGCGCGCGCCGCGTCAGCGCCCACGCGCACGCCGACGCCGCGACGAACGTCCACCACGCGCGCGCGCGCGCGCCGCGTCCTCGCGCGCGCCGCGATTCGCGCGCGAGGTCGCGCGCGAGGTCGCGCGCGAAGTCGCGCGACCCGACGGCGCGACGCCGGTCTCGCGCGAGCGCGCGTCGCATGCTGCGGGCGCGCGAATCGCGCCGCGCGCGACGCCCCGCGGACGCGCGTCGCGAGTGCGCGACGCATGCGACGCGCGCTCGCGCGCCTCGCGCGCGACGTCGCGTCGAGGCGGTCGAGCGATGCGCGCGCCGTCGCGCCGCGTCGCGCGACGCGCGGAAACCACGACGGAGACGCGCGCGGGTGCTGCGACGCCGCGGCGACGTCACCGCCTCGGTTCACGTCGACGCACGAAATCGTCAACTGCGCGCACGCGCACGGGGCGAGGTCGACGTACGCGGTGGGAATGAGCGCGTACGCGTTTGAATTGATCGGTGACGCGACGCGCGTGGAGCCGACGCGCGCGAGCGGGGAGACGGTGGCGAAGGGGGAGACGCTCGCGAGGGTGCACTGGAGCGGGTTCACGCGCACGGCGGGCGACGAGCTGTATCACTCGCGATGGGCGAACGCGAGCGGGACGAGAGAGATCGCGGCGCCGTTCGATGTGAAGGTGGTGCGGTACAACATGGAGGCGCTGCGGGATCCGTACATGAACGTGCGAGGACCGGAGACGTGGCTGGCGGAGGTGGAGGCGGAGAGCGGATCGACGGCGACGCTGATGGACGAGGAGGATTACGACGCGTTGGTGGAGCGAGAGGAGATGGCGGCGGCGGATAAGGCGAACGCGGCGTATCCGTGAGTGAGTTGGGGGGCGCGAGCGGTCGCGCGCGGCTTGTTGTTATTGAAATTAATTTGTATCGCGTCACCGCTTGGGCGCCTTGGCCGTCGAGGCTAGCGATTCGTCGACTCGTTTTCGCTTAGCGGTCGCGTCCGTGATTTCGACGTCGTCGTCGACGATTAATAGTTCGTCGTCGACGATGGCGTCGTCGGCGCCCGCGTCCGTGGCTTCCTCAGCCTCTCGCGCCTTGACGTCTTCGCCGCGCACGATGAAACCGTCCGGCTCCTTCTCATCGTCCCAATCTTCGCGGTGGGTCACCATGAGCTCAAACTTGAAATCTTGCGAGTAATCCTCGATGAGTAAAATAGTCCCGTTCACGACGCCACCGCCCGGGAGCTTGTCTAAGGTGCGCGGGTCGAGCGAAGCGTAGTGCTCCACCTCGTCTTCGTCTAAATCCTCGCCCGTCTCGTGAAGGAGGTTCCCACCAAACTGCACGGTGGGCTCGTTCACGCTGAACTTCCCCTTGAGCACGCGCTTCACTAGGTCGCCCTTCGTGAACTTTGTGGTGTCGCACACTAATTCCACGCGTGCGTTCCCGCAAACTGCACACTTTGGATTCGGGTCGTCTTTCGACATGGGTTGCAGCAAACGTCCGTTGCTCGCGTGCTCGAGGACGAACGTGTACCGGGTTTGGTCCATTCTTTTATGAAGGATCTTGATCGCCTCTATGACGATGAGACCGGATACGATCGCGTTGGTCGTCGCGACGGCGTGGATGATGTTTCCAGCCATACCCTTGGCGTCGAATACGCTTTGCGGAGGAATACCGTAATTCACCGAGCGCAAATTACTCACCGCCGTAACGAATTCCACGGCGTCTTCGTCGTCCTTGTCGAACTCAATCGGGCGCTCGCGCTCTACAAGTCGGGCTGTGGCGCTCACAAACACCTTCGCGCACTCGGTCGGGGACCAAACCGCGTGGGGATCCATCAGACCATGCGCTCGTCGCGCACTCGACGCCGATGAATCGGTCTCCACAAACTCGCAATCTAAGCCTACGTCCGCCGATTTCAGCGGTTTCGGTCTGGATCTCGTCTTCCACATGTCATCCTTCAGCAGCAAACCCTCGATCTTTGACCCGAAAACGTACGCAAAAACGCGTTTGGCGAAATCCACGCCGGACTCTCCTTCGTTTCGGCGAAACGCCCCGGCTTCCACCGCGTCCTCCTCATCTAAATCGCTCTGCACGCTCGCATCGCCGAACAGTTTGCTGAATAAAAGCTCTTTTGCGTACACGATGCAATGAATCGGTTTGTCCGGCGTATCCCTCAGCGTACAGATCGGATAACTCTTCGGCGTCGGCTTCTCCGTGCACTCAAAGCACGCGCATTGTTTGCGCGCGTGCACGGTGACTTGCCCTTTATATCCAGTCGTCCCACTCTCCACGAGCGGCACTTCCGCCGCGAGACACAACCGATTGACGTGTCGTCGAGCCTCCAAGTTATCCAATCCATTCAACACGACGTCGAACCCCTTAAAATACTCCTTATCGAATCTCGCCTCCTTCACGTTCGCTCGCAGCGCCGAAATCTTCGCTTCTGGTCTAAACTTCAACACCGACTCCCTCGCCACCTCGCTCTTCGCCATCCCCACGTGCCGCCGCCTGAACAAAAACTGCCTGTTCAAATTCGACACGTCGATGGTGTCCAAATCGATCGCCGTGACGTCTCGAAATCCGTGCAAGACGAGCGTTTTCAAAAGTTCACACCCGATGCCCCCGGCGCCCACCATGAGCACCTTGGCGTTCTCCACGACGTCGCGATCGATGTGCATCGTCGCCCCGCGTCGAAAGTCGACTCACCGCGCGATCGCGCGCGACGCGCGTCGTCGCGGGCGCGCGCGCCGACGTCTGCGGTCGTTCGTCGGGACGCGCTCGGGACAGCACTGGCCGACGCGTCGTCACCGACGACGACGCGCGCGGGACGCGCGGCGATCGGCGATGCGACGACGGTGAAACGCGCGATGACGGGATCGAGCGGGACGTCGCCGCGGGCGCCGCCGACGACCGTCGAGCCCGCGAGCGGGTGGTTGGGGACGGTGCTCGGACAGCTGACGCCGGGAAAACTGGCGCGGATGCTGTTTTCGACGCCGTCGCCGTCGCCGCCGCCGCCGCCGCCGAAAGCGACGGCGGCGAGACGCGCGCCGCCGCCGCCGCCGCCGCCGCCGAAGAGACCACCGCCGCCGCCGCCGCCGTTCGCGGCGCGAACGAAGGGAGAGAATCAAGAGAACGGGCTCGCCGGCGCGGGCTCCCAAAAGTTGCCCGAGTTGGAAGAGGGACAGTTGGATGAATTGCCTCCGCCGAAACCGCCGCCGCCGAAACCACCGAAACCGCCGCCGCCGAAACCGCCGAAACCGCCGCCGCCCAGACCGCCGAAACCGCCCGCGGGGGCGCCGAAAAGCGCGTCGAAGAAGCGCGTTCGAGCGAGCGCGAAGGAACGAGCGATGTCGACGAAGGCAGCCGAATCGAAAGCAAAGGTGCAAAAGCCAGAGTCGTCGGACGAAGAAGAAGAGTTGGAGGATGGCGAACTTCCGAAACTCGTCAACCTGTACGATTCAAACGACGCGATGCTCGTGGACGACGAAGATGCGAAAACGCCGGAAGGGAAGCTCGAGAAGATTGAAAAGATCGCCGCGAAGAGCAGGGAGGTATTGGGAGGAGGTGAGTTTGACACGATGGAAAACATCGCACGGCTCCGCGACGACGCGGATGAGACGCTGTTGAACAATGTGAATTCCCCGCAATACAAAAAACGAAAGCCGAAGCGGCGTCGAAAAGCGAGTACGAATGCGTCTACGGACGACGTCTCTCTCGGAAAATCAACCGGCTCGTCGATCGATAAGACGAAGAAAATGCATCCCTCGCTCGAGCGTTTGATTGCGTCGAGAAAGCTCGCGCTGGTGTTGGATTTGGATCACACGCTTTTGAACAGCGTGTTGGTACCAGATTTACGAATGGATTCGAATTGGTTACGTAACGCGATGCGTCTTCTCGATGCCGACGTCAAGCGCGCGGAGGACGCGAACGACCCGTTAAAGCGTTCGGTCTTTCATCTCCAGCATTTCGATTTGTTGACCAAGTTGCGGCCTGGCGTTCGAAGGTTTCTCGAGCGAGCTTCGCGTTTGTTTGAGATTCACATCAACACCATGGGGTCGCAAGCGTACGCGGATCAAATGGTAGAATTACTCGATCCCGAGAAACGATGGATACATGGAACCGTAAGAGGTCTCGGGGAAATGGAAGGAGGGAAGCTGTGGGCGCCTGCGGAGAAGACGCTCGACGGCGCGTTGGAACACCTCGCCGACGCCTGTTTGATTTTCGATGACACCGCGAGCGTGTGGGAATCGCATCGACGAAACTTGGTCACGTGCGAGCGGTATTTATTCTTCCCGCAGGCTCGACGTCAGTTTGGTTTATCGGGGATGTCGCTGCTGGAAATCGGCCAGGACGAAAGCGAAGATGAGGGCATGCTCTCGACGGCGATGAAAGTGTTTGAATCCGTCCACTCGGCGTATTTCGCCGGCGGCTACGATAAGAACGTCAAGCACAAAGTCAGAGCACTGAAACAACATGCGAGCGACGTGCGCGCGGTGCAGGAAATTCTGTGCGCCCAACGCAAGAAGGTACTCGCAGACGTGCGCATCGTTTTTAGCCGCGTTTTCCCCATCGACGCCGACCCCACGACGCATCCTTTGTGGATCTTAGCCGAAGATTTCGGCGCTACGTGTGGACGGACACTTTGCGACGACACCACCCACGTTGTAGGCACGGCGAGCTCGACGGATAAGGTGAAAGCGGCAAAGGCGCGAGGAAACGTGCACGCCGTAACCCCTCACTGGCTCGAATGTTCGATGCTCCTCTGGCGTCGCGCAAACGAAGCCACGTTTCGAATTTAGCATACTAGCGAAGAAATTTGTATTTAGTACACGCCTAATGTCTTCTAATGACGCGCTACGCCGCGTCGCGAACGGCGTCCGGCGCGGCGGCTTCCGCCGCGCCCGCCTCCGGCAACACCACGGGCTCCTCCTCCGGTGCCTCCGGCAAAGGCTCGTCCTGCAAGTAACTCGGCACCCCATCCGTGAGCTCGGATTCATCTTCTAACATGTCCAACTCCAACGCATCGAGCTCCTCGAGTAAATCATCCTCGTCCAACCCGTCCGGAACGTGATAACTCCTCCCGAGCGTCTCCTGAATCTCCTCCCCCAGATCCAGCAAGTCCGCCATATCATCATTCAGCGCATCGATCGCGTTCAAATCGAACTCCTTCGCCTTAAACTGCGTCTTCAAAGCCTTCGACGCGCTCTGCATCGCCCGCACCGTCTCCACGGTGTTCGCCGCGTTTTCGCTCGCGAACGCCACCTGCTCCACGTTCATCAATTGCCCCCCCAACTGATCCCTCTGCTGCTCATAAATCTTCTTCTGCTTCAGCACCACCAGCGCCCGTCGTTTCGCCGCGTCCTGCCCCGCGCCCGGTCGCGCGCGCTTGATCTGCTCCCGATGCTTCACGAGCTCTCGATCGAGCGCGGCGATTTTCGCCTCGATCGTCTTCGCGCGTTCGTCGAGCGTCCGCGCCGTGTCCTCGAGCGTCCGCGCCGGCGCGCGCGGTTTCTTCGCCCCGAACAACCGTTTCATCGCGCGTCGATCCCGATCGTCGTCGATCGTCGCTCGTCGTTCGTCCGCGCGCGCCGATCCGCCGCGCCGCGCCGGCGTCGCCACGTGGCGCAACGACCGCGCGGTCGGTCGCCGGCACCCCTGTCGGTCGCGTATGCGAATCAGTCCGATATCATTTATACTCCCATCGCGCGTTTTTTTATACGTATTCAACGACGAATGCGCGGTAGACGCACGCGCACCGCACGCGCGCCGCGCGCGCGCGCGTCGACGCCCCGCGAAGGCGCTGACGCGATCGCGTCGATCGCGCGCGTCGACACTTTCACGCGCGCGACACACGAGCACGATGTCCACGATCACGCAGCCGCGATGCGGCGTCAAGGTGGGAAATAAATCGATCGACGCGCGCGACGACGCGCGCGGGCGCGCGCGCGCGCGACCGGGGACGACGACGCGGGACGAGGACGTCGCGATGTTATCCACTCCGCGCGAGGGAGGCCTTCGCGGCGCGCGACGCGCGGTCGTCGACGACGCGCGAGGGCGCGCGAGGGCGCGCGAGGGGATGAACGACGAGGAAAAATAAATTTTTACTCGATCGCGACGCGCGGGAGGGGGCGCGGGCGCGCGGGCGCGCGCGCGGCGAGGGGGTTGGGACGCGCGATGGCGGTGACGACGCGCGAACGGCGATCGAGGGCGGTGAAGTGCGCGCGGTGCGAACGCGGGAGCGATGACTGACGGCGCGCGAACGGTGTGATTAAATGTGAACAGGCGAACGCCACGGCGAAGCGCGCCGTCGCGCCGAAGACCTTCCTCGGCGCGCGCGTCTCCTCCGTGTCCAACGGTTCCAAGGTTGAGATGAGCCGATGGAAGGGCATGGACATGGACATTTCCGACGACCAGCAAGACATCGCTCGCGGCCGCAACATGGTTGACTCCAAGTTCCAAGGCGCGACCGGAATCGGTGGTACGCACAACGCCGTCATGTCCTCGCAAGATTACTTGTCCGCGGGCATGAAGACGTACTCTGCGCACGACAACATCACCACGGAGAACTTCTACATCTCCCCGTCGTACATGGACAAGGTGATCGTGCACGTCGCGAAGAACTTCATGAAGTTGCCGAAGATCAAGGTGCCGGTCATTCTCGGTGTCTGGGGTGGTAAGGGTCAAGGTAAGACTTTCCAGTCTGATTTGATCTTCAAGAAGCTCGGCATCTCCCCGATCGTCATGTCCGCCGGTGAGCTCGAATCCGGCAACGCCGGTGAACCGGCCAAGCTCGTGCGTCAGCGTTACCGCGAAGCGTCCGACATCGTCAAGAAGGGTCGCATGTCTACCCTCTTCATCAACGATCTTGACGCTGGTGCCGGTCGTATGGGTGGCACGACGCAATACACCGTCAACAACCAAATGGTGAACGCGACGCTCATGAACATCGCGGATAACCCCACGAACGTTCAGTTGCCGGGCCAATACGAAGTCATCGAAATCCCGCGTGTGCCGATCATCGCCACCGGTAACGATTTCTCCACCCTTTACGCGCCGCTCGTCCGTGATGGCCGTATGGACAAGTTCTACTGGTCCCCGACCCGCGAAGACCGCGTCGGCATCGCCAACGGTATCTTCATGGCGGATGGCATCGAGAAGGAAGACGTCGAAGTCCTCGTCGATACGTTCGAAGGTCAATCCATTGACTTCTTCGGCGCGCTTCGCTCCCGTGTCTACGATGACTTGGTGCGTGACTTCATCCTCGAAGTCGGCTACGAAGCTCTCGGCCCGCGCCTCATCAACCCGCGCAAGGGTGAAGAAGTCAACTTCAACCCGCCGAAAATGACGCTCGAAGTCCTCTTGGCGTACGGTAAGGAATTGGAGAACGAGCAAGAGAACATCAAGCGCATCCAGTTGGCCGATTCCTACTTGGACGGCGCCGTGCTCGCGGGCTCCGGCGGTTCCTCGAACACCGAGAAGTCGCTCAACCAGTAAACGCGACGACGACCCACATTGATTTGATGTGTCTTTTTAGCGCCTGCACGTAGCGATGATTCGAATCGTAATGAATCCGTTCTAAACCACGATGTGATAACAAAACACTACTTCATTGAATGATCGCGATCCCGCGTCTCTCGAAGCCGCGCGTTTCAGGCGCGGCGACTCAGCCGTCGATCCCTCACACCGCATCGCTCTCGGCGACCCGTCGGCGCTCCATCGCGCGGCGTTTGCGAAAGCAAGAGTCGTTTCCGCGTCATCGAGTCATGTACGCCGCTCGAGCACCCGCGCGCGTCGTCCTCGCGTCGCACCCGCGCCACGTCACCAAACGCTGCGTCGTTCGAACACGCGTTTGTGCGCGCGTTTCGCGCTCGAACGCGAGCGATGACGCCGTGCGCGCGCTCGAGATCGACCGTCGGCGCGCGATGTTCGCCGTGACGGCGTTGATGACGCTCTCGGGCGCGGCGCCGCGCGCAAAGGCGGAAGCGATCGTGAATCCGCAGCCCATCGACGAGGGGTGGTTGAGGTTTTACGGCGAAGCGACGTCGTCGTCCTCGTACGGCGGCTACGGCGGCAACGAGAACAATTTCGATAAGTTCAAGTACTACTACGACGTTCCGCAGGGATGGGAGCAAGACACGGTGAACAAGGTGGAGAAATCGACGAACGGCACGGACAATCGCTGGAAGTCGAAAAAGAACAAAGACGCGAAGGTTTATTCGATCACGTTGGCAGGGTACGGAAAGTTGAAAGAAGACCGCGAGGCTATTATCAGCGACTTGGCGTTGAGCGATTATAACCTGCAAGATGCGATCATCGGCGCAGATTCGTTCGTGACGAAGGATCGCGACGTCGACGGGCAGACGTACGTGGACTACGACCTAGTGGGATTTTATGGAAACATTTTCGCTTCCATCACCGTGTACGGGGGACGACTGTACTCCGTGTTCGCCTTCGTACCCGAGGGCGAGAGTGTCGAAGCGGGACGGCGCATGAGAGATAGTTTTGCGACCATTAACAACAAAACTGAGGAAGAAACCGCCGCCGACATGGCGTTTTATCGCAGATCGTGAGGTGGGCGAAACTCGCCCACCTCGGATAGGAAAGCGCGCCGTGTAATGATAGATATGATCTTGTTATTATTTAATGCTCGAAAAACTATGCCACGTCAACGTACGCGAATATTCGCGCGGTATTGATGCGGGGCGCGCGCGCGTTTGACGACGTACATGTGTTATTGTCCAAAACCAACTGCTCTCGCAGTTGCCTGGTAGCGCGACAACGTTTGGCCTACCAGTAGCCGAGGATCTTCCACCACGGGAAACCGACGCCCAAAAAGGTGGCGATGTAGAAGATGGACATACCGAAACCGATCTTCCACCAGGTGGCGAGCGGCACGTAGCCGGCACCGAAGAAAGGTGGCGCGGAGCCGATGCCGTAGTGCGTGGTGCAGCCCATGACGTTGGACAAGATGCCGAGGGTCAAGGCGGATACGAGAGGCGGCGCACCGCACGCGATGAGCACCGACAAGAAGGCGCTATACATGGCACCGATGTGCGCCGCACCAGAGGCGAAGAGGTAATGAGAGTAGAAGTAGACGAGAGTCACGATGACAAAGGCCGGTTGCCACGCCAAGCCGAGGCCGGAGACGACGCCGACGACGCCTTTGGAGAAAGCCGGAATCAAACCGTACGTGTTCAAGTAACCCGCCATGGCGATGAGCGCGGCGAACCACACAAGCGTATCCCAAGCCGGACCTTCGGCAAGACATTCTTTCCAGGTGATGACACCGGAGACGAGGAGGATGGCCAAGCCGTTGAGCGCGGCGGCGACAGAGCCGACGCCGAACTTGGAACCAAAGATCCAGAGACCCACGGTCAGAGACAAGGCAGCAGCCATGATCTTTTCGTCAACAGACATCGGACCGAGCTTCGCGAGCTCTTCTTGCGCCTTGACCGGAGCGTCTGGCGAGTCCTTGACTTCCGGCGGATACAAGACGTAGAGGATGAGCGGCGTGGCGACGAGGCAGATGATACCCGGCACGAGAGCACCGATGGCCCACTGAGCCCAGGAGATGGTGATGCCCGTGATGGACGCCGCCAGGTTCACGCTAAGCGGGTTAGCGGCCATGGCGGTGATGAACATACCGGAAGAGATCGTAGAGGTTTGGAACACGGTGGTCATGACGTACGCGCCCATCTTCTTCTCCGTGCCGTTGGCGGGATCGGAGCCGCACGCGACGCAGAGCGCCTTGGCGAGGGGCAAGAAGATACCACCCGCGCGTGCGGCCAAAGAAGGGATGGCTGGCGCGAGCAAAGCTTCGGAGAACACCAAGGAGTAGGTCAAACCGAGCGTGGATTTGCCGAACAAGCTCACGATTTTGTACGCGATGCGGTTGCCCAAACCCGTCTTGATGAACCCGCGGGCGAGGAAGAACGCGAGCGCAATCAACCACGGAATCTCGCTCGAGAACGCCGAGAACGCAGCCGAGAACGGCAACAACCCGGTCGTCATGCTCACGCCGAGCCCGATCATCGCCACCGCGCCGAGCGGCAGCGGGTTCGTGATGATCCCGACGATCGTCGCCACGAAAACCGCGAGCAAGTTCCACGCCTGCGTCGTCACCCCGGCCGGGGCCGGAATGAGGTACAGGATCAACCCAGACAAAATCGAGTACCCGAGCGGCTTGAGCTTCGCCCCCTTCCAATTCGCGAGCGCGTCCGATCCCGCGCGCGCCACCGGCGCGTTCGGCGTCCCGCTCGATCGCGTCTTCGTCGTCGTCCCGCGTTCCCGTTTCGCTCGCGTCGACGCCGCGACTCGCGTCGTCGCGACCGCGATCGCGAGTTCGTTCTCACGGCACTCGCGCGCGCCGTTCGCGTCGCCCGCGCGCGGCGCGATTCGCGCGCCTCGTCGCGTCGTCGCGCGGTGTCGTCGCATCGCCGTCGCGTTCGTCGGCGTTCGCGTCGTCGCGCGCGCGTGCGCCGCGCATCCGGCCGCGACGGCGTGCGACATGTCGTTCGTGCGTTCGCTCGCGAGCGTTTCGGCGCGTCGGGGCGCCGAGTCTTTTCGCGCGAGTCGCGGATTGTCGAGGTCGTTACGCGCGTTTACCCTAACCGACGACCGACGCGCGTCGTATGCGCAAACAGTGCGACGACGGCGATGCGAGTGCGATTCGGTGCGATGCGCGATTAAAACAAAACGCGGCGTCACGCGTCGCTCGGCGCGAAACCGCGCGGCGCGAGGGACGCGCGATCGTCGTCGACGTCCGCGTCGTCGGCGAAGGGATCGTCGAACGAGGATAATTCGACGAACGCGGCGCGCGAGACGGCGGCGGCGGCGCGATGGCGCGACGCGTACGCGAAGAAGGCGAAGAGGACGAAGACGTAGAGGACGAAGAGGACGGAGTGAAAGCGCGCGGCGACGGATTCGTCGCGCTCGGAGAGCTCGTCTATGCCGGATAGGACGGCGAAGAAACTGAGGATGAAGATCAAGACGCCCACGGCGCGGTGGACGCGCTCCCAGGTGCGGCGGGCTTGGGATTTGAGCTCGCCCTCGGGCGGGTTGGGAGGGCGGAGGAAACCGCCGACGGGTTGGAGGCACGCGACGACGACGATGGCTAAGCCCACCTTGCCGTGCGCGCAATCGTAATGCGTGGCGCCGATTTCTGAAATTTCGGCGTATGAAATGCCCGCCGCGATCACCACGAGAGCGACGGCGGCGAGCATGAGCCATTTGTGCCACGAGAGCCACGCGGCGGAGGGCTTGTCGTTCGGGCCCGGTCGACCGAAGCGCGACCACCCGACGGCGCCGGGCATGAGCATCCAAATCCCCGTGAACATCATCCCGCCGTGCACGACGAACGCTCTCACCTGACGCGCCTCGTCCTCTGAACCTACGCTACTGTCTCCTACTTCCGTGGTGTCATCGTGCGCCGGCGCGACGTCCGACGCGTTCGTCCCGTTCGCGCTCGGCGGTTGCAAACCGTCGTTCTCGCGCACCGTAAACGTCCCCTGATAAAGCGCGTTCGACGCCGCGCTCGCCGTCGTCGCGCGAATGACGACATCCCCCGTCCCGCGCGCGGGCGCCCACCATATCAACTTATGCTTATTCGTCCGCAACGAAGGGTTCACTCGCTTTCCGCCGCACCGCAGCGCGCTCGACGACCCTTCGTTCTCGCGCACGTGATCCTCGTGCATGCTCACGTCCTCGAACCTCCCCTCGCTCGTCGTCAGCAGCACCATCCCGACCCCACCTCCCGCCGCGATCGCGCTCGTGTCCACGACCAGCGTCAACCGCGCCTCGGGTTTATATTCGTCGCCCGTCGCGCTCGTCGCCCACGAGCTCGGCATCAGCCTCCGCGTGCTGTTGTCCCACAGCTCCCACGCCTGCGTCTCGTTCGAGCCGTCGTGCGCCGACCAGAACAGCGAAAACGACACGCCGGCGTCGTCGCCCGCGTACGGGTGATCGCCCGCTCGGCCCGTCGGGTGCGCGGCGTCGCCGCAGTAGTGCGGGCGGTAGTACGGATATCCGCGCGCGGGCGTCGCGCGGAGCGCCGCGCACGCGACGACGAGCGCCGCGCGCGCCGCCGCCGCGCGCGTCCTCGCGCCATCGCGCGCCGACGCGCGCCGCGGCATCGCGCGCGTCGCGCGCGGCGAAGTCGCGTCGTTCGACGCGCGTCGCGCTGTGCGGCACATCGCGGCGGCGCGGCGGCGCGGCGCGATGGCGACGTCGATCGCGGCGACGCGCGCGGCGACGCGCGCGGTGACGTCGCGCGGCGCGACGCGGCGGCGCGGCGGCGCGACGCGCGCGACGCGCGACGCGACGCGGGCGACGCGACGCGCGGTGCTCGAGGCGGCGGTCGCGGCGGCGGCGACGCGCGCGCTGGGCGCGGGCGACGCGCGCGCGAAGACGGCGGACGTGAAGACGGCGTACGACGCGTACGCGCCGACGTACGACGCGCTCGACGGCGGCGGCGCGGCGCGCGCGCTGGGGCTGGACGCGCTGCGCGCGGACGCGCTCGCGCGGTGCGAGGGCGACGTGTTGGAGCTCGCCGTCGGCACCGGGCTCAACCTGCGCGCGTACGACGCGAACAGGGTGAAGACGTACACGGCGATCGATCTGTCGCCGGGAATGCTGGCGCGGGCGAAGGCGCGGGCGGAGACGCTGGCGCTGGGCGAGAAGGCGCGGTTCGAGGAGGCGGACGCGACGGCGCTGCCGTTCGACGATGGATCGTTCGACGTCGTCGTCGATACGTTCAGCCTGTGCGTGATCGAGGATCCGTCGGCGGCGCTGCGAGAGGTCAGGCGAGTGCTGCGATCGAAAGGACGGGCGGTGTTGATCGAGCACAGTAAGAGCGACGTCGGCGCGTTGGGCGCGTATCAAGATTTGACGTCGGCGCCGGTGAAGCGCATGAGCAAAGGATGCGTGTGGAATCAGGACGTGGAGTCGCTGGTGCGACAGTCTGGCATGCGCGTTGTGAAGACGCAGCGCGCTTTACTCGGTTTACTCGTCGTCGTGGAGGCGGCGCCGTGATTCGGCGTCGCGGGACGCCGAGGATCGTCGCCGTTTGTATTACTACGTCACATCTAGCAGTCGCGAGCAGTACGCAACATCAGCTCCGTCGAGGCGATGACGTCGTAATCTCCACGTCTATCTCGCGCGCGAGTCGCGCCTCGCCTCGCTCGCCCTCGCGACCTCGCGCGGATCGCGCGCGCGCGCGGCGACTCGACGCGTGCCAACTTTCCCTCGTGCCTAGATCGCGAAACGCCCCACATCGCGTCGACCCTCGCGCTCGGCCGCCCTCGACGCGACATGGGTCACCGCAGATCAAACAGCGCTGGCTCCCGCGGGTTCAGCCGCGCCTCGAGCGCGCGCGCGTCGAGCGGCGCGCGAAAATCATTCCGCGCCGGAAGCGCCGGCACCGCCCCCTGGAAGAGCGCGCGGACGCTCGCCCGCGCGAACGCGCGTCACGTCACGACGGGACGCGCGCGCGCGCCGCGGCCGGTGAAGGTGTACGACAACGCGCACAGTCGGGTCGTCGTTTACGACAACGGAGGGACGACGACGCAGTCGCGCGCGCTCATCACGAACAAAACGCCTCAGGCGCGGCGTCAAGGCTTCGCGCGAGCGGCGAATTATCGCCTCCTCAACGAGAAGAATCAGCCGTACGTGGGCTTGGCTAAAGGTCCGTTTGAGAATGGACGAGACGTGCGCGATGGGCGTCGCATCGCGGCGCACAAGGCCGGTCACGGCTCCGCCGTGACGAGCGAAGACAGGCGGCACCGCGTGGACGTCGTCAATTTGCACGCGACGCATCATCAAGCTAAGCAGGGCGAGACGAAACTGTACTACGCCACAAAAGTAACGCATGGAGACAGTACGCGCGGAGCCGGACACACGAGGCGTCGGTCCTTGGGTTGAGTGCGCTTCAGTCGCGGGTACCGCGCAACTCTTTTGTGTAAATCGGTATCTCTCCACTCACACACCTAGTACACGCGTGCGTCCAACTACTTCTAAAACGAGCGATCTCACAGACTCGCGCAACTTTCTTGTTCCTGTCGACGGCGCTGCTCTTCCAAGAACTCTGAGATCGCCCCGCCCTCGGAGGTGTCGTATAAGTCAAACGGGACGCCGAGCTGCAGCCCGGGGCGAATGTGTCCCTGCGATTCGATGATGCGAAACTCTATTTCGTCCGCGTACCCGCGCGCGTCGTCGCCCTCCGCGCGGTCGCGATTCATGGCCTCTAGTTCGTGCCATTCGAAGAGCAAAGGAAGCGTCGTCCCGCCCCAGACGTTGAAATCAATTATTTTCACCTTCTTCGTCTTCGGCGTCACGTACACGTCGAACACGTAATCGACCTGATCGTCGTGCCACGACGTGCACGAGACGTTCGACTCCCAGAACAGAGCGATCGCGTCTTCGATCGCATCCTTGTCTCGCACCAAAAACTCGTAGAAGTCGTTCACGTGTCGCTGCGACGCGGCGACTAAATTTCTATTCTTCACGAAGCATCGAAACTCCATGCTCGGGTTCAAATCGTACCACTCCCGAAGCGTCAGCACCGACGCCGCGTGCTCGCGCACCGCGCGATCTTCCTCGCTCTCCTCGCTCCCATCACCGCGCGCGTAATCCTCACACGCCCCGTACGCCTCGGTCAAATCGTGCGCCACCGCGTCGCTCGCCTTGAGCAACAGCACCACCTCGTCCGCGTTCCGGCACTTCATCGTGTTCCCAGCCGCGACCCACGCCGCGTCTTTCGGCGCGCTCCACGCGAATTTCGGCGCCACCTCTCCCCCCAGCGCTTCGATCGCGTCCTCGATCGCGCGTTCAAACGCCGCGAACGTCGCTCGCCTCGCGCCGTCCCGCGCGCTCGCGTCCTCCGCCTCCTCCTCTTCCATCGTCGTCGTCGTCGCCCGCGCGCGCGCGAACCGCGCCGCGCTCTCCGCCGCGTCGAACGCGTCCTGCGCCACCCTTCGCGGCATCGCGGCGTCCGTCTCGCGCGCGACGACGCCGTCGGCGAGGACGTAACGAATGAAATCTTCCGGCACCTCGAGCGCGACGGCGCGGAAGCCGTGCGCGGCGAACGTCGCGCGCCAGCGCGCGTCTCGACACGCGTCGAGCGCCGCGCGCGTGGGCGCTGGGACGCGCGCGACCTCGCGCGTCGCGGGCGTCATCGCGCGTCGACGCGCTCTGGCGCGCGCGACGCCGCGCGCGCGCGACACATCGCGCCGCCCTCTCGAGCGCGCGACGCGACGCGGACGCGAGCGACGCGGGAGACGCGCGCGTCGCGATGTTCGGCGCGCGACGCGAGCCGCCGCGGTCGACGTGGGCGATCGCGCGCGCGTCGATCGAGGCGCCGTGGAGACGCGTTCAAAAAGCCATCGCGGGCGACGCGCGCGCGAGGGCGCTGCGCGACACGCTGCGGCGGTCGTACGCGCTGTACAAGCGAGCGCTGGTGAAGCGGCCGGAACTGCGACGGTTTCGCAGGGATCTGCCGCGATGGATCGCGACGCGGGCGCGGCTGAGGGCGTGGGCGATGGACGACGACTGCGCGACGGCGTTCGTGCTGGCGGCGCCGTTCGCGCTGATGTTCTTGGTGTGGATCGCGGTGATGTTCGTGCGATGGCTCGACGGGAGGGATAGAAACGATGCGCTGAATGCGGTGTTCGACGCGGCGAGGAGACGAAAGGCGAGGGAGGCGGCGGCGAAGGCGTTGCCGAATCAAGCGCCGGCGCAGATCGACCGGACGCAGAGCGGGCGGGAGGTCACGATGACGCCGAAGGATCTCGAGTCGTTGCGAAAATTTAGGGAGAAACTGAACGCGGCCGCGGCGGAAAATTCGGATTTGCTCGGGACGCCGGCGCTGCGGGCGTACGTGGACGACGCGTGCTTGTGTCGATACCTGCGCGCGCGCAAATGGAACGTGGACAAGGCGCTGAAAATGATCATCGCGTCGCTTCAGTGGCGAGCGACGATGAAACCGGAGGCGTTGACGTGGGACGACATCGCCGATGAGGCGCTCACGGGGAAGCAGTACAGAAGCGGTCGAGATAAGCGCGGCCGCCGCGTGCTCGTGATGCGCCCGGACCGCGAAAACTCGTACAACCACGTGGAAAACATCAAATTCTTGGTGTACACGTTGGAGAACATTCTCTGGAAGTCTTCGCGCGAACGTGAACCTCGTGGCTCCAAGGCGGACCTGGCGCCCGAGCAAATCGTCATCTTGATCAACTTCACCGATTGGTCCCGCAAGAACGCCGTTCCGATGGCGACGGCCCGCGAGACGCTCTCCATCTTACAAAACCACTACCCCGAGCGCCTGGGCCTGGCCGTGTGCTTCAACCCTCCGACCATTTTCCGCGTGTTTTGGTCCATCATCTCGCCTTTCATCGATCCCAAGACGTACTCCAAGATCGTCTTCGTGAACAAGAAGAAGAAGGAAAAAGCCGCCGCCACCATGGGCGCGGTGTTTCACTCGAGCGCCGTCGACGACGACATGGGCGGCGTCGTCCCTTCCGCGTGGAATTTCGACGTGTACGCCACGCACATGCGCGATTACGACGCCAAGAAGGCCATCGTGATGGCGTCTTGGCCGTAGCTCGCGCGCCTTACTTGTATTTAAAAGCAGCCGCCGAGCACACGACTGCCAAACCACAGCCGTTAATAACGGCCCGTTATCCGCGTCAGCGCTTTTTCGCGCGTCGTCGAATCTTGCGCCACTTCTCCGCGTGCGACCGTCGTCGACGCGCGCGTCGCGACGCGAACGCTCGCACATAAACTTCCACATCGTTCGCGCGCGCGCGCGGTCCGCGACGCGCGACGCGCGCGCGTCGAGGGCGCGAAAACACCGAAGCGGCGTGGGAGGTTAGACGGTCACATTCGCGAGGCGACGCCGCGCGATGACGCTCGATTGGGGCGCGCTTTCCGCGCCGCGCGTCGACAGTACGCGCGCGAGAATTCCGCGCGTCGTTTCGCGCGCGCGCGAGGCGCGACGAGGCGTCGCGCGAGGCGCGCGAGGCGCGGTCGTGTCGACGAGACGACGGCGCACGGTGCCGACGGTCAGAATTGGAGCGACGCGGGATGGGGCGCGCGAGGCGCGAGGCGCGCTGGAAACGGGCGGTGATCAAAGAGATGTGCGCGCGGGGGCGACGCGACCGACGGCGGGGGCGCTCACGGGGGCGCCGCATCGCGGGTTGCCGTACGAATTTCCGAGGCTGACGCGGCCCGAAAGACCGAGGGAGACGACGCTGCGATGCGGCGAGGCGAAACTCACGGTCCGGGACGATGGGAGCGTGGTGCTGAGACGTGGGGGTGAAGTTGTGTGTGAGGCGCAGTGTGCGCTTCCGGCGTTGGCGTTGACGGAGGAGGGAGTGGTGACGAGAGAGGCGAACGGCGGCGCCACCGTGACGTGGGGACAGCGCGCTTCGTTGACGATTAGACCGAGCGCGGGATTGAGCACGGGGGAGCAGTGGTGCGATGGGTTAAGCGATGGGTTTCTGCTGGACTACTCCGTCGCCGATGGGAGCTTGATGCACGCGACGGCGGAGATCATGATTGATTTGGAGCGAGTGGGAGACGTGTACGGCGGGTCGCATTTGATGGCTCAGCACTGGCCGTTGAACGATGGATGCATGGAGATTGGCCCTCATTATCCCTTCGACAACGGACCTAATGGATTGAACACGCTCGTTTCCACGCATTGGGTGACGAGTAACGGATGTGCAGTCGTGGCGGATCCGGATACTCCATTTTTCCACGTTGGTCTCAACGCGCCGAACGCGACTTGGTTCGACGGATTTTTTAGTAAGCGAGCGTTTGGTGTGGGCATTCAAAACGCGACTCGGACGATCTTACCGTTTCATAAAGGGCGTCGCGTCGGTGACGGGCTCTTGCGCTTACAAGCTCGCAATTCATTTCACAAAGGCTACGGGCCGTTCAGCATGAACCACCCGCTCGTCGGTTGGGTATCGCCTAAGCATGCGCACGCAACGCGAAGACACATGCGCGTGGCGCTGTGTGCGAACAAGAACGTCAAATTGGCGACGATCAACGTCCACAAGACTCTGCATAAACCGAAAGCAGCTCCGCCCTCGGAAGTGTTTCGAGCCCCGATTTGGACGACATGGGCGAAGATGAAGACGAACGTTTCGCAAGAAAAGGTTTTGAGCTTCGCGCAAGAAATTCTTGCGAACGGTATGAGCGCCAGCGTCATCGAGATCGATGACAAGTGGCAGTGTGGGTACGGTGATCTCGATTTTGACGCCACAAAGTTCCCAGATCCGAGTTCGATGGTGGACGAGCTTCACGCCATGGGCTTCAAAGTGACGGTGTGGGTCATGCCGTTCATCGCCGAAGATACAATGGCGTACAGAGAAGGGAAGGACAAGGGTTACTTTGTCAATTCGAGCACGCGAAATGGTTTCTTCAGGTGGTGGCAAACGCCGCCAGTCGTCGCGTTAGACGTCACAAACCCGGAGGCGGTTGATTGGTTTGTATCTCGGTTGAAGCGTCTGCAAGAAAAGCACGGTATCGACGGCTTCAAGTTTGACGCCGGTGAACCATGCTTTTTGCCGCGAAGATTCATCACACACACACCTCTTTCGCACCCATCAGAGTACACGAGAGCGTGGGTGAACAACGTCGCTTCAAAGTTCGAACTTGCAGAAGTTCGAAGCGGTCATAACAGCACAGGGAATTCTTCCCTCGTCCGCATGGGCGATAGATTCTCCGACTGGGGCATTGAGAACGGGCTAGGGTCGATTATTCCCGCGCTGCTTACATCTGGCGTGCTTGGGTACCCGTTTTGTTTGCCAGACATCATCGGTGGAAACGCTTATTTTGGCAAACACCCGGACGAAGAGCTCCTCGTGAGGTGGGCGCAAGCCAACGCGCTGATGCCGGCGATGCAGTTTTCCCTCACTCCTTGGGCCGCAGGTAGCATGGCGAAAGACTTATGCATCTCCGCATTGGAGATGCGCGATCAGTTCGTGGAGACCCTCATCGATCACAGCGAACGCGCGGTCGAAACGCTCGAACCCATCTGTCGTCCGATGTGGTGGCTCGATCCCGAGGATAGCGAAACGTTCCGCATAGGAGATCAGTTCGCGCTCGGCGAAGATATCATCGTCGCCCCCGTCACCACGCGAGGCGCGAATGAGAGAGCGATTTATTTGACCGAGGGTCGATGGCGCGATTTATCTAATGGCAAGGTCCACCAGGGTCGGCGTTGGATGCGCGATTTCTCCGCCCCGATCGGCGCGCTGCCCATTTTCATTCGCGAAAAGTCGTCGTAACGTCGAAGATTTTAATTCAATTTGTTGCGCTAATGTTTATCTACACACGTGCTGGCTGTCGTCGTCGTCCTCGTTTGGTTGACACACTACCACAGGCCCTGCATTCCCGGAGCGGGTTGTTGTTGCGCTTGCTCTCCTTGGAAGAAAGCCGACGCCTGCTCCTTGGAAAAGTCTACTCCCATGGCAGGCGCGTTCGGGAGGTTGTTTTCGTCGCCCATCATCGCATCTTCCGAACCCGCGTTCTCCATTCCAGGGATCGCTTGCGCATCAAAGTCGCACGGGAATCGAGTCACGCGCGGCTTCTCAGCCAAAATGTTGCGAACAATTCTATCGATTCTCGGCTGCGCTGGCGGGTTCTCCTTCAACTCTTCGTCGGCGTACTCGTTGTTCACGTAGTACCCGACCCGGATGAACTCTTGGTTGTTGTACGAGCACGTCACGAGAAGCACCGTCACGCCCAAGATGTCTTCCTGCGGAATCTTGCTCACATCCGGCGGATTGGCCTGGAACACAAACTTGTACGCCCCGCGAACCACCGGCCCCACGAGCACCGTGTCCAAAATCTGATCGCACTTGTCGTCCTCCGCGCTCCCGACGTACGTCAGCTTCCACTCGAGATCTGCGTCGGCGCGTCGCGCGTCATCGCCTCGTCAGTCTTCGCGCTCGCATCGCGCGTCACCGTCGTCCCTCGCCCCCGTCTCCCCGCGCCCCCTCGTCCCGCCCGCGCCTTCAAATTTCAAATTTCCAGCTGTCCGCCCCGTCATCGCGCATCGATCGCCTCGCCTCGCCTCGCGCGCACCGTGCTGAAGATCGTGCAAGCACTCGTACTGAATCTCAAACTGCAGCGGATTCGCGAAGAACTGCGGATTATCCAGCACCTGCACCGACGTCACGCTGATCGCGCTCATCGCCCGTCGTCGCCTCGCGCGCGCGTCCGATGCGATTCAAATCCCGACGTCCCGCGCGCGGTCGACGCGCGCCCTCGCGTCGCGTCGCGTCGCGCGTGCTCGCGCGGATTCGTTCGCGATGCGTTCGACGTCGACGTGCGCGCGTTCGCGTTCGGTCGAGCGACGTGCGCGTGGCGTCGCGCGCGCGCGTGTGCGGATTCGAACGCGCGCGAATTCGAGATCGCGCCGTCTTCACGTCCGCCGTCCGTCGCGCGCGCGTCGAATCGTCGACGTTTTTTCGCCGATTCGCGCGTTTTTTTCGACGCGCGAAT
>Ga0255753_1000604_pt1 | contig 46180 bp, 40 predicted proteins | sample 041ome_10_FD_179953 | JGI IMG/M metagenome (GOLD analysis project Ga0255753, IMG submission 179953) | Coastal salt marsh microbial communities from the Groves Creek Marsh, Skidaway Island, Georgia - 041412US metaG (version 2) | ecosystem: Environmental > Aquatic > Marine > Intertidal zone > Salt... | reverse complement strand
TCATGGTATTCTTAGCTAACATGATATCGGCTGTTCAAACTGGTGGTACTGGTGAAGCTGAGATGATTATGGTTTCAACTGGATTACTCTACGGATTACAAGCCGTTTTAATGTATCCATTTGTTACACATCCTTTTGACAACTCCAACAAAGCGGCCTATTTCGCTCAAAAGAGAATTGCCATTTGTATTACTTCAATCAACGGTGTGATACCCGTTTTACACTTGCTCGGATTTGATTTAGGAATACCCGATATACTACCAATTTATCACGGCGTTATTGCCCTTTTAGGTGTTGGAATGACTATTAAGTTTTTCCAAGGATCTGTAGTGGTAAAATAACAACCTCCTCACAGCCCAGGGATTTGATAGTTCCTGGGCTATTCTACTTTCCAAAAATATCTTCGAGGTGTTTCGGGCCTTTTTGGATTTCAGTTTCGGTCAACACCTGCTTCAATTCGCCATCTTTTAAGAATATACAGCTGGAACACAACTCCACCACTTCTTGCATAATGTGTGTAGAAAACAAGACCGTTTTCTCTTTAGCCACTTCACGAAGAAGCGCACGGATCTCTACAAGTTGTGCGGGATCCAAACCCGTAGTAGGCTCATCAAGAATTAAAATCTGTGGGTCGGGAATAAGTGCGGCAGCGAGACCTACGCGTTGGCGGTATCCTTTAGATAGCGCGCCAATCTTTTTGTGCTGTTCGGGACCTAAGAGGACCATATCAATGACTTGGCTCACTCTAGATGTATCTACTTTGTAGATGGAAGCCACATATTCGAGGTATTCCTATGTATAATTCTAAATATTGGGGGTTGTGTTCGGGTAGGTATCCCAGAACACGCTGAACCTTGAGGGGTTCTTTGAGTACGTCCACACCGTTGACCTTCACGCTACCGGTATCAGGAATGACAGATCCTGTGATGATCTTCATGAGGGTACTTTTACCGGCACCATTGGGGCCTAGCAAACCGGTAATTTGGCCCGATTTTATTTCAAGGCTCACTCCATCTAGCGCCTTTTGGCTGCCGTAGGATTTGGTGAGATTTTCAATAACTATACTCATGATTTAATCCCCATTAAGTCTAGGAAAAAGGCATATTCCATAGCGGTCTCTTTAAGCGCCTCAAATCGGCCTGAAGCACCGCCATGACCCGTTTCCATATTACAATACATGAGCAATACCTCATCCTTGTTAGTACGCATCTTGCGCAGTCGCGCCATCCACTTCGCCGGCTCCCAGTACTGCACCTGGCTGTCGTGTAAGCCGGTGGTGATTAAAAGCGCAGGATAATCTTGCGCCTTTACCTGATCGTAAGGGCTGTAGGAAAGCATGTAGTCGTAACTGTCTTTGTTCTTTGGGTTGCCCCATTCGTCGAACTCTCCGGTAGTAAGCGGGATCGATTCATCCAACATCGTCGTCACCACATCCACAAACGGAACCGCAGCGATTACTCCTCGGAATAAATCTGGACGCATATTCACTACAGCACCCATCAACAAACCGCCCGCAGAACCGCCCATAGCCATAAGCGTCTCTGACGTCGCATATCCCTGCTGCACGAGAGCATCACCGCAAGCGATAAAGTCAGTGAACGTGTTGATTTTATTGAACATCTTTCCGTCCTCGTACCACGGTCTGCCCATGTACTGAGAACCCCGGATGTGTGCAATTGCATACACAAAACCGCGGTCCAATAAACTCAAACGTACCGTAGAGAATGAAGGGTCTATAGTATATCCATAGGATCCATAACCGTAAAGCAATGTTGGGTTCGGACCGTCCTTGCGGATTAAATCTTTTCTGTAGACAATAGACATGGCTACTTTCTTACCATCATCAGCGGTAGCCCATATGCGCTTGGTTTCATATTTAGACTTTTCATAGCCACCCAAAACCTCCTGCTCTTTGCGAATCGTTTTCTCACCAGTGGCAAAATCATAGTCGATAACACTACCTGGTGTAGTTAACGAGGTGTAGCCATAGCGCAGATGCTTCTGGTCGAAGCTAGGATTGTTGCCCACGTAGGCTGTGTAGGTTTCCTCTTCGAAAGGCAGGTAATACGCCTCACCGCCCCAAGGTTGGATACGAATGCGAACCAATCCGTTCGAACGCTCCTCAGTAACAAGGTAATCTTCAAACAGCTCCATATCCGTGAAAAGCACATTCTCATCGTGTGGAAGCACATCGGTCCAATTCTCTTTCGAAGGCGCCTCTACCGGTGCCTTCATCAACTTAAAGTTGGTCGCCTCATCCGCATTGGTACGGATGTAAAAATGATCACCAAAGTGACTAGTGCTGTACTCAAGACCACGCTCACGCGGCTGAATGATCTGAAACTCCCCTGTTGGGTTATCGGCAGCTAAAAATCTGTGCTCGTCCGCCATCGTCGAGGACGAACCAATCATTAAATATTTACGGCTCTTGCTCTTATATACAAAACAAGTGAAAGTCTCGTCTTCTTCTTCAAAAATGAGCTCATGTGAACCGCTTTGCCCATCCCAACGCTTGATCTTATTACTGCGAAGCGTCTCTAAATCCTTTACGGTATAGAACAAGTAATTACCGTCCGCACTCCAGGTAGAACCTCCAGTACACTCGTTTTCCGTTACAATGTCAATGGCACCCGTAACTAAATCTTTGGTATAGATGGTGTAGATACGACGACTGACTGTATCTACCCCGAAGGCAATCTTCTGGTTATTGGGGTGTATGCTCAATCCTGCGATCTGGTAATACGAATGACCTGCGGCCAATTCATTAACGTCAAGGATCACCTCCTCGTCAGCTTCCAAGGAACCTTTCTTACGGCAATAGAGCGGGTACTCCTTTTCACCTTCAAATCGTGTGTAGTAGTAATAGCCGTCAAGCAGATACGGCACCGAGCTGTCGTCCTTTTTGATTCGACCCACGATTTCCTCATAGAGTCGCTCTTGAAGCTTCTCTGTACCCTTCATGATTTGCTCACGGTAAGCATTCTCCTGATTTAAATAGTCAATGACCTCTGGATTCTCACGATCACGCATCCAGTAATACTCGTCGTTGCGGGTATCGCCGTGGATGGTCATTTCGTGAGCTACCTCTTTCGCAATAGGCTCACCAGTGTTCGGGGTTTCATTCATGGTACATTGTGTCATAAGGGCTACAAAACTAAGGCCAAGTATTACCTTTTGTTGCATGGGAAGGGTTATTTTAGAGACTCACTTAAGGCCTATGAAATTACTGAATTCCAACTATAACAGCACACTCCTTCTATTTGTGCTATGCCTATCAATTGCAAGCTGCTCCAAACCCGAAAGAAAAGTAGATTTCCAAGGTCACCGAGGCGCCCGAGGACTGTATCCAGAAAACAGTTTAGAAGGATTTGAATTCGCTCTTGGTATTGAAGAATTAACCACCCTCGAACTAGATATTGTCGTGAGTGAAGACAAAAACTTGATCATCTCTCACGAACCCTGGCTTAATCCTGAAATTTGCTCCTTAGACTCTGCCGTGCTCGCTGATAACCCAATGGCGTACAACCTCTATCAAATGACCACAGCCGAAATTCAGGCGTTTGATTGTGGAAGCAAAGGCAACCCAAGGTTTCCAGATCAGAAGGCCATGGCCACCTATAAACCCAGCTTAAGCGAACTGTTTAATATGCTTGGTCGCACGGGCAAATGGCGCAAACTAAACATTGAGACAAAATCAAGGCCTATTGGAGACGGCGTATACCACCCAAAACCTAAAGAATTCGCTCAGCTCATTGCAACGTTTTTAGAACGCTACGATGCTTTAAATCCACGTTTTAATCTGTACGATATTGTGACTATACAGAGCTTTGATTTCCGTACGCTCCAAGAGCTTAGAAAGCTGCATACTGGAGTTAAAATATGCCTGCTTACTGAAGATGAAACTGATCCCGCAGCAGCCATGGACAAGCTCGGGTTCCCTGCGGATATATACAGTCCAAATTTCGAAACAGTCACCCCTGAAATTGTGAATTGGTGCCACTTTAGACGCATTGATATCATCCCCTGGACGGTGAATGAAATCGCAGATATGCAGCGATTGCTGGATATGGGTGTCGATGGATTAATTTCCGATTATCCAAATAGATTCAAGGACCTCAGTTATTAATTCCAATTTGTGCCTTGGCTTCTTGAATTCGTGAAATGCCTAATATTGACCCTTTGTGTGAGGGATTAAAACTTAGCGCCTCCCTGTAATCCTTTTCAGCGTTAGGAAGGTCACCAAGAACTTCAAAACTGTAACCTCGCCCATAAAGCGCTCTATGGTTTATGGGCTGGATTGACAACGCTTGATTAAAATAGCCAATGGCCTCTCTTGGTAGCTGCAATTGAAGATGGATATACCCAAGGTTAAAAAAACTTTCAATATCTGCCGGGTCCAATTTTGTGCACATGGTAAAATCTTCCAAGGCACCGTTCCAATCCTGCTGATCTAGATAAAACATCCCTCTGTTGTAAAAGCTCAATTTATTCGTTGCATCGATTTCTATTAATCTATTGAAATAGACCAACGCTAAAGGATTCCCTAGCGCGCTATATAGTACACCGCACATATCTATCGCTTCTACATAATCCGGTGCAATATCGATGGCCTTTTGAAACCATTGAAGCGCACGCGTTGTATCTCCAATGGCATCCCTCATCAACAATCCTTTCAAGAAATGTGCTTCTGGATTCTGAGGGTCTAGGTTGAGCACGATATCTACAAGCTCAGCACTTTTCTCAAATTCTGTAACCACATGATACAGTTGGGCCATCTTAAGACGACAAGGCACATATTCGGGATCCAGACGTATACATTTCTGCCATGCATCCCTACTCTCACGCGTTTTATTTGAGGCAAACCCTAAATCACCTAAAATCTCTAATGCACCCACTCTATTACTATCAGAAGCTAAAACTGCATTGATATCTGCCTGCGCATAGGCAAGGTTTCGGGCACCTAGATACAGTCGTGCTCGCGATTCAAGCACGTCCAAATCATTTGGATCGTCAATAATAAGAGCATTTAAACTGTCTAATGCAGAACGCCCCTTATTCACTGGGGCCATTTCCACAGCGGCATCTTCCTGCTGTTTAGGCAACTCCTCATTTGGAGATGAACAAGCAAAGAAGAAGCTAGCAACAATCGAATAAAGGGCGGCTTTGCGCAATAGGGTCCAATTCATTTCTCAAAAATGAGGTAAAAAAAAAGCCCCGCCAAGTGGCGGGGCATAGAATCAAACAAATTGACTCTTAGAAGTTGTAACGAACGCCGATATTAAAGTTACGTGGAAGACCCAAGAAAATTTCAGCATCTTGTGCTTTGTTCTCTTTATCTACCGCATTGTAAGGCGAATTATTCAACGCATCTTGAATGTAGATAGCGTTAGTTGCATTGAATACATGTGCAAAGACCATTAGGCTATTATCTCCAAATTCGGCAACTTTCGCATTTACGTGCAAGTCCAAAACACCGTACGACGGAGCTTGCCAAACCTGAACACCCTCGTCAGCTGCATCAGAAACACTAAATGGATTAAATGCAGAATAATGCTTTCCGTACCATCTGTATGTAGCTCTAAGATTAACGTCTTCTACTGGAGAGTATGATAGAGTGGTCATTACTTGATTTTGAGGAGCATCACCTACGTAAAGTCCTTTTACATAATATGTGTCTTCAGCGGAACGAGGCTCGCCGTTTGCATCACGAGAAGTTCCAATTACATTATCAGTATAAATCCAATCACCGAAAGAAGCACCTAAATCAAGACGTAATTGCTTATTGAATTTGTAGGAACCTTCTAATTCTAATCCACTATGACGTGCGTTCAAACCTGTAATGTATACCAAGATATCATTACCTGTTGCCTGATCTATAATAGATGAAGTTCTACTTCTATTGAGCCACAATGTGTAGTAGTAACCCGCTTTGAATGCAAAGTTTGAAACCGCATATTCAGTTCCTACTTCGAAAGACTGGAAAATCTCGTTTGGACGACCTTCAAATAAGGTACCGTCTACATCGTCAATTACACCATCAAAAATTGGGTTCTTACTCACATAACCTGCATTACCATAAATGCTGGTATTCTCGTTCATGAAATACTTCAATCCACCCTTGATCTGTCCTCCTGGAATGAATGACGATTGGGTTACGGTTTCATTACCGTCCGCGTCCATTTTGAAGTGGTTGGTATATCCGTACTTATTAGCTGTTAAACCAGCCACAAAATTGGCACTTAACTTTTCCGTGGTATAATCTGCTTGTAAGTACGTTCCTAACCAGTTCACAGTATTGGTATAGTTATACGCTACCTTATCACCTAGACCTTTTTCGTAATCCCCCGGTGAATCAAAATCGTTTCCATCGAAATAAAATGAGTTACAACCTAACAAGTCACGAACTTCACGCCAGTGGCCAATTTCTGCGGTACGAGCATCTAGGCCAAACTGTAAATTCAGATTGTCATTTACCGAATAGTAAAGCTTTGAAATGGCACCAATGGTCCATTGCTGGTTGATTGAATTACGAAGAATACCTTGGTAATCACTTCTAGCACTCGCAGAAGAATCATTGTAGGTAATATTTTCTGCGATTGTGCGGTCCCAATCTCTTGCGAAACCGTTAGAATAGCTAGATTCTACATCACCGTAGGTACCAGAACCTCCACCTTTACCGCCTGACCAGTAAGCGATGGTTGACCAACGTAAGTCTTCGTTGATTGTCTTGTAGTAGTTCAAATTTGCCTGTGGCTTATGGAAGTAGTTCTCACGCTCCATCAACGCGTCATCAAGGAATCTACTTTTTGTATGAGTTCTGTACATCTGATAGTACTGTTGTCCCTCGTAGGTAGGTGATACTGGGCTAACATTCTGGTTGTAAGAACGAGAATTGAGATCACCGCCACGTGCATAGTTGTCCCAAGCAGATTGTGAATATTGATCTTCGTCAATACCCAGTCCACGGATTTCATCCATGGTGAGGTAGCGACCCATATTTTGGCGGTAAAGATTTTGACCGTGACGCTGTGGCGCACCTACTAGATAAAACTCTAGTTTGTCTCTCTTTGAAATTTCGTACGCAGCACCTATGTAGTAAGAGTAGGCGTCCGTCCATGTTCCATCATAGAACCCATCACCGGTTTTGCGGGAGATTGTAGTAGATAGCGCTAAACCATTGTCCATCTTCCCTGTATTGGCACTAACCGTAGTTTTCAAGAAGTTCCAAGAACCTAATTCTTGTTTTACAAAACCTCCTGCTTTTGCAGCAGCCGGATCCGTAATAATGTTGATAGTACCTCCGATAGAAGGAACGGCTAAGTTAACCGCAGACATACCTCTCTGAACCTGGATGTTTGAGGTAGCATCTCCCAGTCCGTCCCAGTTGGACCAGTACACCCATCCATTTTCCATATCGTTCACCGGAACACCATTGAGAAGAATAGCAGTGTTGTTTTGATTAAAACCACGAACATTTAGCCTAGAATCACCGGCACCCCCACCTTGATTTGTGGAATACACGGACGGAGATAAATTCAATACATTAGGTATATCACGCGAACCAAGTTGTTCGGTAATCACCTTCTTGTCTAAAGTCGTTGCCGTAAAGGGCGTCTTGTTGTTGTAGCGTGAAGCCACCACCTCCATCTCATTCAAGATATTATTCTTGAATAAGCTGTCAGCAACCGAAGTTGCATCTTGTGCAAAAACTGACATGCTTGAGAAGAACACGCCAGCCAATAGTAAAGCCTTTTTCATTGTTTGTGTTTGAAATGGTTATTCATTTCTAAATTAACACAGACCACATGAAATAGTGCTTTTGAACTTTAAGTTTATATGAACACGTTAATAACAAAAGGCGCTGAAAATCAGCGCCTTCTGTCAATAAGTAAGTGTAAATAAGACACTTAGTCGTTATCTGCTAACGCAGCCTTAATCTTAGCTTCGACCTCCTCTGCCAATTCAGGGTTGTCAATGAACAATTGTTTCACCGTATCACGGCCTTGACCCAATCTAGTTTCTCCATAACTAAACCATGATCCGCTCTTAGTAAGTATATCGTGTTCTACTCCAAGATCGATTAATTCACCAGCTTTTGATATACCCAATCCATACATGATGTCAAATTCTGCCAAACGGAATGGAGGGGCTACTTTGTTTTTAACCACCTTCACTCTTGTGCGGTTACCGATGACCTTGTCTCCGTCCTTAATTTGAGTAGAACGACGGATATCTAAACGAACCGAACTGTAGAATTTCAAGGCATTACCACCGGTAGTCGTTTCCGGGTTACCGAACATTACTCCAATCTTTTCACGCAACTGATTAATGAAAATTACGGAGCAGTTAGTTTTACTAATAGTACCCGTAAGCTTTCTAAGTGCTTGAGACATCAAACGCGCTTGCAGACCTACGCGCGCATCTCCCATCTCGCCTTCAATCTCAGCCTTCGGTGTCAATGCAGCCACAGAATCAATAATGAGGATGTCAATAGCCCCAGAGCGAACTAGATTGTCCGCAATTTCAAGAGCCTGTTCTCCATTATCTGGTTGAGAGACGATGAGCTCATCGGTATTCACACCTAATTTTTCAGCATAAAAACGATCAAAGGCATGTTCCGCATCAATAAATGCGGCAATACCGCCTTTGCGCTGACATTCAGCAATAGCATGTAAGGTTAATGTTGTTTTACCGGAACTCTCAGGACCATATATCTCTACCACACGACCTGTAGGGTAACCGCCTACACCAAGCGCGACATCTAGAGTTAATGATCCAGTAGGAATAGAATCTACTTCTATGACTGGAGCATCGCCCATTTTCATTACTGTTCCTTTACCGTACGCCTTGTCCATACGGTCCATTGTGAGTTTGAGTGCCTTTAATTTGGCGTCTTTGTCTGCGCTCATAATCTTAGAATGCTAAAAATATTAGAATTTGTACAAATGTAGAACTTTGAATGAAACTTCAAAGCCTTTCTAATAATTTATGCAGAGAAATTTAATTTTCGAAAAGTTCAAGCACCTGTTCAGTGGCTTCTTTGGTTTTTACTTTTTCCAAAACTTGCTCGATCTTACCCGCTTCATCGATCACATAAGTATGTCTGTAGATGCCTTCATATTCTTTACCCATGAACTTCTTCCAACCCCAGGCTTCAAATGCCATAATGATTGATTTTTCTTCATCAGCAATCAAATTATAGTTGAGTTCCTGCTTGGTAGCGAAGTTGCTCTGACGCTTGACTGAATCTGCGCTAACGCCAACTACTTCAAATCCTTTTGCTGCTAAATCCGCGTAGTTATCACGAAAGTTACATGCTTCTACAGTACAGCCAGGAGTACTTGCTTTAGGGTAGAAAAATAGGATGACTTTTTTGCCCAAGAACTGCTCTGAAGAGATGTTTTCTCCGTTCTGATTTACACCGCTCCATGCAGGTGCTTTTTGTCCGATTTTTAATGCCATTGTGAATTGATTTTATTTCTCAACAACTCGAAGTTAGCTTTGTTTTGTTCCTTAGAACCCTTGTTAGCAATAAATAGTTTTCCACATGACCAAAGCAGAAAAAGTACAATACGTCGTCGATGAACTAGAACGGCTTTACCCGGAAACGCCGGTGCCTTTGGACCATAAAGATCCTTTCACCCTGCTTGTGGCAGTGGTACTGAGTGCACAGTGCACCGACGAACGCGTAAATCAAATTACTCCAAAGCTTTTCGCTGTGGCAGACAACCCTTACGACATGGCCAAAATGACCGTGGACGAGATCGCCGCCATTATTCGACCTTGTGGTTTGGTTCCAATGAAAAGTAAGGGCATCCACTCCTTTTCGAATACTATTGTAAACGACTACAACGGCGAAGTCCCGGCAAGTTTTGAAGCCTTAGAGGCTATGCCAAGTGTAGGTCATAAAACTGCTAGCGTAGTGATGAGTCAAGCTTTTAGAGTACCTGCATTCCCAGTAGATACCCATATACAAAGGCTAATGTTCCGTTGGGGATTCTCTAACGGCAAATCTGTGGATCAGACCGAAAAGGATGCGAAGCGATTGTTTGCCCGAGAACTTTGGAACAAGCTGCACCTACAAATCATATTCTATGGAAGAGAATACAGCCCGGCCCGTGGATGGGATTTAGAGAAGGATTACATCACAAGTAGAATTGGCCGAAGAAGTGAAATTAAAAAGTGGGAAGCGGAGCAAGAGCGCAAGGCAAAGAAAGCTTCACTGAAGAAAGCTCGCCGATAGTTGTTATTTTTGGGCAGCATTAAAAGTAATTGACCTTTATGGGACGCGCATTTGAATTTAGAAAAGAACGCAAGTTTAAGCGTTGGGCGGGGATGGCGAAGACCTTCTCGAGAATTAGCAAGGATATTATCATGGCTGTAAAAGAAGGTGGTGATAATCCAGATTCTAACTACCGTCTTCGAATGCTTCTACAAAATGCGAAGGCAGCCAACATGCCTAAGGACAATGTAGAGCGTGCCATCAAAAAGGCAATGTCGAAAGACCAAAGCGATTACAAGACCATTATCTATGAAGGATACGGTCAACACGGTATCGCCGTGTTGGTGGAGACAGCGACAGACAACAATACACGTACAGTAGCGAATGTTCGTTCGTACTTTAATAAATGTGAAGGATCTCTTGGGACATCAGGTTCGGTAGAGTTCATGTTCGAACACAAGTGCCATGTAAAGATCGCCGCTGGTGATATCGATGTAGAAGAACTGGAATTTGAGATGATCGACCACGGCGCCGAAGATGTATTTAAGGATACCGAAGAAAAAGACGGCGAAGAAACAGAAATCATCATGATCTATGGCCAATTCGCGGATTACGGAAACATCGCCAAGGGTCTAGAAGGTTTGGGTCACGAAATTATTGAATCTGGTTTTGAATATATCCCAACCACAACGAAAGAATTGGATGATGCACAGACTAAAGACATTGAAAAACTCATTGAGAAATTAGAAGAGGACGACGATGTACAGAATGTGTACACCACTATGAGATAAAGGCTTTGTGAAAAGCGAAGCCAAAGCACAAAAAAGCCGCCCAATGGGCGGCTTTTATGTTAGTCATTAAGCTGGAATTTTGCGCAGCGAACTTCGTTCAATCTGCGCTTTTGCATACTCCTGGGTGATGTGAATGGATTTTTCCTCCATTCCCGGTGCATCGAACATGTGGTCAGTGAGGATCGCCTCACAAACACTGCGCAATCCGCGAGCGCCAAGGCTGTAATCGAGCGCTACCTCAACGATGTAATCGTACACTTCTTCGTCAAAAGACAAGGCGATGTCGTCCATATGGAAGAGGTGCTGGTACTGCTTGACCAACGCATTCTTCGGCAAGGTTAAAATAGCACGAAGCGCATCTTTATCTAGCGGAGACATAAAGGTTACAATAGGCATACGACCTATGAGCTCCGGGATCAATCCAAAGCTCTTAAGATCAGAAGGTGTGATGTAGCTCAGTACCTCATCATCTTCCACGTGATTACGGCTCTCTTTCGAGTACCCTAGTGTTGCCGAATTCAATCGCGAACCGATCTTCTTCTCAATTCCCACAAAGGCGCCGCCTGCAATAAAGAGAATGTTTGTGGTATCAACTTCGATGTACTTTTGGTCCGGATGCTTGCGCCCCCCTTTTGGCGGTACATTCACTTTCGAACCTTCAAGGAGTTTAAGCAAACCTTGCTGAACACCTTCCCCACTTACATCACGTGTAATGGATGGATTATCTCCTTTACGTGCAATCTTGTCGATCTCGTCGATGAACACAATACCCACCTGGGCACGACTCAAATCATAATCGGCCGCCTGCAACAGACGTGTCAATATGCTTTCAACGTCCTCTCCCACGTAACCTGCTTCAGTAAGTACAGTAGCATCTACAATGGTGAACGGCACATTGAGCATCTTGGCGATGGTACGTGCCATTAACGTCTTTCCTGTTCCTGTATTTCCTACCAGAACAATATTGGATTTATCGACGTCAGGTGCATCCTTCAAAGGAACCAAGCCAATACGTTTATAGTGGTTGTATACAGCCACCGCTAGCGTGCGCTTGGCAGGCTCTTGACCAATAATGTATTCGTCGAGGTGCTCTTTGATTTGCTTTGGAGTAAAATCAAATTCAGGCTTTGCAGCGACATCCAACGGATTAGTCTGCGGCTTTTCGCCCAATTCAGCGTGAAGGATTCCACCCGCTTGGCCAACGCAACGGTCACAGATGTGGGCATCCACACCAGCAATCATCATCTCTGCCTCATCCTTACTGCGGCCGCAGAAGGAACAGTGGATGTTCTTCTCTTCGCTCATTACTTCGCTTGATTCTTGCCGAGCAAAATTTCATCCACCATACCGTAGTCTTTCGCCTCTTGCGAAGTCATCCAGTAATCGCGGTCAGAATCTGCCTCTACTTTATCGAAAGGCTGACCACTGTGGTGAGAAATGATAGAATACAACTCCTTCTTCAGCTTGAGAATTTCCTGTAAAGTAATCTCCATATCTGAAGCTTGTCCCTGAGCACCGCCCATAGGCTGGTGGATCATGATACGGCTGTGCTTCAACGCTGAGCGCTTGCCCTCTGCACCTGCACACATAAGTACAGCACCCATTGAAGCCGCCATACCCGTACAGATTGTGGCAACATCTGGGTTGACTACCTGCATGGTATCATAGATGCCTAGTCCTGCATACACAGAACCACCGGGTGAGTTGATGTATATCTGAATGTCCTTCTTCGCATCTGCACTCTCTAAAAAGAGTAGCTGTGCTTGGACAATGTTTGCTACCTGATCGTTGATGCCTGTTCCCAAAAAGATGATGCGGTCCATCATCAAACGCGAGAACACGTCCATCTGTGCAACGTTCATTTGACGCTCCTCAATAATGTATGGCGTCAACGATGCATCTACGTACTGATCAACATACATGCTCTGTATGCCGGCATGCTTGGTAGCGTATTTTTTAAATTCTTTTCCTAAATCCATGAATCAAAGTTGGTTTGAAGGTTAAGACAATTCCCTTAGATTTTGTTCTAAGTTATGCCTTTTCTGTGACCAATTTGATGAATTGGTCATAAGTCACCTCTTTCTCCTCAACTTTGAAAGATTCTTTGTAGTGTGCGAGAAGCTTCGCATTGTATACTTGATCGCTGATACGACGAACTTCCTCTTCGTTTTTAAGTGCGTTTTCCGCAATGCCTTTCAACATCTCGTCGTCCATCACTTGTTGACCGTACTGTTGGAACTGTGCTTTCACCATACCTACGGTGTGGTCTAGAAGATCCTCGCGGCTTACCTTGATTTCAGCAGCTGTGATCACTGCGTTCTCGATCAACTGGTAACGCAATCCCTTTTCTGTTTTTTCCCAATCAGCCTCTACCTCATCAGCAGTCAATGGCTTCTCACCTGAAGTCTGCATCCACTTTTTCAAGAATACGATAGGAAGGTCAAATTTGGTCTTCTCTAGCAAGTACTCTGCAACGTTGTTCAAGAAGTACTGATCCGCTTCGTTTTGGTACATGCGCTCCGCTTCTTCTTTCATGCGGGCACGCATTTCTTTTTCCGAAGTTACTGCACCTTCACCGTATACCTTGTCGAAGAACTCTTGGTTCAACTCAGCAGGCTCCATACGGCTGATGTTCGTGAGCTTGAATTCGAAAGATCCAGTAGAAGCTTCCAACTGAGCATCAGTCACTCCGAGCAATCCTGCAACGTTGTAATCTTTACCGAACGACTTCTTAGCATCGAAAGTCATAGTGCTGCCCATGGTCGCTTTGGCCAATTCACCTTGTGCTTTCTTCGTCTTCAAGTTGGTTCCCAAGAACTGTGCATCTTCCTTAACGATACCGCCTTCTGCAGCTGCACCATCAGCATCTACCTCAGTAAACGAACCGTGGAACATATCATCAGCTGCTGGTTTTTCTGGAGTAGACATCTTGCCGTAACGACCGCGGATATCTTCCATGTATGTATCGAGCACCTTGTCGTCTGCAACGACCTTAACACCTTTTACTTTGTTCTTTTTCGAGATTTTAACATCAACCTCAGGGCTTAAGCCTAGCTCGAAACCAAAGTTGTATGTTCCTGGAGTATCGAAATCAAGTTCCTCTTGCTCTACTGGAAGTGGGTTACCTAGAATGTTCAACTTTTCCTCCTGGATGTAGTTGAAAATAGCGTCTTGAAGTATCTTGTTGATCTCATCAATCAATACCGCTTTACCGTATTGCTTCTTGATCAAACCCATAGGCACTTTACCCGGACGGAATCCTGGGATATTCGCGCTCTTGCGGTAATTCTGTAGCACTGAGTTCACTTTATCCTGGTAATCTTCAGGAGTGATTTCAATGTTTACCGTTAGGTTTAGTGTATCTACTTCGTTCTTGCTAATGTTCATCTGCTTTCAATTAGATTAAATACATCCTTGTAATAAGGGGTGCAAAGGTACTAACATTTTGTGGTTTATGGCGTTATCAATAAGAATAGGCTTTTGGATTCCTTTAACGGTTTTTATGTAGACCAATTCATTTAACATCGTACCTTGTCATTTCCTATGTATTCCAAGCTTATGCAGCGTAAAAACCTCAAATACCTTTTGCCACTTTTAGGTGTGGCCCTAATCATTTTTGGATTCAACAAATACAACACTGAAGAAGATAAGGAAGCCGTCATTTTCGCTCTTGTACGTGATGCGCTCACTAATGTGCACTTGCAGCCAAAAGAAATGGACGATGCACTCAGTGAAGAAATCTTTGACGCGTACTTAGAAGCTATAGACTACAACAAGCTCTTTTTAACTCAAGGAGAGGTTGATGAATTGGCAAAAGACCGATTCAATTTAGATCAAGCATTTTACTCTACGAGCACGGTCTTTTTTGATAAAAGCTATGACTTGATTACCCAAGGCATTGAAAGATCGAAGCAAATTTATACGGAACTACTTGCAGCGCCGTTCGATTACACTGAAGATGAAAGCATTTATTCGGACGCTGAAAAGCGCCTATTTGCAAATGATGTAGCGGCTTTAGAAAGAAGTTGGAAGCAACACCTTAAGTGGCGCATTCTTAACCGTATCTACGAGAAAGACAATGCCCAAAAAGAGGATGCTGAAACCGACGAAGAGGTAGAACTCAAAGATTTTGCGACGCTTGAGAAAGAAGCGCGCGAAAAGGAATTAGAACTTCAAGAAGAGTGGTACGATGATTTAATGGACGTGAGCCGGATCGAATGGTTCGGAATGTACATGAATGCCTACTGTGAAACCTTCGATCCACATACCAGCTACTTGGCGCCTCAGCAAAACGAGAACTTTGAGCTGAGCATGACCGGGCAGTTTGAAGGAATTGGCGCCCAACTAAAGCAGGAAGGCGATTATATTGGAATTGAACGCATCATTGCTGGGTCTGCCTGTTGGAGACAGGGCGACCTCGAGGTGGGTGATCGCATCATTGCTGTCGCTCAAGGCAGCGAGGAACCCGTAGATGTAATAGGCTACAAGGTGCGAGAGGCAGTAAAACTAATTCGAGGCAAGAAAGGCTCCGAAGTGCGTTTGACCGTTAAAAAGAAAGACGGATCGCGCCAAATAATTCCTATTATTCGAGATGTCGTGGAAATCGAAAGTACCTTTGCTCGCAGTGCCGTTCTCAATGGTAAGACCTTCAAGAAAAAAGGAGGTGAGTATTCACTGATCAATGATCTAGAAAGCACAACTGGATACATCAAGCTCCCTAAGTTCTATGTAGATTTCTACAACAAGAACAACCGCAATGCTGCAGAGGACGTAAAAGCTGAGATCATCAAGCTTAAGGAGCAAGGTGTAGACGGAATCATTCTCGACCTTCGCAACAATGGTGGTGGTTCATTGCAAGCGGCAACGGAGATTGCTGGGCTCTTCACTGAAAAAGGACCTCAGGTGCAGGTGAAAAGCTTCCAAAATGGAACCCGTGCAAAGGGTAACAAGGATCCAAATGTGTACTGGGAAGGGCCGCTGGTAGTCTTAGTTAACAACTACAGTGCCTCTGCTTCGGAGATTGTTAGTGCGGCCTTACAGGACCGAGGACGTGCGCTAATTGTAGGGCCCGCGAAAAGTACTTTTGGCAAGGGAACAGTACAAAATATGCTTGATCTCGATCGTGCAGTCAATGGCCCATTGAATGCTTTAAAGCCCCTTGGGGCGGTAAAAATAACTACCGAAAAATTTTATCGAATTTCTGGAGGCACCACACAACTTCAAGGTGTTGTACCCGATATTTCGCTACCTGGCGCCTATGATCTCATTGATATGGGAGAAAAGGAATACGACCATGCTCTACCCGTAGACTATATCTCGAAAGCTAATTACAACGAAAGTGAAAAATGGTCTGACGCTTTCGATAGGGCAAAAATGTCGTCTTTTACGCGTGTTGAAAGGGATTCTGTATTCATGAAATCAATGGAGTACGCTAAATGGATCAAATCTGGTCAAGAGAATACTTTTATCCCACTTGCTTATGATGATTACATGAGCTTCCAAGATTCCATTAAAAAGGAGGGTGAACGATTCAAAAATCTCTACAAATTGAAAGACAGTACCGGTGTAGTTCCGCTGCCTGATCATTTGGTGATGTTTGAAACTGACAGTGTTCAAAAGGATATCTACAACAAATGGTACCGCAACCTGGCCAAGGATGCTGTACTTAGAGAAGGTGTTGAGATTATCGCTACACTGAAGTAGTCCTTTTTTTGAGCTAGATTAGCTCTTGTGATACGCACCTTTTCCATAGTTCAAAAACTAGCACTCGGATGGCTTGTAGCTTTGATTCTGGCTGCACTGCTTGCAGACTTCGTAGTCCTCGATACTACGCCTCATGCCAACACGATGAATTTGAAGCATACCTTGCTCTCTCCAGGGAGCAAAACGGTGAACGGATTCCACCTTTTTGGCACCGATAAGTTTGGCCGTGATCACTTTTCGAGAGTGGTTCTTGGCAGTAGAATATCACTCAGTGTGGGTTTCATCGCTGTTCTGGTTAGCCTTGTTATTGGTATCCCTGTGGGGGCAGTTTCAGGCTATTTCGGAGGGAGAATAGATGCAGTGCTCAGCTGGTTCATGAATGTCCTATGGTCTATACCTACCCTTCTGCTCGTCATTGCGCTGACCTTTGTTTTAGGCAAGGGACTCTTTCAAGTGTTCGTCGCTGTGGGACTTACCATGTGGGTGGAGGTTGCGCGCGTTATCCGTGGCCAATTCTTAGTGGAGAAAAACCAAGAATATGTCGAGGCCGCCAAGGTACTTGGCTTCAGCACCTCCCACATCTTGTTTAAAGAAATTCTACCCAATACCATTGCGCCGCTATTAGTAATCTGTGCAACGAATTTCGCGAGTGCGCTTCTTATTGAAAGTGGACTTAGTTTTCTGGGTATTGGTGCGCAGCCACCCCTGCCTTCTTGGGGCAGTATGATTCGCGATTATTACCCATACATCATTACAGGCAAGGGCTATCTCAGCCTTATCCCAGGGATTCTAATCGCACTCAGCGTACTTAGCTTAAATACACTTTCTGGTGCCCTAAAGAGGTAGGGTAGTTTTGGGCAGCGCTTCGAGAAATACACGTTCTCTGCTTTCAGAATGAAGGTGCAGCAGCTCCAAGAATTCTTCACGTTCAATGTTCCATGCACCAAGGCTGTCCAAGTGTTCCGTAGGCAATTGATTGTCCACAAATTCTACTCCGTTATGGCTCAGGTGCTGACACATGCCGATGTAGGCAAACTTACTTGCATTGGTGCGGGTATGAAACATGCTCTCACCAACAAACACACCGCCCGTCATTACGCCAAAGGTTCCTCCAATGAGTTCATCGCCCTCCCAAACTTCAAAACTGTGCGCCATGCCTAATTGATGCATGTGCAAGAAATTCGTTTGAAATTTTTCGCTGATCCATGTACCCGCTTGACCAGGACGTGGGACTTCACTGCATTTCTCAATAACCTTTTCAAACACGGTATTGACCGAGAAACGCCAGTGCTTTTTATTAAAATAGGGGCGCATGCTCTTTGCCATCTTCACTTCTGCAGTAGGTGTAATCGAGCGAATCTCTGGGGAAAACCAGAATACCACGCCCTCCTGCTCAAACCAAGGGAAGATGCCTTTGTGGTAACACCTGTCGTATAGTTCTGGCGCTAAATCCCACGAAAGGGCGATGAGCCCTTCACTATTTGCAGCTGTATCGGGATCCGGAACGGTCCAACCGTCCTGGCCGATAAAGTGCAATGGATTAATGGAGCGCCCCACGATTTAGGTGAATTAGAACGGTAGATCGTCGTCAAGAACGCTATCGTCACCACTAGGGTTAAATGGCTGACCCGCCGGAGGTAAATCCGAAGGTGGTGCCGACGCAGCTGCTTGTTGTAATGGAGACATTCTCCAAGCCTGAAGCGTCGTATAGTAACGCGTAGCACCACCCTGCGGAGGTGTCCACTCGCGACCACGAATGTTGAACTCTACGTTTACCTCTTGCCCGGCTTGGTAAGCATCAAGAACCGAAGTTTTATCTTGAGTAAATTCAAAACACAAGGTTTGTGGATACTGCTCTTTAGTCTGTACTACAAACTCGCGCTTTCTGAATCGGTCAGAAATCACCTGCTCATCCATTATTTTCTCAATTCTCGCTTCAATGTTCATCTTCTTACCCTTCTTAGCGGGCCGATTTATCTATTAATAATACTTTCCAAGCCTCGTGAACATGCCTATTTTCAAGCAGTTCCCTTGCGACTTCATGCAAGGCTTCGCGACGTTCGATTCCGTCTGCATAATTCTGCAATAATCTCCGGATATCAAAGTCATTTTTCTTTTGTTCTATTTCTTCTTCTGTAGGCAGGACTGTTACACCTCCTAAGAGCCCAAGATCATTCCCAGTTAAAACAGTCGAGTTACGTATGACCATTGGAATCTGATCAACTCCGATCCCCACCTGAGGAGCACCAACGCTAAAAAGTGCATCACCGGAGGCTCTTACCCACCAGTTTTTACCCATACGACCAACCAGGTCGAGCGCCTCTTGGTCCAAACCGCCTTCGTCAGACATCACGTGCGCCGCACAATGAATCTTCTTGATTTCACAGATCACAAGATTTCCTGCGCCTCCTTCTTCACCCAAAGCCACTACATCTTTAACAATACATTCAAGACTTACAGGACTTTCAGCTACTCTCGGTGGCGCCACAAGCTCCGAAGGAACAGGGGTCAATCCACTCTTGACAAATTCATCAACATGAGAAGGATATTCCGCTGAACTCAAATTTACCTGCTGCACGAGATCATAATTCACCACATTGACCACAACCTCTTGCTCACGCAACGCATTGTGCAACGTGTCTTTGGTCGTATTATCTCTCACGCGCCTCGCGGGAGAAAATATGAGCGTTGGCGGATTAGAGGAAAATATGTTGAAGAAACTGTACGGACTAAGATTAGGTGTTCCAAACTCATCGACTGTACTCACAAGTGCAATAGGTCTTGGACCAATGGCACCTAATAAGATTCTGTGACGGTCTCTCGCAATAAGATCTTCTGGGGAAAATGAAGGCATATCCTTGGGTTTAAATCAAAATTACTCTTTTCCCTCGGCAAGCAGAAATTTATTTAAAACACGATTCGATTTTATAGAAACTACTTATATTTGCCGTCCAATTTTGATGCGGATGTGGTGAAATTGGTAGACACGCTAGTTTTAGGCACTAGTGCTTTATCGCGTGAAGGTTCGAGTCCTTTCATCCGCACAAACAAAACCCCGGTCACTTCGTGACTGGGGTTTTTTATTTTTAATTCGAACCAAGCTTGCTAGAGTGAAGAAGAAAAATAAAAAAACCAAGCACGCGAAAGCGTGCATCGGGGTGGAGTTTGAATGCACCCTCTCTAGGTCCACCAGTCTTTTGTCGGCGCAAAAGCTGGTAATCCTTTCTTTAGAAGGAAATAGTGTTTACTCTTCGGTGAGCTGGACGAAGATGTCGTAGGCCACCAATTGGACAAATGGTACAATCACTAATATTCCTAGTCCAATGGTGAAAATTACCACGGGAATGGCAATGAGCGAGACAATAAATAAGACGAGGAAGATTTCTAGAAAATTAGGAAGGGCGAGCTTTATTGAATCGACCAAGGATTGAAATCCATCTCTACCCTTTAGGGATGCGAAATAAGGAGCAAGTATCAAAACAATTTGTAAAACCATTTGAAGGCTTAGAAATAGCCCAATACTACCAAGATTCGCGAATATCAATGCGCCGAGATCTTCAAAAGCTATCCGAAGCAGTTCAAAATCCCGACTCTGCTCTTCGGTTAGTTGAAAAGTCATTAGCTCATTGGGCAATAGCAGGGAGAAAATCTGTGAGATCAGAACTGTCGCTACAATTACGACAATTAGAGATTTAACATTATATCTAAATCCATCTAAAAAATTTCCAAATTCGACTTCTTCACCAGCCTCGTCCTTACGTGCAAAATGAGCATAGCCGATAGTCAAGAGTGCATCACCAATACCCGCAGTAATCGCAATAATTGTGGTCTGAATAAATAGATTGAATGAAAATACCCCGCCAATACTGCCTGATACCGTTGCAATCACGACTGAAACAACAAAACTAAATAGCGTAAAAGCGGTGTACATTCCAGCTTTATTCTTGTACCTAATCCATCCGGCTTGAATGGCTTGTATCGGTGAAATCTTTCTCATTGGGATGCGGTTTGCAATGCTTAATTTTGGAACAAAATACAACAGACGTTGAAAGTAACTTACGGTTTAGAGAATTTTCAAACACTTTCTTGTGCAGTGGCTACTACAGGGACCTTTGATGGGGTACATCTGGGCCACCGTAAGATTCTTCAACAACTTGTTGCAAAAGCCCGAGAAGTAAATGGGGAAAGCGTATTATTGACTTTCTCTCCGCACCCTAGATTGGTTTTACAACCTGATGTAGAGCTAGAACTGTTGTCAAGCCAAAGGGAAAAAATAGCTTTGCTTGAAAAGACGGGACTCGATCATTTGATCATTCATCCTTTCACCAAAGAGTTCTCACGCACGCAGTCTTTAGACTTTGTACGGGAACATTTAGTGAACACTATCGGGGTAAAGCACCTAGTTATTGGGTACGACCACCACTTCGGAAGAAATAGAGAAGGAAGCTTCGAACATTTGAAGGAGTTTGGTCCTATCTATGGATTTGAAGTTGCGGAAATTGCAGCACTTGATATCGATCAAGTTAACGTGAGTAGTACGAAAATTCGAACCGCACTGACCGAAGGACAAGTGGAATTGGCCAACAAATACCTGGGTTCTACCTACAGCATTAGCGGGAGCGTGGTACAAGGCGATCAGATTGGCCGAACTATTGGTTTCCCCACCGCAAACATAGAATGTGATTTCGAGTATAAGCTGTTGCCAGCAGATGGTGTCTATGCCGGATTGCTCCATGTCAATGGGGAATCATATCCTGCGATGGCAAATTTAGGAGGTAGACCCACCCTAAAAAGTGCACAGCGAAAATTGGAAGTACACTGCATTGGAATTGAGATTGAACTCTATGATGAGGAGGTGAAATTTGAATTAACGCATCATCTACGTGATATACAGGAATTTGATAACTTGGCTGAGCTTAAAAAGCAATTGGCAGCAGATAAATCTCAAGCTACAAGGCTTTTGGCACAGAAATAGATTAGAAAGAGAAAAATTTTAATACAACCTCATGAAAAAAATCGCCCTTATTGCAGCCGTTGGTCTACTTGCAGTAGCATGTACGAAATGGGAAAACAAAAGCACAGAGTTTAAGGTAACTGGTCTATGGACTGGTGTAAATCAAGAACTTCAAGTTCAAGCATTGCCTTTTTTAGATTCAAGTGATGTAAGCCCGTCTGCATTCTTGGAAGCAAACTTCATGGAAGACGGAGGCTTGACCATAGATTCAGCAGGCGTTAGAATGGATAGCATGGGTTGGTCCATCAAAAACGATACTGTTCTGGTTTTGAGCGGTATTGACCTAGGATTTGATAATCCTCTAGGCGGCGGCGGCCTGGTTCCCAGCAATCTAGAGTTCGATATTTCACGATTGACGCAAGAGGAATTTAGATTTAAATACGATACAACAATTACGTTGAACGTCCCTCAAATCCCCGTACCTGTAAATCTGACATTAAAGCAGATTCAGCGCTGGAAGAGATAGTTCACTTATGACCGCATTCATAAACCCACGCCTGCAGGCGTGGGTTTTTTTGTGTCTAATGCTCGAGCTGCAGTAACGAGCGCTTTGATTTTGTCTTCGTCGCGTTTCCATTCACCTTCAAAGCCAAAAGAATCGTTATCAGAAGCCGACCATTTCCTTGCGGTACAATGAAAGGCAGTTACGCCTACTTCTTTAAGGCCAGGTACGACCTTGGCGTTGACGCCACTTCCGGCTTGTATTTGAATCCGATTTTTGGCCCAACTCATTATTTGAGCTAATCCTTGCGGATCAACTTTTGGCTGAAAACCGCTGGTTAAGATTCGTTCTACACCTAAGTCAATAAGAGTTTGTACGACAGCCTCAGGATCCTTGCAAACATCAAAGGCACGATGAAAAGTGATGCCTAGATTGTGCTGTTTTGCCTTATCAGATGCGAGGGCCATAAAGCGCTTGTCCAGCATTCCTTCCTCAGTCAATGCACCTACTACAACGCCTCGAATTCCCGTCTTTGAAAGCATTTCAAGATCGAGCAACATTTGGTGTTGTTCGCTGGAGGAATAATGAAAATTCCCTGCTCGAGGACGTAACATGGTATATACTGGAAGCGGCGTGGCAGCGACTACTTCTCGTGCCCTACCAAAAGAAGGTGTGAGGCCTCCTTCTGCCAAATTCTCGCACAATTCAATGCGATCCACACCTAAGGCATGAAGCCCTTCTGCATGCCTTGCTTCTTCTAAGGCAATCTCAATCTCTATACGGTCGGCCATAGATCTGTACTTCGTCTAAAAAATGCCATACGGGCTGTCCCGCAGCGGGATGATTGTCGGGCAATTTTTCAGTATTTGGAATTTCGAAATTGATAGAATTTGTAGGTGGAAATCCACCTTCAGGAGCCAGTGTCATGGTATGAATGAAGGTCCCTTCTTTATCGACACTCACATCCCTATCCCACTGGTAACGCTCTACCACATCATTCTGAACATTCACGTCGGCATAGACCATCTCTGGCACGAGAATCCAGCTCAACCTACTCTGCAAAAAGTTGATTTTCACAGAATCTATGATATACTTCTCTATCCAGCCAAAGTGGCCGCCAAAGTGGTCTGGACCAAAATAACCTACCCAATTCCCATCTCTAAAATTCGTGGAACCCAACACGCCATTGGCCATGGGGATGTCGTTTGTACCTGTATAGGGCGGTGTAGAGGGCGAGGTTAAACAGCTGTGGGTTAAAAGCCCTTGGTGAACGGCAAAATCATAGGTCAATGCTGGTCCCATGTTTCGACCATCGCGCCGCGGCTGAACCTGAATCGAATGCAGTCCGAGACTCGTAAAAGTCGCAGTACTATCAGATAATATGCCTGTAGATGAACGTAGTTCGAGTTGTAGATTAGGGAAGGCTGGAGTTGCCGCCATTCTGAGCTCAATCTTGCCATTGTAGCTCTCATTTGAAGAGGATAAGACGACCGGTACTTGTTCCACGTCGTAACCATAACCCAGGACATCCAACATAGGGTAATGGCGCTGGAGTCTTTGCCAAAACGCGTCATAATCACGCTCGGCAGGGTGCGACCACAGAACCTCTGCCATCGCTATGCCTCGGGGCAAGAATCTTCGGTCAAGGGTTTCTATATCGGGAATGCGTTCCGACCATAGGTTGCACTCGCCGCCTAATATGTGACCGGTTAAGAGCGGGTCTAAATCAGTCGGAATAGGACTATAATTATACACTTTAGGTACATCAATACTGCTTACCGAATAGTCAAAATATGCATGTGAAGTAGGACTCACAATGGCATCGTGGCCTTTCTCTGCAGCGTGCTGCGCACCTTCAAATCCGCGCCAACTCTGAACGGTTGCGTTCGGGCTCAAACCGCCTTCCAAGATTTCATCCCAACCAATGATCTGCTTGCCCTTGGCCGCCAAGTAATTTTCAATTCTTGTGTTGAACCAACCTTGCAAGGCCTCTTCGTCCCGAAGGCCTTCCTCTTTCATGCGCTGCTGACATTTCGGACACTGCTCCCACCGGTACTTTGGCGCTTCATCCCCGCCAATGTGTATGTATTTCGAAGGGAAGATTTCACAGACATAGTCTAGCACATCCTCCAAAAATTCGAAGGTCTGCTCATTTCCCGCACAATAAATGTCTTTGAAAACGCCCCATTCGGTAGCCACGGCTACGGGTTCCCCGGTACAGCCTAAATGAGGATAGGCCGCTAAGGCCGCCTGACTATGTCCGGGTAATTCTATTTCTGGCACGACCTCAATACCATATCCGGCCGCATAGGCCACCACTTCCTCCAAATCTTCTCGGGTGTAAAACCCTCCGTAAACACTATCGCCGTGTGATCTGTAAGCAGCTACCTCAGCCAACTTTGGATAGGCATCCATGGCAATGCGCCACCCTTGGTCTTCAGTTAAATGCCAGTGCAACACATTGAATTTATACAGGGCCATGATGTCCAATTGACGCTTGACCTCATCAACCGTGAAAAAATGTCTACACACATCCATAAGAACGCCGCGGTGTGCAAATACCGGTTCATCTGAAATTTCGCCCCAGGGCAAGGCAACCTCATTTCCCAACATACCTAATTGACCCAACGTGCTCTGTGCACGATGGTCGCCCTCGGTGCCGTGGAAAACCGTAATGCCATTTTCATCCGAAATGATACGATAGGCTTCGTCATTTAAATTCGAGTCCAATTCAAACACAGGTGCCTCCAACGTATTCCAAGCAGAACTGTCAAAATTATAAGAACGTACAGGAGGAATCAGGGCATCCACGGCCGCCCACTCTTTGCAAACTTGGCCTTCGTTAAAATCGGACACCGACCTCGTGAAAAGGACAACTACTACACTAATAACCACTGCAAACACGCCCGTTATCCTGCGGCGGTTCTGTCTATTTGTTACTCCCATGTTCTCATGTATTTAGCATCCACCATCTCATTGCGATCTTGCGTGCGCAGCGCATAATTGAATCCATTGTAGACACTGTATCCGCCGTATTCACCTTGCACATTCATAGCTAAAAAGCCAACCTGCATACCTTCCACACCTGGATGTTTTTTCAATATTCGTTGTACGATATCGTAACAGGCTTCCTCCGGTGAAGCTCCACGTCGCATCGCTTCTACTACTGCAGAAGCACCAGCAGTTCTAATCATCGCCTCACCCACACCTGTGGCAGTTGCCCCACCTACATCACCGTCAATAAACAACCCTGCGCCAATGATGGGACTGTCTCCAACACGACCTCTAATCTTATAGGCCATGCCCGAAGTGGTACACGCTCCGGCCATTCTTCCGCTTGCATCCAAGGCCAACATGCCAATAGTGTCGTGATTTTCGACGTTTACACCCGTCTTGTATTCTGACTTTATGAGCCAATTCTCATAGTCCTTCTGGACCTCTGGAATCGGCACCTTGAAATCCACTTTTGAGAACCCGTTTTCTAATGCCCATTTCTGGGCGCCCTCGCCCACCAACATGACGTGCGGTGTCTTGTCCATAACAGCACGAGCGACATCAATAGGGTGCTGAATATCCTCCAAGAAAGCCACGGATCCACATCGGCTATCGTGGTCCATGATACAGGCATCTAGAGTCACGTGTCCGTCGCGGTCTGGCCTTCCTCCGAGCCCTACACTCCTGTTGGTCATATCACTTTCCGTAACCCCTACACCTTTTTGAACAGCGTCGAGGGCATCGCCTGAGGCACCCAAGATTTTCCACGCCCCAGCATTAGCTTCCATACCGTGTATCCAAGTACTTATGACAACGGGGCTGTTCTTTTTTGGTGAAAGTGAAGAAGACGAATGTGGCTGGGCAGCGAGTGGTGAGAGAACGGTTCCGGCACCTAAAGCGCCAAGGTTTTTCAGAAATTTTCTGCGAGACATGGGTTCTGTGTTTGCTTAAACTTACTGCTTATTTCCTAATTTGGGAACATGCGAAACACTCTGCTTATCACAGCCTTGCTTTTCGGTCTTACCACCACAGCCCAAGAAGCACAATGGACCTCAATCAAAGACATTAATCCGTTTATCGGAACTGGCGGCCACGGCCATACGCACCCTAGTGCACAGGCGCCGTTTGGAATGATACAATTGGGCCCAAACACCCGCTATGAGGGATGGGACGGCTGTGGTGGTTACCACTATACCGACAGTGCAATGTTTGGGTTTACCTGTACACACCTTAGCGGAACTGGGGTGAGCGATTATGGCGACCTGTTGATACTCCCCTATTCTTCACCAACAAAGGAAGGGGATTACATTAAATTCTTCAAAGAAGACGAACATGCGCAGGCAGGCTACTATGCTTGTATTCTTGACGATGGTACTCGTATCGAAGCAACTGCTGGAGAACGCACAGGCATCTTGAGAATCCGATTTGGTGAAGGCAGCGCACCTGGGATTATGGTAGATTTGAATTTCAGAGACCGAGTACTTAAAAAGTCGTTTGAAGCCACTGGAATTGGTGAATGGCAAGGAAGTAGGATTTCAGAAGGTTGGGCAAGAGAACAGCATTTTTATTTTGGAATGGACATCACTGCAAGACCTGATACCGCTATTGAGATCAGCGATGGTATTTATTGGATTCCCATGCCAGATGGCGTAAAAGAAACTACTATTCGCCTCGGGATCAGCGGAACTTCAGAGAAGGGTGCATGGACAAATTATGTTTCAGAATTGACCAATAAAAACTTTGAAGAGGTATTTACTGAAACACAAGAGAAATGGGCGAAGGAATTGGCCAAAAGCACAGTGAAAAGTGCCTCTGCAGATGACCGGACAATTTTTGCTACAGCTCTATACCATGCCTACTCTGTGCCCAATTTATGGAGTGATGTAGACGGCAGTTACCGCGGTGCAGACGGTAAAATTTATACCGATACCGAGCATAAACATTATACCGTGTATTCACTTTGGGACACCTATAGAACGGCTCACCCTTTGTATACCATTACCCAGCCTGAGCGTACGCAGGAGTTTATCTACGGCATGCTCGACATGTACAAGCAGCGCGGGCGTTTGCCTATATGGGAATTAGCCGGAAATGAGACCGATTGTATGATTGGCTACCACAGCGTGAGTGTGCTCGCCGATGCCATTGCCAAAGGCTACCATACGGATACTGCCCTGACCCTCGAAGCCATGCGTGCCACAGCTGAGATGGACGTGTTCGGATTGAGTGAATATCAGGAATCAGGGTTCTTGAGTATTGAGGACGAAAGTGAATCGGTCAGTAAGACACTAGAATATGCCTATGACGATGCGTGTATTTCCTGGACGGCCGAGCGACTAGGGAACCTCGGTATGATGAATAGCTATAAACAACGTGCTTCTGCTTACCGCTCGCTCATTGATCCGGAAAGCGGCTTTGCGCGTCCTCGGACCAATGGAGATTTCTTATCGCCCTACGCCCCACAAGAGGTGAATAATCACTTCACTGAGGCCAACGCTTATCAATACAGCTTTTCCCCAGTACATGATATAGAGGGTTGGATGGAAGTATTGACCAATTTTAGAGCAGCCCGCGAAAATTGGAATTCACTGCCGCGCAAAAAGCAAGCAATGGTTGTTAAAAGCAGGCACGATGTACTTGAGGATTTGCTTGACGAGTTGTTCACCGCACCAAGCGAAACTACGGGCAGAGAGCAAGCCGATATCACAGGACTGATCGGCCAATACGCACACGGTAATGAACCTTCACACCACATTGCCTACCTCTACAATGCCACCAATAACCCGGGCAAAACAAGCTATTGGGTCAATGAAATTCTGAACTCTCAATATCAAAATGCCCCGGACGGATTGAGCGGTAATGAAGATTGTGGACAGATGAGTGCATGGTACGTGATGGCCTCCATGGGACTCTATCCATTGGTGCCCGGTCAGCCACACTACCAGCTGAGCACACCCAAATGGGACGCCATTCACCTTGAATTGGCCAGTGGAAAATCATTGGACATATCAGCTAAAGGAACAGGGCCTTACCTATCCAGTTACAACCTGGGTGAAGACGTTATGACCCACAAACAGAAGCGCTACGTCACTCATCAAAAGCTACTTGAAGGAGGTGCTTGGGATGTGGAACGCGGTACAGACGAGGGACTCTGGAAGACCACACAGCGCTATAAAACAAGTCTTAATAACCCGACGCCTCCTGCACCCATCATTCGAGTAAATAGAACCTTTTCTGGTGAAACTCCGGTGGAAATTATACCCACGGGCAGCTATGATCTTTGGCGCTACGACCGCTACGAAAACGTGAAATGGAAAAAAGACCGCAAGGGTCGAGAACGCATGGGCACAGCCTACGATAATGGTTTTGTTACCGCCATTACCCCGCATTTCGGATACGGCAATCACATCGCGAAGGCGGTGTTCACTAAGAGAGACGACAACTACAGTGCTCGCTGGATACAAGGAACTCCTACCTCACAATATACCGCAGGCGGTGCTGGTGCCGCGGTCGACGGCATTCAGGGAGATACAGATTGGCGCAAAGGCCACTGGATTGGCATCCAAGGAGAAGATGCGGTGCTCGAAATAAGTTTAGAAAAGCCGAAAGCAATAAGAAGTATAAGTGTTGGCGTCTTAAAAGATATTCGCGCTTGGATTGCGTTACCCAAGGAACTTGAAATAAGTATTTGGTACGAGGGAAGTTCAGCGTGGAAGACCATTGACATGCTGCCTATGGAGAATCCATTGGGTGAGGAAGAGGCCACAAGAAAGGAGGTCATTTTTGCCCATGATTCTCAGCACCAAGTAAAGAGAGTACGCGTGAAATTTACCAATGCTGGAAAGCTCCAAGACTGGCACCCTGGAGCAGGGTACCCGAGCTACTTCTTCGTTGATGAAGTAACCTTGGACTAACTATCTGAATTCCGCTGGAATCTCACACACCGGAATAGGCATCATTTTATGCTTGTTCGCAGTATTGAATTTCAGATAGATGGCCATGACTTCTGCTTCGCGGCCAGAGAAATCTGCTGCGGACTTTCCTGCTTCTTGTTGCGCCATGGCCCATTCTAATTCTGGATAACTGGCCCCCAACTGGTCTTCGTCGCTGCGATTATCGCCCCACAGACCATCCGTGGGCTTGGCATCCAAGATGCTATCGACCACACCGAGATGACGCGCCAAAGCAAATACTTCTGTTTTCAATAGATCTGCGATGGGGCTCAGGTCTACCCCACCATCGCCGTATTTGGTGTAAAAGCCTACGCCAAAATCTTCGACTTTATTGCCCGTACCGGCAACCAATAAACCGTTGGCTTGGCCATGGTAATAGAGCGTGGACATGCGTAGGCGCGCACGGGAGTTGGCCAGAGAGAGCTCGTGGTCCGCGCCGTCTGGGGTCATTGCAGCGACAAAGTGGTCGTATACAGGAGTTAGGTCTACCTGAGTGTGACGAGTATTCGGGAAGTTGGATGCAAGCCATGACTGGTGCTGCTGACCGCGCGAAGCTTGGTCGGGATGCTGGTGGATCGGCATTTCGAGGGTGAGTACTTCGAGGCCGGTGTGGGCGCAGAGTGTGGAGGTGAGCGCAGAATCGATCCCGCCACTAACACCTACAACAAAACCCTTCACGCCAGCGTTCTCTGCATAGCTTTTCAACCAATTCGTAATATGATCTGCCGTTTCCTGTAATTTCATTGCCTAGCACTTAATTTTGACCCGATGAAAGGAGTTCACCAAATATACCTCTTCGCTGCAGCAGTTTTGATTGCTGCCTTCTACTTTATTCAACGTGGAGGAGAAAAGGAAGGTTCACTGTTTGAAGTTCGAAATGACGGTAAGGTCGATTGGCAGGTGCACGACTTTGGCGAGGTACTCTTTGGGCGGGACAGCTTGCCTTGGGCGGAGATGCAGAAGGTGTATTGGCCTTTTGTGATGAATCAGCCGGAGCGATTCTTTTGGGCGAACGAGCGTAAGAATCAAGTGCTCATCGACCATTACACCAACGTTCAAAATTTATTTGATCAGAATAAGGTTACAGAAACGCTGGCAAAGATTAGCGCCAATGCTAATGAGCTGTTGGGTGTTGCGCTGCCGGATGAGTTGTTCTATTACATCAGCGGGATTGATCTAGAGAACCCTTGCCTGTATTTCCTAGGCGGTCAGGATTCAGTCATTGCGTTTGTGGGATTGGACAATTTCTTGGGCGCTGGATATCCAGGATATAATGCTATACCGGGATACCAAAGAGTGTTGATGGAGCAGCGCCAATTGGGCGTGAGCTATGCCAATGCTTTGGTCGAAGGACGCATTTTGCAAAATTTTAATGACCCTTCTTTGTTGGGTCAGATGGTGTATCACGGCAAACGTCACCTGGCGGTTGAAGCTGTGATGGGTGATGTACCTACACACGAGGTGTTGGGATACAGCTTAGAGGAATACAATTTCCTGGTCGAAAACGAACGACAAATTTGGGAGGTATTGGTACGTGAGAAGCTCCTATTTTCTACCGATATGATGGTGCGCCAAAGATTGGTGGAACCGGCTCCTTTTTCCAAAATGGGCACTGCTTTAGATGCAGAAATTCCAGGCAGGGTGGCTCAATTTATAGGGTACCGAATGATGCGCAGCTTTGCGAAGAAATCGGAATTGACCCTCGAAGAACTTTTAAAGATCCGCGATGCGCAACGAATTTTGCGTGACGCACAATACAAACCGTAATGGCAGTACAGAAAGAAAGCGAAATCAAGATCACCGTTGGATTGGATGAAAACCGCATCCCTGAAACTATAGTTTGGGACGCGTCCGACGGCGGGGTGACCAATGAAGAAGCCAAGGCACTCATGATGGGTGTTTGGGACGATAAGACTTCAGAATGTCTACGCATAGATCTATGGACCAAAGACATGCTCATGGATGACATGAAGCGCATGTTCCATCAAACGTTTATCTCCATGGCTGACGGTTATGAGCGTGCCACTGACGACAACGCATTGGCCGCAGATATGCGCGATTTCGCTCGCTACTTTGGTGAGAAATCAGGCATCATTGAGCCCGGAAAAGAGGGTTAGAAATTAAGACCTCGTTATTGTCCGTACATATCAGGGGTAATGCTCTGATGTACGGTGTCGATGTAACGCAATAATTCTTCTCGGCCGGTGCGACCTTCTGCCGAGGTCATGAATACCGGTGGCAATTCCTCCCACTGCATCAGCAGTTTCTTCTTGTAGCGCGCAATCTGTTTCATGAGCGCAGAGGAACCCAGTTTGTCAATCTTGGTAAAGACAATAGAAAAGGGAATGCCTTCCATACCACACCATTCCATGAATTCAAGATCAATCTTTTGCGGATCGTGGCGACAATCCACCAAAACAAAGGTGTTGATTAGGTTCGGACGCTCTTTAATGTAGGAGGTAATCATGCGCTGGAAAACTGCGCGGTTCTTCTTTGAAGTCTTTGCATAACCGTACCCAGGGAGATCGACCAAATACCAATCTTCATTGATCTCAAAGTGGTTGATGAGTTGGGTTTTCCCCGGTCGACCTGAGGTCTTCGCAAGGTCTTTGCGCTGCACCAACATATTGATCAAAGAGCTCTTCCCCACGTTCGATCTTCCGATAAACGCAAATTCATTTTTCGTCGGCTTTGGACACTCCTCGATGATTGAGGAAGACTTTACGAAATCGGCACTAGTAATCTTCATGGTTTTCAGTATTGGCGCAAAGTTAGGGCATTTTTCGGGTCCATTGCGGTCGAGGTTATGAACGATGTTATTCACATTCTGTTTTCACTCTTTCCCACTTCTTCCCACCGCTCTAAGAAAGGGCTAACGGACATTTTAGAAAAACAAGTGGGAAAAGTTATCCACAATGTGTACGTTTGTGGGAAATCGTGGGATGATAATTTTACTTTTGTAAGAAGAGCAATCAAAAGACATGTTAAACCTCATTGGAGTACACGAATGCAAGATGGATGCGAAGGGTCGCATCAGTCTTCCTGCTGCCTTAAAAAAGCAGTTGGCGCCGGCTATGGATGACGCTTTCGTACTCAAGAGAAGTGTGTTTAGTAAATGTCTTGAGTTGTACCCGATGCAAGAGTGGAATGAGGTCATGGGTAAGGTGAATACACTGAACCGCTTCGTGAAGAAGAACAACGATTTTATTCGATTATTTACTGCAGGAGTCAAATTGGTCGAGCTTGACGGTGCTACCCGTATAGGGATCAGCCCAGATTTAAAATCTTTCGCAAACCTCAGCCGCGAGGTAGTGCTCAGTGCACACAACGGCATTGTGGAGATTTGGGACAAGCAGGCTTATGAAGATGCAGTTAATGTAGATGGTGATGACTTTGGATTGCTCGCTGAAGAAGTAATGGGCGGCATAAATCCAAGTCAGAATGAGCTATCATGATCCAGTCCTTTTAGCGGAATGCCTTGAAGGCCTCAACATTGATCCCACCGGGTCTTATGTTGATGTGACCTTTGGCGGCGGCGGTCACAGCAAAGCCATTTTGGAAAAGCTCACCACTGGAAAGCTCTATGCCTTTGACCAAGACCCTGATGCTAAGGCAAACCTTCCAGAGCATCCCAACCTCGTATTTATCGCAGCCAATTTCCGCTACATCAAAAATCACCTGCGCCTGCATGGCGCAAGACAGGTGGACGGTATCCTTGGGGATCTAGGTGTGTCTTCACACCAGTTCGATATTGGCGAGCGTGGATTCTCCATTCGTTTCGACGGACCGCTTGATATGCGCATGAACCCGAGCAGCGGAATCAGTGCCGCGGAAGTATTGGAAACCTACGAGGAACAAGCCCTCTATGATCTCTTTAGAAAGCACACCGACATCAAAGGATTGCGCTCGCTGATCAACGCATTGCTCATGGCACGTGCTACAAAGCCACTAACTACGACCGCGGAATTGCGCGAGCTGTGTGAGCCATTGGCTCCACGCGGGCAATGGCACAAATACGTAGCACAGGTATTCCAGGGACTTCGTATGGAGGTCAATAGTGAGCTCGAGGTGTTGGAGGACATGCTCTACGGAGCTATTGATGTACTCAAACCAGGTGGCCGATTGGTCATCATGTCGTACCACAGCCTTGAAGATAGAATGGTGAAAAATTTCATCCGTGAAGGAAAAGCATCCGGTCAAACCGAGAGCGATTTCTACGGGGTGAAACATGTGCCTTTAAAGGCTATAACGCGCAAACCTGTGGTGGCAAGCGCAGAAGAAAATGCAAGAAATCCGCGCGCAACAAGCGCCAAGCTTCGCGTGGCGGAACGAACAGAAACAAAGTGGAATAGAGGTGAGTAAGGGGAAAGATTTTTTTGGTCGCCTTGGTATGCGTCTGAGAATAACAGACGAAGCCATCATCAAATTCCTGCCCTTCGCTAGCTGGCTGAGCCTCTTGGCACTAATCAGCATTTACACTAGCCACAGCGCGGACAAGAAGGTGCATTTGATAGACAACCTCAGCAAAGAGCGACAAACCTTAGAAGCTGAGCATACGGAAACGAAAGAACGATTAACCAAGCTTTCCTTAGAGAGCAGGGTTATTCGCAAGGCCGAAGAATTAGGACTACAACAGCCACAGGTTCGGCCGGAGAAAATTGTGATAAAAGAGTGAGTACAGAGATCAAAAAAATAAAAAGCCGTGTGGCTTGGGTAAGCGGAGGAATCTACCTCATGCTCGCTATTGTTTTGGTACGCCTGTACTGGGTCAATTTAGTCGAAGGCCCTGAGCTTCGGGCAAAAAGCCAGGAGCGCCTCATTGAGCGACATACTATTGAAGCCAAGCGTGGAGACATTTACTCTGCAGACGGCATGACGCTGGCAACGACCAAACCCGTCTATAAAGTACACTTCGATGCAGTAACTGTAGATGCTGAAATTTTCGCCAATGAAGTGGATGAATTGGGGACAAAATTGGCCACGATTAATACCAAATACAGTGCTTCAGGCTGGGCGGCCTACCTAAAAGAACAACGCCAGAAGAAGCGCAGGTATATCCCATTGGCAAGCAAGCTCAACTTCAGTGAACTGCAACGAATGCGCCAATACCCAATCTTAAAAAGAGGCGCCAATAAAGGCGGAATAATCATTGAAGAAGACCTACAGCGCATACAGATGGCGACCAACATTAAAATGCGAACGATCGGTTATGATCTCGAAGGAGCCAGTGCCGGCTTGGAAGGTTATTACAGCGAGTATTTGAAGGGCAAACCCGGAAGCCGTTTAAAGCAAAAGATTGCAGGTGGCGATTGGAAACCGATAGATGATCCTGAAGCCGTTGAGCCAGTAGATGGGTTTGATGTATATACCACGATTCATACCGGTATTCAAGATGTTGCGCAACAAAGTCTACTAACACAACTGAAAAAATACAAAGCAGACCACGGCTGCGCCGTTGTTATGGAAGTAGCCACGGGTAAGATTGTAGCGATGGCCAATCTGGGTCGCAATGAGGACAGCACCTACTCTGAGCTAAGAAACTACGCCGTTTGGGAGGCTACAGAACCGGGGTCGACGATGAAATTGCTTTCAACGATGGCACTTCTTGAAACCGGTAAGGTTGATACCAATGCTACTGTTGATACAGAAAAAGGTGTAATTACTGTTTACGACCGGAAGGTTAGGGATTCTCGTCGGGGTGGATATGGCGAAATCAGCTTAAAGAGAGCGTTTGAAGTAAGCTCAAACACAGGTATAGTCAAATTGATCAACACACATTTCAAGAATGATCCTGAAGAATTCATAGACTTTTTGTATTCCAGGAAATTCAATGAGAAAACCGGAGTAAGTATTAAAGGAGAATCTACACCAACTATCCCTAAACCAAGCGACGACAACTGGTCTGGTGTCACTCTTCCGTGGGTGGCGTATGGCTACTCAATTGCATTCACACCATTACAGCTCTTAACAATTTACAATGCAGTAGCAAACGACGGCGTCATGGTGCAGCCACAGGTGGTAGAACGCATCATGGATCACGGCCGCACCGTGGAGCAGTTGGAAACTAAAGTGCTCAACCCAGCCATTTGCTCGAAGGAGACAATCGATAAGCTCAAAGCGCTGCTTGAAGGAGTTGTTGAGAACGGTACGGCGACCAATCTGAAGAATGGAAAAATGAAATTGGCCGGTAAAACTGGAACCTGTCAGCTCAACTATTGGGTCGAAGGTTCACAGGATTACCAGAGTTCTTTTGCGGGCTACTTCCCAGCTGAGAACCCTAAATATTCTTGTGTTGTGGTGGTGAGCAAACCGTTAAAACAGCTCGGTTATTACGGAAACATTGTTGCTGGCCCAGTTTTCAAAGCTATTGCTGATGAGGTGTACAGCCAGATGCCACAAGAAGCAAGGGTGGTCGATGCGAAGCTGCTCGCAATGAATGAAGTTCCTACTACTGGGTCGATTCCAAGATTAGACGAAGCCTTTCAGAAAAACTTCGTTCCAAGCTTTAAGGGGTTAGATGCCCGTGAAGTGCTGCTGGCTTTAGGCCCACACAATATCAAAGTAAGTATGGAGGGGACAGGTCATGTAATAAGCCAAAGTCCTGCCGTAGGTACACCGCTGAATACCATAACCGAAATCAAATTGACCTTGCGATGAAATTACTGAAAGACCTCATTTACGGCGTCCGTCTCAAGGAAGTCATCGGAAGCACGCAGATTGCCATTGAGAGCATTTGTTACGACAGCAGAAAGGCGGCAAAGAATTCATTGTTCGTCGCTGTACCCGGCACACAAGTAGATGGTCATCTTTTCATTGACAAGGCGGTTGAGCTTGGTGCTATCGCAATTATCTGTGAGCGACTGCCGGAGCGCATTATAGAAGGGGTCAACTACATACAAACTACCGACAGCGCCTTCGCATTAAGCGCTGTTGCAGCCAACTGGTACGACAACCCGTCCAAGGACATGAAAGTTATTGGTGTCACTGGAACCAACGGTAAAACAACAATCAGTACGCTGCTTTTCAACCTCTTCTCGCAGATTGAGGGCGAGCTGTGTGGTTTACTGAGCACGATAGATGTGAAAATTGGACGCGAATCTATTCCTGCGACACATACTACACCGGATGCCATTGCTGTACAACAGCACATGCGCACCATGCGAGATGCAGGCGTAAAATTTTGCTTCATGGAGGTGAGTTCACACGCCTTGGTACAGCACCGTGTTGCACACGTAGATTACGACATCGCCATCTTCACCAATATCACCCGAGACCATTTAGACTACCATCGTGATATGAACAGTTACATCAAGGCAAAGAAGATGCTCTTTGACGGACTAAAGCCAGAAGCCGTCGCAATCTACAACGACGATGTAAAGCACGGTGAGACTATGGTGCAAGACACGAAAGCGGCGAAGCGCGCCTACTCCCTTCAATTTCCAAGCGACTACAAAGCGAAAATTCTCGAGCGCCAATTCGACGGAATGCTACTGACCATCAATGAGCAAGAATGTTGGACGCGCATCATGGGAGATTTCAACGCTTACAATCTATGTGCAGCCTATGCCACCGCCTTTGAACTTGGTAAGGATCCGTTGCAAATACTAACCACGCTAAGCCTACTCTCACCGGTAGAAGGAAGATTTCAAACGATCCAAGGCAAGGGCATCACAGCCATCGTGGATTACGCCCATACCCCTGATGCACTTCAGAATGTATTGAGCACCATTGACACCATCAATGAAGGTCAAGGAAAGGTGATCACTGTGGTAGGATGTGGCGGAAATAGAGATAAGGGCAAGCGCCCGCAGATGGCGACGATTGCCGCACAAAATAGCGATACAGTCATCCTGACCTCGGACAATCCTAGGGACGAAGATCCCAACGACATCATTGCAGAAATGGCCGATGGATTGAGCCCGGATCTTAAAAGTCGAAGCTTGGAGATCGTTGATCGCAAGCAAGCCATCAAATCGGCCGTAATGATGGCACAACAAGGCGATATCGTACTCATCGCTGGCAAGGGCCACGAGAAATACCAAGAGATCAAAGGTGAACGCCTTGCTTTTGACGACGTACAAGAAGTAACACACCTATTAAACTCATAAGATGCTGTATTACCTATTTGACTTCCTAGACCAAACCTACGATCTACCGGGTGCCGGGGTGTTTCAGTACATCACCTTCCGTGCGGCTATGGCCGTTATCACGTCTCTCCTTATTGGAATGGTATTCGGTAAACGATTGATCGACCGCCTTCACGCCATGCAAGTGGGTGAAACAGTACGCGACTTAGGTCTTGAAGGCCAAAAAGAGAAGGCAGGCACACCAACGATGGGCGGTACCATCATCCTGCTATCCATTATAGTACCAACACTGTTGTGGGCAAAATTGGACAACATTTACATCATCCTAATGCTCATCAGTACCCTATGGATGGGCGCTATCGGATTTGTAGACGACTACATCAAGGTCTTCAAGAAAGACAAGAAAGGACTGCGCGGAATCTTCAAGGTCATTGGCCAAGTCGGTTTGGGCATCATCGTTGGTGCCACGCTCTATTTCCACCCAGAAGTGACCATCAAGGAGCAATTGCCCGTGGTTCAAACGGAACAATTCGAGGCTGCTTCAGGCCCTTCTTATGGCGATGCACACAAGAGCACAAAGACGACCATTCCCTTCTTTAAAAACAACGAGTTTGATTACGCGTACTTCACGGATTGGATGGGCGACGCTGGAAAACCAATGACAGCATTGGTCTACATTCTCGCTGTAATATTCATCGTGACAGCAGTATCAAACGGCGCCAACCTTACAGACGGATTGGACGGGCTAGCCACGGGAACCTCAGCCATAGCCATGACCGCCTTGCTTGTTTTGGCCTATGTGAGCGGCTCCATCATTTTCGCGAGCTACCTGAACATCATGTATATCCCAAACACTGGTGAGCTAGTAATCTTCGCTGCAGCTTTTATTGGAGCAGCCATCGGCTTCCTTTGGTACAACAGCTTTCCCGCACAAGTATTTATGGGAGATACCGGATCATTAGCCATAGGTGCCATCATCGCAGTATTGGCCTTGGCTGTACGCAAAGAGTTTTTGCTTCCGATTATCGCTGGGGTATTCCTCGCAGAGAACCTGAGCGTCATCATTCAGGTGAGCTACTTCAAATACACCAAGAAAAAATACGGTGAAGGACGCCGCGTGTTCTTGATGAGCCCGCTCCACCACCACTACCAGAAAAAAGGCTACCCGGAGACCAAAATTGTCACCAGATTCTGGATCGTAGGCATCATGCTCGCGGTAGCCGCAATCGCCACTTTGAAACTGAGATAATAGGTGAAGACACCGTACAGCCATATCGCCATTTTAGGTGCCGGAGAAAGCGGCATGGGTGCAGCGCAGCTTGCTTCTAAGCTCGGCGTTCAGGTATTCTTGAGTGAATACGGAACCTTGAGCGCCGAGGACAAAGGCAAGCTAGATAGCTGGGGCGTGCGCTATGAAGAAGGCGGACATACAGAAGCCGAAATTTTAAAGGCTGAGGCCGTGATTAAGAGCCCTGGCATTCCGCACAAGGCAGCCATCATCCAAAAGGTTAAAGAAAGTGGACTGCCGCTGATGGGAGAAGTAGATTGGGCATCGAGGCACACTAATGCAACCATTGTTGCAGTGACAGGGTCAAATGGAAAGACCACCACAGCTACGCTTTGCCACCACATCATTTCCCATGAAAAAGATACTGTACTCGCTGGCAACATCGGCCTGAGTCTTGGCCGCGCTTTGGCGGAAAGAATGCACGCCGGATTGGGCGATCCAGAAGTGGTCGTCTTAGAGGTCAGTAGTTTCCAGCTGGACGATGTACATCTTTTTGAACCGCACATCAGCATCTTAACGAACATCACGCCGGACCATTTAGACCGGTACAATTACGACCTCGCTACCTACGCGAGAAGCAAATTTCAGTTGCTGGATTTCACCCGAGGTAGTGGGCATTTTATCTATTGCGACGACGACGCCATTAGCAAAGAATTTTTGCAGGAATGGGAATCAAAAAAAGAACTAAAGCCACAAATACTCGCTGTGGGTATTGACACTCCCGCAAGCACACATAGAGTGGCAAGCTATACGAACAACAAAATCACAATTACACTAAACAACGAAGCTATGACAATCGAAGAATTGGCCGTACAAGGCAAACACAACACCTACAACGGAATGGCAGCTGGGCTAAGTGCTCATTTGCTGAAAATTAGAAAGGAAACTATCCGTACGAAACTAACATCATTTGATTCCCTGGAACACCGTTTAGAAAACGTGTTGAATATCAGCGGGGTGGAGTACATCAATGATAGCAAAGCGACCAATGTTAATGCTACTTACTATGCTTTAGAATGCCAAAACAAACCTGTGGTATGGATTGTAGGTGGTGTAGACAAGGGCAACGATTACAACGAGCTGCTGTCCCTCGTTCAAAACAAAGTGAAAGCCATTGTCGCATTAGGGACAGACAATTCAAAAATCATTGAAGCCTTTGAAGGCATCTGTGAAATCGTAGAAACCGATTCCATGAAGTCCGCCGTTCGCAAAGCAGCTCGATTGGCCTCCAAAGGCGATGCCGTATTGCTAAGCCCGTGTTGTGCGTCTTTTGACCTCTTTGAGAACTACGAGGATCGCGGAAACCAATTCAAAGACCAGGTACGTAACCTATAATCGCCCGAGGTGGATACGGTTCGTAAATACCTGAAGGGAGACCTCCTCACCTGGGGGCTCATCCTCCTGCTGATGCTCATCAGCTTCTTGCCTACCTACAGTGCGAGCAGCTCGTTGGCGCATAAATTCCGTGGGGGAAACACCTTTAGCTTCCTGACCAGACACCTCCTACACCTGGGTATTGGCGGCATTTTTATGTACGGCGTTCACCGATTGAATTTCAGACTCATTGGTAAACTTTCCCAACTCTTGATGCCGGTAGCATTAATACTGCTGGTCATCACCCTTCTTCAAGGTCAAGAAATGGGCGGAGCCAATGCCTCTCGCTGGGTACGTATCCCTGTTATTGGAATGAGCTTTCAAACCTCAGCCTTTGCTTCGTTAGCGCTGTTGGTCTGGCTCGCAAAATGGTTCTCAAAACCCAGGGACATCTCAGAATTCAAAGACATAAAATGGCCGCTAATCATGATAGGCAGCACCCTCGCGCTTATCCTACCGGCCGATTTCTCCACCACCGCTATCATCTTCTCCATGTCGTTCCTTATGATGGTTGTTGCTGGGGTGCCTTGGAAACACTTGTGGAAGATTATTGCAGCAGGCGTCGCAGCCCTTGGGCTCTTCATCCTCATTGTCATGGCCTTCCCTAACATTAGTAACCGTGTAGCTACATGGAAAGCGCGCATTGTGAATTTTGTAGATGCTAGCGACGAAGACGGGACTTACCAAACAGAGCAGGCCAAAATGGCCATCGCCGAAGGTGAGGTTTTTGGCAAGGGACCTGGAAAAAGCATTCAGAAGAACTTCCTTCCGCAGTCCAATTCTGATTTTGTCTTCGCAGTCATCACCGAAGAATATGGCCTAGTTGGCGCCACTATACTCATTCTCTTTTACGGAGGACTCTTCCGACGATTCGTCAAGATCGCGCGGCGGGCACATACCAAATTTGGCACCCTGCTTGTCCTTGCGGCCTCCTCAGGAATAGTCCTGCAAACCATTGTGAATATGGGTGTGGCCACGAGCCTCTTCCCTGTGACCGGGCAAACGCTCCCCTTCCTCAGCGCAGGAGGCTCCTCCGTCTGGATGACCTGTATTGCCCTTGGTATCATTCTGTCTGTGAGTCACACCGATGTCGAGCGTATCGTAGGCACCAGCCCGCAAGAGGAAGAGGAAAACGAGGATCCAATGATGTCCAACAATAACACCCTAGCTCATGAGTAAGACCTTCATCATTAGCGGCGGTGGAACCGGCGGACATATTTTCCCAGCGGTGAGCATTGCCACCGAACTCAAAAAGCGCCACCCCGGAGCCAAGATCCACTTTGTCGGGGCTTTGGGCAAGATGGAAATGACCAAAGTGCCTGCCGCAGGTTTTGAAATAACCGGCGTGCCCATTGCAGGAATTAACCGTAAAAAACCATGGAAGAGCTGGAACGTACCGTTCAAATTGCTCGTTGCATTGAGCCGTTGCCGCACCCTGCTAAAAACGATGAAGCCCGATGCCGTTATTGGCACCGGTGGTTATGCCAGCGGCCCCGTGCTCCTGATGGCCCAGCGTATGGGCATCCCAACTGTCGTTCAGGAGCAAAATAGTTACGCTGGTATTACCAATATCAGATTGGGCAAAAAGGCGAAATACATCTGTACCGCCTACGAAAATGCCGCTCGATTCTTCCCTACCGATCGTGTACGCCTCACAGGAAATCCTGTCCGAGAGGTGTTTACGCGCGAGCTCCCGCAGCAGGGAGCGAGCAAATCGGCCATGGGTTTTGATCCAAGCAAAAAGCTCCTGCTCGTCCTCGGCGGCAGTCTCGGAGCTCGCGCCATCAACAGACAGATGGCCAAAAGTTTGGCGGACATTAAAGCGCAAGGCTGGCAAGTCATGTGGCAGTGCGGAAAATTATACGAAGAAGAATACCAAGGCATGACTGGTGATGGCACCAAGGTGCAGGCCTTTATAGAAGATATGTCGGTGGCCTATGCCGCGGCAGATGCCATTGTAAGCCGCGCCGGCGCGGGAACATTGAGCGAGCTTTGTCTGATCGGCAAGCCGGCGCTCCTTATCCCCTCTCCCAATGTCGCCGAAGACCACCAGACCCATAATGCTAGGGCACTGAGTGAAAAGGGCGCAGCCATTTTAGTGAGTGAAAAAGACATGGAGGAGCGGTTCTTAGCGGAATTGGCTTCGATGCAAACGAAAGAAATCGCTGAAAAAATGAGTGCTGCCATTAAGAGGTTGGCGCTTCCCAAGGCGACAAGTGATATCGCAGATTTGATTGATGGTTTAGGTGAGTAGAAAGCAGGAACATATCGTGTTTTTAGGCATTGGCGGGATCGGCATGAGTGCCATTGCGCGCCATTATCTGAACAAAGGTGTGCCTGTTTTTGGCTACGACAAGGTGCGCACGAAGCTGACGGACGAACTGACCGCGGAGGGTGCGATCATTACCTACAAAGACGATGCGAAGGACTACCCGGGTTGGGCGGCTGAGCATACGACTGTGATTTACACGCCTGCGATGCCTCAAGGTTTGGGATGGTTGGAGTTTTTCAAAGATTTTGGGATGATTAAGCGCGCTGAGGCATTGGGATTTTTGGCCAATTCCGCCCGCTGTCTAGCCATCGCTGGAACCCATGGCAAAACGAGCACTTCGGCGATGCTGTTGCACATTTTGACGGTTGCGGGCGAGGACCCTACCGGATTCATTGGCGGCATCATGAGCGAATCGGGCACCAATTACCGCCTGGGCGAAGGACCTTGGGTGGTCGTGGAGGCCGATGAGTTTGACCGAAGCTTTATGCACCTGCACCCAGAGGCTGCCGCAGTAACCACCGTCGATGCGGATCATTTGGATATCTATGGAGATGCAGGGGAATTGACCCGGACTTTTGAAGCCTTCCTAGGCCAAGTCAGTGGCCCCACCTTCACCGGGGCCAATTTGCAGCCGAGTGAAAGTGTATTGGGCGAGGGCGCGAAGGTGCACGCGAAAGATGTGCGTCCAGCAAATGGCGCCTATGAATTCACCCTGGTGGTTGATGGTGTAGAGCACCCCACTAGCTTGAAGATGCCTGGGGCACACAATGTGTACAACGCTACCCTAGCGGCCGCCTTGGCACAATACGCTGGAGTGGACGGAGCAAAAATCGCAGAGGCGCTGAGCAGCTTTAAAGGCATCAAGCGCCGCTTTGAATTCCACTGTGAGGAGCCGGTCATTATTGAAGATTACGCGCACCACCCTACGGAGCTTGAAGCGCTATTGGACAGTGTTGACGCTTTATACCCGGAGAAAAATATTGTGTTGGTATTTCAACCCCATCTCTACTCTAGAACAAGGGATTTCTTGTCCGGATTCCAAGTACAGCTGGCGCGCGCCACCAAGACCGTACTGCTGCCCATTTATCCCGCCCGCGAGGCGCCAATAGAGGGTGTAACCAGTGCGGCTCTTGCCGAGAAAATACCCTATGCTGAAGTCGTTGAGAAAGACGTTCTTGCAGGGCGTATCAAAGCGCTTGAACCCGAGGTTGTCCTCATGGTAGGAGCGGGAGATATTGGAGATTTAGTTGAACCTCTTAAAGCAGAATTGACATGAAAAAACGCAAGGTTTTAGGCATGCTTCTGCTCCTCGCTCTGGTGTTTGGGCTCATTTTGGCCGGTATTGCTAGCGAAGAATACGTACAAAACACAGCATTTAGCAAACTAGAGATTTCTATCGAAGACCCTAGTAAACAAGGGCTTACAACAGAAAAACTACTAGAGGAGACCGTTGCACAGTTCTTCGAACAACAAAGTGACTCTGTCGCCCTAAACATCGATGCGTTTTTGTTAGAAACCTCTGTTGAAGCCTTGCCATATGTGAAAGAAGCGCAGGTATATTGGAATATGGACAGCAGCTTGGTTGTTGATGTAATGAGCAAGACTGCAGTTGCCCTGGCGTATGCCGGCGAAGACAACTATTTCATCACCTCGAATCACGAGGTTTTGAAACAGCCCAAAGGCAAATGGTTGGACCTGCCTGTAATCACGGGAACTGCCGATAGTTCAATGCTCGCTGAAGCAGGTATAATGCTTCAAAAGATGGCCAACATCGTCCATGAAAATAGCATCGCGCAATTGGCGGTGGACAGTGGGACTGTAGAATTGGTCCCAAGAGCATACCAACACGTAGCAAAAGCGCACAGCGATGAGCGTTTGGACGGGGAGCTAAAAAAACTGGCAGCGTATTACGCAGCCCACACGGAAGAAGAATTAAAAGAGATAAAGCGCATTGACTTGCGCTACAAGAACCAAGTAGTAACAACATCGAGATGACACAAAATGCCCCATTAGCCGTCGGATTGGACATCGGAACAACGAAAATTGTTGCCGTTGTGGGCCGATTGGACGAGCACGGAAAGATTGACGTTTTAGGCATCGGAAAAAGCAAGAGCCTTGGCGTTCAGCGCGGCGTTGTCGCCAATATCACCTTGACTATCGAAAGCATTCAAGCGGCCGTTAAAATGGCAGAAGAAGCTTCAGGTCTTAAAATCACCGAAGTGATGGTAGGTATTGCCGGTCAACACATTCGCTCCATGCAACACTCGGATTACATCATGCGCGACGATGCCGAAGCCATTATTGATGTTACCGATCTAGAGGCGCTCAAGAAAAATGTGAACAACCTCGTAATGATGCCTGGAGAGCAAATTCTTCATGCACTCCCACAGGAATACCGCGTGGACGGGGACAGCAACATTATAAACCCTCGCGGAATGTACGGCTCGCGCTTAGAGGCCAACTTCCACATCGTGGTAGGTCAGATCGCTTCCATCAAAAACATTGCACGATGTGTTGAGCAAAGCGAGCTTAAAGTTGGAGATATCACCTTAGAACCTCTTGCCTCGGCAGATTCAGTGCTGGGCGAAGACGAAAAAGATGCAGGTGTCGTATTGGTAGATATTGGTGGCGGTACCACGGATATTGCCATTTTCAAAGACGGCATCATCCGCCACACTGCAGTTATTCCATTTGGCGGTAAGGTCATCACTGAGGACATCAAAGAAGGCTGTGAGATTATCGAAAAGCAAGCTGAGCTGCTCAAAGTGAAATTTGGCTCAGCATGGCCGGGCGAGAATAAGGACAACGAGATTGTCAGCATCCCAGGATTGCGCGGACGTGCACCTAAAGAAATTAGTCTGAAGACCCTTTCAAAGATCATCAACGCGAGAGTGAAGGAGATCATCGAAAGCGTAGTCAGTGAGATCAGCAACTACCAACAAAACGACCCGCGCAAGAAGTTGATTGCAGGTATTGTCGTGACCGGCGGTGGATCTCAATTAAAACATATGGGCCAATTGGTCGAGTACCTCACCGGGATGCCAACGCGTATTGGCTATCCAAACGAGCACCTTGCGAGCGGCTACCAGAAAGAATTGGCCTCCCCGGTTTATGCCACCTCCATAGGTCTGCTATCTATGGCGCTTGCAGAGACTACAGAGCCTATGGCCTACGACCCGAACGAGATCGTACTTCCAGAATCTGAAGCGACACCTGAGGAGGCCGCGCCAGAAGTAGTATTGGAAGAAGGCGCTCCAGAGCAGGAAGGCTCAACAAAAGCTAAACCGCGCAAAGACCCTATTTGGAAAGGCTTTGTGAGCGGCATAAAACAATGGTTAGAAGACGACGATATAGAATAACAACACCATGATCGAAGACGGAATTCAATTCAACCTTCCCAAAAACCGCAGCTCCGTGATCAAAGTAATTGGAGTTGGCGGCGGCGGCTCAAATGCTGTCAATCACATGACCCACGTCGGTGTCAATGGCGTGGACTTCATCGTGTGTAACACGGATGCCCAAGCCTTGTACCACAGCCCCGTACCTAACAAGGTGCAGCTGGGCGCCTCCCTCACCGAAGGGTTGGGCGCGGGTGCAGATCCTGAGATCGGCCATCGCGCTGCACAGGAGAGCATTGCCGAAATCACGAAAATGCTCGAAAACGGCACGAAGATGTGTTTCGTTACTGCCGGAATGGGCGGCGGTACCGGTACAGGAGCAGCTCCAGTCATTGCAAAAGCAGCAAGGGACATGGGCATCCTAACCGTAGGAATCATCACCTCCCCGTTCTCTTTTGAAGGAAACGTTCGTGCAACACAAGCAGAGATAGGCATCAAAGCGATGCGTGAAAGTGTAGACAGCCTTATCGTCATCAACAATGATAAATTACGCCAAGTCTACGGTGACCTTGGTTTCCGCAACGCCTTTAGCAAAGCCGACGAAGTATTGGCTGGAGCAGCAAAGGGTATTGCCGAAGTCATCACCAACCACTACACACAGAACATTGACTTGCGCGATGCGAAGACCGTACTGGAAAATAG
>Ga0255753_1000597_pt1 | contig 46506 bp, 45 predicted proteins | sample 041ome_10_FD_179953 | JGI IMG/M metagenome (GOLD analysis project Ga0255753, IMG submission 179953) | Coastal salt marsh microbial communities from the Groves Creek Marsh, Skidaway Island, Georgia - 041412US metaG (version 2) | ecosystem: Environmental > Aquatic > Marine > Intertidal zone > Salt... | reverse complement strand
GGTCAAGAGCTGTATTGAAAAAAATCAAAAAAGTGTCTGGCGGCATACATCTACAAACAGAAATATGCTTTAAATACAGGCATTTTTTGACACAAAAAAAATTTAATAGCCTCTCCTTTAAAAAGGCGGGCATTAAACCATCGGATTTAAGAAAAGAAAAGTGAAAAATATTTTGCCGGACAGGGAAAATTACATCGGCACTTCCATGGTCCAGCCGAAATTATCTTCCTTTTCGCCACTTTGAATCTGACAAAGAAGATCATACAACTGCTGCATCACTGGACCGACCTCCTCGCCTTCACCATAGAAGCTGTGCCAGGCATCATCAAACCATATTTTCCCGACAGGAGACAGCACAGCGGCAGTTCCACAGGCGGCAACCTCAACAAATGAGTCCAGTTCGGCGCGCAGATCGATGGCGCGCTCCTCGGTTTCCATGCCCAGTTCTTGCCTGGCGATATCCATGATTGAACGGCGGGTAATGCTGGGCAAAATGGCCGCAGACCTGGGCGTGATCAGCTTATTATCACGGGTACAGATAATGATATTCGCCGATCCTGCTTCTTCTATATAGCGACGTTCTGCCGCATCAAGATAAAGTGCCTCATTCGCACCCAGTTCCTGGGCTTTGCGAGTGGCATAAAGTCCGCCAGGGTAATTGGCACCAGCCTTTACATCACCTGTGCCATGGGGCGCTGCCCGGTCAAAATCCGACACTGCCAGCTTGATGACGGAAAGCCCGCCGCTTTTGTAATACGGGCCAACCGGAGAAACCATGACACGGAACATGTATTGCTTGGCCGGACGCAGCCCCATGTTCTCACCTATACCGATCAGCAGTGGACGAATATAAAGTGAGGCGCCGCTACCATAGGGAGGAACCCAATTGATATTGGCACGTACCGCCTCTTTCACTCCATGCAGGAACAACTCTTCCGGAACCCGCGGCATGGACAGGCGGTCTGAGGTATTTTGCATACGCTGGCAATTCATTTGCGGACGAAACAGCAGCACGCGACCATCTTTGGCGGTCTGTGCCTTCATGCCCTCGAAACATTGCTGGGCATAATGCAGGGCCGGTGAGCCTTCATGGAGATGAAGGAACTCGTCCGTGGACAACTCCCCTTCTGACCATTGGCCATTTTCATAAAGCGCACTAAACCGATAATCGGTTTTCGTGTACTCAAACCCGAGGCTTTTCCAGTCTATGGCCTTTTTCTCTTGCGCGTTCATGGGATCCTGATTTGACTGATTCAAAAAAGCGCTCATTATACAGAGCATGCGGATTAAACCTCTATTTTTTTGTCAAAAAATAGAAGTCGCAAGTTACAAGTCTCAAGTCTCAAGTCGCAAGAAGATACGGGAGGTTTCGATTAACGAAAAAAAGAAAAAGGATAAAGGTGGGCGTTTAGCCAGGGGGTTTGACTCTGCTTTCTGACGATGTTGGTGCTTGAGACTTGTAACTTGTAACTTGTAACTTGAGACTTGGAACAAGTACCATGCACAAAATATTTAGCTGCACCGAATATTCTCCCATGAACACGAAAAACTCCTATCCGCTGATCGATATTGGCGCCAATTTAAGCCATGAAAGTTTCAGTGGCGATCTTGATCAGATCATTGATGAGGCGCAGCAGGTCGGGATTGAGCATATAATGGTGACCGGCACCACGGTCAGTAGCAGTCAGGATGCTGCGGCACTGAGCAGTCAGTTTGATGGCTATCTCTCCGCCACGGCAGGGGTACATCCCCATGAAGCCGAGAGCTTTCATGATCGCATGCCGGTAGAGCTGAAGGCTCTTGCAGAGCAGGATTGTGTAAAAGCCATTGGCGAAACCGGGCTGGATTATTTTCGCGACTATTCTCCCCGTGATGACCAGAAAAGCGCGCTGGCACAACAACTGCAGCTGGCAGTGGACCTCCAGATGCCGGTATTTCTGCATCAGCGTGACGGTCATGAAGACTTTATGCAGATTTTGCGTGAATACCGTAATTCACTGCCACGGGGCGTGGTCCATTGCTTTACCGGCACGGAAGCAGAATTACGTGATTATCTTGACCTGGATATGCATATTGGCATCACCGGCTGGATCTGTGATGAGCGCCGAGGGCATCACCTGCATGAATTCATTCAGCTGATTCCGGAAAACCGGCTGATGCTGGAAACGGATGCCCCTTATCTGCTGCCACGAACCATTCGACCGAAGCCCGCTTCGCGCAGAAACGTACCGGCTAACCTTGTCCATGTGCTGGCCACAGTGGCCCAATGTTTGGGTAGAAGTGAAAAAATTATCGCTGAATTGACAACAACGAACGCTAGGGATTTTTTCGCTCTATAAACTCTGCTATATTCGTCGCAATTATGAAAAAACGAGATGTCTTGGCAGCACTGATGGCAGGAGGAGGCATTTCCTTCCTGAGTTCACGCCTGTTTGATCAGTACAAGAATAATCGCCTCTCCTTCTCTGACTTGCCCGATCTTGCTCCTTTTAATCCCAATGGTGACAGGGACCCTGCAGAAATTGCGTCCATGCCATCGGTGAATATTGATGACATACCCGACCCCAATGATTCTGGCATTGTAGTGGCGCCGGAAAACGATCTGCAGGATGGTTTCAAACACACTGAACGGGTATTGGATGTTGAAGGTATTGATCAACTTGAAGATGAGGAGTCAATTTCTACCTGGAGAAAATTCGTAACTTCGACGGCGACTTTCCCGGTGATGTTTACCTGAGCGAAATCAACCAGCTTTTACTTCAACCTACAATTGATCGTCTGGAACGGGTACAACGCTTTATCGGTCACGGCAACTTCAACTTGATTGCTTTTGATGAAATGCTCTATTTTGCCCGTAATTACGAAGAGATTGGCGCGTTTGACCCTGCCGAACTGGCTTTCATGGAAGAGATCTTTTTCAACGATGCCACCGATTACGGCTTCTTTGGCGAAAAGGTCAATCCCGAACTGACCCATCGTATTAACCAGAATGAAGTAGAAAAGATTGGTGGCAGTGGCCATTACCTGCTCAAGGGCGATTCCCTGAACCAATACCAGCTAATCCATAAAGATGTGGGGGAAAAACTGCTGCTCACTTCGGGCATTCGCAACGTAGTGAAACAAATGCACCTGTTTCTCTCCAAAACCCGGCAGTCCAACGGCAACCTCTCCAAGGCCTCACGTTCCCTGGCGCCTCCAGGCTACTCCTTCCATGGCATCGGCGACTTTGATGTAGGTAAAATCGGTCTTGGGGAGGCGAATTTCACTATCGACTTTTCCAATACCGAAGAGTTCCAGCGTCTGATTACGCTGGGTTATGTGGACATCCGTTATACCGATACCAATCGCTGCGGGGTCCGTTATGAGCCCTGGCATATCAAGATTATCTAGACCTCATCAGAGACAAAAGCCAGGAAGCTCTCTACACTAAATGGCCAGCCCAGCTCTTTCTCCCCATCTGCAAACTTTATAATCGGAATACGAACCCCGTAACGCTCAATAAGAGCGTCCGATTCGCTGATATCCACTTCCTCAATATCCATCTCGAGCTGACTTAGAAACGGCCTGATAAGCTCATGGGCCGTTTCACACAGATGACATGCCGGTGTTGAATATAGAATCAGAGTTTTCCTGGTGGCAGGCATGGTTTTTTTTTCCTTAAAATAATCACAATACAGGGATAGACAGAGTGTATTGGCGGTCACACTATATAGAGCAGGCAGATTGTCCTCAAGTAGCGCTGTCAACCGGACCTGACTGCCCACATATATGACAGTTGCGACCATTTTCAATTTTCAATACGCAGGGATTCACTATAGAATCGACGTTTTACCCGGGCAAGCTGCCCAACCAATCAAAGGCATAGCCTCCTTTTTACTCCCAGCCCTACGGCGCTTTATGGCCTGGGCATTTTTGTAATAGAGCGATATGCCGCTGGCATGCCACGTCAGCAGACATCTTTTGAGCAAAATTTGACTTGAGATTGATTAAATAAGAACTAATGAACTAATAAAGAAGTAAGAGACTTACCACATGACGCAATTCGAAGTAATTACCACACTGCAAACCTGGATGTCACAACAGATTATTGGCCAGGAAAAACTGATCGACCGGTTATTGATTGCGCTCCTTGCGGATGGCCATCTGCTGGTGGAAGGCGCCCCCGGGCTGGCCAAGACCAAGGCCATCAAGAATCTCTCGGAAGGCATCGAGGGTGACTTTCATCGCATCCAGTTCACGCCTGACCTGCTACCCAGCGACATTACCGGAACAGAAATCTACCGTCCGGAAGATGGCAGTTTTCGTTTTCAGCAAGGCCCGATCTTCCATAACCTGGTACTTGCCGACGAGATCAACCGTGCCCCTGCCAAAGTTCAGTCTGCCCTGCTCGAGGCGATGGCAGAACATCAGGTCAGTGTAGGTCGCGAAACTTTTCAACTGCCCAAGCTGTTTCTGGTGATGGCAACCCAGAACCCGATTGAGCAGGAAGGCACCTATCCATTACCTGAAGCCCAGCTTGACCGTTTCCTGATGCATGTCACCGTAGGCTATCCGGATACTGAATCTGAACGCAAAATTCTTAACTTGGTGAGAAACGAGGCGCGCAATGAAGTGATGGAGCCGCCCGCGATAGTTCCCCAGGAAGCCCTTTTTCAGGCACGCCAGGAAGTGCTGAATATTCATATGGCGGAAACAGTTGAGGAATATATCCTGCAGCTGGTAATGGCGACCCGTAATCCAGGCCCTTATTCCGAGGAACTGGAGAAATGGATCGACTTTGGCGCCAGTCCTCGCGGTACTATTTCTCTTGATCTGTGCGCCCGTGCCCATGCCTGGCTCAAGGGCAAGGATTTCGTCAGTCCGGAAGATATCCATGAGGTTTTTCATGATGTCCTGCGCCATCGCGTATTGTTGAGCTTTGAAGCTGAAGCTGCCGGCGTCGACCCTGACAGTGTGCTGAACAGGATTCTGGAACTCGTACCTTCAGCCTAGACCTGAATATATTGAATTTTCCTGACCCAGCCCCATCAAGTCCACTGGACCAAGAGGAAAGCATTGTCTCGTAAACGTCAGCTAAACATTCCACATGATCAGTATCGCAGTCGCGGTGCGTTCATTACGCTGGAGCAATTATTTGACCAGCGTCATGTCGCTAAATCCTTTGAACTGGATTACCAGTCGCGCAGTCGACTGGGGATGTCCGGTTCCCATATTTCCAAGCACAAGGGACGCGGCGTCGATTTTGAGGAATACCGGGCCTATCAGGCCGGTGACGATATCAGACAGATTGACTGGCGTGTTACAGCCCGGGTCGGACGCCCTTTTACCAAGGTTTTTCGCGAAGAACGCGAACGCCCGGTGATTATCGGCATTGATCAATGCCACAATATGTTTTTTGGCAGTCAGGTGGCATTCAAGTCAGTGGTGGCCACTGAGGCTGCTGCTATTATCTGCTGGACTACGGTCGATAATGGCGATCGGGTTGGTGGCGTAGTGTTCAACGACACCACCAATGAACTCATCAAACCCCGTCGCAGTAAACGCTCTGCCCTGCGATTTCTGGACACCCTGGCGCGTTACAATCAGGAGCTGGTGGAACACCATACCGATCCCGCCCTGAGTGAAAAAAACTATCTGCTCGGCGCCCTTGAACAGATGTATCGTATTACCCGCCCCGGCTCCAACGTTTACCTGATCAGCGACTTTCAGACTTTTGATGACAAATGCCGCCAGTACCTGCATCAACTGGCTCTGCATAACAGTGTCACCTGTATTTTTGTCTATGACGCGCTGGAAGAAAACTTACCGATTCCCGGTGTCTATAGCATTACCGACGGTCAGCAGCGCAGTATCATCAATACTTTCAAAAATAGTGTCAGAACCCACTATCACGAGCAATTTGAGTTGCGCCTGGACATGCTTAGAAATGAATTTAACAAAATGAAAGTACCTCTGATTCCCTTGCGGACTGACCAGGTGGTACTGGAACAAATGGAAACATGGAAGCAGAAGACCCGTTAAGCCAACTGCGCGATATCCATTTACCGGAAGCCGTTACCTTCTGGCCGCCCGCCCCTGGCTGGTGGTTATTACTGCTGTTAATTTTTATTGGCCTGGGTTTTATCTACCGGCAAGCAATTATTGCCATGATTCAGCGGCGTAAACTGGCCAATGTGCTGGATGAACTGGAGCAGGCCTACAGCCATTACAATGAACAGGCAGCCTTTGACCATAAGCGTAATGCGGCGGGTCTGGAATTTCTTGCCAGCATCAACGTCCTGTTAAACAGAGTGGCGATTGTCATGTTTCCTGACTCACCTTCAGAAAAGCTCAGTGGCTCACAATGGCTTGAATTTCTCGACAGCTTTGACGCTGGCTCTGATTTTTCCCAGGGTGCTGGCCGGGTGCTGGCCGATGGCGTTTATCAACGCCGTTTCGATGCCGATACCGAGGCGCTTTATGCCCTGGTCAAAGGCTGGGTTGAGAAACGTTACCAGGAAAAACGGCAAGCTCATGCTCAACGCCTTACGCAAACGGAGTCACCATCATGATTCAGTTTGTCTGGCTTTGGGCTTTTCTGTTTTTGCCGCTGCCCTGGTTTTTTCATCGCCTGCTGCCAAGGGCTGCCAACCGTGATGCGTCCCTCTATGTGCCGTTTTTCAAGTCACTTTCAAGCATCGAAAAAACAGCGCCGAAAATCGGTGCTCGCAATCGTCTGATCGCCGTGCTGGCCATCCTCAGCTGGTTGCTGCTTGTCACCGCTGCCAGCCGACCACAATGGGTGGGCGAACCCATCCAGCTCCCTACTACCGGTCGTGACTTGATGCTGGCGGTGGATATTTCCGGTTCCATGGAAGCCCAGGACATCCAATTGGGCGGTCAGAATGCGACGCGCCTGCAAGTGGTGAAATCGGTAGTAGGCGACTTTGTTGAACGGCGCACTGGCGATCGTCTTGGTCTGATTCTGTTTGCTGCCCGGGCCTATACCCAGGCACCACTGACCTTCGACCGGGAAACTGTTGAAACCCTGCTCTTTGAAGCCGAGATCGGCATTATCGAAGAAAACGCGACCGCCATTGGCGATGCTATCGGGCTGGGCGTGAAACACTTGCGCGAGCGGCCAGAAGCCAGTCGTATTCTGATTCTTCTCACCGATGGCGTAAACAATGCCGGTGAAGTCTCTCCTACCCAGGCTGGTGATCTGGCGGCGCGGGAAAATATTAAAATTTATACCATCGGTATTGGCGCCGATGCTTCAAGCTCAAACTCACTGTTTGGACCGCGTACCATCAATCCATCAGCTGATCTGGACGAAGACAGCCTGACCCAGATAGCCGTGAATACCGGCGGCCAGTATTTCAGGGCCAGGGACCGCGAGGAACTGGAAAACATTTATGGTCTGCTTGACGAACTGGAGCCGGTAGAACAGGAAGCTGAAACTTTTCGTCCTACCTCTGCCCTGTTTTACTGGCCACTTGGCATAGCCGTTGCTCTTAGCTTTCTCATTGCACTATTGCGCATGCCCTGGGGCATATTGTTCGCCGGCGGCCGTCAGTCTGCCACGCCCCAAAACCCTGCGACTGAAGAAAGCAGCATGGAGGTCAAGGCATGAACCCCCTCCTGAGTGCCGAAATGCTGGAGAATTTCCATTTTCTCAGACCGGTATTTTTATACGGACTGATTCCTGCCCTCATCCTGATATTTTTACTGCTGTTTATCCAAAGTACCCGCAGTACCTGGTCAAGGGCTATTGACCCTTCCCTGCTGCCATTTCTGCTGGATAAAAACAGCTCTCCACGTCGCATCTATCCGCTATTTGGCTTGTTGCTGTTATGGACTCTGGGACTTATTGCGCTAGCCGGGCCGGTGTGGCAACAGATTCCCGTGCCCGTTCAGGAACGTGAAGATGCGCTGGTCATCGTGGCAGATATGTCACTGTCCATGTATGCCAATGATGTTGCTCCGAATCGGGCAATTCGTACCCAGCGCAAGATTATTGATGTACTGACTACCCGCAAGGAAGAAGGTCAGACCGCGCTGGTGGTTTATGCCGGTGATGCCCATGCGGTTACGCCACTAACTGACGATGTGGAAACCATCAATAATCTGGTGTCATCGCTGGAGCCCAATATCATGCCGATGATGGGAAGCAGGCCCGATAGTGGTATTGAACTGGCCATTGAATTGCTGGAAAACAGCAGCCTGCCCCAGGCCCAGATCCTGCTTATCACTGATGGCATCAATGCCAATGATATTGGTGCCATTCGCAATACCCTGCGCGGAACTCAACATACCCTGTCCGTACTGGGTGTCGGGACCGAAGACGGTGCGCCAATCCCCATGGCCGAGGGTGGTTTCCTGCGTGATAACAACAACGCCATTGTGATCCCAAGACTGCAGCGCAGTCTGTTGCAGGAGCTCGCCCGGGAAACCAGCGGTCGCTATGCTGATGCCTTGTTAATCGATGAGGACATTAATTACCTGCTGGATCAGAGCGTGTTTGACGAAAATGAAAACCTCATTGATGTGGAACGCGAATTTGATATCTGGTACGAAGCCGGCCCCTGGTTATTACTGCTGGTACTGCCGCTGGCAGCGCTCACCTTTCGACGCGGCTGGTTGCTGGGTTTATGTCTGGCCTTCATCTTTGTGCCGGAGCGTGATGCCTATGCCTGGGAGTTGAAAGACCTATGGGTGAAAAAGGATGTCCAGGGCACAGAAGCGTTTAGCGAAGAAGATTTCGAGCAAGCCGCCAATCTGTTTCAGGATAAGGAATGGCGTGCGGCGGCCAATTACCGTGTGGGTAATTATGAAAATGCTGTGGCCGATCTTGGACTTCTTGAAGATGCCGAGTCCCATTATAATCGTGGTAATGCCCTGGCCCGCATGAATCGCTATCCTGAAGCCATTGCGGCCTATGACCAGACACTGGCACTGGCTCCTGACCATGAAGATGCACAGTTCAACAAGGAACTGCTGGAAAAGATCATGGAAGAACAGGAACAACAGCAGCAAGAGCAACAACAGCAGGACAGCGAAGGCGAAAACCAGGATCAGGAGCAGGAAAGTCAGCAACAGGAAAATCAGGAACAGCAGCAGCAAAACCAGGAGCAGCAGTCTGAGCAATCCGAGCAGGATCAGCAGCAACAACAGCAGCAGGATCAGGAGCAGCAGGAATCCGAGCAGGATAGTGAAAATGAGCCACAGGACCAGGAAAGTCAGGAACCCCAGGAAGGTGAACAGCCAGATTCAGAGGAAGAACAGGCTATGCAGCAATGGTTGAGAAGAATTCCTGATGATCCCGGTGAGCTTCTAAGGCGAAAATTTCAATACCAGGCTGCACGCCGCCGCTTTGAACAGATTCAAAACCCCAGCCTTGCTGAACAGGAAGAAAACGGACAGATATGGTGAACCGATCAATAGTGAAATTGTTTCTCGCAAGTTGCATGCTGTTGACCAGCTTGCTGGCTGTGAGTCAGACTGAAACCCAGCCGCTAAGTGCCTTTGTTGACAGAAATGACATCAGCCTGAACGAACTGCTCACCCTGACCATCAGGATTGACAGTTCATTGGGCAATGCACGTCCCTCCCTTGCCGGCCTTAACCGTGATTTTGAACAAATAGGCAATGTCAGTACGCGCAGCTCCTACACCAATATTAATGGCACCGTGCAGTCCTTTGTCGATTACATCGTACAACTTAGGCCTCGCTCTGCCGGCACCCTGACGATCCCCTCGTTCAGAATCGGTGGTGAAGTCTCCAGCCCAATTACCATCTCAGTTGGTGAAGCTGACCAGTTAAGTAACAGCGGGAGCGATGAAATATTTATTTTATCCGATGTGAGCAAAGAAACTGTCTACGTGCAGGAACAGCTGCTGTACACCATCAAACTGTATTACTCCATCAGCTTTGATCAGGGCGCACAACTTACTTCGCCACAGGTCGCTGATGCCGTAGTACAGCAGCTGGGCAGCGACGAAACCTACTCCGAAATCGTCGATGGTGTGCGCTATAACGTTACCGAACGCAAGTTTGTTATTTTTCCCCAGAGCAGTGGCGAGCTGACCATCCCGCCGGTTTATTTCACTGCTACCGTGGGCCGGCGTGGCGGGCTTACCCGTTTTTTCAACAACCGCACCACTGTTCGTGAAATCAATCTGGGCAGTGACCTGCATGCCATTGAAGTACTGGGAAAGCCTGCCAGCTTCCCGGGGCAAACCTGGCTACCGGCGGCCAATATCGCCATTATTGAAAGCTGGAGTGGTCCGGTTGATGATCTCTCCATTGGCGAGTCAGTAACGCGTAATATTCAGATCAGTGCCAGTGGCCTGAGCAGCTCGCTACTGCCGGGAATAACTTATGCCGATTTACCGGGTCTCAAATTTTATCCCGACCAACCGAGCAGTGAAGATTCAGCCAATGAACTCGGCGTCACTGGTTCACGCACGGAAGGCACTGCTATTGTGCCTTCCCAAGCGGGTGATTTTGTCATTCCGGAAGTGGTTATTCCCTGGTGGAATACCACCACGGATTCTCTCGAACGCGCCGTGATTCCAGCACGCACCCTGACGGTCCAGCCCGGAGTCACCAGCAACCAGTCCTTTAGCAACAATTTACCGAACATCCCGCTGAATCAGCCGGTGCTCGACAGCGCAATCGCATTACCGGCAACGCAAACATCGGGACTGTATCTGTTCTGGATCACCACTACCGCAGTATTTGCTGTGGCGTGGTTTTTCTCCACGGCAATGTGGCTGCGTAGTAGACGCCAGCTCGCTTTCATCAGTACCGCCACACCGGCCATGATGCCGCAGCAAAAACAACGTAAACAGGACAAACCTGTCTCGGCAAATGCCAACATGGCATTGAAAGTCCTGAAGACAGCCATTGATAAAGGCAATGCTGCTGATATCAGACGCTGCCTGATTGCCTGGGCCCAGGCCTTTTACGAAGATGAAACATTGCTGACACTTTCCCAACTGGCACAACGCTCAGGCAAAGATGAGCTTAATGACCCTTTAAAGCAACTGGAACAGTCACTGTACAGTGACAAAAGCGACAATCATCAGGACAAGGGACAGGCCGATCACAAGACTCTGTTTTTCATTATCAGCAGTCTCCATAAACAAGGGGTGGTAAAAGGGAAAACAGGTAAAGATTACAGCTTGCCTCCCCTGTATAAGAATTAAAACTTACGGAACAGCTATCTTGTACCTGACTCCTTTTCTCTTTAAGTAATCTGATTATTTATATATCCGTACAGCATTATTATAGTTATCTATTGTTTGCAGAGTCTGGCAACAGGCTTAATCTGCTACCCGGAAAATTTTGATTAAGGCAATTCCTCATGAATACAAAACAAAACATGACACATTTCATGTCTGGACTGAAACGACGCAATCCGAGCGAGAGAGAATTTCACCACGCTGTTCATGAAGTTGCCTACGATATTCTTCCCTATATCGAAAGCAACCCAAAGTATCAAAATGCGTTATAGCTGGAGAGACTTTCAGAGCCTGACCGCGTCATTAGTTTTCGTGTCTGTTGGGTAGATGACGAGAGTAATATTCGCGCCAATCGTGGTCATCGAGTACAGAATAACAATGCAATCGGCCCTTACAAAGGTGGAATTCGATTCCATAACAGCGCCAATCTCAGCATTCTAAAGTTTCTCGCCTTTGAGCAGACCTTCAAAAATTCACTGACAGGCCTGCCCATGGGCGGCGCCAAAGGTGGCTCGGATTTCAACCCCAAGGGAAAATCTGATGCGGAGGTCATGCGTTTTTGCCAGTCCTTTATTACCGAATTAAGTCGTTATATTGGCCCTGATACCGACGTGCCGGCCGGAGATATTGGTGTGGGTGCCAGAGAAATAGGCTATATATTTGGCCAGATGAAACGTCTGACCAATAAATTCAGCGGCACCTTCACCGGCAAGGGAATTGAATATGGCGGCAGCCTGATAAGAAATGAAGCTACCGGCTATGGGGCTGTTTATATGCTGGAAAACATGCTGAAACACCACAAGCAGGAACTGGAAGGCAAAAAGATTCTTATTTCCGGTTCCGGCAATGTAGCTATTTATGCAGCTGAAAAAGCCATACAATTAGGCGCCAAAGTCATCACCATGTCCGACTCTTCCGGTTACATTCATGACAAGGCAGGTATCAATGCCGAGAAACTTGCGCACATCAAGGATCTGAAAGTAAAACGCCGCGCCCGGATTTCAGAATACCTGAACACCTTTGATGCAGAATTTGTCGCCGACCAGCGTCCCTGGCACGTACCCTGTGATATCGCTCTGCCCTGCGCCACTCTAACGAAATTTCAATTGACGATGCCAAACTGCTGGTCAAGAACGGCTGTATGGCAGTGGTTGAAGGGGCCAATATGCCCACAGTGAAAGAAGGCATAGACATTTTCAAGGATAGCCAGGTGCTGTTTGCGCCAAGCAAGGCTGCCAATGCAGGAGGTGTGGCGGTCTCCGGACTGGAAATGAGCCAAAACTCTGCACGCCTGAGCTAGTCAGAACAGGACCTGCAGGACCACCTGAAAAAAATCATGCACACCATTCACGACAAATGTGTTTCCCATGGCACCGAGAGGGGCTACGTCAACTATTCACGCGGCGCCAATATTGCAGGATTTATCAAGGTCGCGGATGCTATGTTGGCTTTCGGGGTGATATGACCCCGGAGGAAAGAGGCAAGTAAAACGGATAAAAGGATAAAGGTGAGTGAGAATCGATCCTGCCGTTATTCATATTAAAAAAAGCGAGAATTCTCGATTTTTAAAAAAGACAATTTCATCAGCAGGCTTCATTTTGTGGCTTGCCTCTTGTCTCTTGCCTCTTGTCTCTCTCTTAAAAAAAAGCCCGGTTTTCACCGGGCTTTTCTGATCAGGCTGATTTCAGCAGTCTGCTGTTATCGACATTACTATTAATGGCTATCTGCCTTGGCTTCATGGCTTCCGGGACTTCACGTTCCAGATCGATATGTAGCAAGCCATTTTCCATGCTGGCGCCATTCACCTTGATGTGATCGGCCAATTTAAATTGACGTTTGAAATGCCGTTCTGCAATACCGCGATGCAGGTAATTGCGTTCACTATCACTTTTATCTTCCGAGTTCGTGGAAGAAACCGTCAGGGTATTGTTCTCTACTTCCACGTTAATGTCTGCTTCGGAAAAACCCGCAACTGCCATGGTGATGCGATACTCATCGTCGCTTAATAATTCGATGTTATAGGGGGGATAAGTTGACGCAGTTCTTTCGTTGGTAGAAATGCTGTCAAGTAGTGAGCCCAGGTGGTCAAAACCAATAGCTGATCGGTAAAGGGGAGAAAAATCAAATGTTGTCATGTGTATATCCTCATTCAAGCAATATTACTTAGTTAAAGCCTGTTCACTCAGAACCAGGCACTGGGCCAGCTCAAGGCCGGCAAGATGAAGCTCATTTGAGCCTTCACAACACATAAGTATGTCCACCATGAAAAAATTCAAGGCCATGAAATAAAATAGTGGGAAATTTCTCTGAGAAAAGCTTGGGGGAATATGACTATTTCGCGTTAAGCCGGCGAATGTAAACAAGGAAGCTGACGAAGGGAAAATAGTAAGGCGCATTGACCAGAATTCTACCCAGCCAGAAAAGCGCAATGTTTGTTTCAGGCTCAAGCAGAGTTCCGCAATACCAGAGCAGCCAGGTCATCATCTGTACTGCAACACCGCCCAGTAAGCGCGACTTCCTGTCGAATTTATTCGATGTCAGGAAAATACCGGCATGAATCATTAAACAGAAAAAAAACAGTGGTAGTTGTACTTGCATGATCCCCTGCTGTACCTGGAATGATTAACTTGTTTCGTCGTCCTGCAGGTACTCAAATCTTGCTCTGGGTATACCCTCAATCATGACCTGCCCGGTAAACATATCAAGTGGTCGTACCCAGTAACGTCGATCACTTTCCTCGCCATACAGCGGATAATAAAGCACCAGATCCTCTTCAGTCTCTGTATGTCTGGTAGTCCCGACAACCTGGTAATCCCGGCCTTTGTAATGACGATAACGCCCTGTTGCGATTAAGGATTTCATTAATTCACCGCTCAAATATTTTCCTGTTGTTTTAATCAGGGCCTGGGACAAGGTCGTCTTGCCCATGCCCGGCTTATCTTCCATAAGTAGATGGCCGCCGGCAAAAAGACAGCAAAGTGACAGACGAATCTGCTTTTCCTTGCCCAGAACCACTTTGCCAATTTCAGCGACAGCTTCATCAACCTTGTCCTGGATTTTGATTGCCTCCAGGCCAGTCATTGGCAGTGCTTCTTTGTTATTCGCTGTTTGTTCCATTTACCCTTTTCTACCCTTTTACATAGCCTGCTTTACATATGAGGTTAGAACCAGATCGTCACATTAACCGGCATTATGCAGATCAAGTATATCTTCATCTTCAGCGGAATTTGAGTGCATGGCACTCCCGGTGCCGCGTTTGCGTTTTACCGCATCACTCCGCTTCTGTTCAAGATTTGACAGATACTGTTGGCTGACATCATTGGTGACATATTCACCATTAAATACTGAGCATTCAAAGTCCATGGGAATAATGCTGCCTTCTGCGCATGATGCCACCAGATCTTCCAGCTCCTGAAATATCAGCCAGTCTGCGCCTATCGCCTCGCGAATTTGTTCAACCGTTTTACCATGAGCAATCAGCTCATCAACCGCCGGCATATCAATTCCATAAACATTGGGATAACGCACCGGAGGAGCCGCAGAGCAAAAATAAACATTACGCGCACCTGCTTCGCGAGCCATATCTATAATCTGCTTACAGGTTGTCCCTCTGACAATGGAGTCGTCCACCAGCAAAACATTCTTGTCCTGAAATTCAAGCGGCGTTGCATTGAGTTTTTGTTTAACCGATTTTTTTCGTTGACTCTGTCCCGGCATGATAAAGGTCCTGCCGATATAACGATTCTTTACAAAGCCTTCCCGGTACTTGACGCCCAGCGCATTGGCCAATTCTACTGCCGCAGTGCGCGATGTATCCGGTATCGGGATCACAACATCGATATCATGATCGGGTCGTTCGTGCATGATTTTCTGAGCCAGTTTTTCGCCCATACGCAAACGGGATTTATAAACCGAGACACCATCGATCATTGAATCTGGACGAGCAAAATAAACGTGTTCAAAAATGCAGGGCGTTAACTTGCTTTCATCTGAACAGATACGGGTTTCAATATTCCCGTGCTGGTCAATATAGACGGCCTCACCCGGCGCAACATCCCTGATCAATTTGAAGCCCTGTGAATCAAGCGCGACACTTTCCGAGGCAATCATGTATTCATCGCCCTTTCTTGTGCGTCTTTTGCCAAATACCAGGGGCCGTATACCGTATTTATCGCGAAAGCCGACAATGCCATAACCTACCAGCATAGCCACTGCAGCGTAGGCCCCACGACAACGTCGATGAACGCCCTCAACCGCCGTAAAGACATCTTCTGCGGTGGGCTGAATTTTTTTCAGAACCTGTAACTCATGGGCAAAGACGTTAAGCAACACCTCTGAATCGGAATCAGTATTGAGATGGCGCAGGTCATCTCTGAAAAGGTCCTTGCTAAGTTCTTCTGAATTAGTGAGATTGCCGTTGTGGGCGAGACTTATACCATAGGGCGAGTTTACATATAGAGGCTGAGCCTGAGCTGGACCGCTACTGCCAGCTGTAGGATAACGCACATGGCCAATTCCCATGTTTCCAGTTAACTGGCGCATATGGCTGGTTCGAAACACATCGCGCACCAGGCCATTATCTTTTCGCAGGTATAACTTTCCATTGTCACTGGTAACAATGCCCGCGGCATCCTGGCCTCTATGCTGAAGTACGGTCAGGCTATCATAAAGCGAGAGGTTTACACTCGATTTACCTACTAAACCAACAATGCCACACATGATATTTTGCCCTTATATTTTCCTGTTATGGTGGAATGAAAAAGCCATTAAACGGTAACTTCCTCCGCCGTTTCTACAGTTTGTCCCGGCAAGCCATCAAAGCCGAAAACACCCTGCAGATAGTCAATCATGGTGACCGCAAGGGGAACCAGTTTTGAACCTTCAAACCAGCGCTGCGATATATCAAACTGGGTACCAATAAAAATAATAACCAGAACGATGATCAGGCCACGAAAAATCCCGAACAAGGCGCCCAGGGTTCTGTCTGCGCCTTTTAATCCCGCTGCTTCTGTTAATTTTGAAAACAGGTTGCTGAGCATGGTGCCAGCGAAAATAACGACAATAAACAGGATCGCAAAGGCTGCTATTCTGCGTAAGCTGTCATTATTAATCAAATTTTCCATCACACCGGCGAGCTGTGCGCTAAACAGGGTGCCCGCCACTATGGCAGCAAACCAGCTGGCCAGCGACAAAGCCTCTTTTATAAGGCCCCTGAACACACCGATCAATGCTGATATAACAATAATGCCAAGAATGATGAGATCGACCATCGACATAAAAACAGATAGCCCTTATTGTTCCAGTTCTTCAATGGAGAACTGAACTACCACACCTTCCAGTTCAAATTCAGACGCCAGCTGCCGCTGTAAACTGTCGGCTTCTGCTTCAGTCAGCACAGGCCCTACATAGACACCGGTTAGTGGCCCCCTGCTTGAATTGATGGGCCTGTTAAAGCCCTTGTAACCCTGCTCCCGGAGTCTTGCCACAAGACCTTCCGCGTTGGCCTTTTCGCCAAATGAGCCAAGCCGCACAGTCCAGGTTGCAGGAATGCCTGCCGTGTTGAGTTTTGGTCTTTCCGGCGCTGGAGGCGCGGAAGTGGTGGTATCAGTGTCCTGGGATGGTGCCGCCGCTTGCTCGTCAGCATCAGGCTCTGAAGCGCTTAGGGTATCTGCAGTAATCTCCGGGCGCTCCTGCTGAATAACGGGAACCTCGGGCATAGCCGGAGGTGCAGGCATTGAAGACGTCATTTCGGGGGGTGAAACGCCTTCGCCATCTAGTAAGGCGGGGATGAAAATGATAGCAAGGCAACCTATTACAACAGCCCCTACCAGTCGCTGTTTCATCGCTGTATTCAAATCAACTCCAGTACCGCTGTGACTGTAAAAAACGATCCGGTAACCAGTACCACGCCATAATTGGAATTCTCTATTGCTGTTTCTTCTACAGCCGCTTTTTGTGCAGATTCTGCAGCTTTAAAGGCTTCACCTATGGAAGAGTAACAATGTACTTCCGAGGCGCCTGATTCGTGCAGGTAATTATATAGTATTTTTCCTTCCAGTCCTCGCTCTTCCTCAATTCCAGCGACATACCAGTGCGGCTTTAGTTGCTGGAAAACATCTATAACTTCCCGGTAGTTTTTGTCCGCAAGCATGGCAAGCACCAGGTGAACTTTCTGCCCGGGGAAACGCAGACTAATCTGTGATGCAAGGCGTTTTGCAGCATGGGGATTATGAGCCACATCCAGGATAAGCGGATAGCCCCTGTCCACTTGTTGAAAGCGTCCTGAAAGACTGGATTTCAGCAGGCCGGAAGCTATTTGCCCGGCCTCGATGGCTGGCTCAAGCAGGGAAACAGCCTGAACCACAGCAGCGCAATTATCCAGCGGAAAATCATTTTGTGGAAGTGCGGTGAGATGTCTATTCCCGCCCTTATTATCTTTGCCTTGCCAGCTCCAGGTTGGCGAAGTCTCTGACAAGTTCTGCCCATCAATTTCGGCACTGAACTGCTGGCCGTTGACAAAAACTTTCGCGCCGATCGTCGCGGCCTGCGCTAAAACTGTTTCCGGAATATCCTTTTCCCCGATCAATGCGGGCTTGTCCGCTCGAAAGATTCCCGCTTTCTCAAAGCCGATTTTCTCTCTTGTATCACCAAGCCAATCTGTATGATCAAGCGCAACGTTGGTCAGTATCGCCAGATCAGGATCAACAATATTGACCGCATCAAGACGACCACCAAGACCAATTTCCAGAATGATGTAATCGGGCTCATAGGTAGAAAAAATCTGGAAGGCTGCCAATGTACCAAACTCAAAATAGGTAAGCTGAACATCGCCACGCATGGCTTCCACAGCTGCAAAAGAGTCACATAGCTCTTCATCAGTGGCCAGGCGCTCACCAAGCCTTACTCTTTCGTTGTAATGGATGAGGTGCGGCGAGGTATAACAGCAGGTAGTAAAGCCAGCCTCAGACAGAATTGATGCCAGCATGGTAACCGTAGATCCCTTGCCATTGGTCCCGGCAATAGTAATGACCTTACTGTTTCCAAAAGAGATGGGAAGTTTGTCTGCTACCTGTTTTATGCGGTCCAGGCCCAGTTCAATAGTACTGGGATGACATTGCTCAAGATACTCAAGCCATTGTGGAAGATTCAAGCCCTGCCCCTGAAACAGTTAACGGAATGAATTATAGTAATTCCAGTATCTGGTATGACCAGCAATAAGTGCGTCATCAAAATGCTTATCAGACCAGTTCCTGGGTATCCTGAAGGTCCTGGCGAGTGTATTCATCGCCGAACCGGTGCATGAGTTTATTAATCAGGGCACTGATACGGTCACGAAGCTGTTTACGGTGAACAATCATATCGATAGCCCCATGTTCCAGCAGGAATTCGCTGCGTTGAAAACCTTCCGGCAGTTTTTCCCGCACAGTCTGACGAATGACATCCTGTCCGGCAAAACCGATAAAGGCATTGGGCTCGGCAATATTAATATCACCCAACATAGCCAGACTGGCAGAGACACCCCCATAGACCGGATCTACCAGTACCGATATATACAGCAACCCTTTTTGCTTCATTTTTTCCAGCGCAGCGGCTGTCTTGGCCATTTGCATGAGAGAGATCAGCGCTTCCTGCATGCGCGCGCCGCCACTGGTAGCAAAACATACCAGCGGTAAGTTTTCAGCAAGACAGCGCTCCACCGCCAGGGTGAATTTTTCGCCTACTACAGCACCCATGGAACCACCGATAAAACCAAATTCAAAAGCCGCAACAACGACAGGACTGCCGTTCAGGGTGCCTTTTTTGACCACCATGGCATCGTTTTCGCCAGTGGCTTTAGTGGCAGCAGCCAATCTATCCTTGTATCTCTTCAGATCACGGAATTTAAGTTTGTCATTGGGCACAATGTCTGCACCCAGTTCTTCCTGGTTTTCCTCATCAAGAAAAATTTGCAGGCGACGGCGCGCCGAAATACGTAAATGATGGTCGCATTTCGGACACACATCCAAATTCTCATCGAGGTTGTCCCGATAAAGCACCGCTTCACAACGAGGGCATTTTTTCCACAGTCCTTCAGGAATGCTGCGCGATTTACCTGTGTCGTCAGAGCGCCCAACAGAAGGTAGTATTTTATTTATCCAGCTCATTGTTACCCGTTAAAAATTTAAAAGTGACTGTATTTTACCAAGCCGTAATCTGACATGTGCAAGGCCGAATTGTTAGTCGACGCTGCTCTCTAAATCATGCCAGTTATGCATCCATTGCATCACGCATTTCTTTTATCAAGGCGATATGCCTCTGCAACTCTTCCCGACTATAGTGTTTACTGGCATCAAGTTCCTCAATTTTATTAATCAGGGCACTGCCAACAACCACGGCGTCAGCAATCTCGGAAATTAGTCTGGCGCTTGTGGCATCCTTGATACCAAAACCGACACCAACCGGCAAATCAGTATTCGCCCTGACCCTTGCCAGATTTTCCTTGACCGATTCGATGTCGAGATTTCCTGCGCCCGTAACCCCTTTCAGGGAGACATAATACACATAACCGCTACTTTGCTTGCAAATATAACTAACCCTGGCATCTGACGTCGTTGGCGCTACCAGGAAGATTCCATCAAGCGCTGTTCTATGAATGATTTCCTCAAGGTCGTGGGATTCTTCCGGGGGCATGTCGACAATAAGCACACCATCAACACCGGATGCGACAGCTGCGTCGGTGAATTTCTGATAACCCATGCATTCCACCGGGTTCAGGTATCCCATCAGCACCACTGGCGTAGTGTCATCTTCTTCGCGAAAACGGGAAACGGTTTCAAGCACCCCCTTCAGGCTGGTATTTGTAGCCAGAGCACGTTCAACGGCGCGCTGAATTACCGGGCCATCGGACGTGGGATCAGTAAAGGGAAATCCCAGCTCTATAATATCCGCCCCGTTTGCCACCAAGGCATGCATCAGAGACAGCGTGGTCTCAAGATTAGGGTCGCCTGCTGTCAGGAAGGGAATCAATGCTTTGCGTCCCTGTGCTTTTAATTGTTCAAAACATCCAGCAATTCTGCTCATACTTCTTTTATCCACACACCCGATGATTCAGGATTTATTGTTATTTTTTGTTTATTACTGCCATCACACAACAACAGCCGGTAGCACACTGATTGGCAACTACAGTGTCATACCTTCAATTTCAGCAACAGTATGCATATCTTTGTCGCCCCTGCCTGACAGGTTCACAATAATAATATGATCGCTGGGCAGCTTGGGGGCTTCTTTCATCACCCAGGCAATGGCATGACTGGTTTCAAGAGCAGGAATAATCCCTTCTACCCGCGTTAGCATTCTAAAGGCTTCCAGAGTTTCATCATCAGTTACCGAAGTATAGGTAGCACGGTGTAAATCCTTGAGCCAGGAATGTTCAGGCCCAACACCCGGATAATCAAGGCCGGCAGAAATAGAATGTGTATCAAGAATCTGACCATTTTCATCATTCATCAGGTAAGTGCGATTGCCATGCAGTACTCCCGGCTGACCGGTGCATAGCGGCGCCGCATGTTCCCCGGTCTCCAGACCATGACCACCTGCCTCTACGCCGACCATTGCCACTGACTCGTCGGGAATAAAGGGATAAAACAGGCCAATGGCATTAGAGCCACCGCCAACACAGGCGACCAGCGTATCTGGCAGGCGACCGGTCAATTCAATACATTGCTCGCGGGCTTCACGTCCGATAACACTCTGAAAATCCCGTACCAGCATCGGATAAGGATGGGGGCCGGCAACCGTTCCAATAATGTAGTAAGTGTTGTCCACGTTGGTCGCCCAATCCCGAAGCGCTTCATTCATGGCATCCTTGAGGGTGCATGAACCTGAATCCACCCCTACTACATTCGCGCCCAGCATCTTCATGCGGTAAACGTTGGCCGACTGGCGCTTGATATCCTCAACGCCCATATACACATGACATTCAAGTCCCAGTCGAGCTGCAACTGTGGCTGATGCAACACCGTGTTGACCGGCACCGGTTTCTGCAATAATGCGGGTCTTGCCCATGGCTTTGGCCAGCAATGCCTGACCAATAGTATTGTTCACCTTGTGAGCGCCGGTATGGTTAAGGTCTTCACGTTTCAGAAATACTCTTGCCCCACCAAGTTTGTTGGTTAGACGCTCAGCAAAATAAAGCGGTGATGGTCTGCCTACATAATGTTTGAGGTCATAATCAAATTCTGCCCAGAAAGCCGGATCCGCTTTTAGTTCGGCATATTTCCTGTTCAGTTCATCGAGCGCCGGCATCAGGGTTTCACCGACAAAAATCCCGCCATAAGGACCAAAATGTCCATGTTCGTCAGGACTGTTATATTCACCATGTAATACTTTTGATTCAGACACTTCTAACCTCTTCTATAAATTGCTTCATAAGACTTTCTGATTTGATTCCGGGTGCTTCTTCAATTCCACTGCTCACATCAACGCCCCAGGGGGACACTTGTCTGATGGCTTGAGCAACATTAGTCGGGGTCAAACCACCAGCCAGCACAATGTTTTGATCCGGGTTAATGCCGGCTAGCAATTCCCAGTCAAATGACAAGCCGGTACCGCCATGCTGGTCTGGGTGCCAGGCATCCAGTAATAAGGCAGCAGCTGATGTATAGGCTGGAATAAAATCTTCAATATCACCGGCATTCCTGACTCGTAAAGCTTTCCAGTACGGGAGGCCGAATTGTTCGCAAAATGGCGCTGGTTCATTGCCATGAAATTGCAGAATATCCAAAGGCACCTGATCGAGTACCTCTTGCACCATTCCGGCGGCCGCATCAACAAAAAGGCCTACCTTCAATACCCTTTGACTGGCCCCGCTGTCATCGACAACCTGACTTATTTCTGCCGCCTGCTCAGCGCCAACAAAACGAGGGCTGCCGTTAAAAAACACCATACCCAGGGCATTAGCGCCGACCCTTAAAGCCGAGACCGCATCACAGGCACGCGTAATACCACAGAATTTCACCAGCATATGGCTGTTTGCCCGTTTTTTCTGCATAACAAAAAGCCAAATCAGGCCGCCAGCACCGGTAGATGTCACGCGGCCTTCTGACATTCTCCTGATTGATTGAGCTTAAACCTGCGCTAAATGGCAAAGACTGAATCGATGTAAGCCAAAAGGATAAAACGAGGCTGATTCTACCAAAGCACCGCCGTTAAGCCTATATCCAGCCCCCTATTAGTCGGGCTTTTCTTGTCACTTTCAAAAGCGCAGAAATGCCGGGCCAGGCGCAGGTTCCGGTAATCCAAAATGCTCTGGATAAGTCACTTTCACCAGGTATAGACCATCGGCATGAGCAGTAACCCCGGCCAGCTTTCTGTCCTTGCTTGCCAGCACCTCGGCAGCCCACTCAACCGGTTTCATGCCGGCGCCAATCGCCTGCAGAACACCTGCTATATTTCTCACCATGTGCAGTAAAAAGGCATTCGCCGTTACTTCCATGATCACAAAGTCTCCTTGCCGGGTTACCGACAATTGCATCATGTTTCTCATTGGAGTAGAGGATTGGCATGCAGCACCGCGAAACGAGGTAAAGTCATTTTCACCCAACAGCAACTGTGCAGCTTCATGCATGGCTTTCTCATCAAGTGTACGGTAATGATGGGTGACCAGATTACTGAGAATCGCCGGTTTCACTTTATTGTTGTAAAAGATGTAACGATAACATCTTGAGGTAGCACTAAAGCGGGCATGAAAGTCAGAACTTACCTGTCTGGACCAGCAAATCGAGATAGTTGGCGGCAATATGGCATTAGCGCCCCTGACCCAGGCACTTTCGGGCCTGTCAAATTGCGCGTCAAAATGTACAACCTGCCCGGTGGCATGTACACCGGCATCGGTGCGTCCAGCGCAATGCAAGGTCACCGGGTGATTGGCTACTTCACTCAGCGCTGATTCGAGTGATTCCTGAATCGTTATAACGCTGTCATTTTTTTGCGCCTGATAGCCATTGAAACAACTCCCATTGTATTCAATGCCCAAGGCAATTCTGCTGACATCAGCGGGAGATAGGGAAGAACCTGTCACCTTGGGTAGCCTTTCCTGGTCTCAGGAAGCAGACCATTTTTGCAAAAGCTTGTTAGCCTCTGCTATCTGCTCGGCATTACCTTCAGCAACTACTTCATTAAGAATTTCTTTCGCGCCGTCCAGATCACCCATCGCCTCGTAGGCAACAGCCAGATCCAGTTTGGTGGATACTTCGTCACGATCAGAGATGGGCTCCTCGCCGGTTTCCTGAGCTTCATCTTCGTCGTCAATCTCGAACAGACTGTCATCAAGACTGATCTCGCCCAGATCAAATTCATGGTCATCACTGACAGCAGTATCTGAATCATCATCTGAGTCACCAGTATCTACCTGGCCCAGTGAGGCTGCCAATGATTCAAGCGAATGATCTTCAGAGTCAGGCTCTTCAATAACGATATCTTCATCGCTTTGCTGTCCTGAAGCACCCTTATCCTGTTCATCGTCAAAGGAGACTTCACCCAGATCAAAATCAAAGGTTTCCAGATCATCTTCTTTAACTTCATCTTTCAGAAGTGGCGCCTCTGCCTCAGATGCTTCAGGCTTACTGCCCTCCTCAAAGGAGGATACCGAGCTTACGTCAAAATCATCCATTGCATCCTGAGCCGCGCGCCTGCGCCAAACCAGGAAGCCTACTACCAGCAGAATCAACGCCAGCAAACTGGAAACGAGGACAAGGGTATTTTCAAAAACCGAACTCAATTTACCCATCATGGAATTGTCAGCCTGCGGTGGCTGAGCCGGGGTATCTACTACAGGCTGCGCAGCAGCAGCCAGCGCTGCTTCCGCGTTACGGGCAGCAAGATCGGCCTGTAATTGAGCAAGACGCTCATCCTGCATGGCAATAATGTTTTGCAGAATATCAACCTGTTCACTGAGTTCGTTAAAACGGGCAGTCAGCTCAGCATTTTCCAGCCTGGCACGATCCAGATTTTCTTCACTGATGGCCAGTTGATTCTCAAGCGCGGCAATGGTTTCAGCCATGTCATTATCGCCGCTGAGCGAATCGGTGCCGTCTTCACCACTGAGAATAGTCAGCTCATCACTGCTATCTGCACCGGTAGCGGCGTTATTTGCACTGAAAGCCAGCGGTTGTACGGAGACAGCCTGATTCTGCAGGGCAATCTGGTTCAGTGCCTGGGCCTGATCAATACTCTGGACTTCCTGAATTGAGGGAATGCGCAATACCTGCCCAACACGGATCATGTTGATATTGTTATCTATAAAGGCATCAGGGTTGGCGCGCTGGATTGCCAGCATTGTCTGCTCAACAGAAACACTGGTAGCCAGGCGATTGCTTGCGGCTATGTCATAAAGGGTGTCACCGGACTCAACGGTAACTGCAGCGGCTTCTTCAGGCTCAGCGGGCTCTTCAAACAAGGCCACTTCTTCAGCTACTTCTTCAACCAGGTCCCCGGAAACTTCAGTCACGCCAGTATCAGCCTCAGCCTCAGCTTCAGGCTCTTCGGCTACCATTAATTCCGCAGTTTCCTGCTCTGCCAATGCTTCGATATCTGACTCGGCCTCTGCCTCCCCGTTCTCTTGCTCTGCAATATCCTGGGCGGATTCTGCCGGTGCTGACTCGGGCATCTCCTCGACGGCAGGGACAACTGGTTCAGCAGTGCTGATGACCTCGGCTTGAGGTTCTGGTGCGGGAGTTTCTTCCCTGACTGGCGTGGGTGTCTGCGGAACATCCAGGGGCACAACCTGAGGCTGATCGCTGACAAAAACCGGCAGATCGATAAGTGCTGTGTAATCACGCATCAGCCGGCCAGTGGGCCAGCCCACGTTTATCACCATGCTCAGGAAAGGTTCGATGACCGGCTCTTCACTGGTAAGACGCAGAATTCCCTGCTCTCGACTGAGAATAATGATTTCCAGCTGGATATCGTCAATGAGAAAATCACGGTTGATATTGGCTCGTTCGAATTCGTCAACGCTGCCAAGTCGGGCCTGAATCTGACCACTGGTGAGACCGTCAAGCCCGAGCAATTCAATTGTAGCTTCCAGCGGTTCATTCAAACTGGAGTTAACAGCAAGATCACCAAGGCCTAAGGCCAGTAGTTGGCTTGAGTGGACAAGCCCTGCAACTAGGGTTATCAGGGCAAGGAATTTTCTACATCTGGCCAGCATAGACCTTCCTGTCAGTCGCGATTTTGAACGTTTTTGCAATTACAGAATCTTTTTTAAGATTTCGTCGCAAGTATTCATTATAAAAGGTCTTTTATCAATACTTCGGCTATCTGAATTGAGTTCAAAGCGGCACCTTTTCGTAAATTATCAGACACAATCCACATATTGAGGCCATTAGGATGAGATATATCCTGCCTGATACGACCAACCCAGACTTCGTCATGGTCTGTGCCCTGTCCTATTGGCGTTGGATAACCGCCATTCTCACGGGTATCCATTACCTTGATGCCGGGGGCATTTTCAAGCAATGCCCTGGCCGCTTCTGCAGAAATATGCTCTTTCGTCTCGATATGGACGGCTTCTGAGTGGGAATAGAACACCGGAACCCGAACACAGGTCGGATTAACCTGTATATCATCGTCTTCCATTATCTTTCGGGTTTCCCAGACCATTTTCATTTCTTCCTTGGTATAGCCATTGTCCATGAAAATATCGCACTGCGGGATCACGTTGAAGGCAATCTGACGGGGATAAACCTCCACATCCGCCTCTTTGCCATTCAGCAGTTTCGCTGTTTGCCCGGCCAGCTCATCAATCGCTTTTTTACCTGTCCCAGACACTGCCTGGTAGGTACAAACATTGATCCTCTTGATACCCACCGCTTGCTGTATAGGTTTCAGAGCAACCATCATCTGAATCGTAGAGCAGTTCGGGTTGGCAATAATATTGTGGTTGGTGTACTGGGCAAGTGCATGAGCATTAACTTCAGGCACAACCAGAGGAATATCACTTTGATAGCGAAACTGGGAGGTATTATCAATGACAACACAGCCCGCCGCACCAGCTTTGGGAGCGTATACGGCAGAAACGCTGGCGCCCGGTGAAAAGAGGCCAATATCGGCTTTACTGAAATCAAAATCTGCAAGGTTTTCAACCATATACTGCTTATTATTGAACGTAATCTTCTCTCCGGCACTACGCTCACTGGCCAGCAGGTAGAGGTTATCAACAGGAAACTTGCGTTGTTCCAGAATGCTAAGCATGGTGCGACCGACGGCACCGGTGGCGCCTACAACAGCCACGTTATACAACTTACTCATGAGATGTCCTTGGATTCGCCTAATTTGGCGGTATTCTTTTTAAAATTAATAGGTTAGGAGCCAAGCTGGGAAAACAGCCAGGGTGATTTCTGCTGCCAGCCAGTTTCGTAAGCCTGAATATCTTCCTTGTTTTGCAAGGTCAGGCTTATATCATCCAAGCCATTGAGCAGGATATTCTTGCGGGACTCCTCAATTTCAAAAGCAATGGTTTCACCTGAGGGGGTTGTAATGGTCTGAGACGGTAAGTCTACCGCCAGACGATAACCCTCATTTGCCGCTGTTTCTGAAAACAGCTTATCTACAATTTTATCTTCTAAAACAATGAGTAATATTCCATTCTTCACGCAGTTATTAAAGAATATATCCGCAAAACTGGGCGCAATGACACAGCGAAATCCATAGTCATCAAGGGCCCAGGGCGCGTGCTCACGGCTGGAGCCACAACCGAAATTTTCTCTGGCCAGCAGGATGGAAACCCCCTTATAGCGTGACTGATTCATCACAAAGTCAGGATTTATGGGGCGTCCAGAGCAATCAGCATCGGGTAAACCCTTGTCCAGATAGCGCGCCTCGTCAAACAGGTTTTTACCAAACCCGGTTCGCTTGATGGATTTAAGGAATTGCTTGGGAATAATATAGTCAGTATCCACGTTGGCTCTGTCCAGCGGTAAAACCAGCCCGCCTTCTGATATAAACTTTTTCATGTTATTTCTCTATCTATTTGATAAATATAGTTATTAGCTTAACTCTACTTCTCTGATATCAACAAAATGGCCATGCACTGCTGCTGCAGCTGCCATTGCCGGGCTCACCAGGTGTGTTCTGCCACCGAAGCCCTGCCTTCCTTCAAAGTTTCGATTTGATGTGGAGGCGCAATGCTCCCCTTCTCCCAGTTGATCGGCATTCATGGCAAGACACATGGAACAACCCGGTTCACGCCATTGCAGGCCTGCCTCGGTAAATATTTTATCCAGTCCTTCCAGTTCGGCCTGGGTTTTAACCAGCCCGGAACCAGGTACTACAAGGGCTTCCTTGATATTGGCCGCAACCTTGCGCCCTTTTACGACCGCTGCCGCAGCGCGCAGGTCTTCAATACGGGAATTGGTACAGGAGCCAATAAAAACCCGGTCCAGCTGGATCGACTGAATTGGAACTCCAGCCTGCAGCCCCATGTATTTAAGCGCCTGCTGGTAGTTATTGCGTTTACTTTCATTGCTCATTGAAGCCGGATCAGGGACATTACCGGTGACAGGCGCCACCATTTCCGGGGATGTGCCCCAGCTTACCTGTGGCACAATATCCGAGGCTTCAAGTTCTACCACAGCATCAAATACAGCATCGGCATCACTGACAAGATCACGCCAGGCTGCTTCGGCCAGGTCCCAGGTTGCGCCGGTCGGGGCAAATGGACGGCCTTTGACATATTCAATGGTTTTTTCATCAACTGCGACAATACCGGCACGAGCACCAGCTTCAATGGCCATATTACAAACTGTCATCCGGCCTTCCACAGACAATGACTGGATGGCTTCGCCACCAAATTCTATGGTATACCCCGTGCCACCGGCCGTTCCAATATGGCCGATAATAGCCAACACAACATCTTTGGCAGTCACGCCTGGATTAAGCTGGCCATTGACCTTGATCAGCATATTTTTGGCTTTTTTCTGCACCAGACACTGGGTAGCCAGTACATGTTCCACTTCCGAGGTGCCAATACCATGGGCCAGGGCCCCCAGAGCACCATGAGTCGAGGTGTGGGAGTCGCCACAAACAATAGTCATTCCGGGAAGTGTTCGTCCCTGTTCAGGACCTATGACATGAACAATGCCATGCCTTGGATCATCAATCTGAAATTCAGAGATGCCAAATTCGAGGCAATTACTGTCCAGTGACTTTACCTGTATTTTGGAAGTCGGATCCAGAATGCCTTCAACGCCTCTGGAGCGCTCGTCTTTTGTGGTGGGCACATTATGATCAGGCGTTGCCATATTGGCACCGGCCCGCCAGGGCTTGCGCCCGGCAAGACGCAGACCTTCGAAAGCCTGGGGCGAAGTCACTTCATGAAGAAAGTGTAAATCGATGTAGATCAGGGAAGTTCCATCCTCCAGATTCTTGACCAGGTGAGATTCCCATAATTTATCGTATAAAGTTAAGCCTGCCATCACATATCTCTTAAATTACAATAGGTTGTTGAAAATACTTAAATAAATTCTAGCTTATTTCTGGGCCGGAATACGGGGGGTTTGCGACACCACATTGCCATTTTGACCGCGTTGACGCAGCAAATGATCCATCAGCACGATGGCCAGCATGGCTTCGGCAATAGGTGTTGCCCTGATACCGACACAGGGGTCATGCCGGCCGGTTGTTACAACCTCTGCCGGATTACCATGAATATCCACTGAAGCACCGGGAATTCGAATACTGGAGGTAGGTTTCAGAGCGATATGCGCCACGATATCCTGTCCGGAGCTGATTCCCCCCAGAACACCACCGGCATTATTGCTATGAAAGCCTTCGGGGCTTATCAAATCTCTGTGTTCCGACCCTTTTTGGGCAATGGAATCAAAACCAGCACCTATCTCAACGCCCTTAACCGCATTGATACTCATCATGGCGTGGGCAATTTCAGCATCCAGACGGTCGAATATCGGCTCGCCCAAGCCCGGTGGTACACCGGTAGCAACAACAGAAATTCTGGCACCGATAGAATTACCTTCTTTTCCCAGTGCCGCCATGTATTCTGCCATTTCGTCCACTTTGGCCGGATCAGGACAAAAAAACGGGTTATTACCCACTTCATTCCAGTCAACCAGATCTGCCTTTATCGGGCCTAGCTGGGATAAATACCCGCGCACCAGGATACCTTCGCTCTCCAGCAGGTATTTCTTCGCTATGGCGCCAGCGGCAACCCGCATGGCCGTTTCCCGGGCAGAGGAACGGCCTCCGCCGCGGTAATCGCGCACGCCATATTTCTGCTGATAGGTATAGTCTGCATGGGCAGGCCGGAACAGATCCTTGATCTTGCTGTAGTCTTTGCTCTTCTGATCCTGATTTTCAATGATCATGCCTATGGGGGTGCCAGTCGTTTTGCCCTCAAAAACGCCCGACAGGATCTTCACAGTATCCTCTTCCTTGCGTTGCGTGGTATAACGACTTGAGCCGGGTTTGCGTCGATCGAGGTCTATCTGAATATCATCTTCACTGATAGCAAGCCCTGGAGGACAGCCATCGACGATGCAGCCAAGTGCTAGCCCGTGACTTTCACCGAAGGAGGAAACTGTAAATAACTTGCCTATTGAATTGCCGGACATGGTTTCAGGGCCAAAATTGTGCCAGTAAAAAAGGCGCGCATTATAACGCATCACTCAGGGATTTGTTACCAAAAATACCAGTCAATCCGGTGATTTAGCCCTGATACCTCATTACTGTTTGTTGTTGTTTGGCTAACCGGGCTTGCGACCAAGGAGCGCTGAATGATTATGCAGCTGTTCCGCCGTCAAACAGCAGACCCCTTCCCCCCCGTATTCAAATTCAAGCCACATAAAAGGCAGGCTTGGCAGTGTCTGCTGCAAAGCTGGCCAGGTATAACCAGTCTCCAGTATCAAGGTACCCTTTTTGGTAAGGTGAGCTGCACTTTGCGCCAGAATTTTCAAAGGAATCTCCAATCCATCCTGCTCACTGACCAGGCCCAGCACTGGTTCAGCATGGTATTCCGCAGGCAATTGATCAAACTCACTCCGTGAGACATAGGGGGGATTGGCAAGGATAAGATCAAATGACTGTTCAATACTCTCAAACAGGTCAGAATGGCATGTGCTCACCCTGTTGGCAAGTCCAAATCGCTGAATATTGATCTGGGCAACGGCCAGTGCCTGCTCTGAGATATCAGACAGAATGACTTCACTGTCTGGAAATGCCAACGCCGAGGCCAGGCCTATACAACCGCTGCCACAGCAAAGATCGAGAATAGTCCGGGGAGTATTGTTGAGCAGTGGTTCAAAGCGGTTGTTTATAAGCTCTGCCAGCGGCGATCTGGGCACCAGCACTCTTTCATCCACAAAAAAACATTCACCGGCAAACCATGCCTCCTTTAACAGATAAGCCATGGGGATTTTCTCTTCAATGCGCCGCGTCAACAGTGACTTAATGCTGGCCAGATGTTGCTCTGGGATTTTGGTATCCCCGGTGATCTTTTCAAAGCCGGCAGCCGTAAGAACTGAAATTACCAACCATTGAGCTTCAGCACCGGGGTCGTCGGTTCCATGACCATAAAACAGGTCATGGCTCGAAAGTTCTTCCTCAACCAGCTTGACACAATCGGCAGCGTTATTTGGAGCAGCGTTTTTCACAGATTTACTTTACCCGCTTATAAGAATCGCGTAGGGTGCGCAGTCTACTCCCAACAGGCACCCAGAAAAAGTATAAGAGCTTTATAGAGATAACAGGAAAATCCTTAAATAACCATGCATGACAAGACTCTAGAAGAGGCCTATGCCTCAATCATTGAATCAACAGGGGAAGACCTCAATCGCCCTGGCCTTAAAGAAACTCCTGCTCGTGCCGCCAAGGCCATGAAATTTCTGACCCAGGGGTACCACCAGGACATTGATAAAATTGTCAACAATGCCCTCTTCCCGACCACTTCTAACGAGATGGTTATCGTCAAGAATATTGAACTGTATTCTCTTTGTGAGCACCATCTGCTCCCCTTCATTGGCAAGTGCCATGTTGCTTATCTGCCCTCGGAAACCGTTATTGGCCTGTCCAAGATTGCGCGCATGGTTGATGTTTTTGCCCGGCGCCTGCAAATTCAGGAGCATCTTACCCAGCAAATCGCTGAAGCCATCCTTGAAATCACTGGCGCCCGCGGCGTCGGCGTCATCATCGAAGCCCAGCATATGTGCATGATGATGCGCGGGGTTGAAAAACAGAATTCCAGTATGACTACGTCCTGCATGCTCGGTGCTTTCCGCGAAAAACAAAGTACTCGCACAGAATTTTTGTCGCTGATCAATTAGTTTTTCAGGATAAGTTCCCAGCAGCGAGAATCATCCCGCCAAAATCTGTTTGGCGTATTGCTGTATGCGCCCTACTTCAAGTATCTGAATTACCTTCGCTTACTTGAGAAAAGTGCGCACAAGTCCGGCAATGGTATCGACATCACCATCAAGGTGTTGATGATGCCCCCCGGACAGGTTTTCGACATGAATATTCTTTATCTCGGCAACCCGCAACTTAATCGCATCCTCACGCTGCACCGCTTGCGTTGACGTAATCAGCAGCACAGGGCAAGTGATGGCTCGCAGAAAAGGCCGCAACTGTTCATCACACATACTTAACAGATTTTTTTGTGTCAGCCGCTGATCATGTTGCCAATAAAACCCCGCCTCTGATTGAGCTATGCCACGAACACCTAACAGTGCAGCCGCTTCTACTGTCACGCCTTTTCTGGCGCGGGCATTGATCGCCTCATCCAGACTTGAATAGACGCCGGGTTTGCGCAAGGCCTGCCTTGTCCTGTGCTTCAAGCCCATGGACAGCTGCTCAAGACTGTTGTTGGCCGGTGTGGTAATGGTACCGATCACATCCAGCAGAATCAGCTTTTCAATGCGCTCCGAGAATACTGCGGCCAACAAATTTGAAATTCCACCCCCCATGGAATGACCAAGCAAGATAAATTTTTCCAGCCCCAGTTGATCTGCCAATGCGATGATTTCTGCGCAGTAACTCCAGATGGTATATTCAGCCCCTTTGCCACGATGCTCTGACAGTCCATGTCCGGGCAGATCCGGTACTATCCAGTAGTAATCTGGTATTTGAGGAATCAGGCGATCAAAAGTGGCGGCATTATCCTGCCAACCGTGCAGGGCGAGGATGGGAGTATCGTTATCGTTTCCCCAGGTTTTTACTGCCAGATTAATCCCTGCGCTATTAACTTTAAATTCTCGGGATTGCATCAGGTAAAATCAGGAGGAAGGCACGATGGTGGGGTCCGGGGTGAGAATAAAGGGGCAGCTTCCCATGCCAAGACCCATGATCTCAAGAGAAACACACGCCAGGTTACCTGTTTCCAGAATGGTGAGGTTATCCACATTACCGTCAGTCAGCAAAGCGAGTAATTCGGAAAGAATCGGGTTATGGCTAACCAGCAGAACGTTTTCTTCGCAGATATTTTCCAGAAATTTGATGGCCTGGGCTGCACGCTTGTCAGGACTAAGAATATCCGTGGTGACAGGCTCAGGTGAATTGAAAATCAGAGAAAGAAAGGTCGTCGAGGTCTGCTGGGCCCTGAGTGATGGACTGACAAAACAGGCGTCCAGCTTCAGGTTTCGGGAAGCAAACTGCCTGGCAACAATGGCGACCTCCTCATGACCTGCTTCTGTAAGTTGTCTGCCAGCACTGGAAGACGCGGTAGGTTCGGCTTCACCATGCCGTAACAGATATAAATTCATACTTCAGACTTCTTTTACTGGTCTTTTACAGGTTTAACACGGGCAGGAAATATTCAGTGCGAATCTTTCGGCGAATCTTCATCAGCTTTTTCAGCGGCTTGCGACCCATCCGCTTCACTGACTTCATCGCCAGACTTTGCTCCCGGATTGATTACATCACCCTCTACTTTTTCTGACCCAGCAGTGGAGGCATCATCGGTAAAACTGATGTCGGCAAACACATCATCGGCACGTTCTCTGCTTTCCGTGCTCCCAGCCCTGGCCTGCGTCTCATCATAGCCAGAGTCTGGGCCGGCTGCTGACGTCGAATAAGCGGCTGGCTCATCATCAACATCGTTATCAGGTTCATTACTTTCGAAAGGCCATGGTTTGGTCTCATCCACATAAAGCAGATAATCCAGGGCATTGTGTAAATAGGCCGAGAGTTTGCCACCAAAATCGCGCAGGTTTTTGTTGTCTTCACCAGTAATGAGAGAAATTACTACCTGACAGACAATAATTACCGGCAGCACAATCAGCGATACCCAACAGGCCACTGCATAGAAAACCATATACAGTATGCGAACCCATTGGGAAGGAGAAAGGATATTCTTCTTTACTTCTTCAACTCTATCATCGGACATGGAAATTCCTCCGTACCAGGCTTGCTGGAAACAGGTCAGGGTCGCGGACGTCCCGCGGCAAATTCTACATCAAGGCCATGCTCTTCCAGCATCAGTGAACTTATTATATGGTCAACGGTTTGATTGTTGTACATTATTTCATAGAGTCCGTTGACCAGGGGCATTTTTACCCCTAATTCATCGGCTTTTGCCTTGACCTGCTTCAGTGTATTGACCCCTTCTGCAACCTGGTCCATTTCGCTAATCACCATGTCTAGATCTTTACCCTCACCCAGGGCTTTGCCTACGCGGAAATTTCGCGATAGCGGCGAAGAGCAAGTTACAATCAAATCACCTACTCCCGACAAGCCCAGAAAAGTCATTGGGTCTGCACCCAACTCTACGCCAAAGCGTGCCATTTCTGTCAGACTTCTGGTGACCAGCATGGCATTGGTGTTGTGCCCCATGCCCATGGCCTCGGCAAGCCCGGCAATAATTGCGTAAATATTTTTCAACGATCCCCCCAGCTCAACCCCGAGCATGTCAGAATTTTCATAGACACGAAAACTGTCAGAATGCAGCACGTTCTGTACCGAACTGACTACATCAGAGTCAATACTGGCAACTACCGCCCCTGTCGGACTGCTAACCGCAATTTCTTTCGCCAGATTGGGACCACTGAGGACAGCGATATGCTTGTTATCAGTCTCTTCTGCAAGGATCTGGCTCATCAGGGCAAAAGTCTCTGCCTCAACTCCTTTGGTAAGACTAACCAGGATTACCTCTTTATGAATCAGCGGTTTCATCTGCTTCACTACTGCACGAAAACTGCTGCTGGGTACGGCAACGAAAATCAGGTCAACATCGCTTACCGCAGCTGCCAGGTCGTCAGTCGCCACAACGTCTTCATGTATCTTGTAGCCAGGCAGGTAAGTGGTATTTTCATGGAGCTTGTTAAGCAAATCGACCTGCTCCCGGTCACGCATCCAGAGTTGGGTTTTATGACTATTATGGGCAATGATGTTAGCTATCACGGTACCAAAACTGCCACCACCGAGAACTGCTACATTTTTTACTGGCATGAATAATTGTCTCTGTTACTGCGATGACCAAGCGTCACTGGCTTCATATTAAGGATTAAACTTATTGGCAAGCACTCTGGCAAGCTCATAAGCAAACTTTTTGATTCAATTAAAAACTACCCCGAATTGGTGCGCGGAAAGATACCAGCTATGCCCAGGCAACTCCAGAGTTGAGGTGACCATCAAAATTGTCCGGGCAAGTCTGGATTGCTAGGCCTCAGGACATACTATAGAATCGCAGGCCCTTCCGATATGGGAAATATGTCATGGAAAATGCGCTTTGGGCATCAATAAAAAAAGAAATTTCTGAATTGCTCATGGAGGAGCCGGACCTGGGAAACTATCTCAGTAAACGTATTCTTGCTCACGAAGATCTTGGCTCTGCAATCAGCTCACTGTTGTCTGAAAAACTGGCCGCTGAAGATATGCCCGCACAAACTTTGAAAGGAGTATTTGATGAGGCTATACGCTCCGACCTGGACATTATAAAAAATACTACCCGGGATCTGCTGGCCATTCGCGAACGCGACCCGGCAGTGAATTGCTACTCCACCGCTATATTATATTTCAAGGGTTTTCAGGCCCTGCAAACCTATCGCATTGCCCACTGGCTGTGGCAACAGGATCGTCATGGCATGGCCCGCTATCTGCAAAGTCGTTGCTCTGAGATTTTTGCCGTGGATATCCACCCGGCGGCCAGGATAGGTGCAGGCATTCTGCTGGACCATGCAACAGGAATCGTCATCGGTGAAACCAGCGTTCTGGATGACAATATTTCCATCCTGCAGGGCGTCACGCTTGGCGGTACCGGCAAGGAGTCAGGTGATCGCCATCCCAAAATCAAAACCGGCGTATTAATTGGTGCCGGTGCCAACATTCTTGGCAATGTGGTGATCGGTGAAGGCGCCTGGATTGGCGCCGGATCTGTGGTACTGGAAGATGTCGAAGCCCACACGACCGTAGTTGGTGTCCCGGCAAAACTGGTGGGACGACCAAGGGCAGACCAGCCGGCCCTGGAAATGGAACATTATCTTAGCGATAAACCCCAGCCTTGAGCAGGCCTGACATTTTTTTATTGCATGGCGCCTGGCATTCCTCGGCTTGCTGGACCCTGTTACGGCCATACCTGGAAGCGCTTGGACATTCGGTGTATGCACCTGACTTGCCCGGGCATGGCAATAATAATGTCGAATTGAACAGCATTTCACTTAATAAATATTCTAGTTATATTTCTCAACTTATTGATATACATTACAATAAAGTGATTTTAGTCGGTCATAGCATGAGTGGCATGGTCATTTCCCAGGTCGCCGAAAAGCAGCCCCATAAAATTGAACGCCTGATCTACCTGAGCGCATATCTCCCGCGTCACCAGCAAAGCCTGTTTGATCTTATTGCATCTAACTCGGCAGCCGCCAAGCCGGCCCCCATTGAGAAAGCCATGCAATTGTCAGCTGATAAGCGCTCATGCCTCATTGCTCCTGAGAAAATCGCCCCGCTATTCTACAACCGTTGTCCGGAGGATAAACGCGATCAACTACCCAAATCTTTCCCTGCTCAGGCCGTTTTACCACTTTCGGGAAAAGTAAGCCTCAGTGAGGCCAACTTCGGGCAGTTAGCAAAAACCTATATCTGCTGTCTCGATGATCAGGTAATTCCTATTGCACACCAACGCCACATGATAAGGCAGCAACCCTGTGATGAAATGATTCAACTGGATGCAGACCACAGCCCATTCCTTTGCTGTCCTGAGCAATTGGCTTCTGTGTTACATTCCAGCGCTTTGCCCGCCTGACCCCCATCAGGGGAGGAAGTTTTTGCCACAACAAGGCCTATTTTGAAAATACTTGCACACTTTAGTGGTATTCAATGGCTTGTAAAAAGTTATTCGGTTATAAATAATCACTTACACAAAAATCAATTAGACATCAGGAAGGCTATTCACAGCATTCCAACTTATGAGGGGAAACATGAAAATGAAGATGGAAATGAAAAAATTTGTTCTGGCTGGCGCTTTATTGGCAGCAACAACCAGCAGCATTTCGGTTCTGGCACAACCCGGACAGGGAGATCAGGACACCAGCATGAGCTTTTTTATCACCAGTCGCGGACTTGGTGATGGTGCTAATCTGGGTGGCCTGGCAGGGGCTGACGCCCATTGTGCAGCCCTGGCAGAAGAAGCTGGTGTTAGCGGTAAAACCTGGCGTGCCTATCTGAGCACCACTGGTGCGGACGGTGTTTATGCAAGGGACAGAATTGGCAACGGGCCCTGGTTCAATGCTAACGGTGAGTTGGTGGGACGTAGCGTCATGGATATTCATTACTCCAATGCCAACCTTAACAAGCAACGCTCAGTAACAGAAAATGGCGATACGGTTAATGGTGTCGGGGATCAACCCAACCAACATGACATTCTGACCGGCACCAATGCTGACGGTACAGCTTCGGACCTTACCTGTAACAACTGGACCAGCAATACCGACCAGTCCCGTGCAACAGTAGGACATTTCGACCGAGTTGGTGGTGGTGCTATGGCCGAGTCATGGAATGCAGCACATGCATCACGCGGCTGCAGCCAGGAACAGCTGCAGGCCTCAGGTGGCAATGGCTATTACTACTGCTTCGCAACTGGCGAATAATCCAGCTCAATGCTGAATTTATAAAAAAGGCGCTTAACGGCGCCTTTTTTAATTCTTCCTCTTTTTCAAAGCCTGGAGGGAGCCTTTGGTGTAAAATGCCCCCTTTTTTGATTACGGACTTCCCAGGGTTATGAACATCAAGCAAGAACTCGATACCATTATCTCCAACGCCATCAGTGTTACTGCTGGGGTTAAAGATTGTCAGGCATTAATTAATTATGCCCGGGAAGAAAAGTTTGGCGATTATCAGGCCAATGGCATCATGGCCGTGGCTAAAAAAACCGGCAAAAACCCTCGCCAATTAGGTGAAGAAGTTCTTGGCAACCTTGATCTTTCAGGTCTTGCAGACAAAGTCGAACTTGCCGGGCCCGGTTTTATTAACATTCATATTGCCCCGCAGTTCCTCTCAGTCAAATTAAATACACTGCTCCACTCTGATCAATTAATTCAGACTACCAGCAAGCATCTTACTGTCGTTGTCGATTACTCATCCCCGAATCTTGCCAAGGAAATGCATGTCGGTCATATGCGCGGGACGATTATCGGTGATGCCCTGGTGAGAATTTTCGAGCAGCTCGGCCATACAGTGATCCGGCAGAATCACTTTGGTGACTGGGGAACACAGTTTGGCATGCTGATCACGCATATGCAGGAATTACAGCAAGCCCGGAATGATGAAGCAGCGCTGGCCAATGAGCTATCTGATCTTGAAGTGTTTTATCGCCAGGCCAAGGAGCGCTTTGATGCCGATCCGGAGTTTGCAAAAGCCAGCCGCGACAACGTCGTAAAACTGCAGGCCGGCGACACCGAGTGCAAGGCACTGTGGCAAGAATTCATTAATATTTCCGTCACTCACTGTGACCAGCTTTATCGCCGATTGGGCATTACCCTGACCCGGGATGATGTGCGTCCCGAAAGTTTTTACAATGACAGGCTGGCGACAGTAATTTCCGAACTGGAAACCCGGGATTTGATTACCAAATCAGATGGCGCCAGCTGTGTGTTTCTTGATGAATTTACCAGCAAGGATGGCTCGCCTCTTCCTGTCATAGTACAAAAATCTGATGGTGGTTACCTCTACGCTACTACTGACCTTGCTGCTATTGAGTATCGGAATAACGCTCTGCATGCAGATCGAATTCTTTATGTGGTTGATGCCCGTCAGAGCCTGCATTTTCAGCAGGTTTTCAGGGTCGCCGAACTGGCGGGCTATAAAAAAGAATCCTGTTCGCTGGAACATTTGTCCTATGGCACCATGATGGGTAGTGATGGTAAACCTTTTAAAACCCGAAGCGGCGGGACCGTTAAACTGCTGGACCTGGTGAATGAAGGTGTTGCACGCGCTCTTGATCTGGTCAGTGAAAAAAATCCTGACATGGATGAATCTGAAAGGCAGGCCATTGCAGAGGTGGTTGGCATAGCGGCCATCAAGTATTTTGAATTAAGTAAAAACAGAAACAGTGATTATGTTTTTGACTGGGACAACATGCTTTCTTTTGAGGGAAATACCGCTCCTTATCTGCTCTATGCCTATGCCAGAATTCGCAGTATTTTCAGAAAACTTGATGCGCCTGAAGAAAATAAATTCATCATTAATATCACTGAAAAGGAAGAAAAGGCTCTGGCGCTGAAATTGCTTCAGCTCACTGAGGTTGTTGAGCAGGTTTCGCTGGACTGTTTTCCAAACCAGCTTTGTCTCTACCTCTATGAGCTGGCCGGGGTTTACATGCGCTTCTATGAAGCCTGTCCGGTGTTAAAGGCTGATGGTAATGCACGCAACTCCCGTCTCGGACTCTGCCACCTGACCGCAGCAACCATACAGCAGGGACTATCACTACTAGGCATCAGCACCCTGGAAAAAATGTAGGACTAATGAGGCAGGCAATTTGTAATAGCGACTTGCCTGCTATTGTTCTGTTCCCTCTGTCCGGTTATCTACCGGGCACTCCCCGCTTATTATTGACTGATACAATCTTTCCTACTCTCGTCAGGCGCATATTGTTATAATTCGCCTCCTAATTATTGGGTCATTATTGCCTGACATCACTGCCACGAAAACTGGGTGCTTTTTTACCTGTTTGTGGATTTATGTCGCTATTGGACCTGGCATTTGTGCAAACAATTACACCATAACAATTATAACCATCAGGTAAATCATGTCCGAAAAAACAACAATTATTTATACACTCACAGATGAAGCACCGGCTCTGGCCACCTATTCCCTGTTGCCTGTTATCAGGGCGTTTACCGGATCCTCAGGTATAAATGTGGAAACCCGCGATATTTCCCTTGCCGGACGTATTCTTGCTGTTTTCCCTGATTACCTGCCTGACGCCATGAAACAATCGGATGATTTGGCTTATCTGGGCGCTCTTGCGCTAAAACCGGAAGCGAACATAATCAAGTTGCCTAATATCAGTGCCTCCTTACCCCAATTAAATGCCACCATTCAGGAGTTGCAGGACAAAGGCTATCCTCTGCCTGATTACCCGGAAAACCCTGTAAGTGATGAAGAAAAAAACATCAAGGATCGTTATGACAGCGTCAAAGGCAGTGCCGTAAACCCGGTACTCCGCGAAGGAAATTCGGACCGCCGCGCACCCGGAGCAGTAAAACAGTTTGCCCGCCAGAATCCACACTCCATGGGTGAATGGTCTGCTAATTCCAAAACAAAAGTTGCCCATATGACTGAAGGCGACTTCTTTGGTAGTGAAAAATCACTGACCATTAATGGTGACTCGACTTACCGCATCGAATTTGTAGATGAATCCGGCGCCATAAGCACGCTCAAACCCTATGCCCCTTTACTCGATGGTGAAATCATAGACGCCTCCGTCATGAGTGCCGCAGCCTTGGGCAGCTTCCTGGAAAAAGCTATTGAGGAAGCTGCACAATCCGGCGTTCTGTTTTCTCTTCACCTGAAAGCCACCATGATGAAGGTGTCTGATCCCATATTATTTGGCCATGCGGTCTCTGTTTTCTTCAAGGATGTATTTGAGAAACATGCTGACACGTTCAGGGAGCTTGGTGCCAACCCCAACAATGGTTTTGGTGCTGTTCTTGCATTATTGGACTCATTGCCAGCTCAGAAGAAGGCTGAAATCAAAGCCGATATCCAGGCTTGTTATGAACAACGCCCTCCGCTTGCCATGGTGAACTCTGACAAGGGTATTACCAACCTGCATGTGCCCAGCGATGTCATCATTGATGCGTCCATGCCTGCGGCCATACGTTCCTCGGGTAAAATGTGGGGACCAGATGGCGAGCTTCACGACATGCTCGCCGTGATACCTGACCGCTGTTATGCGGATGTCTATCAGCAGACAATTGACTTCTGCAAAAATAATGGTGCCTTTGACCCCAGAACTATGGGCTCAATTCCCAATGTGGGCTTGATGGCACAGAAAGCCGAAGAATATGGCTCACATGACAAAACCTTTGAAATGAGCAATAAAGGAACCATGCGCGTGGTTGACGGTTCCGGAAATATTTTGCTTTCTCACGAGGTTGAAAAGGGGGATATCTGGCGCATGTGTCAGGTAAAGGATGCTCCTATTCAGGATTGGGTAAAACTGGCAGTGAGAAGAGCCAGAGCATCAGCAACACCGGCCGTTTTCTGGCTCAACCCTGATCGTGCCCATGATTCGGAGATAATTAAAAAAGTTAATCTATATCTGAAGGATCATGACACCGAGGGCCTGGAGATTCTCATCATGTCTCCGGTTGAAGCCACTCGCTTCTCCTTGCAGCGCATGAAGGATGGTAAGGACACTATCTCGGTTACCGGCAATGTGCTCAGGGATTACCTGACAGACCTGTTCCCGATTCTTGAAGTCGGTACCAGTGCCAAGATGCTTTCTATCGTTCCACTAATGAATGGCGGTAGCATGTTTGAGACCGGGGCCGGTGGATCAGCGCCAAAACATGTACAGCAGTTCCAGGAAGAAAATCATTTACGCTGGGATTCACTGGGCGAGTTTCTGGCCCTGGCCGCATCACTTGAACATCTGGGGCAGTCTATGAACAACCCCAAGGCACAGGTTCTTTCCCAGGCTCTGGATGCGGCTACCGGCAAGTTATTAATGGAAGACAAGAACCCTTCCCGCAAAGTAGGTGAGTTGGATAATCGCGGAAGTCATTTCTACCTGGCTCTATATTGGGCGCAGGCTTTGGCGTCCCAGGAAGATAATGCTGAATTGAAAGCTGAATTTACCGAACTGGCCGAAAAACTTGCCAGTCAGGAATCCGCTATTGTGGATGAGCTAAATGCTATTCAGGGACATGCGGTTGAATTGGGCGGCTACTACAAGCCGGATCCGGCACTGTGCGAAAAAGCCATGTGCCCCAGCAAACTCTTTAATAGCGCTATTGCAAACGGGGAATAACAAAGCGAATATAATCATTGTAAAAACAAATAAGATAAATAAATAAGGTGCGGAAAGAAACTTTCCGCACCTTTTTTTGCTCTGAAAATATCAGTGCTTGATAATGCTTAACGCGGCTTTTGAAATATCAATACGGCTCTATCAGTTCCACCACGCATTCCTGGAGAAAAAACCATCGCGCTTCTGTCATCTTCAGGGTTAGCCAAGATATCACTATCAACCAGGAGTGAAAATCCCGCAGCAGTGATTTCATCGACGATAGCTTCCTTGCCAATGCGGTGAATAGTCGTGCTATCGCGCCAGCCTGATCCATCCTCGGCTAAATGATCCACAATCACATATTTACCACCTGGCTTCAATGCTGAAAATATTTTCCTGTTCATCACCGCAGTATCAACATCTACACCTTCAAGATCATGGTAATAAAGTACGTTATAGACGGCGTCCAGTCCCGCAGGAAAACTGATGTCACTGTAATGCACTATATGATATTCAGCATTTTCATTGGCATCAGCAAAAGCCTGTCCGGCTTTGCCAACATTCCCATCACTAAATGCAGCAAGATATGGCATGTCATACATTTCCACCTTACCTGCAGGACCCACAGCTTTTACCAACATTGGAGTGTAGTACTGACCGAAGGTACTGATTTCGGCAACGTGATCGCCCTCGTTTAAATCTGCCAGGGTCAGCACTTCTGCCGGTAAACGTCCGGCGTCTCTGGCAACTTGCTGTTCAGACCTGGTTTCAGACTCTACAGCACGCTTTATATGTTCTGGTGTATTGGCTGGCACCCTATATTCCTGAGCCTGGGCAACAGGTGCTGACAAGCCAAGCGTTGCCAGAAAAGCATAAGGTAAAGCCCGTGTGAGAAGTGATAAATTCATTAAAATACCTCGTAAAAGAAAAAGCCCGATTTATGTTTTTCAGTCTACACAAAAAATCCCCGAAAAAGAGTGTAATTCCAGGGATTTATTATGCAAGCAAAGCCAGCTTTACCTTTTCGCTTCATCATCCATATAAAGCAGAAGTCAGATTATTGCTACGCACTAGTGGGTTAAGTCGAGTAGTAACTTATTTAACTTGTGAATATAACTGGCTGGATCATCCAACTGCCCACCTTCTGCGAGACTGGCCTGATCAAACAGGATGGAAGCAAGGTCATTAAAGCGATCCTCATCGGCTTCTTTATCAAGCTTGTCAATTAATGGATGCGCAGGGTTGATTTCAAAGTTAGGTTTGGTCTCGGGCATTGCCTGTCCTGCGGCCTCCATCAGCTTTCGCATCTGGGCACCCATGTCATGTTCAGTAATAGAAAGGCAGGCGGGAGATTCCGTGAGTCGGTTGGTTGTTCTTACTTCTGCAACCTTGTCACCAAAACTGGTTTTGAGACGTTCAAGCAAAGGCTTCGCCTTCTTGTCCTGCTCTTCCTGTTGTTTCTTGTCTTCCTCGGTATCAAGATCTCCCAGGTCAAGTTCACCCCTGGTGACATCCTGGAACTGTTTTCCATCAAATTCCATGAGGTGACTTACAAACCATTCATCAACCCGGTCTGTCATCAACAACACTTCTATGCCTTTCTTTCTGAAAACCTCCAGATGAGGGCTGTTCTTAACGGTATTAAAGGATTCGCCCGCTACATAATATATTTTTGACTGTCCTTTCTGCATTCTGGATACATAGTCCTCAAGGGATTGATCCTGTTTGGACTCGCCAGTATGGGTAGAGGAAAACAGCAGTAATTTGGCAATTTTTTCCTTGTTAGCATGATCTTCAGCTGGCCCTTCTTTCAAAACCTGGCCGAATTCATCCCAGAACTTCTGATAACTTTCTTTATCCTTCTTTTTAAGTTTGCTAAGCATGTCCAGCACGCGTTTAGTCAACGCACTCTTCATTGAGTCTACCGCAGGGTCTTTTTGCAAAATCTCGCGACTAACATTCAAGCTTATATCGTTGGAATCAATTACTCCTTTTACGAAACGTAAATACAGTGGCAGAAACTGCTCCGCATCGTCCATAATGAAAACACGCTGAACATAGAGTTTGAGGCCGCGAACCGCATCCCTGTTCCACATATCAAAGGGAGCACGTGATGGCAAATAGAGCAGACTGGTATATTCAAGTTTGCCTTCTACCTTATTGTGGCTCCAACTCAGAGGATCGTCAAAGTCATGGCTGATATGCTTATAAAACTCCTTATATTCCTCGTCGTTAAGCTCGGTCCTTGGACGAGTCCATAAGGCTAGTGCGCTATTCACCGACTCATATTCAGGTGTCTTTTTTTCTTTTTTCTCTTTCTTGTCTTTTCCATCCTCGCCTTCGGGACTCGTTGGAAGTTCCTCTTTAAGCATCATTACCGGAATCGAAATATGGTCAGCATATTTTCTGACAATACCGCGCAGCCTGTAACCTTCTGCAAATTCTTTTTCTTCTTTTTTAAGGTGAAGAACAATTTTGGTGCCACGATCTTCTTTCGTAACATCTTCAATGTCAAAATCTGATTCGCCTGTGGACTCCCACCTCACGCCTTCCTCTGCCGGGCTACCTGCTTTACGACTGTAGACTTCTACTTTATCCGCCACTATAAAAGCTGAATAAAAACCAACGCCGAATTGCCCAATCAAGTTAGAATCCTTTTTCTCATCACCGGTCAGTGAGTCAAGAAACTGCGCTGTGCCTGATTTTGCGATTGTGCCCAGATTTTCAATAATTTCATCACGATTCATGCCGATGCCATTATCTGAAATAGTGATGGTCTTTTTCTTGGTATCAAAATCAACGAGAATTTTCAGATCGGGGTCTTCTTCCAATAAAGCAGAATTGGCAAGCGAGGCAAAGCGGAGTTTATCTGCCGCATCCGAAGCATTTGAAATCAGTTCTCGAAGAAAAATTTCCTTATTGCTATACAGGGAATGGATCATCAAATGAAGCAACTGTTTTGCTTCAGTTTGGAATCCCATGGTTTCTTTTTTAACTTGTGCTCCCATCTTTTGTGCTTCTCCAATTGGAATATCAGTAAGTTCCCTGATAATGAGGGCAAATATGCTTTTTTCAAGGGAAAAAAAAACGCATCTATTGATGCGTTTTCGAATACTTACAGCTTTATTATTTTTATTGTTCCAGGTTATTAGCCAGTTAATAGTGCCTTAGCGGAAATACTCAGCCAGGTCACGGCGTTGACGCTGCAGGGTTTCATAGCGTTCTTTTTCCCTGCCAAGAACAGTTATCCAGGTATCTGCTGTATCTTCACTGCGCTCATCACGGCGAGCAGCACGAGCGGCTTCTATGCCTTCATCGTAGCGATTCAGCTCCATATAAGCCCTTGCCAGAGACAAATATAACTGATCAGGACGATCAAGATCACCTTTTTCCAGGCCCATGTTGAATGCAACAATTGCTTTTTCAAATTGGCCCATGGTGGAGTAAATGCGGCCCAGACGCGCATAATTCTCTCCGTCTTCGGACATTTCAGCAGCTTTTTCCAGTGGTTCTGCCGCTTTAGCATCTTCTCTTGCAATCTGGTAACAGGTTGATAGAAACGAAAGATTACCTTCATCTTCCTCAATAATGCCTTCTGACATGCCTTTTTCCATCACTCTGGCACAGCCATAAGGATAGTCATTGTTATAGAGTTGAGCAGCAAAATTCACAAGTTGAGAATCTGTGTCCAGATAGCCAGCCGCATTGGTCACATAATAAGACTGTGCCTGCTCCTGAAAGCGCTCTATTTGACCCAGAACTGCTGGTAACAGCACCCAGTCATTTTGCTCGTTAAACAGCACTACAGACTCCCTGAGAACCTGGTAGGCTTTTGCATAATCTTCCACATTAAAATACAGGGCACGCAGAAGGTCGTAGGTATTTTTGGAAATATCTTCGTTCTTGCTACGTTTGATTTCCATATTACGCAAGATATAGGGAATCGCTTCAGGATATTGCTCCATCTGGTAATAGGCAGTTCCAATACGGAAATACACATCATCATTAGGCTCAAGCGCATATTCATTGTATTCAAGGAATTGCTCTATTGCTTCAGGGAATTTTTCCTGAACATAATAAAGTGAGCCCAGGTAAAACAGGGACTGTTCCAGCTGCTCCTGATTCAGGTTATCAAGAGTTAGAATCTCGCGATATGACTCAATGGCACCGTCATAGTTTTCCTGAACCTGATAAATATTGGCGTAAAACTGCCACATGACAAATTTCTCCCTGTCATTAAGGCGGTCTCTGTCAAAATCCTCTTTTATTTCACCCAGCACTTCAAGAGCTTCAGCATAAAGCTCCATGTCTCGTAGTTCCATCACTTCATTGATACGGGTAAAAACACGGCGTCCAAGAGTTTGGGACGATCTTGCTTCAGGAGGAGCGCGACGACCTTCTTCCTCTTCAGCCGCAATAAGCGCTATATTTTTTATCAGTCCTGGTAGAGCGGAATTTACAAAAAAAGGTACTGCCATCACTGCGGCAAGTAGCAATGTAAAACCCGTTACCTTCAGCAGACTGTATGAAATAGTATTTCTTGTCATCATTCTATGCCTTCTATGCTATCTATTTCTGCTATCGCTTGTCTCTAGAGTATCTCTTTTGATACTTATTCGTCAGCAAGATTGTAGCGAAAAAGATACCTAACATTTGGTACAGCGACTGGCTGCCCGTCTTCAACGGCCGCATTAAACTTGAAACGGGAAACAGCGCGTCGGGATGCAGAATCAAAAATATTTTGTGGATCGGCGTCAACTATTACTATTGAATCAGGGTCCACACCACCCTGCGGGGTTACCGTAAAGGAAACCAGGCACCATCCTTCAATCCCTCTGGCAGCCGCTC
>Ga0255753_1000593_pt1 | contig 46668 bp, 32 predicted proteins | sample 041ome_10_FD_179953 | JGI IMG/M metagenome (GOLD analysis project Ga0255753, IMG submission 179953) | Coastal salt marsh microbial communities from the Groves Creek Marsh, Skidaway Island, Georgia - 041412US metaG (version 2) | ecosystem: Environmental > Aquatic > Marine > Intertidal zone > Salt... | reverse complement strand
CGACACGAAGACGAAGACGAAGAAGCGATCATATCCTCCTCGTCGTCGTCAAATTCGCGAGTGCTTTTTGTTCGTGCGTGCGCGTGTGTGTGTGATGAACGCGCGCAGATACTACGTGTGAAGATACGTTTTGGAGAATTGGAGAAACTCGAGTCTTGACTTTTTTCCAATTCGCGGCGAAGAAGAAGAAGAGAGAAGAGAGCGCTCTCTCTCTCTCTCTCGTTCGCCGCGCGCAGAGAGAGAGAGAGAGAGATAATTACGGAGAGAAAAGATGCGTCGTCATCTTCCCGATCTCGTCCGCGATAACGCTTTTTGTCGTCGTCTTCATCTTCTCGGAAGAAGAGAATCTTCTTCGTCTTCGTCGGCTGGTGTGGCGATGAGAACGACGACATCGTCGCCGCTTTTCCGCGACGCCGCTGCTCTTTCGTCGCCGCGACAACAACGACAACAACAACAGCAACAGCAACGAGCGATGACGGCGACGCATTCTAACTCAGTTTCGTCGTCTTCTTCTCCCTCGAAGCAGCAACAACAGCTTCCCTCGCTTCGCCTTCGCATGAAACACTTCGCGAAAATCGTCCACCCGGACGTTCTCGGGCCGAGCGTTCCCTCGCGTTTTAAAGAGAACAATCAAAACTCTCTGGCGGAGTTGAACGGCGTGTTAGATTCCATCACGAAAGAGAAGAAGTTTCCAAAGACCGGGGTGAAGAAGCTAAAGTTTTATTACGTGACGCGCGAGAGGAAGAAGGGCAACGCGAAGAAGAACAAGGAAGAAGAAGAAGAAGAAGAAGAAGAAGAGCTGGTCTTGCGCGAGGCGAAGTTTACGCTGAAAACGAACGGCGGGGACTGCAGGAACGTGCTGAAACAGAGTTTGCAGAGGTTGTTCGCGGAGGTTTTGGAGACGAGCGGGAGCGCGGGCGATGGCGGGAGCGGAAGGAGTTTTGAGAGCCGCGGCGGCGGCGGCGGCGGCGGCGGTAAGAAATTGGGGGACTTCACGTGGGAGGCGTCGGATTGGGCGAACGAAGGAACCGAGGAGCATCAAGAGAGGGAACGGTTTTACGAGGAGAGGGAAAGACAAACGGAGGAGTACGAGAGAATGGTCGCGCAGCGGGAAAGAGAGGAGAGGATAAATGCCAGCAGTAATAATAAGAGTAATGATAGAAGTAGCGATAGTCGAGCAACCTCTTCTTCGCGAGAGGCCGCGACGGATAAAGAAATGAAACGAGAACAGAGGCGATACGAAAAGTTGCAGGAAGATTTGAGAAATATGGACCCGTTGTTCGAAGGCATCGCGTTTGTCCCTTGGTTGCCAGATAACGAGGCTGGGAAAAGCAGAAAATTGAGCGTCGCGAAAGAGGTTGTTCCAAAGTTGCAAAAGAACGGTTGGAATTTGAAAAAAGAGAGCTTGAAAGAGGTGTGGAGAGGGCAGCGAGACCGATCGATTTTGTTAGAAGGTTTAGATGGAGCGAGCGCAGCGGCTATGCACGCGATATTAAGGCACTCGGAAATCGCGGAGAAGCAGTTAGGACCGCCGGTGATGAGTAGCGTGGATACGTTCGAGTGGTTCGATTGATGAATAATTTGTGCGTGTCTCTCTCTCTCTCTCTCCAAAATATTATGTTGTATTTATAACAATGAATGTATCTAATTAAATGTGTATATCAAAAAGTAAAGTCTGGATGCGAGTACAACAACAGATACGTTTCTCTTTCAAACTTTTCGGTTTCATTTATACGCGCGTTGCCGGATGTGCCCACGATGTCCATGTCGTGCGTTGTCCACGTTTCCTTGTGATGGATGCCGCCGCGTTCGAAAGCTTTTTTGTTCCGCACGTGGAGGACTGTTCGGCCTCCTTCTTCGTCTTCACCACAGTGCAAAAGAACTGAGTGTAAAGAATATACACCGTCCGATTTATCATTTTTCATGGATATTGTGGATGGACACGCCTCCGGCGGATGGGTATGTTTGGACGATTTCGGCAACGTCCCTATTGGGAGATTTTTAGGGCACGAGACGCGCCAACACACCTTGCGTCGCTCGTTGACAGTCGGATCGTCTTTCTTCTTCACCCACACGAAACGGTTTATGTGGATGAGGAGGTACCTTGGCAACTGCGTTAAATAACGCGTTTCTTCCGCGACATCCGCGCCGCACTTTGCGCATCTGTGCTCGATAACTTTCGTTCGAAAATACTCTTTGAGTTGCACCTCAAGCGGGTGGTGTCTCAAAGTGTTGTTCGCGCTATTTAAAGATGGCATATCGAGAGACAAGAGCATCATTGCTTCCTCGTAATAAGAAACATCTTTGCACGATGCGCACTTCGTGCGAACTTCGCATCGCATTTCAAAGTTTCGTCGAGCAGGGCATCGGGTTTGGAGAACCGAAAGGTGTTCGTCGCAGGCTTCGTCTTCTTCGTCTTCCTTTTCTTCCTCTTCTTTCGGTTTCCACAACGCCTCTTTTGCGGCCATCTCTTGCGCAATGATTTCACCAAAATTAAGCGGCGCTTTCAATTCTGCCTCGCTCTCATCCTCTGCCTTCTTGTTCTTCTCCGTCGTCTCTTTCTTGTTCTTCTTCTTCTTCGCGAGCAACTTACCTACTCTATGCGCTTCTGCCATCTCCTCCTCTAAAGTCTCCAACACGCCCAGTATAATCTCTTTCGCATCACCGTTATCCTCGACTCTCTTCCTCTTCATTTTCTCCCATCTCTCTCGAACTTTTCTCGCCATCGATCCTACCGCCCTCTCTTTCTCCTCGATCGGCGGCCCGACAACGCCCGCGGCCGCGGAATAGGTAGTCGAGAACGACGATGAGGACGCCAACAAAGCCTCGCGCGCAATCGGGAAGAACCTCTCGTCTTTCCATAAATACGCGTTGGCGATAATCTCCGGATCTTCCTTCACGTCTTTCGTGAACGCGTCGACGTGCTGCAGCATCGTCACGACTTGGATCCACGCCGAGATATTCAAATTTTCCTCCTCTTCTTCAATTTTTCCCTCTTTTTCTTCCTCCTCCTCCTTCTTCTTCTTCTTCTCGTCGTCTTTCTCGATGACTTTTGTCGAGTCCGCGCTGCTGCTGCTCTTCTCCTCCCACTTTCCAAACGCCATCGTCGCGTTTCTCCTCTTCTTCGGCGTCTTCAAATCGCCTCCTCTCTCTTTGCGTTTGTGCGCCTTCGCGCGGGCGGTGACGTTAACGAACGGGACTTTACCTCTGTTGTTGTCGTTACGCGTAACTTCTTCTCCTCCGTTCGTCTTCTTCGTCTTCTTCTCGACGCGAGACGGCGACATGATTGAAAATAAAAAAACTTTTCAAAACAGAGAGAGAGTGTGTTGGTGCATTCAACGCGCGCAATTCTGGAGCGAACGACGCGTTTCGCGTTTCGCGCGGTCGTCGACGCGCGTCGTTTCCGCGTTTCCGCGAGTTCTTTTTGGCGCGAATATTTTTTTTTTTCTTCTTCCTTTTATTCGAAAATTGGAAACTTTTCCTCAAAAAAAGAGAGAAAGATGCGCGTCCATCGTCCCTGGCGACGACTTTAACACGCACACACTCGTCGTCGTCGTCGTCGAACATGAAGAAGAAGAAGAGCAAAGGAGACCACGCGTTCCTCTCCGAGTGCACGATCACGACTTTTACTCGCGATGATGGCGGCCGCAACGCCGTCGCTGAACGACGCGAGAAGAAAAAGTTGCACTCGCGTAACGGTGGTGAGGCGAAGCGACAGCGCGCGAGTAGTAGTGATAGTGGTAGTACTCGCGACGACAACAACGGCGTGTTCGATACTTTTTTGCACATCAGCGAACAGGTCGCGGTCGTCGCGATCGTTTCTGCGGTGTTTGTTTTGGTGCACGCCAGGGCGGTGCGCGCGGAGGAAGTTTTGGTGTGGAGCGTTTTGAGCGCGATTGTTGGGATGTTTTGTACGAGAGTCGACGACGACGAAGACGGGAAGAAGACAAAGAGTAAAGATCGACGAATAACATTAATAACCGCTTTCCGACGGCGAGTGAGGCTCGGATTGAGCGTAGCGTTTGCCGTGGCGATATCTTCGCCGCTTTTCTTAACGATGACGGCGTCGGTGTCCGACGATACCGCCGTGGCGGTTTCCGGCATCCTCGCGTTTGTCCATCTCGCGACGCACGATTATCGCGCGGAGAGCACGAGTTTAGGCAACGCTTTAGAAGGTGTGAGTTTAGTGTCTGCAATTTTTAGTTCGAGTTTGATGGCGAGTCGATTGGAGACGGTTTTGGACGCGTTCGCGTGCGCGTTGTTGGCGGTCGGCGCGTTTACGATGTCCATGCCGTTGCGGAGGCAATTGCGAACGAAGACGCGCTTTTCGTTCGCGACGGCGTTTTCGGCACACGGTATCGCCGCGTGGATGCTCGAAATGATCAACCGTAACTTGATGATCGCGTATGGTATTACAATTGGACTCTTTTTAACGTTCACGCCGCTTTCATTCGCGTTCGCGAGACGGACGTTGAAGATGAAAATCGAAGGTCCGTGGGCGGAGGCGAAACCAGAGTTGGACCTCATGCGGTCCTCGGTGCGACGAGCCGGGGTGCCAATTTTTAGACACATTTTAGCTAACGCGCCGTCGAGAGGGAAGGGCGACAGATGACGAATACGCGCATATCCAGAGAGAGAGAGAGAGAGAGAGAGAGATGGGATGTTTTTGAGTAGATTTCGAGTAGTTTTCGTGCGTAGTAAATCGCAAATATAAATATTGTGGTATTGTGTTCTCCTCTTATTTTTGAAATTCCGGAACGAAACGCTTTTTTTTCCCGCTAACAAAAAAAAAATAAAGCAACACAAAAAGAAGAGTTCTCTCTCTGAGACTCGAGAGATGACGTTCGGATCTCACATCAACCGCGCGATGTGCGTGGACTACTCCTCGGCGTTTCTGTTCGTGTACGCGTCGGTGGTCGCCGTGCTCTTCAGACGGGGAGGATTTTTTGCGCGCGCGGAGGAGGTTTTTGCGCATGCGACGAATGCGACTTCTTCACCCTCTTTTTCCCCTTCGCTCTCGTCGTCGATGCGACGGCCGATGGCGACGCCTGCGAAGATTCCAGAAGCCGCCGCGAGCTTTCACGAGTTAAACCCGACGTACGAGGAGCGCTGTTTCGACACGGGAGGAGACCTTATACCTCCGTATTGTTGGTATTGCGATCCGACGCGTTGCGCAGAGACGAAAAATTACAAAAATCCAGATTTGGCGAATAAGGAATGGTGTCCGGATGACGCGTGTAACGGGTACAAAGACACAGAGAAGTGGAGAGGGCATGATTTTGGATGCGGACTCGAACGAAATTGGTGCTACGAAGGTCAGGGTTCGGAGACGATCCCACAGTGTCGACAAAAGTATAATCGCACGGAAATAAACTGTAACTGCGATCCAGAGAATCCAGTCCCGTGTCCTTCTTCGCCAGATGAACCGTCGCCGCCTCCATCGCCGTTACCGCCTCCGTCACCACCGCCCGTCTCGTCTTCGAATACGAACGACGACGTTGACGAAGAAGGCGAGGATAATTCGTTCATAAACGTGGAGGTGACAACAATAGACGACGACGAAAATAGTTTGTTTTCATCTCCGCCGTCGCCGCAGACGAACGACGACGCTTCTTCCGCAGACTCTGGATTTATGACGCCATCCAAACTTGGCGGGGCTGCCGTAGGTTTAATCGGTATTTTCTTTCTTGCGGCGTTTGTTGGATACCGGAACTACATTTGCGCAAAGCTCGTTCCAAGATGGTACAAGAACAACGCAAACGCAAACGCGACGACTTCAGACGAAGAGAACGTCCCTCCCCCTCCCGAGTGGGTTTCGAACAAGTCCACTTCCAAAAAGAACAAGTCGAAAAAGAAGAAGCGCGTGACGACGAAGACGATGTCAACATGAAAAGGAAAGTGTTGCGTGTGTATGTACGACTGTAATGTGCGTGATTTTATTATTTGTATGAAAATCAATTAAAATCTTGTGTGATGTTGTTCTCGTCGTTTGTGTGTGAGGCGTGCGCGAGAGAAAAGAGGCGCGAAACACCGCTTCTGCAAAATTGGTCGGTTAATCACTCTCCTCTCTCCTTTCACACACTCCGCGTTTATTTTTGTTTTGCTACTATTGTTTGCTATGTGTGTCCTTTTTTATTCTTCTTTTTCTTTATTTTCTGTGTTTTGATGTAGTTGTTTTCGTTGTTTGTGATCGTCGTCATCAATCTAATCTGTAAAACGTTTACTTCTCCTCGTCCTCCTCGTCTTGCTCCGGCGACATGTTCGGCGCTTGCGGAGAATATTGCGGTCCACTTGGCGAGTAAATAGGCGACGTCGGCGAAGCTGACGGCGATAAAGTCCCTCCTGTGGGTGAATATTGCGGCGAGGTTGGTGAGTACGCCGGCGACGTTGGCGAATACGCCGGCGACGTTGGCGAATACGCCGGCGACGTTGGCGAATACGCAGGCGAGGTCGGTGAGTACGCCGGTGAAGTCGGTGAGTACGCCGGCGACGTTGGCGAATACGCCGGCGACGTCGGTGAGTACGCCGGCGACGTTGGTGAGTACGCCGGCGACGTTGGTGAGTACGCCGGTGAAGTCGGTGAGTACGCCGGTGAAGTCGGTGAGTACGCTGGACTTGTCGGTGAGTACGCCGGACTTGTCGGCGAATACGCCGGCGACGTCGGTGAATACGCCGGTGACGTTGGCGAATACCCTGGACTGGTTGGGGAGTATCCTGCACCACCCGGGCTGAATCCAGGTAAACCAGCGCCACCACCTTGTCCGTAATCGTAATTCGCGGGCGAAAACGCCATGCTCGCATCGAACGGCGAGCGCGCCGGGGAGATCAAGAAGCTTGGCGATCGCGCGCCGATGCCACCACCCGGAGTCATCACCATCTCTCTGCCCGGCGTCGCGCTCGTCATGCCAGCACCAGCTCCTTGCGGATTTCCGAACAAATCCAAGTCGATGGCGTCTTTCAACATCTCTTCGTTGAGATGGAGACCGAATTCACCCGTACCGACGGGACAGAATTGACCAAGCATGATGTTTTCACTCACACCGGTCATTCCGTCTCTCTCCGAAAATGCCGCCGCTTCCATAAGGATATCGACGGTTTCCTCAAACGAGCATCTCATCAGCGGACCAGTTTCCGCGCGGTTAATGCCGTGACGTGTGATGGACATCAAGTGACCTCTATACGTCATTACCTCGACGAGAATCGCCAAGTGTCTGTAGTTGACGTAAGAACCGTCGAATTCGATAACGCCTCTGAGTTCTTTTAACAACGCGTTTCGCACGGCTTCGATACCGAGGACGGTGATCACTTCCACGAGATGGTTCGAGGTAGTTCTCGAGAAATCAACATCTGGGTGCGCCATGACTTCGAGCAAGTTGCATCCTTCCGTATCGAGCATCCACTCCGAGTGTTTTTCAAAAGTACCCGTGGCTTCGTTGAGTTGGGTAGAATTTGCTTCGCGGATGAACACTTTCTTAATGTCCGGAATACCTCGCAAAGCGAGCGTGGATAACAACTGCGCCTCGATGCGTCTGAGGAAGACTTCGTCTTCGATGACACCCTCATCCACGTCGGCAGCTTTGCCTTCTGGCGTGATCAATCGCAAGCGCAAAATGAGCTTTTCGCTGTTGTCGTCGTTGAAGATGACGTGAATGTCGTCTTGGAACTCCTCCGAGATTCTCTCCGCGACGTCCGCCATGGACAGTTTCTTATCGACCATCATTTCTCGGTTCAATTCAATTCTTAACAACCACGGAGAGATTCGGTTCGGATCAATTTCCTCGTCCGGCATTTCGTAATAGGATTTCACAAACTCTTTATCGAATGGGATCACCGTATCTTGAACGTCTGGGTCGTACCAAATTTCCGTCATCGCAGCCACGGAAGCTAATGTGGTGTACTCTAACGTCGCTTGTACATTCTTCGCGTGACCACGATCGCTGGCTAAATCTTTTCGTAAAGCAATCGTCAAAGATGGCGTTTTAATTGACTTGGCAATATTGATGATTTCTTTTAATCGAGGGACACCCAACGTGACGTTCTTTGCAGAAACACCCGCAAAGTGAAAAGTGTTCAATGTCATCTGCGTCGCCGGTTCTCCAATGGATTGCGCGGCTACGGTACCAATACCATCGCCCGGCGGTGCCAAAGCTTGCTTAAATCTCGATTCTATTTCACCAATGACCCAGTTAAACGCAGAGACGCCGAGCTTGTGTTCCTTCATGACGCGTTTTGTTGCCAAGCACGCTCTTACTTGAGCGTAAAACAAAATCGTTGCGTTTTTCTGCGCTTCAATCGATAACTCGTCTTTACCCGGCACGACGATGAGCTTAGAAAGCAAATCGCGGACGCACGTTATGATATAAGATGGTTCTAACTCGTTCTCCATGAAAGCTTTCGTGTCCGACTTCTTCGGGTTGGCGTATTCTTTTTGCGCGTTCCAGATAATTCTTTTCAAGTTTACAGGTAAGTGCACACCTGGATCTCCGTTTGCTAAGGTGTAACGCAAATTATCGCGATCTGAGAGTAAGGTTTCCCACTCGAGATCCAACAACTGTCTCTTTTCTTGATCGCGAGAAATCGCCTCAGCTTTTTCATCGCTCAACCATCCGTCGTTCCATCCGGGGATGTCCGGGTCCACGCGAAACTTGGCCTCAAACTGCGCGTTGGATAAACGCAACGTGTCAACCTTTTGAGATTCAACAGCTGTCGCGTCCATACCATCCTCCCCGTAGAGAAACTGAATGACATCTCCGACGGAATTTCTGACCGTTCCGTCGTATTTCACGATGACGTCTTCCATCGCCTTGACCAAACGTCTCTGAATGTAACCAGTTTCGGAGGTTTTCACCGCGGTATCGATGAGACCTTCGCGGCCACCCATGGCGTGGAAGAAGAACTCTTGAGGAGTCAAACCTCTCAAATACGAGTTTTCGACGAAACCTCGAGACTCGGGACCGAAATCATCCTTGGAAAAGTGCGGTAAACTTCTGTCCACGAAACCGTACGGAATACGTTTACCTTCGACGTTTTGCTGCCCGACACACGCGCACATCTGCGAAATGTTCAAAAAGGAACCCTTAGAACCAGCTTGTACCATCATTTTGACGTTGTTTGAATCTTTCAAAGAAACTTGCGCGGCTGTACCGGCATCGTCTCTCGCTTTGTTCAAAATTTGGTTCACTTTTTGTTCAAACGACTGCTGCATCGTCATACCCGGTTGCGATTCCAACTCGCCGTTTTGTGCGAGTTTAATCACGGCTTTAACATCGCTCTTCGCTTTAGTAATGGTGTCGTTAATGGTTCGCATAGTGCCGTCGTCGGCAATCGTATCGATGATACCGCACGTAAAACCGTGGTGCAAAAGCCAATAGTTGACCAGTCGCTGCACCTCGGAAACGAGATTTCTCGCCGCCGTCGGTCCCCACTCTTCCCACGTGACGTGAATTAAACCGCCACCGCCAGATCCCATGGTTTTCTTGCACAAAGTACCAGTGATTAACTCGCCTCGTTCGATCCTTACTCCGGTATCGTCTACGCTGAAATCTAAATCGTCTGCGTCTCTGGCCCACGAGGACGTGCGAATCAAGTTGATGTGCGGAAGCATCATCGATAACACTTGCTTCCCGGTCCACAGTGGCTCCGGTTTTAAAATAGCCGGTTTCGGTACTTTCCCGTCCCAGTTTTCCAACCACATGATGATGTTCATGAACACATCTTTTTTGATGAAGGTGTCTCGAGAAGTCATTTTTCTGCATCCCAAGAGCGTATCTTGCACGATGGCCATAACCGGCTTGTTCGCTTGCGGAGAGACAATCATTTTTGGAACCATCATCAACTCAGCAACCTCCGCTTTCGTTTCGTACGATTGCGGTAAGTGCATGTTCATTTCATCGCCATCAAAATCGGCGTTGTACGGAGGCGTGACGGAGATGTTCATGCGAAACGTCGAGTATGGCATGATGCGCACTCTGTGTCCCATGATACTCATTTTGTGCAAAGACGGCTGACGATTGAACAAAACAACGTCGTCGTTCTTCATGTGCCTTTCCACTCGGTATCCAAACTCTAACTTCTTTTCCGACGCTTTCTTCAAAAATCGCAAATCCAAACGTTGGCCGTCTTCGCGAATGATGTACTTGGCGCCTGTTTCCCCAGGCGGCGGATGCGGTCCATTCTCCACCAATCTCGTCAACTCGTCGATGTTATACGGTGTCACCGTTTCTGGATACGTCATGTTCAGCGCAATTGACCATGGCACCCCGAGTTGATCCAACATCAAGTTTGGATCAGGCGTGATGACAGTTCTCGCTGAAAAATCAACGCGCTTCCCCATCAAGTTCCCTCGAATTCTCCCGGCTTTCCCTTTTAAACGTTCCGAAATACTCTTGATCGGTCTCCCTGATCTCGTCATCGCTCTCGGTTGTCCAGCTACCGTGTTATCCATGAACGTCATGATGTGATATTGCAATAACTCGGCAAACTCATCCACCACGTGCGCCGGCGCCCCGTTTTGTTCTTGTCTCTGTAAGTTCTTGTTTGTTCGGACAATCTCCATCAATTTCACGGTCAAATCATCTTCGCTTCTCGTCGAGGCATCGAAGGATACCGACGGTCTCACCGGTGGCGGTGGAATCGGCATGACTTGCAAAATGAACCAATCCGGTCTCGCGTGTTCCGGATCCAACCCCAGCAACCTACAATCTTCGTCTGAGATATTCTTCAAAATCTGCAACGCCTTCTCCGCGGTAATGACTACTTTTCTCTCCCCACCGTCCGGCAACAACTCCTCGTCGCACTTCTCAAAGTTCGCGGTAATCTTCATCCCTTCGCACCTGTACGAAGGTTGCGCCGTTCCGGTGTGCGGACACTCTGTCTTCGTCTTGCACGCGTCCGTCAATTTCTTCAATCGATGCTTCGGGTTCTGAATCCGCATGATTTGGTTAAACCTCGCGTCCGTTTCCGGATCCAACAAAATCCTCGACGATGAAAACCCGACGCACCTCAAAACCTTCAAAACGACGTTCAAAAACCCGTGATGATACACCGGTTTCGCCAACTCCAAGTGCCCGAAATACCCCGGATTGTGCACTGAATCCGCCCCATCGGTTTCGCACACCGTCCCTCGGTCCATCGTCCCCATTCGAGGATCGGACAAACCGCCTCGCTTCGGTTTGCCCTTCTCGTACGTTTCCGACGTTTCGATTTCGCACACGGACATTTTTCGCTGTTGTTGTTACGAGAAGAAGAGAGGTGATAATCATCAGTAATTGGAAAAAAAGAGAGAGAGAGAGGGTGAGAGGCGAATTCAAATGCAAAGAGAGAGAGAGGTGAAGGAGAAAAAACGAACGCGTCCGATGCGAAGAAAACGAAACCAACCGACGGGTTCGTTCGTTCCCACGGGGAATTCACACTTTCTCTGTCCATCTCTCGCCTCTTTCGAGCTTCTTCGCATCGAACGAGAGAAAGGTAAAAGAGAAAGAAAGAAAGAAATTTTGTCGGCCGCGATCACACGCACACGCGCAGACGCAAACGCTCATTGCGTGACTTTAAAACACGACACGAATAAAAAAAACACTCACGATTTCATCCGGAGACAACACGCCAAACTGAACGGTTTTCACCCGCTTCAGTTCCGCGGTCGAGTGCGGGAAGCGGTCTAAAACGCTCATTTTTTTTGTTGTGCTCGCGCGCGTGTTTTATCTCAGACAGACCCCGAGAGAGAGGAACGACGACGACGACGATTGACGAAAAACGACGACTCGAGTCACACGGGAAAAGAAAAGTTTTTGAGCAGCTGGTGAAACCCTAAACAAGCTCTTAACAAAAAAGTTCCCACCGATTGTTTTTCCGCAGAAAAAAATAAGAAAATGAACGTGACGATTTCGCCGATGAAAATCCCAGCGGTCGCGTTCGGGAGAGAGACGAGCAAGCGCGGACTGATATGCATACAAGAGTGGTGGTGAGCGCTGGTCGTTTTCTTTCTTTTTGTTCTTTTTGTTCTTTTTTAAAAGGACGACTGCTTTGGCGCTTTCTTTTCTTTTCTTAGCATTTTTTGATTGTCGATGAAAAGAATTTTACAGTTGGAGATATTTCTTTCACGAGTTTGACGAGATCTTCTCTCTCTCTCTCTTTCTATGCATCAACGTTGTAAATATGTCAACACAGGGGGGTAAATTCGGGCATCTTGGCGCACGCCGAGAAGTTGTCGAAGGATTTCGACGCGTACGTCGTCGTTCCAGATTTGTACAAGGGCAAAATAGGCGTAGACAAAGAGGAGGCGGCTCACCTCATGGGAGAGATGGATTTTATGAACGCGGCAAAGGAAATCGGCGAAGTTGCAAAGTACATGAAAGAAGAAAAGAGCGTGGAGAAGGTAGGGACGATTGGGTTCTGCATGGGTGGTGCGTTAAGTTTGCTTGGTGGATGCACGAGCGACGACGTGGATGCTTGCGTCGTGTTTTACGGGATCCCGGGCGGTTTCGACGTCGAGGCGAACGTGAAGAAGCCGGTTTTGGCAAACTTTGGCGAGCTGGATAACTTGGAAGGCTTTTCCAGCAAGAAAGACGCGGAAGAGTTGGAAGGGAAGTTGAAGAAATGTCCGGCGGCGGCAGATTGCGAAGTAATCTTGTATCCCGGCGTCGGGCACGCGTTTATGAACGCCAAGCCAGATCCCTACGAGTCGTTTGAGGCGCGAGAGAAGTCTCAAGGGTTCGTACCTTACGACGAAACCCAAGCAAACGTGGCGTGGAAGAACGTGAAGACATTTTTTGAAAAGTACGTGTGAAGATGAGGTTTTAATCGAGCGCATTACTTTTGTGGACGCAAAACTTGAGCGTGTGTATATATACAAAATAACTAATCCTACAACGAGATGTTTTGTCAGCAAAAAGTTTTCGCAGTGAATGATAATATTTTATTTTCAGAGTTTCGATCGCGCGACGATGTTTGGTCCAATCATCTCCCTCGGATTGACAATCGTATCGAAATCTTTCTCGCTGACCAACCCTAACGCCAGCGCCGCTTCTTTTAACGTCGTCCCGTCTTTGAACGCTTTCTTGGCGATCTTCGCCGCCTTGTCGTAACCGATTTTCGTATTCAACGCCGTGACGAGCATGAGCGAACTTTCCAAATGCTTCTGTATCGCTTGATGATTTGGCTGGATCCCACGAATGCATCTTTCCGCGAAACTTTTACTCGCGTCCGCTAACAGTTCCACCGATTGTAAGTTATTATACGCGATCAAAGGTTTCGCGACGTTCAATTCAAAATGCGATAACATAGAATTCCCGGCGGAGATGGCGCAATCGTTACCGATGACCTGCGCGCACACCATCATCAACGCCTCGCACTGCGTTGGATTGACCTTCCCGGGCATAATCGAACTTCCGGGTTCGTTCTCCGGCAAATATAACTCCCCTAATCCCGCTCTCGGCCCAGATCCTAACAATCGCACGTCGTTTGCAATTTTTGAAAGACTCAGCGCGACTGTTTTCAACATCCCGCTCAGCGCCACCTGGGCGTCGTGCGCGGCCAACGCTTCAAATTTGTTCGGCGCAGACACGAACGGTAATCCCGTCAACTTGGAAATCTCTTTCGCCATATCCTCGGCGTAAGTCGCGGACGTGTTCAACCCGGTGCCAACCGCCGATCCCCCGATGGCCAATTCTAACAAGTGCACTAACGACGCTCTCACTCGTATCAACGCGTTCTTAATCTGTTGCGCGTAACCGGAAAACTCCTGCCCTAATGTAATTGGTACTGCGTCTTGCAAATGCGTCCGTCCAATCTTTACGATATCCTTCCACTCCTCGCTTTTCTGTTTGACGTCTTGATACAACAACTGTAAATTTGGAATTAATTTTTCGTACACCTCGTACGCGGTGGCGACGCTCATGGCGGTTGGAAACGAATCGTTTGAACTTTGACTCATGTTCACGTGATCGTTCGGGTGGACCAACTTCGACCCGAACTTCCCTCCTAACAATTCCGTCGCTCGATTTGAAATCACTTCGTTCACGTTCATGTTCGTTTGCGTCCCGCTCCCGGTTTGCCACACGACCAATGGGAAATGATACCGATCAAACTTTCCAGATATTACTTCCAACGACGCCTGTCGAATCGCCTCCGCAATTTTCGGGTCCAGATTCCCGTCTTTTTCATTCACCGTCGCCGCGGCGTGTTTCACCATCCCCAACGCGTGCACCAAAGCGAACGGCATCTTTTCACCTCCAATTCGGAAATTCTCCAAACTCCTCTGCGTTTGCGCGCCATACAACGCTTCCCCTGGAACTTCCACCTCTCCCATCGTATCCGTTTCAATTCTCACCGAGCCACCACTACCACTTCTTCTTCTTCCATCGCCTCCTCGTCCCTCTCGACCATTTCCCCCCGCGCTCCCGCGCTCTCGGTCGTCTCTCGTCGAAAATCCATCCTCGTTAAATTTCATCCCCAAACTCACGTTCGGCGGCACCACGCGATACTTTTGCCTCTCCTCCGACGGTTTCCGCATCAGCTCGTATAAACGGTCGCCGATTGAAGACGGCATGGTGTGGTCGGTGATGCGGTTGCTCTCGAATAAAATAAGAAATTCTCTCTCTCTCTTTCTCTCTCTCTTCGTGTGCGCGTGCGCCTCTTATTGTTTTTGAGAGAAGAGTTCGTTATAAAATGAGGAACGAGAGAGAGAGAGAGAGAGACACACACACACCCTCTTACTCGTAAGCACTTAAACCCTAAAACAAAATGCGAAAATTAAGACCTGCAGAGGTGCTCACTTCTTACTCTTACACTTGGAGCACGGGCAAAAAAGACACAAAAATATCGCAAACAACTCATCGCGAGGGCAATTCAAAACTTTTTTCTGGCGCATTTCCTTCATACTCCTTCATACTCTTTTTTCTGCGCGTTTCTTTACCCCCTTCTGTTATACAACAACAACGAAAGCCAGACGGCAGAGACACCGCCTTTGTCGCGAATAATCGCGCGCGCGAAGAGACGACGACGACGACGACGACGACGCGTTGGAGAGAGAGAGAGAGAGAGAGAGAGAGAGAGAGAGAGAGAGAGAGAGAGAGAGAGAGCATTCCTCTTTTTTTTTTAGAGGGAGAAAAAAATGACGCAAAAATTTCCGATCTGTCGTCGCACCCCGACCGCTCGACGACGACGACAACAACAACAACAACAACGAGAAGGAGGAGGAGGAGAAGGAAGAAGAAGCGCGAGGGCTTTCGTCTTCGTCCTTTTCTTTCTTCTCGCGTGCGAGTGCTCTTCGGGGAGCCACGACTACGACTCCTACTCCTACTCTACGGGCGGGTACGAGACCGAGGAAGACCGGAGTTTTGCGGTGAAATCGTACTACAACGGCGCCGTCGCGGTGGTGTCGCCGACGGAGATTCTCATCGACGCCTCGGTCGTTCGAGTGCCTTCAGACGTGCACGTCGCGGCTCTGAAAGACGACGCGTTGGATTTAACGGGTGATATCGGGTACGATTTGGACACCGTGGAAACGAAGTTGACGCAGTTGAGAGAGACGTTAACGAACGTAAAGTTGCTTGCGGCGAAGAACGTGGCGGGGAACGTTCAGTGTAACTTAGAAGGAACGAAGGAGGTGAGGTTTGATTTTGAGAGCAAATCGTTCGATACGACGCACTGCGTGTGTAAGGATAAGTTTGTGGGTGATTTGTGCGAGACTGCGGTTGATGGAATATTATCGGGAGATCGCGAGGAGTTCGTGGCGGCGGTGACGAAGTGTTTGGAGGTGGATCCGGTTCACGGGAACTGCCCGGACAGCGAGTATGGTGTGATGAGCGAATGGGACGTTTCGCTGGTGAAAGATTTTTCCTACGCGTTTTCGGGGCAAACAACCTTCAACGCGGACATTTCCGCTTGGGATACGCGATCGGCAGAGAGTTTTGAACGCACATTTAACGAGTGCGGGACGTTCAACCAGGACCTGTCGAAGTGGAACACGGCTTCGGTGACGAGTATAAAAGGCATGTTCTCGGCAGCGTCGGCATTCGATTCAGATCTCTCGGGTTGGGTTACGAGTAAAATCACCGATATGTCTTACGCGTTTTCTATGGCACATAGTTTCAAAGGCGTCGGGTTGAGCGGATGGGATACGTCAGAAGTCGTGACTTTGGAAAGCACTTTTAATGGAGCGACGGTGTTTGACGAAGATATATCGAAGTGGTCGACGACGAAAGTGACGTCGATGATGATGACGTTTGGAACAGATTCCGGATCGTCAGTCGCATTCAATCAGCCGATTGGCACGTGGGATACGTCGAGCGTGACGACTATGGTGAATATGTTTTACGCCAATGAGAACTTTAACCAATCTTTGAAATGGAATACGAGTTTAGTTCAGAATATGGCGAATATGTTTACCATCGCATCTGCGTTTAACGGCGAACTAATAACCGATAAAGCGCTTGGTTACTGGGACACTAGTTTGGTACAAAATTTTCGATCAATGTTCTATGGAAGCTCGTTTAATCAAGACATCTCGGGTTGGGACACGTCGTCGGCGACGGACATGTCGTTCATGTTTTCTAACTTAGAAAATTTTAATCAAGACTTGAGCAATTGGAACGTCTCTAAAGTTTCGTCGTTTAGACGCACGTTTTATGATTGTCAAAAGTTGGACACAGATTTGAGCCGATGGGACGTTTCTTCTGTCACGACCTTCGAGCAAACGTTCCAGAGAGCATACTTGTTCGATTCAGATTTGTCTCAGTGGAACACCGCCGCGGTTACAAATATGAATGGCATGTTTCATTCGGCAAAAAAGTTTAATCATCCAATTGGAAGTTGGGACGTCAGCAAAGTATCAAATATGCGATACATGTTTTACGCAGCAACGGCGTACAAGCAAGATTTGCGCGGGTGGAACCTCGCCAGCATTTCAACTACGAACATCGTTACCGGCTATCTCTACCTTATTTTCTCTGGTGCGACAAAAATGTCGGCATATTGGAAGTGCGACGCGACAGCTGGACTCAAAACCGCAGACATTTCGAGCTGTTCACCGCAATTACTTCTTCCCAAGACGGATTACCACGCCAAGTTGCAAGAGTGTCAGAAGACGTGCAAAGCGCAAAATCACTGCTGCAATCTGGACGTTTCTGTTGGTTCCAATCAATACAACTCGTGTTTGCAATCGTGCGCGGGACGTCTCTCGGGCCAAACAGAAGCCACGTGCAAGGCGGGTTGTGTCCAATCCTGCAAAGGTGGTTTGACTGTGGAGGGCGAAACCTTTTCGAAGTGCAGCACCTGTTCAGATATTGGCGGTAATACGACCACCTCGGGAACGTGTTCGGCTAAATACGGGTCGGACGAGGAAACGTGTGAAGCCGGTTGCGCCATCGCGCCGGACTTGGGAAAGTATTGGAGAATCCGTCTGTTAGAGGAGGAAGGGGCTTGGAACGTGAAAGAACTTCAATTTTTCACGGGTCAAGGCAACACGGAGTATTACGACCCGACGCAAACGACGAAAACCTCAGCGTGGGCAGGTGGTTCCTTGCACGACAAGACGAAGTGCATACAATCAAGTAATTACCCTGGTCACTATTGTGATCGTGCGTTTGATAACGACGTCACTAACTCGTGGTCGAACTGGGCATCCAGCTACCCTTCGACTGAATCGTCCCCCTGGATCGGCATGTCCTTTGACGAAGCGGTGACTGTTTCGCACGTTCGATTTCTCAACGGTCGCGGATGGCCGTTAGAGAAAACTGCCGTCATTGAACACGCCATGGATCTCGACGGTGAGTGGACGGAATGGTCCGGCTCAAGAATTATCACCGAAGCGAAAATTCAAGAGGACAGCGCGGGCGAGAACACCTGGCAAGAAGCCGTCGCAGGCGGAGACTCAAATAAAAAATGAGAATTTTATGTACATCGGCGAAGGCGAGTGCAGACAAGAAGACGGCGAATACGGCATCAGTTTTCAAACGTCCTATAGTCGATTTAGTCCGCACACTGAAGGTAGCAACGCAGCGAATGCCCGCACGGACTGCGCGGCCAAGTGCGAGTCGTTCTCCTGGTGTCTCGGTTTCAACCTGATATTAAGGGATATTTGGTCAACCCCGTATTGTGCATTAATCACCGATTGGCAAGCGTACGTCGTCGAAGCCGGTCAAAAATTTCAAAACAACGAATGGGGTGGATCGCAAACCTTAGGATATTTGTATCGCAGAGAAGGGTATCATTGCTACGCCCGAACCGGTGGTTATTCTGAAGCGCCGTAGCATCAGGAGTCAAGTCTCTCGTTTTTGTAAAAAAGAAAAACTTCTTCCGCGTTGGGGAACCTCACTTTCATGTCGCTTTTATTCTTGACATCACACCACGCGTCGTCGCTCTGTTGTCACTGCTCTTCCTCGTCGTCTTCCTCGTCCAGAATAAAGCTGCTCTCTTTTTTATCTTCCTCGCGTCGTTCGTCTCGTCTCTTTCAAAGCGCGACCACCACCGGAAGTGGGAGTGGCGTCGTTGCCTCCAAAAGGTTTCTCCACCGGCGCATGTCCAACACCTTGACCAACAAGAAGCAAAAAGTAGGAGCGTTATCATCAGCGTCGGCATCAGCGATGACCGACGAAAAAACCATCGGCACCCACGACGGGTCCTTCCACTGCGACGAAGCGTTGGGGTGCTACTTGCTTCAAAACACCCGCGCGTTTGCCGGTTGCAAAATCGTTCGCACGAGAGACGCCGACGCGTTGGCAAAGTGCGGAGTCGTCATCGACGTCGGCGCGGAGTACGACGCGTCCAAGTTACGGTTCGACCACCACCAGAAAGGGTTCGAAGAAACCTTCGGTGTCGGTGGTTTTACTCGGACCAAGTTGAGTTCCGCCGGGTTGGTGTACAAGCACTTCGGGAAGGAAATCGTGGCGACGAAGATCGAGAAAAGCGTCGACGACCCGGTGACTGAACGGTTGTATCTGAAGATGTACAAGACTTTCGTCGAAGCCGTGGACGGGGTGGACAACGGGGTGACGCAATACGAAGTCTCGGAAGGGACCGAACCGAGATACGAGAATAACACGAGCTTATCCAGTCGCGTGGGGAGGTTGAACCCGAACTGGAACGAACCGGTTACCGCCGAACGGCAGATGGAACAGTTTTTGAAAGCGGTGGCGCTCACGGGGAAAGAGTTCGACGAAGAGTTGAAATATTTGGCGAACGTGTGGTTGCCGGGAAGGAAACCGGTGGAGGAAGCGATCGCGAAGAGAGAGGAAGTGGACAAGTCTGGAAAGATTATAAAGTTAGAGCAGTACTGCCCGTGGAAGGATCATTTGTACGAGGTGGAGAAAGAGTCCGGGTTGGATTCCGAGGAGAAGCGCGTCGAGTTTGTGCTGTTCGAGGACGAAAGCGCGAAGAAATGGCGCGTGTCGACCGTACCAATCGCGTCTGGGAGTTTCGATAAGAGGAAAGGGCTGAAGAAAGAGTGGGCTGGGTTGAGAGATCAAGACTTGAGCGAGAAGAGCGGTATTCCCGGGTGTGTTTTCGTGCACAACGGCTTATTCATCGGAGGAAATGATACCTACGAAGGCGCTTTGGAAATGGCGAGAGTCTCATTGGAAGCGAAAGATTAATAGTGATACAAACCCATGATACCAGTTACAAAACATGGAGAAATTTTTTTAGGTAAACAACAACTGTTTTGAATTCAAATGATTAGACACACGAGAAAGAGGGAGACAGAGAGAGATGTTTCGCCGCTGTTCATTTTTTCTTCTTTTTCTGACTCTTCTTCTTTTTGCTGCGCTTCGAAGCGAGAATTTTTTCGCTCTCTCTCTTTCGCTCGCGATACGCTCGGAAACATCTCGCGATTACGATTTGAGCCGAAACTCTTTCTTTTATTCTCGCGTTCATTATCATCCTTGCCTCTCGTCTCTCTATTTCTTTTCTCAAGGCCTCTTCCGCTTCTTTTAACCGCGTCGCTTTCGCGTCTATCCTCTCGAGCGTCTCGAGCAGAGCTCTTCTTTCCGATTCTGCGTCTTCCTCGCGCTTCTCGTTTCTCCTCTCGACTTCGCTCGTCCAAAACGCGGCATCTCCGAGCATGCTTTGCACGAATCGCTCGTGCGACAGTTGCTCATTTTCTAAGGTTTCTTTCATAATTTCAACCTCTTTTCGTAACGTTTCTAGTTTCCTGCTCCTTTCCTTTTCGTTTCGTTTCGCCTCTCGCTCGGCCCGCTCCGCGTCTCGCTTCAGTTCAATTTCAAACTCAACCTCGAGCAACGTTCGCTTTTGCTGCAACCTCGCCGCTTCCGACTCCAGACGAACGATATCTTTTTCTTCGCGCTCGTTCTGGTTTTCGTTCTCTTTTTCCATCGTCCCATCTCCGTCCTTCTCGCGACGTCTCGCGCTACTTCGCTGCAGCGCTCTCTCACTCTTCTCTTCCTCCCCATTCCTTTCCAATCGTCTCTCGATTTCTCTCTCGATCCTCGCGTGCTCTTCTCTCAGCCGTCTCTTCGCCCGTTCGCTCTCTTCTCTTCTCCTCCCTCGCTCTCGCAACGCTTTCTCTCGCGCGAACGCGTCGACGCTCGACGTCGATCCTCTTTTTTCGCTGCTCTGCTTCACCGTCTCGTACGAGAGACGCGACGCCGTCGCGAAGGCTTTTTCCAAACGCAGCGCGGTTTGGAACGAAAAAGAAGAGCAGAAGAGCGCGTCGTCCTCTGCGTTTGTTGTTGTTGTCGTCGTCGTCGTCGTCGTCGTCGTCATCTCCTCCTTCTCCTCTCCGCGGAGAAGAAGAAGAAGAAGAAGAAGAAGATGGGTGAACAGATATTCGTTTGACCAAATGCGAAATGTCTAAAAATAGGCGTTTTTCTGAGAAAGAGAGAGAGAGAGAGAGAGAGACAAAGTCAAAGAACCACGACGAAAGCAGCAGCAGCAGCAGCAGAAGAAGAAGAGGAAGCGACGTCGGCTGGAGAACAAGTATTCTCTCTCTCGCTCTCACTTTTTTCGACGCGCGCGTCCGTCGGCAAAAGAACTTCTTCGTATGCTGCTCGTATTTATTTTCGTGATTTTCCTAATTTCCCCTTTTAAAGTTTCCCCAGTTTGGGGAAAACGAGAGATGCGTCGGCTCCAAACGCTCCTCTTCCTCGTTCTCTTCGCGTTCTTCGCGGAGCAGACGACCATCGCGAGTGGCGAAGAAGAAGAAGGAGCAACAACAACAGCGACATCGAAATGCCTCGACCGCGGGTACGACCCGGACGTGATTCGCTGCGACTATTGCCGGTTCGCGATGAAGGACGCGTTGGGAGGAGAGCACGACGAACTCGTCCGCGAATGTTTAGAGTGTTGTACAGAGAATGACGAAGACGGCGACTCGTCGTCGATGACGCGCGAAAGCGGCGTCAAATTCGATCGAGCGACGATTACCGCGTGTTCGTGACGTTTGGGTAACTTTCCGGGTCTCAAGGAGCTCGTCTCCAACCCGGGAAGGGCGACAAAGTCGGAAAATGGAAAAGAAAGGACGACGCCGTTGCAAAAACAACCGGAACGCGTGTCCGAGTTTTACGCGAAGCTGACGCTGCGAATGCAGCAAGGCGCGCCGGCGACGATTACGTTTTTTCGAGACGCGAGAGTTGGCGAAGACGCGTACGAGGAGGTGGTGGATGTGGACCCGGCGTGGTCGAGAGAGGACATCGAGGAGATGTTTACGGAGAGAATAGACGGGTTTGAGATTTTAGCGGCCGGGGACGGCGGCGCGGGCGAAGCGTCGACGACGAAGACGGAGTTGTAGAAGAAGCAGCGTGCATTTGTAGAGAGAAAGAGAGAAAGAAAGAGTGCGAAAAAGGAAGACCGAGTTGTACAAAGAAATGCGTGTGCACTTACATAGAGAGAGAAAGAGAAAGAGGAAGACGAGGGACATCCCGAGCGCGGGCGCATCGCGCGTATATTAAGATAATACATAATATTTAAAACCTGTGAACGAGTGAACGAGCAGCCTTCAAATGCTCACGGAATATGAGGCTGTTCGCGATATGCACACATGTATGTATATATATATATATACGCGAGCGCGTGGTTATCCTCGTCGTGCTTTCTTTCCGTGCGAGAAAGCGACGTATTCGTGTGATGTTTAGAAAATTTTTTGTGTAATGAAAGAAGTTTCCAATCGCTTCACTTTTTTTTTCCAATCTTGAAACCAGAGATAACGAAACGCGACGCGCGCGCGAAGAAAAGTCAACGCGCGCTCGTGCACGCGCTGAGAGGCGATATGATGTCGTCGATGCTCTCTTCGTATTCGTCGTCATCTTCTCCATCGAGAGTTGTTTTCCTTTTCCTCCTCGTGATTGCGACCACTCTCGTCCGGGAAATCCTCTGCGGGAAAGACTACTACAAACTCCTCGGCGTCGATCGACAGGCGGACGAACGGACGCTGAAGAAGGCTTACAGGCGAGAGGCGATGAAGCATCACCCGGATAAGGGCGGGTCGGAGGAGAAGTTCGCGGAGATTGGCCACGCGTACGAAGTTTTAACCGATAAAGAGAAGAGGCAGATTTACGACCAGTACGGCGAGGAAGGATTGAAACAACACACGGACGGCGGTGGCGGCGGCGGTGGCGGCGGCGGGAACCCGTTCGGTGGTGGGCACCCGTTCGGAGGTTTCGGAGGAAGAGGTGGAGGAAATACGTTCACGTTTGAGTTTGGTGGCGGCGGCATGGGAGGTGGATTCGATCCGTTCGGGGACATGTTCGGCGGCGGCATGGGCGGCGGCGGCGGCGGCGGCGGTAGGAGGAGGCAAAGACAACAACAACCGCCGAGGGAGAAGGATGATTTGTACGATCCAAAGAAAGGGCACAAGACGAAAAGTTTGAGGCAGTCCAAGTATCCCGATAGTAAAGCGAAGAACGTGTGGTTGATTGAATTTTACGCGCCGTGGTGCCAGCACTGTAAGCGGTTTGTGAAGGATATGGAAAAGCTCAACGAAGATTTGGACGGGTTCGCCAGAGTCGGGGCGGTGAATTGCGAGAAGGAGAAGGCGTTGTGCGCGCAGGAAGGGGTGTCGGAATATCCCAAGGTGAAGTTGAGGGTAGCTGGGGTGAACAAGAATTACGACGGAGAGTCGGTGAATTACGCGAAAGTGAAGGAGTGGGTGTTTGAGAATTTGCCGAGTAAAGCGGAGTCGATTCGTAAGCCGGAGATGTTTACGAAGTTCAGAGAGAAACACTGTCCGGAGGGAGCGAAGTCGGTGTGCGTTTTATATTTCAACAACAAACAAACGACACCGAATTGGTTGAAGATTGCCTCGTATAACGTTGGTAGAGCGCATAAGGAGGTGAAATTCGCGGACGTTCGAGCGCCGAACAATCAAATAGCGTTGATGTTTGACGTGGACAAAATCCCGTCACTGGTGGTATTTTGCGATGGCGACTTTAAGCGATCAGTCGTCGGCGAGAAGAAAGAATCGATGGACGACGGGGCGAAGCCCTCGGATTGGAGCGAACCGTGGTTAATGGAGCACGCGAGTAGAGAGTATTGTGATAGAAGGATGCGAGCGAGAGACATCGTCGGCGCGACGATTGATCCAAGCATGGACTTTTCCAAGATGCGCGTGGCAAAGTTGAAAGCGATGTTAGCCGCGAACAACGTGTCGTGCCAATTGTGCGTGGAGAAAGGAGATTTCGTGAAGGCGCTGAAGGAATTTGCAGCGTCGGGAGGTGCGAGACGAGATGAGCTTTAATTAATAACTGTGTTTTCTCCCTATTTCTATGTTTATGTTCAATTAAAAAATTTCTACACAAAATCCATCCATATTTATTGAAAAGCGTCGTCGCTACGTTGTTGCACTGTTGTTCCACGCGCCGTCCATGTACGCCTCGTCAAAATTAGCGCCGCTATTATTATTTCGCTGCTGATATTGCGGTTGACTTTGATTTTGATTGTAACCGTTATTGTATTGTCCTCCTTGTCCTCCTCGTCGCAAAGGATCGAACGGTGGCGGCCGCTCCGGCACCGGATATCCCAACGTTTTCAAAACGATCCTCGACATTTCCTTGTACAAAACGTGGCCGCGGTCTAACATTCCTAGCAAACTCCCGACGAAAAAATGCAACGCTTGCGTGTTTTCATCCACTAAAAAGCTAATTTTACCGAAGAAATGGACGACATCGGATAACGTCCGCATTATTTTTGTCCACGCGGACATGGCTGGATTCACCGGTTCGTTCGGATCGAAGGACATCGGGCCGGTCGGACCATACATGCCCCCGCCGTACATGCCGCCGCCGTACCCACCACCGTACATTCCACCGCCGTACCCACCACCGTACATTCCACCACCGTACCCGCCGTACCCACCATACCCGCCGTATCCACCGCCGTATCCACCGTAACCAGATCCGTAGCGACTACCGTACATGCCGCTTCCATACAAAGAAGAACCGTACCCGCCTCCGTAGGAAGACATGCCTCCGTACCCGGACCCGTATCCGCCGTACCCGCCTCCGTATCCACCTCCGTATCCACTTCCATACCCATCCCCATATCCTCCATACGACATCCCACCGCTTCCGTACGAGGTAGACGGCTCCATCCCGACCGCATCCACCGTCGTTCCGGCGCCGAAACCTGGATTTTCCCCCGTCATCGGTCGACCGCGAGGCGGTCTCGTCTCGCCAGTCGGGTTCGATTCCGTCGCCACGTTCGCTGTTTTAATATAATATAAATAATAATAAGAGATGAAACGTGTAAGTGCGAAAACGACAAAAACATGTCGACCAACGATGTGAATTTCATCATCACTCATCGTCGTCGCAAAGAAGAGAGAAAACGGAAGAAAAACGCAGAGAGAGAGAGAGAGAGAAAAAGGGCGATTTGATTTCTTTCTCTCGAGAAAGTCAAAACACGACAACTCTCGATTTTTCTCACCTGAAGGCATCTCGCCTGCCCCGGGCACGTCCCACGGTTTTATCGCGTCCCCGGGAGCTAACGGCGTGTCTTTACTCGTCGCCGGTGCCACTCCTCTCGCCGTCGCCGCCGCCGTCGTCGTCGTTTCCCACGGTTTCGGAGGCGGAGGCGTCGACATGTTTCTTTCTTTTCCTTTCAAAATTCTCCCGAAAAATGTAGGGGGGGACAGATACACACGAAACAAAAGAGAGAGAGAAAGAAAGAAAGAGAGAAAGAAACAAGGCGCGGGCGATAAAGATAAAACGCTCTGTCGTCGTTACGCCAAAACCTTTCTCTCTCTCTCTCCTTTTCCTCTTCCCTCGTCTTCTTCTTCTTCTTCTCTCTTTTTCGCCGAAGCCACTTGCTTTCAGAATTGGAGACTCAGAGAGAGAGAGAGAGGTGTTGTGATTTGAGAGAACTAACTAAACCCTAAACCCTAAACCCTACACAAAAAAAAATTCGAGTCAAAAAACGAACACGTTTCGTCGAAATTGCAAAAACAAAACACAAAAGAGATGCCCAACCACCACCACCGCTCGCGTTGGTGCGGCGGGACCCCAACTTCCTCCTCTTCGACGAGCGCGAGTCTGCTCCTCGCCGCTCTGCGCGCGCGAGAAACCGGTGGCGACATTTCCGCGTTCTGCTTTGTTTCTTCTTCTCATCATCATTGCGACGACGACGACGAGAAGAACCGAAGAGGGAGACGACGACGAAGCGCAGGGAAAAAGAAGAAGAATTTGGAAAATGAAACGCGCGTCGACGACGACGATGATAACGACGACGAGTTACCGCGACGAGACAAAACGGAAGAAACGGAGGGAGAAAACGACGAAGAAAATGATCATCGCGAAAGAGAAGACGCGAAGTGCTGCTGCGCGCCGCCTCTGTCGCCGACGACGACGCTGCACAATTACGTCGAGCAAGACTCTCTGAAACGATTCACGGCGTCGTATTGCCCTTTGGTGCCGAACCCGCGGAGCACGATCGCGAACGCGTACAGCAGCGACGGGAAAAGAGTCGCCTCCACGCACGGGGATCACACGGTGAAAATAATCGACGTTGCGACTGGGCTGTGCGTGAAAGTGTTAGCCGGACACAGACGGACGCCGTGGGTCGTGAGGTTTCATCCGTCGGACCCGAATATTTTAGCGAGCGGGTCGTTAGATAACACCGTGCGGGTGTGGGATATTAGCGAAGATAAGGACGGGGTTCAGAGTGAGGGTGGGAAGTGCATCGCGGTGAGAGATTTCAACAAACCGATCGCATCGATTGCGTTCTCGTTGGACGGTGGCTGCGTATTAGTCGCCAGCGGGCATCGGTTGACGTATTGGAGGTATCCGGATTATCAGTCGCAACTGCAACAACAACAACAACAACAACAACAACAACAACAGATGATGGTTGATGAAGTTAATAACCAAAGTGGAACGACAAACGAAAGCACGCAACAACAACCAATGGAAGAGAGCAAAGAGACGGTGAATATATTGTTAAAAACCAAACGGAGTTTGCGATGCGCCTTGTTTCGCCCGAGAGGGTTGCCTTTGATTTTGACCGCGGAGGTGAACGACATAGGCTTGGAGCACACCCCGGGTAGTAGCATGGGAGCAGCAAACCTCGCGGTTACTGGTTTGAGTTATACCGGCCCGAGTCCGTTCGTGGCGGTGCAAATGCCGAGAGATTTACAGAGTGGAGTGTATGTAGCGAGAGGTTTTCGAGGGAACTTCAATAGCGTCCATAATCAACAGCGACAAAGAAACGCAGCGGAGCAAGCAGCGACAAAGAAGAAAAAACAGCAAGAAGAAGCGAATAACAGAAACAAAAGCGAGGAGAACAACAGCGAGAACCAACTTCTAGATAACATCAATAACGAGGATGGGACGCAAAATGTGGTATCGTCGGCGCCCACGACGCGGACGAGTAGAACGATGACCGATTTCGATCGCGCGGCTTCGCGAAGACGCGCATCCATAGATCTCGAACGCACGACCGGTATCGCACCGAGAGGTCGTTTGGTTGCCCCTATGGACGTAGATACGACTGCAGAAGTTGCCGCAGCAGTGGGCGGGTACATCAGAAGAACGCAAAGGAATAACCAAAGACAGAATGTTGGTAACATGGATGGGAGAGAAGGACTGGCACCATCACCGGCTGATGTTGATATTAACGACGGAGACATAGGAATCGTTGAAGACCCGCTCGATAGGTACGACGCCACCGCAGCTGAACAACGCCTCGCTGCGATTCGGAACACCATCGGTGGTCTTCGCGTCGTCGATATCCACGGCCGAGACGCCGCCTACGACGCCGGCGCTTCGCGCTTTGCCCTGCAAGTTGCCGAAGAAACCAGCTCCAGGCCTGGACAAGAACAACCATGTACGGTGCAAATCAAGCTGTGGAGATACAACCCTGCTAACGTGAACGTCGCCTTGGAAAACGCGTGCTTAACCTTAAGACAGGCCGTTCTCTGCTCCGAAATGGGGGCGCACTTCTCTCCGTGTGGGAACTTTCTCGCCGCGTGCGTTATATGTCAACACCACGCGGTTGGAGAATATCTCTACGAGCTTCGCGTCTATTCGTTACAAAAACGTAACTTTGGCGAAGTTCTTTCCGCGCGCCGCATTCGTGCGGCACATTGTCTCACCTCAGTGCAGTTCTCGCCAACCTCCGAACACGTCCTCGTGGCGTACGGCCGCAAGCACTCCTCGTTGATACTCCTCGTCGCCGATGGCGGCAATTACCAACCGGTTCACACCATCCTCGAGGTCTATCGCGTTGCTGATATGGGCCTCGTTCGAGTTATCCCTTCTGCTGAAGACGAAGTTAACGCCGCCACTTTCCATCCGCACCCGGGTGGCGGTTTAGTTTATGGCACGAAAGAAGGTCGTTTGCGTCTCTTACGTTTCGAAGGCGGTCGCGACAAGCGCCATCGGAAGAACAAGAACCGAAACGGACGACCAAACAGCCCAAGATCAACGCCTTCTCTAGAGGACGAACTCATGGTTCGAAGACGGAGCGCGAACGAAGAGATCAACTCGGACGACGACGAGGATTACGACAACGACGACGACGACGTCATCGACGACGACGCCGTCGACGCCGAAAATCCTTAACGCCGCTCTTTCTCTCTCTCTCGTTATATTTATTCGACGTCTACGCGTAGTAGTTTTTAAAATTTTTGTAACAGTAAAAATAGGAGACGCGCGGGGAGAGAGGGAAGAAAGTCTGTCGCTGAAACGATCGCGACTCGGAGGACGAAGACGACGATTATGATGTCGTCGAAAATCGACGACAACTCCTCGGACTTTCTCTCTCTTCTTTTGTAATTTTTTCTCTTCATATTAAAAACAACCTCGAAATCACAAAAAAAAATACGCGTCACTCTCAAAATCGTTCGATCGCGCGCATGTCTTCGTTCACCTCTTCTCGCCAGTATCGTCATCCTCCCGGCACGTCTCCGTTTTTCTCGTCGTCCTCGTCGACGAAGAAAAGAACAACCGCTTCTCCGACGACAACGAACGGAGGTAAAACGGACGCCGTCGGCGGCGGCGCCGGAGGAGGAGGAGGAGGAGGAAGCGTTTCGATCATGTTTTTCTTCGTCTTGATGGCGCTTCCGGCGAGTTTCGTGCTCTTTTTGTGCGCTCGATACGCGTGCGAACGCGCGCACGCGAGACGAGAACGGAGAGAGAGAAGAGAGAGGGCGCGCGCGGCACTGCGCGCGCGTTTTGGCGTGGCATCGTCCTCCGATGGAAATAATAATAATAATACTAGTGTTGGTGGTGGTAGTAACGGTTTGCCGGCGAGCGCGAACGCCGGCGTCGTCGTGCGAGCGTCGACTATAGATCGATTAGCGGATGCGGTCATAGCTGGCGCCAATCATCACTCGGGGTACACCAGGCGATTGTATTCGAGCCGGCGTCGACGGGCGGAAGAGAGATCGATCGCTTCGTATCGAGCCGAGGCGGTTCGACGAGATCTCCGTCGCGCTTTTCGAACGGGTGATTTTTCCGGGTACGATGTTTCTTTGTTGCGCCGCGTTTTGATGCAAGATCAACTCCAAGAAAACGGCGACATCGAGAGCGAGTACGACGAGGAAACGACCAATTTTCGAATCGCTGCGGAGAACGACGCTTTCTTCGTCGCCGAGGAACCCGGCCCGGCTTCTTTGAAAACGCTCCAAAGCCTCCCCAGGTGTAAAATCAACGACAGAAAATGGCAGCGTTTCCTCGCCGGACGCGCGCGCGACGCGATTGAAAACTTACAAACCTGCGCTTTGTGTTTGGAAGACTTCCCACAACAAAACCACGCGGTGATCGTCCTAGAGTGCGAACACGTCTTTTGCGAATCCTGCGTCGTCCAATGGTTTCGATTGCGCGCGAGCTGTCCAACCTGTCGAAGAGTCGTGTTCGCGTACTCGAAGAAAGACAGAGAGAGCGTATTTTCTTTACCACCACCACCACCAGCAGTCGTCGTCGTCGTCGAAAAGACAGAAGAACGAGAGCAAGAACAACACCAAGAAGAAGAAAAAGAGGACGTCGGTGAGAAAGCAGCCGCGCATTCGCCGCCGGCGTGAAGGAGTAGAAAATTTTCTCCCTTGAATATTTTTTTGAATGTGACTCGTGAACTTTTCTTCAAAAATTTTCTTAACCAGCAAGCACTCTTCAAAAACAGACAAAGACGCTCGCGCTTGCGACACGGCACGAGCGAAACGCTTTATTTCTCTCTCTCTCTCTCTCTGGTGAGAAAGAAGGAAAGAACACCAGCGGGCTCTTTCTCTCTCTCTCTCTCTCGTTTCCCTCTCTGCGTTCGAGCGCCTTTGCGCGATCTTCCTCTCTTCCCCCGGGAGATCCTCTTTTTTTTTCCGCACTTCCCCGGGGAGAGTGTGAGAGAGAAAAAGGCACAACTTTTTAAAAGTCCAAGGGCGTCGTTTGATGACGAATAAAACGCCGTCCACGTCCGGAACGGAGGACGAGGAGGAGGAGAAGTTCGCGAAGGTGAAGAACAACGAGATGGATAACGACGAGGCGATGATGCGCGCGTCGTCGTCGTCGTCGTCGTCGTCGTCGTCGTCGAGCGATGAGGACGATGAAGGAGAAACGCAATCGATTTCGACGCCAACGAGACTGCAGCAGAGACGCGTTTCCGGAGGAGGAGGAGAAAGAGGAGGACGAAAGCGAAGAGCGTCGATGGAAACGAACGAACTGTCCGGCGTGCCGACGATTAATTCGAAGAAGAAGAAAACGAAGAAAAGTAACGACGAGAAAACGAAACAAAACGAGGACGAAGCGAACGATGATACTCCGCACGCTGCGCACGCGAAGCGCGTCCGACGGGCGAAGAGATTGTGCTTCGAGTTGGCCGCCGCGAGCGCGACTTTGAAAGAATTGGACGCGAAGTATGCGACGAAGAGTAAAGATATCGTCAATGGTAGTGGTCCCAGTTCGTCGTCTTCTTCTTCTTTGAATACTAATGATAATAATAACGACAAAAACGACGACGAAGGTGGTGGTGGTGCTGGTGGTAACGAAGTCATCGCGCGATGGTTCGAGAAACACAAGGAAGCGCAAACGAAATGGAAAAAGTTGACGAAAGAGCTGGTGGACGTGGAGTCAGAATTGAAGAAAAGAGCGAACGAGGTCGACCTGTACAATAGTGGCAACATGCAAGTGTTGAAAGCCGAAGAGGCGGCATTGTTGAGGTACGTGCAATTTGCACTTTGCAGGGCGAAACCTATGTCGAGCATTGGGGAGTTGAGAGATAGCGAAGTGTGCAAAGTGTTGGAGAAGGTGGTGAAAACGCACGGCGTACGTTTCGTGCTTTCCTTATCGGCGGTATCAAAGCAGTTCCAAAGGTGCGTTCGGTCGCCACTGGTGTGGGAATCGAGTTTTGATCTTTCCACGGAGACTGGAATTTCCGATCGGAACTTGTTGGAGATTTTGAAAGAGGACGACGCGCTGAGTTTGTGCAAGAATATTCGATTAGACGGGTGTAGATTCTTGACCGAACGAAGCCTTATGAAGTTGTTTAGGCGCGCCGGAAACTCTATCGAGACGTTATCGATGGTGAACGTAGCAGGGGTAACAGATGAACTCCTGGCATACCTTGCGGATAAGTGTACGAACATCCACACGTTAGACGTGCGCGGTTGCAAAAATGTAGACGCTAGCGCCGCGTTGCAGCTTGCCTGGCCTAAACTCAGAAAGTTGCAGTTGAAAGGAAGCCGCCTCTTTCGAGGTCGCGTGCCGTGGACTGACTTTTACTTGCTCGTCATGAATTTGGAAGGATTACACGAAAGCGAGGATAACAAAATCGAAAAGATTGCTGGATTTCGATTACACGAAAAGAAAGAAGAAAACAACGGCGTGGTGTATCGACAAGACGACGAAACTGTGACTGAAGAACAACGAAAGATCGCGAGAGATGTAGAAGCCGAACACACGTTGTCGATTGACGTCGAGAGACTCATTTTAAGCACGCGAGATAAGATTAAAAAGTGGCGAAGCAACGATGTTGGAGGCGTCGCGGCGTGCGAACACGCGGCTGCCGTGCAGCATGGCAATACTCTGGCGGCAAACGTGCTCACGTTGATGCCAAGATGTGGTCACGTCTTGTGTGACCGGTGCGAGCTCGAATCCAGACGACACATGGTGACGCACACTCGAGCCAACGGGACGAAGTTTTACACGTACCCGTGCCCTGCATGTAACCTTACGATGCCTTCGCCGGGTGGATTCTCGATCCAATTGTTATTGAACGACTGAAAGAGAAGAAGGAAAAGAAGGAAGATAGGAGCGAAACTATTAGTTTTGATAAGTGCGCACAACAAAAAAGGGAAAAGAAACTGAGTTCGATGAGAGAATCGCGCGACGCGAAGTCATCATCGCTGAGGCAATAGGCACGTACGTAGGACTTCCCATCATCATTTGTACTTTTGTTATATTAATAAAGCTGTAAAGTTATACGATCAAGAAATAATGATAATAATGCGTGTAGTAAGTTATATTTTGTATTGAAACTTTCTTATGTGATGTATAAAAGAAGTTCTCGCCCGACTTTTACGCGCTCTTTTCTCTCTCTCTCTCTCTCTCAGAGAGACTTTGTCCGCGCGCTCGCGAAAAAGAAAAGGAAAATCCCTCCTTTTTTTTTTAGTAGCAGCACTCACAAAAAGATGTCAAATTTATTTGGCCAACGCGTTAATCGCGTTCAAATCCTCGTAAGCGCCTTGCAATCTCTTCACCGTGGACGTTTCCGCGGCGCGCATCCATGCTCTCGGATCGTAAAACTTCTTGTTCGGCTTGTCCGCGCCTTCCGGGTTACCGATTTGCGTTTGCAAGTACCCGTTGTTCTTCGCCTCGTAATCGCGAACGCCTTCCCACATGGACCATTGGGTGTCCGTGTCGATGTTCATCTTGATGACACCGTAGGAAATAGCCTCACGGATTTCAGCTCTAGACGAGCCAGACCCGCCGTGGAAGACAAAGTAGACCGGCTTTTCTTGGCCGGTGATGCCTTCCTTTTCGATGATGTACTTTTGCGCGTTGCCCAAAATTTGCGGCGTCAACTTGACGTTACCCGGCGCGTAAACACCGTGGACGTTACCGAACGCAGCGGCAATCGAGTAAAAGTCCGGCGCAATCGGTTGCAAAGCCTTGTACACGTCGTGAATCTCTTCCGGCTTGGAGTACAAATCCTCCGGCGCGACGTCGCTGTTGTCGACGCCGTCTTCCTCGCCGCCGGTGATACCAATCTCCATCTCCAAAAAGCAGTTGATCGCTTTCATTCTCTTCAAGTACTTTTGGCAAATTTCCAAGTTCTCCTCGATCGGTTCCTCGGACAAGTCCAACATGTGACTGGTAAACAACGGTTCGCCGTGTTCTTTGAAATACTTTTCGTTCGCTTCCAACAAGCCATCGAACCACCCCAACAAGTTCTTCGCGCAGTGATCGGTGTGCAAAATCACCGGAACGCCGTAGAGCTTCGCCAACTCGCGAACTCTCAACGCTTCCGAAACGCAACCAGTCACGGCCGCCTTTTGGTCTTCGTTGGACAAACCTTTACCGGCAAAGTTCAAGCCACCGCCGTGACTGAATTGGATAATCATCGGCGCGTTGGCAACCTTCGCCGCTTCCAAGCACGCGTTCGTCACCGAAGACATGGTGCAGTTCACCGCCGGAATGGCGTACCCGTGGTGTCTCGCGTGGTTCATCACGTCGATGAAGTCTTGGCCGGTAACGACGCCAGTTTTAAGCGTCGTCGGGACCGACACCGCAGCTTTGGTGACGACCGATCTCTTCGTCGTCGTGGACTTCTTGGAGATCGAGGAGGAAACTTTCGTTTGCGCGAACGCGGCTCTTTGCGCGAGAGCGGAAAAAGCAGACATCTTTATTACGTGAGATTGTGCGTGTGTTAACTCGGGTGCGTTAAAGCGTGTGCGTGTGTGTGTGTTCTTTGCGTTTGCAAAGCGCGTGCGGGTTGAGTATGAAGGGTGAGCGTCGGAATTGATTATCCCCTTTTTTTTTCCCCAGGAAACCACGAGAGTGAGATAAGGATTTCGGTGTTTCTAGCGGTCCAAAAACGCCTTCGAAAAAAGAGTACCACTTGTGCACTTACTGAGGTGGTAAAAAGGTACCCTCCTAAGACCTGAAAAAAGCACTTAAGAGAGTAAGGAAATTTGAACTTACACCCTAAATAATATCCCTTTGAGATGCAAAAAGTTTTGGTTTGAAGAGTGTTGCGCTCGACATTTTGTAGAGAAAAGGAGGAGAAGTCTCGCAAAGACACGCGCAGAGAGGAGAGAGAGAGAGAGAGAGAGAGAGTGAAACGGCGCTTTTGTTTGTTCTTCTCTCTCTCTCTCTCTCTCTCTCTCTCTCTCTCTCTCTCTCTTTCTTCGCGTCGCGCAGAGAAGAAGGAAAAAGGAAAAGAGGTGCACTGATTTTGTTTCCCCGTCGTTTTTCCTTCGCGCCGCGCTCGCGCGTTCTTCTCTCCACACCTCTCTCTCCAAAAACATGATGGAACGTGAAGAACACGAGCGGGGGAAAACGCCGTTTGAAATTCTCGGACTGAGCGAATCGTCCGAGGCGAGAGAAGTGCACGAGGCGTTTAAGCGATTGGCGAAAGATTTACACCCGGACGTGATGACATCGAAAAGATGTTCGTCATCGTCGCAAGCTTCTTCTTCTTCCTCTTTGCAAAAATCGACGACGAGGAACTTTCAAGCCATCTCGCACGCCAGAGACGAGTGCTTAGCGATAATTGCAGATAGAAACATGTATAATAATTATAGCAGCAACGGCGAGTTTGGTCATCATCATCATCATCATCATCACAGGATGGCGCGAAGCGGTGGCGCGGCTGCGTTGCGGTACGCGAGAGCCCCTTCGCACGTGAGCGCCACTTCGTTCGGGTTGGTGTTGGCGTTTCCGTTCGTGTTTGGGCTATCGTTTTTAGGGTCTGTTATGAACGCGTCGGACGCGGACGGAAGAAGCGCGGGGAATTCAACGAAGTACGTGGAAGAGATTGGACGACCGAACGGCGTGTTACACCCTCCGGAGAATGCGTGGTTACGAGATGAAGTGAGAAGTCAGACGGTGAGTTCTCCGACGTTTCAAAAGCTCGTAGGTTTGTTTGGGTTTGCGAAAAGTACTAGCACTAGTGATAGCGATAGGAAATAGAAGGCAACGTTTATATGCGTTTTGTAGTAAAAAGCTTTTTTGTATGATATTATATAAGCGTAGTATATTATTTTCTATCGATCAAATCGTCCTCGCTCGCGTCGTACGATTCCTCGTCCTTCTTCTTCAACCAACTATACGGAATACCCATGAACTTCTTCGTTCTGATGTCCACTACCTCGTCCAAGTTCTCCTTCCCGTGCTGCGCCAACATCTCTTGCCTTTTCTCCAACGCGCGTCTCTTGGCAAAACCCACTCTCTCCTCCCACGCCGCCGTGACTTGCGCCTTATCCATCGATCCTCTCGCGCCTTGACTCCTCCCTTCTTCCACGTGCTTCGCTCTCGCTTCGTCCAACATCTTCTCCGTTCTCACGAACGTCCTCACAAAAAACTTATGCAATTTCGTCGCCGGATTCTCGATGTGCCTCTGCAAACCCCGGACGTTTCGAATCGGTAAAAACTCCGACAAGCCGTTGCACCACGTCAACGTGTGCTCGTCGATGATGTCGTTCACCCAGCACTTGCGCATGCACTCCAGGTTACACGGACCTCGCGCCCACCCGGTGCGGTCTCGGTAAAAGAACACGTTATCGACCAAAGCTGTGTCATAAAGAATTTCGTTTTCGTGAAAGAAAGAGAGAGTAAAAATGTCAGTCTCGCGCGAAAAGAAGAGCCAAAAGAGAGAGAGAGAGAGAAGAGAGAGAGAAAAGGTCTTGAATCCAATTTTCCAATCGCGACCGAAGAAGACGATAAAAAGATACGCATGAGTGTGCACATAAAAACGCACAGTCGTACGCGAACATCTCGTTCGTCTGAATGATCTCTTTATCGTCGAAGGTATCCTCCATGTTTTTGTGTAAGTCTTCGCGGCCCATGATTGATGATGTTTCTCTAAAAGTAGTAAAAGCGCCGTCTAAATTTGCGTGTCAACTCTCGATCCTAAAAATGCAGTCTTTCGTAAAACTCTTTTCGATTGAACTCGCGCGGAACACACACCCACTGCTACTAAAAACCCTCGTCGTCGTGTTTGTACTGCGCGCGACGAGAGAGAGAGAGAAGTTTCTTCGATGCGACTTGCAACGGCGAGAGAGGAGAGCGATTCTTTTTTTTTCTGGGGGCGTTTTATCCCTAAAAAACCTCCACTCGCGATGGATTGATTTTTGAGATTTTTGGGTGAAAATGTGACTTGTGGTGTACTGACGAAGAAGTTTTTTGCGTTTTGCTTTGCGTTTAAAAGAAGCGCGCATTAATCGCCATTCGTTATTAAATCGCATTTTCTGCGCTGCTACCGCTCTCTTCTGCTTCTTCTCCTCCTCCTCCTCCTCTCGGCTCTTTGAAATCGAGAGGCTCGTAATCCGAATCGTCCTCCGTCGCTTCGTTTTTACTACCGCTACTACTGAATCTAAAGTTTGGGATTTTTACGTCCCATAAGGACGCCAAGGCGTTTAAGAGGATCTGCGCGGCGGCGTCGTAGGCGGTTTCGTCCACGTGGACGCCGTCCACGGAACATCTGGAGCCGCACTTTTCGGTTAAAGCGCCAAAGTCGATGGCTAAAGTTTGCGACGCGTCGTCGGAGAATTCTTTTTCAGTCGCTTCGCGGTACAAGGCCCAACTGTCCTTGGTTAAGTGCGTTTGTTTTTTAACCGAGTTCATCAAGTGCGACGGGCCTGGTTTACTCACCGTCAGCCAAAAAGGCACCGTGGTTTTAAAATCTATGTCGTCTAACAACGCTTTGACTTCGGCGACTTGCCGTTGAAAATCGTTGGGATCGGCTTCGTGGAGCATGTGCCATAATCCAACGCCGGCGACGAGAAAATCCGGGGAGGCGAATTTCGAGTCTTTGGTAGATTCGCCGTCCGAGTCTAAGAGTAAGCGCTCTTTGACGACTTCGACGACGTCTTTGGCTTCGGGCGCCCAGACGAAGTGCGCGACGCCGCCGCCTTGAATCGCAAACGTCCAGTTGCGATGTTTAAGTGGATCCGTTTTCGCGTGTTTATCGCCGGGAATTTCGCCTACTACCTCAGCTTCGATATTTTGCTCCTCCGCTTCCTCTACCGCTGCCTTTCCGTTCGTCTTTCGAGCGCTTTTCGCGTACAAACGATACTTTCGATTGAAAGCTGAACTTTTCAGTTTCGGCCGTTTTGGCGGATGCAAGTGCGCCTCGTGCGCGTCGCCGACAGCCGCGATCCGCAAAAACGCCGCGTACACGTGTCGAACTTGACTATCTCCAACGAAAAGCGCGTCTCTCCCTCGCATCATTCGCTGAATCGCGAAATCGTTCAACGCGTTTTCATCCTCTATTTCTTCTCCTTCTTCACCGGCGGCGGCTTCAACCGCCGTCTCCGCATCCGGTGTCGCCGTCACGTCCGTATCGATCACCAAACTATTAGCGCCGCTCGCTTCGCCGCCGCCGCCACTCTTCTCTAAAGCTTCCGCCGCTGGCGTCGTCGCAGAGGCAAACCTAAAAAACTGACACGCGTCCATCAGACCTTCGTCCGGGACCCACGCTTTCGCTTTCGCGTACTCTCTGTTTCGGTCATAAAGCAAGCGCGCGAGAGAAAGAGAACATCCGTCAGAGCCATCCGAGCCAAAGGACGAAACGCGGAGAGAGAACAGAAGCGGAAAATCAAAACACGAAAGCGAGAGACAAAGAGAGAGAGAGAGAAAAGCAGAGACAAAAAAGGCTACCACCACCACTCACCGTCCTCGGTTCCATCCAAACAACGACGGAAGAAACATCATCGATCCCTTCTCGCGCCGCCGCGTATTCTTCTTCTTCGCTCTCTCCTTCTCCGTACAAACCGAACTGTGTGCAAAATCCATCTCCATCTCCGCGTATTCGCACGCCTTCTCGCCAAAATACCAATCGCCAACGTTCGCGACTTTCGCGCAGTACGTTTTCTTCCTCTCCGGGTCGTCCGTGGGGACGTTTTTTAACAGATTCGCCGGGTGCGCCGGGTTGTTTTCGTCCAGGACGGTCGAGAGAAACGCATCCTCGTTTCCCGAGAAGGAGAAGTCGTCTTCGTCGATGCCGGCATTCGTTTTCGCCGCGAGCGAGAGACACAGGACGATCGCGAATAACGTGAAGAGAAACGCGACGAGTTTGTGCGATTCCGAGGAAGAGGAATAGGAGGAGGAAGAGGAGGTGCGAGAAGGAGGAAGAGGAGGCATTCTTCTTCTTTGTATTGTTTTCTATCTTTTGCGCTTCAAGATTTGGGGAAAAAGTGTTAAATTTTTCTCTTCATAAGATACGAATTACTAGAAACACGCGCAACAACGATACGCGCGAACGCTGCTCGAAATGAGCAACAAAGAGCTCGCGCTGGCGCGCAGGTGCGTCTACTCTCTCTCTTTTCTCTCGCGTTGTTGGTTTTTGTTTCTTTCCTTCTTCTCGCTCGCGCGTGTTTACGCTGACCTTTTCTCTCTCAACTGTATTTTCCCCAACACACGACAAACACTTTTATTAGAGTTTTCCGCGAGTTTCTCTGGCTCTCCAAGCGATGTTCGCGGTCGATTTCGGAACACAGAGCGAAGACGGAAGAGGTGAAACGAACGATTCGAACGTCGTTAGTAGCGGCGACGGAAAAAAACGAGAAGAAGAAGGTGAACGACGACGACGACGCGTTCATAATCACAGAAAGAGCGGAAGATGAGATCGTGAAATTCCTCCTCGGGAAAGTTGGTTTCCTGAAGATGAACGCGAGCGGTTCCGTCTCCAGAGAACTCCGCGCGAGAGAAGAACGAAAATCGGGAAGAAAAGAGACCGTTCTGTCGACGACGTTCGTTTTACGAGGCGGGGAGTTAGTTCCCACGAGCGAAGAAGGCGTGGACGTGGAATCGAAAGGGTCGCGCGTGAACGACGGGAAGCTCTCGAACGAGGAGGCGTGGACGTACCACAATCGGTTGATGAAAAGGCAGTACTACGGGAAGACGCCGCCGAAAATGCCCGAGCCGTTTTAGATTTAGATTAGTAGAGAGATTAGAGTTTACATAGCGAGAGGTTTTAGATGTGTAATAGTAACGTGAAATCGAAACATGTCGCGACGCGCGCGCTCGAACACATTTCAAACTCACACCAAAGAGTGTTCGTCCAATTTCCTTCAAATCCAAAACGCACTTTGCGCGAGAGAGAGAACACGCGACGCGAGAAGAAAAGAATGCCAAAATCAAAAAAGGCCCTCCTCAAGCCGCAGCACCCGCCGTTCCTGATCAGAGTCCTCCTCTTGCTCGCCGCCATGGGCGTGAACATAAATCGCCCACCGCCGATGAAGAAACTCGTCGCGGGCGCGTCGGCGTTTTCGCTTCTCGTGTTCTTCTTTTTGTTCCGACCGAACGTGTTGAATATCATCACTCCGTTGACGAAATCGAGCGAACGACCGGATCGATCGACCGTTCGGTGCGCGAGGACGTTTCCGGCGGTCGCGAGTCACCAGTTGCTCACCGGGGACCCGATGGTGAAATCCGGCGGGTTGGAAGCGATGGATTATTTGAGAGATGGATTCGGGGTGACAAACTTTGACATCGGTACGCCGCGCGCGGACGCGTACATGCGTTTCGTCGTTTTGTTTTTTGTCTTCTTTATCTTTATGTTCTTCTTCTTCTCAGATATCGTTTGGTTTGGGTTTTCCTCTTTTCTTTTCTGAGACGAGCGTTTTACGAGACGTGGCTGACGGTGTTGTTCTCTTTACATTTTGTTGCGCGCGCGAACTATCGCGGGCGACGGTTTCGATGCGTAACAACAACAACGACAACAACAACAACAGACGCGGTTCAGTTGAAAGACGGCACGCTGTTAGCGGCGCATCCGCAGAGACTGCACGATAGGATTCAAAAAGACGCGAAAGAGGTGACTTTGAAAGAGGCGAGAGCGTTAGGGGCGGACGAGCGGTCGTTTGTTTTGTTGGAAGATTTGATCGAACACTTCGCGACATCGACGGTGAGAAGTAAGAAGAAGAGCTCTGGATCGCCGGTGGGATGGAAAGGCGTGTCCAGGAAGACGACGTGGTTGTCGCAAGAGTTCGGGAAAAATGTAGGTGGTATGAGTAGCAGCAGTAGTAAGCGACTCATCGGCATCGACGGGATGTTCTTCGGCGTGGATTTGAAAGGCGAAGCGTTGAATGTAGAGAATGTGGTGTTGGTGAACGAATACGCGAAGAAGGCAAACGTCGTAGACGCCGTCAGTTATTACGTCACCGATCCGGAAAGCGAGGCGAGTAAAAACATACAAAAAGCACTGGAGAGTTCGTTTCCAAAGAGCGAAGATAGAATTAAAACGACATGGGCTTTGAGAGATGTGGACAGCTCTCACTGGGACACGGAGAAGTTAGCGAAAGAGAATCTGGAGAGGATGAAAATCCACGGTTTGTTGCCGAGCGCGAAATTCGACGAGAAGTGGTATTCGAAAGCAGTGAAAGAGAGCAACGCATGGGTGGAAAGTTGGGTGGCGGACGATTTAGAGACGGCTTTGGCGTTGCGGAAGAAAGGTGCGCACGCCATGATTAGCAACGTCCCCGAGAGTCTGATCGAAGGAATCAAGCAATTTTGCATGCTTGGTGAGAACTACGATCTAGCGATTGAGGCGCTTGCGAAAATGCGCGTGTAACGGGTTGATTATTTTAGTGTATATCATGCAAAAGTGTAGCTTTTTTGAAAAACTTTCCTCTTTTATGTTTTATCGTTGTTTCTCCTTCAAAGTCAAAGCGGTGAAGGCCAACGCGACGTTGAATAAAAACACCGCAAACTGTCCCTTTGCGGCATCCATAGCTTGACCTTTCGTTTTCAATCCAAATTCCTCTAAAACATCTTCCCCGCGCTCAGGTCCGATGGACTCTAACTTGTTCGTCGCCCATTTTGTGGCGTCGTATACGATCGAATGCGATTTTTCGCGCTTCTTCTTTTCCGCCCGCAGACGAAGTTGTTTGGACGAATCCGTTTCGACGTCGTTCTTATCGAAGATCAAATTTTCGAATTCAGACGCTAAGACGCCTTCAAAGGACCACTTCACGACGGATAAATTGCTTAACGGCTTCAATGCTTGTGGTACTTCCCCGAAAGCGCCGGTCGCGTCTCCGAGCATTATTGACAGAACCATACAACACGGCCCAATGGCTAACGCGGTTTCCGAGGTTGGCGCGATTGCAGAAACAGCCAAACCCAACGCCGCTGAACTCGCCGCGTGTAGAGCTAACGCAGAAACGAACTTTTGTCTACCGGCGGGATTCAAACCGACCATCGGCGAAACAATCATACCAAACGCGACTGGGAAGAGCATATCGATTGGCGTTTCGACAAATAATTTTGCAAAAAAATACGCGCCCGGGTGGTATCCGCCAACGTTTCTTTGCATTTCCCGTCGAACGACGAGCCGTTCGCGAGGAAAATTGTTCAATGTTCGGCACAACGCCAACATGCCGTTGTTTATGCAACTTTGCATCAAAACGCTCACTCGGCGTTTCACAGTCGACGGGTGCTTAGAAATGCGAAAGTTGCACGACCCAAACGCGGTCGCTAATCCAACCGAGGCCACGAGTCTCACGCCGTTTACCCACATCTCGCGGCGCGTTTGTTTCCAGCTTCGACCGACGAGCAGTTGAAATTGTTTGAATGGCGATGGTGGCGTCGAACCGAACGATGCCAAATTTCGACCTCCGTTCGCGTCGTAGATTTCAAACTCAGTCGTCGTCGTATTCGCAGACGTCTCAGAGGCACTTTTGGTGACTTTGGAACGTATGGTCGTCGAGACCTGTCTCACGAACTGTTTCAAATGCCCGCCCGCACCTTTCATCGGCCCGGCGGTACTGCTTTGATTCTTACTATCACGATCGCTATTGTTATTGCTCTTCTTCTTGTTCTGATTGTTGCTATTATTGTCGTCGTTCGTCTTCCTCTTTTCCGGGTGCACATCTTCCACGCTTCCGGATCGCGAAAGAATCTTCTTTCTGGTTTTCTCAAATTCACTCAAATTTTCATGGTCGTCGTCGTCGCTCTGTTCATTTCTTTTAATTGGTGTCGTCGAAGCTGTTTTGTATCCGTCGTCTTCGCGTTCGTCGTCATCTTTTTCTTCGCTGAATCTACTTTTTTCTTCCATCATTCCTACGCCGTTACCTGTCGTGGCGTGTTGCTTACTCCCGTACGTCTCCAACGGTTTCGCAAACGTTTTTTCAAAATCACGAAACGATAAAGGCGCACCGTTCTCCTGTGTGATGGTCGTTTCAGCTCTCGTCAACGTGTGGTCGTGCATCATGTTGTGAAAATCTTGATACGTCATCAGTGTCCTTTGTTTCTGATTTCGATTTGGGTCAAACATGTTCCTCTCTAGCGCTTTCGATTCCTCGTACTCCACCTGTATCGCTTGCCTATCGACAAACGGTTTCTGTCTTCGCCACGTTCTGCATATATCGTCCACTCTTTCTTTGGAATTCTCTCTCGCTTCTACCCCGCAATCGTTCACGATGGACACTAAATCGATTAAAAACTCCGCCGGGTTATAATTCGCGGGACACTCGTACCCGATGCTCGTAAAATACGGTATGCATTTCGACACCGGCCCGTGATACGCGACTCTTCCTCCATTCGCCAACAACATGACGTCGTGCGCTCGCGACCAACTCGCCGATCGTGGTTGATGCAAGGAACAGACGACAACCGCGCGCTGTTCAACCGCGAGACCGGCTAATTGAGATACAACGCGATCGGCAGAAAACGCATCCAAACCCGACGTCGGCTCGTCGCAGACGACCAGGTGGTGTTGTCCGCGCCGCTTCCCGTCCGCGTAACTCTTCTCTCCGTCGCTACTATGACTACCAAAACTAAACGCCGTCTCGCACGCGATGCTCAATCGTCTCTTCTCGCCTCCCGATATCCCTCTCACTTCCTTCCCTCCGGAATCCCCGCCGACTAACGTATCCGCGCAACTCAACAACCCGTACCGAGACATCACGTTCTCCACGATCCGCTCGCACTCCTTCGCGCTCGCGTTCGCGTCCCGCAATCGACAATCCAACGTCAGCGTCTCTCTCACCGTCAAGTTACTAAAAAACTTCGGATCTTGCTCCACGTACGAAATGTTGTGGTATTTGCTGTTGGATTTTGAGACGAGCGCGCCGTTCAAGAGCACGTCCCCCGCGTACGTCGCCCCGCGGTTCTCCGATTCGTTCCTCAACAATCGACCACTCAGGGCGTTCAAAAACGTCGTTTTTCCCGAGCCGCTCGGGCCGAGCACGCACAGCAAGCGTCCGCATCGCGCCGAACCGCTCGTTTGGTCTAAAATTGTTTTCGTCGTCGTCGTTTCAGAGTCGTTTTTGCTCTTCTTTTTAGCGTTCTTATTCTTCTTCGTCGTCGTCGACGACGACGACGACGCGTCGGTTCGTTTTTCCTCCTCGACGGTTACCGACGACGACGCAGACGACGACGACGACGACGCGTTGTGGCTTTTCGTCGTCACCGTAACCCGCAAGTCCCACCACTCGAGCGCGTTTCGCTGACGATCCGAAGACGACTGTGTCGTCGTCGACGACGACGACGACGAAGAGTGCATCTTTTGCTTCTCCTCTCACTGAGAAGAGTTTTGCGCGCGTTTCTTCCAATTTTGTGCCGCGAAAATGTACCGTGACGTGTTGGAAAAAAGAGAGAAAAGAAAAGCGCGGATGTTCTCGCGTCTTTCTAGAGCAGTAGTGGTGACTATTTATATTCAACGCAAAGCAGAGATGCGATACTATATTGGTACACGAATCGTTGTTCGTTATTCGCTCGAGCTGGAGTACTGCGCGAGCAAAGCGCTGGGAGGATTGGCTTTTGCCGCGGCGGCGGCGACGACCGTTTTCTTCTTCACCAACGCCACGGACGGTTTCTTCTTCCTCTCGTCGCCGCCGCCGATGTCTTCGATGATTTTACGCCGTCGAAGTCGCGCTTCTTCCGCGTCTCTGGCTTCTTTTTCTTCCTCGTCTTCGCTGTAAATGTCTTCTAGTTTTTGTTCTTTTTTGTTATCTTCTTCTTCTTCTTCTTCGGCGGCGCTTTTATTCGTCGTCGACGTAGTAGTAGTAGCTCTCGCGTTTTCTCCGTCTCGCTCGCTTCCTCGGCGGTGTTGCTTTTTTTCTTCCTCTCTCATTTTACTCTCTCGCACCGCCATTTCGTACATTTTCTTCGCGTGAATCTCCTCTTCCAGCGCTCTCTGCTCTCGCTCTCGCTCCCCCATCTTCGCCACGTTCGCGACGACGCCTTCAAAATCCATCCGCGCGTGCCTCGCGCTCAACGATTTCATCTCGTCTAAAGCCGCGTTCAAATCCATCTCCCTCTTCGACGCTTTCGTCTTATTTTCCAGCTTTTTCATCTCGTCGCCTTCCTCAGCCTCTCTCCTCTCCCGCTCTTTCAACTCGTTCGCGGTTTCTTCTCCTTTCCACGGCTCGTAGTTTCGAGACGCGCCGGATTCGACTGTTTGTTTTTATTGAAACAGAGGCGCGCGCGTAAAATTAAAAGGTTAGCGTTTTTGACGAGAATAATAACGGAACGCGCGATAACACATCGCAGATAGAAAAAAAGCGCGCGCATGGTAGAAGCAGCAAACGAAGAGAGAAAGAAAGAACGAACGAGAGGAAAAAGAGACGACAGAGACGAGAGGGTGCTCTCTCGATGTCCATGCGAAGAAGAAGACGAAGAAGTGCCTAATCCTTTCTCGCCAACAAACTCAATCTCACTCTCTCTTACCTACGTAATCGCTATTCTCCGGATCTGTTTTCATCGCAATCTCCCCGGAACATCTCGGACATCGAAAATAAAACCTGAATATCCGTAAACCTAAATACGTCTCTCCTTTCGCGTCCTCTTTCCTGCTGTTGAACTTTGTCCCTTTGCTGATGAAGTTGCCGCAGGTTTGACAGCAGATGGACATCGGAAGCATCATTCTGACTTTGATTTGCCCGTCGGCGGGACGTTTGCCCCTCGGGACTTTCGACGGGTCAAAGTCGGGAGGGATGTACTTGTTGAGGACTTTACGCTCGCCCATTATTGTTTTTTGACACGATTGAGACGACGATACGATGCGTTTTTTTTATGTTATATGTCTTGTTATGATGGCCGTTTGTGTTAGTGTTATGGGGAAATAAGACACGAATGAGAGAAAAATACGGAAGACTTGGAAGAAAAAATACGCGCGCGAAAGCGTCGCATTGACTTCTAAAGCAAAGTAGTTCGCGTTCCTGTGGTGCATTACACGGCAGCGATCTCGCTCAACTCTACGGCTGTCCCGCTGGTGCGGCTCGTTCTTTCCCCCGGTCTTCCTTCCCTTTCTTTCCTCTCGGCTTCTCGTTCGGTTTCTGTGCTCGCGTCTAAATGTTGTCCTTTTGTCTCTCGCTCTAATCGAGAGACGACGAAGGCGGACACTATGGCTATGAAGCCGAACAGGAACAGGACAAATTCTTCGGCGCCGTTACGAACGGCGGATACGGCGAAGAGCGGGACAATCATGCCCGCGATTCGGCTGAAGGTGTTGGAAATGCCGACGCCGGTGCCTCGGATTTGCGTCGGGTACACTTCGGAGCAGTAGGCGAAAATGACGGTGAAGACAGCCATGGAGGAAGAACGCGCGATGGCTAAGAATGCGGTGATGACGTCGCGTTTTGTGGATTGCATGACCGGTATGAAACAGATGGCGGCGACGACAAAGCCTAAAATCATGGATTTTTTACGTCCGAGCGTATCGATGCACACCATCGCCGAAACCATACCGGGGAGTTCCGAGAAGGCGGATAACGTGATGTCCCGGTAATCCGCGTTGGTGAGATCGGGAGAGTTGTGCGCGAGACAAACGACCGTAGACGGGTCCAAGTTTTTTCGCGATCCCTCGCTGTCGTCGTCCATCAGTTTCAACGTCGTCGTCAGCAAAACCAGACCGTAATACAGGAAGGCCACGGAGAAGAAGAGGAACCACAAACTCGTGGTCGTCTTTCTAAATTTTGGAACTAATAAGCGTTGCATTTTTACCGGCGTCCGATTCCACACGTATCCTTTCATAGACGAAAAGAACGAGAGAGAATACTCGTCGTCCGTGTACATGTTACCTTGTAAACTCGTCATTTCCCTCGGAGGAGGAGGAGGAGTATTCGTCTGAGGAGAAGACGCCCCCGCCACACTCGGTCTCTCTTCATCCATAGACAACCGTCTATCCAGCCACTCTTCTCTTTTCGCTTTATCCCTCTCTTGTACCTTCAACACGCCAACCGGTAAAGGTTTCTTATTCAACTTGGCTATAAATCGCAACGTCCTCTCCGCCTCTTCCATCCTCCCTTTACTCGCTAAATACATCGGTGAATCTGGCATCCACACCAACAAGACGCCCAACAAGATCAACGGCGATACCGTGGCTCCTAACAGAGCCCTCCACGAACTCTTCGGCAAAATCGCCCACGCCAACAGCGCCGAAACCATGCTCCCAAACGACCAAAAAAACTCCAACGACGACAAATACACGCCTCTATTCTTGCTCGGTAAAAACTCCGCGCACAAGTTATACGCAACCGGAACGCCTCCTAGCCCAAATCCAACGACCATTCGCGCGAAACACAACCCACTAAACGTCGGCGCGAGCGCCGACCCCACTCCAGCCAACAGCGTCAACCCCGTCGAACACCTGAGAGAAAACAATCGTCCTTTCCTATCCGCGAGCATCCCAAACCCGGGCGCGCCGAAAGCCATCCCGAGGAACACAAAACTCGTCAAACTCGACGCCTCCGTCGTCGTTAACTGCCACTCGCACCTCGCCGCGGGGCCTATAAACGAGAGCAACATCATCTCCATCGCGTCGCACAACCACGACAGGCCGGTGACCGCTAAGAAACACATCTGAAACAGGCCGAAACCGACGTAATCGATCGCCTGTTCCACCGTGTAATATTCTTCTTCGTTCGTCCTCGTTACGGCTTCTGTCAAAGTCCTCGCGGTCGAAGGCGTCGCGAACGAACCGTCGTCGTTGTCGTTGTTGTCGTCGGTATGTGCCGCCCCCCTCGTCGTCGTCGTCGTCATGCGGTCGCGCAGAGAAGTGAGCGGCACGGAAGAGGCATTCCCTAGAGAGATTTCGTTAAACTCCTCACGGTCTTCTCTCTCTATCGATCCA
>Ga0255753_1000585_pt1 | contig 47066 bp, 76 predicted proteins | sample 041ome_10_FD_179953 | JGI IMG/M metagenome (GOLD analysis project Ga0255753, IMG submission 179953) | Coastal salt marsh microbial communities from the Groves Creek Marsh, Skidaway Island, Georgia - 041412US metaG (version 2) | ecosystem: Environmental > Aquatic > Marine > Intertidal zone > Salt... | reverse complement strand
TTTTCTCATAATTTATCCAAATAAAATTTTTCCAATTAGATTTAAAACAGACAACACCAAAAAGTCTAAGACTCTTTCAAACGATTCTAACCTATCGGTGAATTTAACTGTTTTTTGTTTTCTCATTTCTCAATCTTATACCCACATTATGACTTGTTTTATTCTAATGTCAAGGCGATATCGCGTAAAAAAGATGTAAAAGAAACATTACTTACTATGGGTGAAAAGAGTATTCTCTTTGAGAACATCGATGGAAAACTCAAACTCAGCTCCATCGTCATTGGAAACCCAAACGGAATCTCCATCAACTTCTTCGATGGCGTACCATTGACCATCTATTCTTATTAAATCATAACCATTTTTCATACGAGTATTGTAGGAGAAGAATTCTTAAAAGTCAAGGGTTAAAGGTGTAAAAAACAAGTAAAACTAACTGACACCAATTCGACACTTACTCAACATTTTACCATTGCTGAAATGCATGTCTAAATCACTAGTGCCACCGTGATATCGAATCAATCGATCAGTGATATCTTTCAAGTGGGAGCGATTAGGACTCTTCGCAACAGTCATGTGATAGAATCTCAATGCAAGAGAATCATAGTCGGACAAAGGCCGAGGTGAAAGACCCATGTTTTTGGGGAAGTTAATCATCATTGTCATACGAGTAATTTACTTGAAGTGAAATGAAAAGTCAACACCTAATTGTGTAAAAAATCTTTAAAATTATCAGATAAATACTCACGGTATTAAAGATGTCTTGATAGGTTAATCATGGCTGGATTTGTTTGATCGAAAGAATTATACTCTTTTTTAAAAAAACTGTCAAGACTAAATAGAAATAAATGTTATGTTTGGACTTATTACAATGCTCGTATCGACACTTGGTGCCACCGGAATGGGGTCGATCCTCAAAATGGTTGGTGGAATTGTCGCCGCAGGTGCTGAAAAGAAAGCGGCAGCAGAAAAAAGGGAACTAGCAAGAGAACTTGCAGTATCAAGAGCAAATGCGGATCTACAAAAAAATCTCTTCGGTGAACCCGATAAAGAAACTGCGATGTTTACTCGCGCTACTCGCCGTTTCTTGGCTGTTATCGGGATGTGCAACTTTTTCGTCATCTCGGTACTTTGCACACTCTGGCCAACAGTCCAACTCGTCACCTTCACTCCACCCGAGTCAAAAACAGGATATAAGTTCATCTGGGGACTTATCGATATCCCAGCCCAAACCGACATCACCACCACAATCACGACTGGACACATCTCTCTTGTCAGCATCACCACTTTGGCGGCAATAATTGGGTTCTATTTTACGCCATCCGCCGGAGGTAAGTAATGAGATTAATAGTTCGAGCGGCAATAACGAATCCTCCAACTAACATTCTCTCTTTTCGAGATCTCACATACTTCGCTAAACACAAACTTTACATGGATGTGTTGATCGAGACGAATAATGTTGATCTCTATTACAAGTGGCTCAAACCAAGAGGAGCAATGGATTATGTCGATGACATTCTTCCGGTTGGCATTGAAAATGGATTGAGACTTGAACCGAAACCAGAATACGCACCATCCATTATTGTTGATCGAATCATACCGGAGAATGAGAAACAATTATTTTCAAGAATATCTTGGAATATAGTGCTTTAAAAGGGGAGCAACTTTCGTCACTCCCCTTCTTTGTTTTCTATTTACTAAACGGCCTAGATTGTCTCCACTCTTCGAAAAGGTAGATCACAATCGCCGTCATAACGATTGCTTGAAATGGAACTATCATTTATTTTCTTCTCCATTGTTAGAACTCCCTGTTGGAAGTGTTCAATGGTATTTATAAATGTAACAAATTTGTAACTTACTTATCAAATAGTATTGGAATCAATGGTTTAATTGCGTCTCTACACATCTCTGCGATTTCGCGATGTTCCTTCTGTGTTCCATTTCCGGTTCTAAGATCAATGTAATGCAACCAACTACGAACAGTTCCATTCATGTACATTCTACTTATTGTGTTTCCTTCTGGAAGAACAACTCTGGCCTGTTCCTTTGCGATTCCTTTTTCGATTGCCCACATATAAGTTTCCTTTGCTCGTTGCACTAACTCACTTTGTTTCTGATTCCACTCATCGATGAGTTTTTGATTATCAACACCAATCGACATCTGGCGATTTTTCGTATCTTGCAAACGTGCTTCACGAAGAATAAAATCCAATTCTTTTGTGGGATCAGCGTATCTTTGACTAAACTCTTGAAAGGTAAATGATCTGTGTCTTAATATTTGTCTCGCAATATCGCGAGTTGTAACTATTTCACAACAAACATTCGCCATTTCAAATATCGACCAGTGATTATTCTTCATGCAATAACGAAGAAGTTTTTCACTCGTTGCTGTGTTTGTTTGATTGGATGGATTCGAAACTCTCGCACAATAGGAGATCAGATCCGACATATTATCGAGTTCTAATTCTGATGAAGGTTTTGTGTAACTAACAATCTTAACTTTTGGTTCAATCATATACTATAATTTATAGTTTATTTTGAAGTCAATCGATTCACTCCATCCCAATTGTCGGGGCAACCGAATCGAAGTTTCTTTTCCATGATTCGATAGTATTCCTCGTGGTGATCGGTCTCCTTGATACACCAGTCGATGAGTTCAAGCGCTTCTTTCCACTCACCCGCATAGTAAAGTTTCAGAAGTTTGTGGTGTGCTTCGGTAGTCCTTCCAATAGTGTACACCTTTACACCCTTTGTCTTTCCTTTGACGGCGATGCAATCAAGTTCCATGAGACTCACGAAGTGCCTTACTTCCTCGGCGGTATTCTCTCCAAGTATGAGACGAACTCCATAGTTCTTTGATTGACCTTCAAGTCGAGCCGCAAGGTTCACACTATCTCCAAGACATGTGTAGTCAAACCTTTGATCTGATCCCATATTGCCGACTACCACACTTCCGGTGTTGATTCCAATACCCATACCAAACGCCGGTATTCCTTCGGCCGTAATCTCGTCGTTAAAACGATCCAACCTTTCAAGCATCTCTTGAGCGGTAATCACTGATCGTATAGCATGATCCACCTGATCCAATGGAGCATTCCAAAACGCCATCTGTGCGTCACCAATGTACTTGTCCAGTGTTCCTTCGTTATTCAGAATAGGTTCTGTCATTGCCGTCATGTATCGATTCATTATCATTGTCAGGCCCTGAACATTCTCACCATAGTGCTCTGAGATCGCAGTGAATCCTCTTACATCCGTAAAGAGTATGGAGAGGTCTCTTGTCTCACCTCCAAGTCGTAGAAGCTCGGGATTCTTTTGAAGTTTCTCAACCAACGCGGGCGAGAGATAAGTGCCAAACTGCTTTTTGATCTGAAGTTTGAGTTTCAATTCTGTCAAAAACTTGACCACATAGTTGTGTCCTACCACCACCGAGAGACCAATCAATGGAAATACCACATCAATCAACAGTTGTTCGCGAAGAAAGATATGAACCACTCCCAAACCCGAGATCGCACCAAGAACTATCGGAAAGACATATCCGTGAGTCCAGTAGCGAGAAACAATCAAACAGAGAAGAGAGAGAAGAATCATTCCACCGATTTCCGCGGCATACATCCAGTCCGGCCGTGAGATGTTAGTTCCACTGATCGCAGTAGAGAGTGCCATAGACTGTACATGATGCGGAAAGACTTCTCCAAGAGCGCTAGCGACTGGATTCGTAATACCACCCGCCGTCATACCAACGATTGCGATTCGACCATTCAGAACTCCGTCTTTGACATCCTCGAAGTCAATTGACTCAACAGGTTGTTGCCAGTCGATCCAAACACGACTCAAAGGATCCGTTTCGATAGTAGAGAAACTTGGTATACGAACCGCTTCTACTCCGCCAATATTTGTTTTGATTTGAAAAGAAGGATCCCCGGCCGCGACTCGAAGTGTTTCAAGTACGATTGAAGGATAGAGTTCATCATTGACCGATATGACCATCGGCAATCTTCGAACCACTCCATCCAACTCCGGCATAGTGACCGATATTCCCTTACCAAACGCCGCACTCTGTATTGGCTCCACATTTGGTATAATACCCGAGAATCTTGGCACCACATCGTTTGGATCCACATCTCCGATCATTGACACACCAATTGGATCTGGTGTGTAATCCGAGTTTCCAACAAGATACGGAAGAACCACCGGCATTCCTTCAATTGCCGTCGCAAGGAACTCGTCCTGTCCAAATCGATCCGGCTCAGTCATAGCGATATTGAATACCACCAAACCTGCTCCGTTGAGATAAAGAGTCTCAATGATCTGTGCATACTCGTTTCTTGGAAAGGGAAATTGACCCAATCGAGCTATTGTATCGTCTCCAATGTCAATCGAAACAATTTGACTTGGTTCGATCTCTCTTGGAACTTCGGTTATGATGAGATCGAAGAATCTTAATCGAAAAGACTCGATCACATCGAAGTTTGCTACTCCAATTGCAGTCAATAACAAAAGTGATACAATCGGAGATTTAATTTTGTTCAATATAGAACTCATTGTCGTTTCCTAGATTAAGTATGGCCTCTTGTCCATACTGATTAATATTTATGGTCGGAGCAAGTCCAAGAGGATAGGTGATTGATATGTCTCCTCCAACGAATCGTTGAATCGTTTGAGTTCCTTCGTTACGATCCACTATTCCAAATGTTTGTGTTTCTTCGTCAAATCCAACTCTTTCGGTTGTGTCTGTCGTAATTGCATCCGCAACGAGTTGTATTGTATCAAGTAGATTGATGAGAAAATCCACATCAAGTAAATTGATATCGAGCGCATTGAACTCCAACTCATCACTATCAAGTTGATTAATGTCAAGTTCTTTGAACTCTAAAAAGTCTATGTCCAGTATGTTATTCACCGCCTTTTCAACGTCTTCTTCTGCGTCCATGAGCTCGGCCGGTGTAGAGACGATCAATTGATTTGAGATCATGTCTTCGGTGATGTCCAACACAACTGGTCTTGTTGGCATACTGTTGGCGCTATCCACATGAGTCGCCATAAAGGGTTGATTCATCACCACCGATCCGGCCAGAGTAATCACCTCGATCTCTCCTACCGTTCCATCGAAGTTCGGTAGAAGTATCACTGTTGAACCTCCGATCTCATTGACGACCATCGAAAACTCTGTACCACGAACGGCGATTGTCGCAACCGGAGTTTGTATGTCAACATCTTTTGAATTATTTTTTGCAATTCCTCCACTGGCGTATCGAACCGTGCCAATTGCCACTTTTAGAGCCAGACGATTGACCGACTTTGGTTTCGTATCATAGACGAAATCATCGATCACCAACTTTGAGTTCTCCTTGATTCTTACCTGAGTCTTGTCCTCAAAGGTGATACTCGTAAGACCATTTCCGGTTTCGATGAGATCGTCTGACTCTACTCCTAACTTCTCGGCAAGTTCATACTCCTCCTTCAAACGACTCAACATACCATCACCTTTGAGATAGGTGACTTCTCCGATAGTTTTACCTAATGCTGAAGTCGAAAGAAGAAGAAATAGAATTACTGCTGCGTAACGCTCCACGTGCCCGAACTTCCATTGATCTCAAGCTCAATGATGTTCTGAGTAGTGGTTGCTTGTTGATCAAGTGTTATGGTATTGGAATCACCCGTTACATCAAGCGTAATCATGTGACCATTGGTTACACCAGCCGTAAACGCCGCTTGATCGATTGTTATATCGTTAGAGTCTCCGTCTATATCGATATCATCCACTACATCATCTCCAAGAATGTCAATATCAAATGTGTTTGAATCACCAACGATCAGAGCATCAAAATTCAGGTTATCGATCTGTGAAACAGCACCCGCATTGAATGTTAAATCATTCGTACTTCCGGTTGCATTAAAGTCAAATGTTGACGATGTTGCGTTCAGATTGATTGTCTGAGTGTTTGACGAACCCGTCAAATCAATGGTGTAGTTAGAGTTTGATCCTTTGAGATAACCAGTCAGTGAGTTGTTACTACCTCCCTGATCAATAACGATTGTTTGACTGTTTCCGTCTATGTCTACGGTTGGAGTGGTTGCGGTTGAATCTCCAATCGTGTTTCCTGTACCTGATTGCGATATTGTTACGGAACTGCTGGTTCCGGATATTTGTTTTATATATATTTCATTCGCTGCAGCATTAAATAAGAACATGATAAAAGTCATCAATGTAAATGTGACTTTTTTCATAGTTTGCCTTTCTTGTCTATTTATACCATACTCTTATTCGAAATAACCCAATTTCTTACCATCCTCAATAAGTATTAGAATTCCCTCGTTGATAGCGAGTTTTATGGCCTTATTAATTGATTCATTCTTCGCCATTCCGATTTCAGTCTCCAGAGCTCTTGATGTTGTGTCAAAAATGACAAATGTATCAATACCTCTTCTTACCGAAAGTATATTTTTCTCTACCAACACCGTGATTAATATTTCTCCGGTTGAAACTGATACCATTCTCAGTGAAATGATTACCTTGTCACGGCGATACTCCGTACTTGCACCTATTCCAAGATACCGAGCTCCTTCACCACCGGACTCGTAGTTTGTTTCGTAACCGACAATACCACCCTCCATAATGACACCCGCAAAGAGCATAGGCGCCAAAACATCAGGAGCGTTGGCCTTCTGTCTTTCGGATAAAATGATCTGTCGTTCGCGAACAAGGTTGTCAATACCGATTCGTTCTACAACTCGAAACCATGTACCATTTCCGGCCTCCTGTAAAGACTTAATTAGATAGGTCTCGGCACCCTGAGTAACAATAGTTGAGAGTGACATTCCCATATCACTACTCTTCTTTTGTCCGGTGAGATCGCGAAATGAGTAGACTGCCACCACCAATGGTTCACCTCTCTTTGGCGGATCAATGGATCTCAGATCGTACTGATTCCTCGCCTCCGAGAACTCGTTTGGTCTCTCACTTGGAAAAGACCGTTTTTCAATTGTTGCACATGATGTAAGTAGTAACAATATTGTGCATAGATATCTCATTAACCTCCACCAGCAGTTGGTATCACAATGCCTGCGATTGGAATATCAACAATAGTGGTTGTTCCCTCGACATCCTGTACCGTCAGTTGAATCGTATCGATGAGTTTCTGATACGATATCGTATTACCTTCAAAAGAAATGATGCCCGAGTTCTGTGCCTCGGCTGTGTCCGATCCAAACATCGTCTCAACTAACTTTGCCGAAAGAGTTGCATAAACCCGAGACTCAAGGTTATTCATGAACTTCGAAAGGTTGGTATTCTTTGTGTCTCGTACCGCCTTTGCGAGTGCCGCTTCTGCCGCCTTTCTCTTTGATTCTCGACGAGTGAACTCTTGGTTTTCGATAGTGATCACATGTTGAGCATATCCAACACCCGAGAAGGCCGGATTCTTAAACTGATGCACAAACTCACTTCCCTGTAATGTTGTGATGAAAAGTAAAACTACTAGGTATCTCATTCTTCTCCTGTGCTATTAAAGGTTTGGCTCTTTGACTGATATCGACTGATCAAATCGTTCAGAACCTCTTTCTGCTCTTTATTCAGAGTTTCATCCAAAACTCCCTTGTGTTCCAACACCATCGATAGTTTCATATTGATTCGAATCATGTCGTTGTCTAACATTCGAATACGATCCACCAACTTAATGAGAGTCCCCATTGTTTCACCAATAACGGGATTGATCGTTTCTGTCACCCAACGCCAAATATACAGAATGAAGTATCCCATACCCATTGCCGCAACAATCGGAAATCCAAAGTCTTTAATTGCTTCTGCTATATTCATTAGTCTCTCCTTGCGTCCTCTTTTCCTTCGTTAGCAGCAATACGATCAATGTTTGCCTTCACACCGAGAACATAACTCAAAAGAGCATCGATCTTAATGAGATCATTATTCATTGTTTGTACCCGATTATCAAGTTGTCCTATGATGTTTTTGAGTGTGGTGACACTTCCGGTAACACCAGCCAGAATGAATTTCAGTGTAAGGAACACAAATCCACCTGCCGCAATCGCTCCGGCGATAGGAAAACCAACTTCAGATACTAATGTTAAAAAGTCCATGATGATCTGAGTCTATTTATATAAAAACTCCCGTTCAGACGAATCTAAACGGGAGCTCTATCTTCGATGACGAAATTGTTATACTCGCGGAGGAGTTGTTCGAACCTGCTTCTTTGCAGTTTTCGTCTTTGGTTTACGACGACTCTTGATCTCCTTCTCAACCTTTTCGCGAAGTTCTTGTGCTTCTTCTTCCAATTTGTTGGCAATAGCACGAACTTTACGAGTATTGTTCAAGGTAATCAATGCACCACCAATAACACCAGCGATGAATATTAATATATCTATAATCATGATTTGTATATTTTTTGTAGGTATGTTTCGAATTGCTCAACTTTATCCATGCGATTAGGCCAGTAGATATACTCTTTTTCTGGATTCGCTTTGAGATTGTTGAGCAAAGGTTGTATTGCGTTATATAAGCGATCAATCTTATCTTGAACACTTTGTGCCGTTGCTTCCGATTCCTGAGCAGTCGATGCGGCTTTCTGAACCACATCTAGCTCCTCCTCGGTTACGGCTGTAAAACCGAAATCAAAAAATTCTTCGTCTGCCATGTGTTTATTTATTCTTTTGAATTGCTTCAATCACCTTTGAAGTGGTCTTTCGATTCAATTCTTCACACCAAACAAGTGGGCCTCGCGACCTTCCAATTGTCTTTCCAGCTCCGCCTGTCTTACTCCTATTCTTTAATGCTCGTTTACTCATACTTTAGTTCCTATCGTTCTTCTTATTATGTCGTTGTGTGAAAATTCTGCCCAGTAAAGTTCAAACGCAACTCCATCTTCGAGTCCTTCGAACTGATGAACCTTGCCCGGTTTTACCTGAGTGAAGTCACCTGCTTCTAAAATTGTTTCGTCTACCAATCCTTTCTGATCGTCATCTTGCCAAACTCGAACCAACATTCGACCGGACTCAACATAAAATCCATTCCATTTGTAGGCATGTTCATGTTCAGAACATTTGTATCCCGCCTTGAATTCAATTCGATGAAACTCCAATACACCATTCGCGTGTATGAGTTCGGTTTGTCCCCAAATTTTTCCGTTTTTCATCAATAGTATCTCTTTTGAAAGGGGGCTCGCATCTTACCCTGAAGTGTTCTTGCTTCGTCCAGTGTTGGAATGATCGCACAATCGATATGAGTGTAACCAAGATCAATCGCTACTCGAATCCTTTGAGATCCACCCCAAACAGTCCATTGTCTTTGCATGTTTTCATCCAAACCATCCTTCCATTCAGGCAAAGGCTCCATACGCTTATTATATTGTTTCTTCTTTTTTCGAAGTTCAACAAGAGTTGGATTTGAAACAAGAATCGGAAAGTGTAAACCATCACGTTCTATGTCTTCGAGGAGAAGTTTATAGAACGGTTTACCTCTTAGAGTTTCGGTCTTTGGACATGAGATGTAAATATCCTGTATTGGTAGAACTTGAACAGGATACTTATTCCAAAGTTTTGTTTCACTGAATTTAGACCTGAGTATCTTCCCCTGCATCGTTACCATAATGAACGTTCACAATTTCAATTATCTGTTTAGGCCATGTGACTGCAAATTCACACGCCGCAACGAACATACAACATACCATCAGAGGTAAGAAAAATACTATGATGGTAAGACTTGCTAATGAGTCTATTACTAACTTTCTCATGGTTTTATTTATTACGATTCGAAATGGTTCCAAAGACGAGTGCCCCAATCAAGAAGGCGTTCAGAAGACCCACCGGAAGAAACAACCACATGAGATCGTAGTTCCAAATGAGGGCTCCAATGAAGGTTAAGACTTCGGCGAACATTGTCATAATTGTATATGCTAGTATTTTCATTATAAAATTTGTAAATTAATGGGCTTTGCACCAAGCGATATGATCTTCAACTTTCGAGATTCGATCTTTCCAGTCATCGTATCTCTCCTTTTTGAAATCATCTCCTTCCACAAACTCGGTATCGATAACCCAGCTCAAACGATCAATGCATTTAATTAGAGTTTCGTAACCCAAAACTATTCGTCTCAATCGGATTCTCTTATCAAAGTCACCATAAAGGGGACTGGTATCCGCATACTTTTTCTCATACCTTTTCAATGCTGTTTTTGCAGACTTGTTTGATATTTTTCTCATTATCATACTCTAACAGAAACAGGGGGAAAGTCAAGGATATTTGTGTAAAAAAGATGTAAATTAAACCCAGTATTGTTTGACCCAAGCATCACCACACTCATGCGGCTTTGGATTTCCGTGAAAGATCATAATCGGAGAGTATGGTTTATCCACACGACTTCGTTTCCACTCCAGTCTTTTGGCGTACTTGTAACTATCAACCAGATCCTTTCGAAAATTGGTGATATGCGGGCCCATCACTCGCCAAATCCAACACTGATCTCCATGCAGTTCAAAAGTAACCTCCTGATTAAATGCATTGAAAATGGTTTCTGTGAGATCTGTGGGATTCCAAAGAAGAAGAGAAGAGTTGTGAGCAGCGTGTCTTTTGTTTGGCCCAAAGTTCTCAATCATCACAAACTCTCCCGAAGAGGATGCTATCGAATCAATCGAATCGGTGATCACAACATCGAGGTCGAGGTAAAGTATTCTAGCTTCCTTTGGAAAGAGACCGGGCTGAAAGAGATTCACTTTCTGCCACCATCCCTTTGAAGTGTTCGGTGTCTGTATCTTTTGAACTCCCTCTGGTACATGATCGTGTTCGGTGATACAATAGAACTGATGAGGAATCGAAAGGTTTCTCTTTACAGAATTGTAAAGTTTTTGAACATAGTCGATTCCATAGAGATCTCCCCACCACACACAAACAACCGAAAGACACTCGGGTCGTTCATAAAGATCGACATATTTGGGCGGACTTGGAAGTGGCGGAGTGTTGAGATTGACTCCATTAATTATCTTATTTGATTGTATTATCATCGTTTTAAAATTACATCTCGGTGAACATTCGTTACAACTCGATAACCCATATTCGTCAAATACTTGACAGCATCGTTTGGTTTATGACCAATCTCCGATGAATGTGGTAACATCTTATTCTCAAGCATAATGACCGGAGAACACCTCTCAAGTATCTTTTCAGCTCCTTGCAATGCTCTCAGTTCGTTTCCTTCCACATCAAGTTGAATGAAATCGACATCATCAATGTTTGGAAAAAATGTATCAAGTTGAATCAAGTCTACTTCACCTTCGACATCATTGACCGTATAGTAACAACCGGCGTTATTGATCTCCTTTTCGTGTAGTTTAATCGTACACTTTCCGTCTTCGTTACCAAGTGCCTTATTGTGAGACTCGATGTTCGAAACTCCTTCGACATTCTTTTTCAAGTATTGATAGTTTGCAGGCGATGCTTCGAAAGTGTACACTTTATCGAATGTTTTCGACATGAGCCATGGCCACATTCCCATCGCTCCACCTGCTTGAATAGAAGTTCTTTTCTTTTCGATGAATGGTCGTGCCGAATTGAAATCCATCGTCCAATCATTCACACGAAGAAGGCTTTGATCAATGGGATTCCACTCCCAATTACGATTGTCCCAATTTAAAATCATCTTGTGATCGCGGATTCTACCGCTCTTTCATTATAATCTATTCCACAATATTCCATTGCTTCTCTTATGCCTTGATAGTTTCCGTTGATGATATCATCTGTATTAATGAAGACTCCTCCGTGTTCCTTTTGAATTCGATTCATATACTCAAATCTCCAATTCGCAGCATGAAACGCACTTTCATAATCGCCGATTCTCTTTTCGCTTATACTTTTTGCGATAGATGAAGTTTCTCTTTTGATAAAGATGTTGTAAGGATTCAAACCTCTCCATGCATTAAAATATTCCACACCTGTTTTCATTGACCACTTTTCGCAGTTCTTTGCCATTGTATCTTCAATATGTTGTTTCAATGATTGATGAAATCTTTGTTGAGTTTCTTCGGTGAGATCCAATTCCTCCAAATAGGGAAGAGTTCCACTCTTTGGTTTGATTATATCCTTTTGAATTTTTTTGATGACCTGATTCTCATAGGTATCATAGCCCCTTGATTTCTTAAGTGTATCACCCCACCATACACCATGATTGGCAAAGATCTTTGATACCAACGATGACCTACTACGAGAAGTCATCCACAAACATATTGGTCTATTCATAATTCTGATTCTAAAGAAGATTTTCGAAAACAATTCAAGGCACTATTGGGTGTGCAATTTACCACATCCACATTCATATTTATTAGATCATCTACCATCTTTTTATAGGTACGTATGAGTCCAACAATCTTACCTTCTTCATCAACGGAGTTCTTTGAATGTGGAAAGTGTTGCATTGACTTTGGATACTCTCCAAAGTAGTGACGTGGAGTTGAGCCGACCTCTTTCGACTTACCGTCATAGTCTTTTGCGTATCGCATATCATGTCCAAGAAGAATCAGTTTCTTAAATCCATAGAGAGTGGCAAAGTTGATTGCCATAGGACCACTACCATGATTGATGTGTACTACCGAAGGGTCTGTTGAGAGACCATCTTTTACGATACTATCAATGTAGTTGATACCATGTTCCTCGGCAATGTACTTATATCTCGTCCAACAGTCGGCTTCTAATTTTTTGAGAAGAGGATCGTGTGCCAGATAGTATTCCCACCAATTGTCATTACATGCAATTTGGATATTGGTAAAGGGAGCGATCTGATACGCATTGTTGACGGTAATGACCTTTACATTCTTTACCGAACGAACCAAAGAGATTTGTTCCTCATTGATACTAGGCCCAGTCGCTATTATGACGGCTGTTTGACCTTCATACGATCTCGGAATTGTTTGCCTCATTCAAATACTCAAAGAAAAGATTCACTGCATCGGAGTTCGGATGTTCCTTATAATCGTGGTTAGGAATTGGATGCCATGGTTGTGTGTTAAGATCCGTGTAGTGTATCAACTTAGCGGTTTCTGTTACCACATCACAGGTGTTCCAATCCAATGGAATTCCTTCGACGTGACGATTTCCAATCAAATTACGAATAAAATTCTTATTGAATATTCTTGGTTCATTTCGCATTTGTTCGGGTGTTGGTAGATCCTTAAATGCCGAACAATCGATAACACTTACATCATCTCTCTTTGGAGTAGTCATCCATTTGCCGGGCCGTTGATACTCCCACAATTCTTTAATGTCCGAAAGAAGAAGCATATCAACATCCAAGTAGATCGCATATCCTTCGAAGTTACAGAGAGAAGGAATCAGAAAACGATGAACAGTGAATCCTGTACAACCACTCTTCCAACCCGGCCGAATGAAATTGATATCTACTTCTTCTGATGCATGTTTCCTAATTGAGTATTCAACCACCTTCTCGGCGTCTTGATGAATATCTCCATCTGTTGCAATAAAAACTCTTATCATGTCAATTATTTATTGAGATTTCATGTAACCTTGGACCGGATGGCCCAAACGTCATATTTTGAAAGAATGATCCGTTTCGAATCTCGTCGATATGCCATTGACAATGGGCAAGGTAAGTCAAAAACTCTGTTCGATCAAATGGTTGAATAGAAGATCCAATCTCACTAAAAGCCACAGCGTAACAAGGATTGGTTGGATCATTGGTAATCACTCCCTTTCCAAGAATGAGAGCTTCAACCGAAACGATTGAGTTGAGAGAAAAGATCGCCTTTACGTCTGATAGATCTTCGCGTAGAGATCGCATAAACTCGACACGACCCACATTCTCCAGTGTTATCTTTCGTCGAATCTTCAGATTGTTCGGGTGTACTCTCCTTTGGACATGTCGATACCACTTATTAATATCATCAAATCTTGTGCTTCTTCCGGTGTCGTGTTGTTGACAGAGAAGATAGTTATCACTGTTCAAAGCCCAGTGTTCAATATCTCTTGGATCGATATACTTCTCCAATCGACTTTTATTCATACGATTCTGATCAACGCAGAACATGCCCATACCATTGAATCCATTCCAACTTACCGTAACAATATCGTGGGCATCTCTTTCATTGAATCCCAGAAACTTACGATTAATGATCATAAACTCACCTCCATCTTTTTCTATTGACTGAAAAAGATTTGGGCCCATGACCATTGCAACATCGGATTCTCTCTTTCGCGAATTGGTGATATTGACAATAATGCCGTGTCTTTCCAATCCTTCCTTTGCTGCTTGTGCGTATCTCTTATGCCACGGAATGTTATTGCTCGCGTGTATCGATATTTTCTTCATAATCAATCCCAGAGGTTTTCATAGTATTTACCAAACAATCTAAAACCATTTGAAATTCTTTTTTGATCATAGATATCAAAACGCATATACACTTCATCCTTGTTTGCTTTACAATCAAAGGCGTATATCATTTCATCTAGTATCCAGTCCCAACGATCATTATGAAACTCGTCGGTATCCCATTCATTCTTTTTAGTCTTTGCATTAGTTGAACGTAACTCTGGCGGAACATCTTCATCGTCTGTAAAAGGATCGCCTTTTTTTGTTTCCTTGAGTTGTTTAAGCATAGGTAGAATAATATGAGCAAGAGTGTGATCCATACTCCAAGTATCCCATCGATCAATGCGAACATTTACTTTTTGCTTACGTTTGTCGAGTAACCAATTTATCGGCATGTAACAAGTCTGTACCAAGTCTTCTAACTTTTCAAGCAAGTTTTCAAACCAATACTGTTCTTTGGGCCATCTGTATCCATACTTTTTATGCATGTAATTTTCATATAAATTACACGTAAGTCTATCGGGGTAATTAGAGATTTTTACTTTCATCTTTGGTAATACTATCTACTCCACTCCCAGGCTCCAGCTCCGATGTAACGTCTCTTCTTGAAACCACGTTTTTCCATCTCAGGATGTACATATCGATTTTGCACATCTGCTCCAGCATACTCAAAGTCTCGAACGGCCTTGCCGGGATTGTCTTTAAGCCATTTATCCTTACCGTCTTGGTAAGTGTAATAGGAATCGTGTTTACTCATCATAATTATAATCTATCAAGTTCTTTGAGGTATTCATTTCTTTGAGTCTGAAAATCAATTAAGTAATCTATGAAGTCTTTTTCTTCGTCTCCGTTGTACATATAATCCCAGAACCACTCTCGTAGATCTTTTTCATCATTGATTAAATCAGATGGTCCTCCGATAAGCTCTTCAATAAGTTCTTTTACTTTCTCTACACTGTAAAGAGGATCTTCGAGAAGTCTTTTCTCCAATTCATTGTAGTAATTATCCTGTACTTTCGAAAGTTCATTCATAAATTCGCGAACTCGAAATATTTCGTCGTCTATATGTGGTCTCATAATTATGCTTTGTATGTGGTAAAGTTTTTCATGTTGCTTCTGCCATGATTAGATTTATAATACTTTTTGTTCCTATCCCATTCTTCGTTAGAAAAGACCTGAATCTCTCCTCCAGTCTTGTGTGAATAGATCATCACACCCTTTCGATTCTTTTCAGTTTCGCGTGGTGGTGGACAATGAGTTCCCAGAATGTCTTCGATTTTTGCTCTTACAATCATCCAAAAAGGTGCCAGTAAATGTCTTTCCAACCGTCAACTCGAATGATTCCATCCGGAATATCCTCGTGAATGTTGTAATCGTGATTCATGAGAAAAGTCGTCAAACCAAGTTCGTATCCATCAATTGCGGTTTTAACGCAATCTTCTACCCATATCGCATCGGTATCGCGATATTTTTCAAGGATGGGCTTCTTAAATCTACCTCGTTCAACGCAGTCAACTTTACTGAACGCCGTCGGGCCAAAGAGATTTTTCAGATTCTTTTCGCGAAGAACGTGAGACCTTTTGTTAGTTCCCAGAGCAGTAACACAATGAAACGTCGCTCCATGATTTTCGTGCATCTTTCGAACGTACTTTATAGCGTCGCGAAGAGGCGGAAGATGTTCAATCTCCGCTGACATGTTGAAGTATCGAATGTACTTGTCTGATTCTTCTTCCGGAATGCCATACCTTTCATGGAGTTCGTATGAAGAGTTTTCTTTTCGAAAACCTTCTTCTTCCATCCACTCGTTGTAGACCTTCATCCAGTTGACAAGAACACCATCACAATCTGTTAGTATCATCATTATGTAGGTATACTAATTCAAAAATTACAATATGTCAAGAGTTTATTTTGTAAAAAAGTTGTAAATTGTCTAACAATACTTCTCGTAATACTCGGTGATTTCGGCAATCAAAGGATCAATCCAATCTTCTCGTTTCTCTTCGAAGATGATCGGATTTGGATCGTTATCCACTACCATCAGAATCACCAGTTTCTCAATCTCCATCTCGGTGAGTTCCTGAAGCATCAGAGAGTAAGCACAGGCCTGCATGAAATAGGTGTGGATGTCATCTCGACTCTTTCTTCGAGAGGATGTTTTAAAATCGATAATCGCTGATTCATTGTCAAAATCCGCTATGAGATCGACTCGCCCGGCGACTCGTAAAGTGTCTGAGTAGAGAGGAGTTTCTTGAGATCGAATATTGTTCACTCTCTCATCAAGAATCTTTCGAATCGTTTTCCAAGAAAAGAGAACATGCGGCATACTTTCGCCATTTAGATAGTTCTCTTCGTTGTTGAGATACCTCTCGGCAATATTGTGTACTGCCGATCCCCGAGTTGTTGCATGACGTGATATGCGATTGGCCTCTTCTTCACCAACCCGTTTTCTCCACTCAAGAAGGGCTTCTTTCTTTTTTGCTCCCAGAACCGTAGTGATCGACTTAAGAGCGTTTCCGCTTGGAGTAAAATACGTTCTTCCCTTTGGAGTTGTTTCTGCAACTAAATCTTCGTATGGTAGATCAATTGGATCATGATTAAAATTCATCAATTTCATATACTTCTAATAATATTTCACCTGAGCTGCCGTTGTTACCTTCGGCAATAATAGTATAAAGTCCATAGTCTAAAGTTACAATCGCAGCCACACTTGTTATATCGTTTGTGGGCATCTCCATTCCCTGAAAGTTAGATACTGGCCAAAGAGGAAAGGCACCAAGATTATTTATGTGGTCTATGATTTCCTCCGTATTCTCCTCATCAATCCAGTCATTCTTTTCCGCAACGAGTTGTGGTCCTTTTCCATCAAATTTGTTTTGGTAAATGGATATTCTTGGATCGACCAGTGGATTCTTTACTCCAATATCTTGTAATTTTTCTCCGACTGCTCGTATCAAAACTCGTTGATTGTTTCCAAGAATAACGAAGCCTTGAGTAAAACTTTCTCCTTCATCAAGTGTACCTCTTGTCGAAACATTGACAACACTCTTACTCTTCTCTATGTCTTCTCTATCGAAAAGATTGTACTCTCGGTAATTCTTTAAGACTTCTTCTTGGGCTTCGATTGCCGCTTCTTCGATGTCTTCGGCCGTGTACGTCATCGTAACAAATTGATCACTAATGTTCGAAGGATTTGAAGCACCAAAACTGTTGAAGGCGTAGACCCGATATCGATACATCACTTCGGTAGATATTGTCTGATCTATAAAGTATGTAACGTTACGACCAACAGTTCCAACCTGTTGGTAAGTGTTTCCAGCATCTGATGATCTTTCAATTATAAATCCGTCCTCGTCGGAGGAGTTATCATTCCATGTCAGAGTCAGTTCGTTCGCTAAAACGTTAATATAGAATAATGAGATAAATGCTGAAAACCACACAACATGATTGTGAACTTTTCGCATAATCTATTACTATTTATACTAATCAATGTCCCAACTCTTGGATTTTTTTCTGCTTACTCGCATGTTCTTTCTACGAGATTTCTCGAAGGAATCGTATTCGCGATATTCGTTCTTCTTCTTTGGTTTATCCTTTTTCTTCATACCATGTTCTACAGTAAAAATGTTCTCCATATTCTTCGATCTTTTCCTTTGGATATCCACATTCAATCATCCATTCAATGATTGCATCACCTTCGATACCTTCAGGCAATGCTCTTGGAAATCCATATCGCCAACCCTCGGGTGGATCAATCCATAGGACTTTATTAGTAGGTTTCGATGTTGTTTCTTCCGGCATTTTTCTTTATTCGTTGTAGAACATCGTTCCAACCGGAACCTGCTCTTTTAATTGGATGAATTGTATCATGTGTGATCGGAGGAGATGAGATCGTTCTTTTGAGCTCTCCCTTCTCTTCACATGAACAAGTAAGAGGATCATCTTTCTTTGCGATAGTGACAAATCGTTCTTCGATCTTGTCACACTTTATGCAGCGATAGTCGTAGTTGGGCATGTTGAAAACCAATAAGGTGTTTGTGTGTTCTTCCACTCCATTTTGAAGCGTTCTTGTTTTGTCATATAAAATTTGCGATAGGACTCAACGGGATCGGACTCGTCCATACATTCCGGATTGCTTTTCATAGCTAATCGAAATGGTGTCATTTCAATGTCCGGAATATTGTTTGGTGTTGTTTTGAGGTGTTCTCGTAAAGACCTATCGGTAAGGTGAATTTTTCCGTATCGTTTTGTATACTCGTCACAAAGAGCAATAAAAAGTTCATAATGCCAGAGGTAGTTTTGGGATGATTCGCGAGTCCATACCGTACAAGGATGATTAAAATGAACCGCATTGTACAAATGATGCTCGCGAGTATCGCCCAACATATAATACTTTGACATCGTTTTTCCACTCTTGGATCGTTTCTTTGTTTCCACACCATCCAACATACGGTGAGCAGTTGAGAGCATTTGTGCAGATTCAACGACCATCTTTGGTACGTGTTTGTCACAATGCATTGACGCAGCAGTACGTGGATCTTCATCAAGTATAAAAATATTCATAACAACATACTATCACATAAGGTATAGATGTCAACTCAATAATTCCGGAAATGTATCTCTTACCAAGGTTTTTGTGATCTTGGAGTATTTCTTGTTTGCAAAGGTGGAGAGTTTGCCATCCTTTGCGGCGATCAAAATCTTTGCATCTTCGGCCGAAAGAGATTCAAGCATACCAATGAACCATCTTTCCTTTCGAATCTTCGAAAATTTTGCTTGCTTCGTACAATTTCCAATGTTTGCGAATACTCTTCCAATACTTACGATAGGAAACTTGGTCTCTTCATTCTCTTTGTATGGAGGAGCCCCTTCCGGAAAGGCCAATTCAATCTTATCGTTGTATGCAAGTTGAAGAATAGTCTTCACTTGACGATATGCGTTTCTTTTCAGATACGCAATTCTTTGATCTCGATCTTCGATCTTTTGAGCATTTGCGAAAACCTCGTGGGGCATAAGTGTAATTTTGTCTCTCATAATTTTTATTTATTGGTGAAAAATTCTTGTGCTGATTCGACCAGAAGGCCGCAACGGTTCGTGACTAGATAGTTAAGAATCTTATTGTTGTTTTTTCCGCTCTGTTCCCCTACCTGATTAATGACTTCCTCACGAATCTCGGCCGGCGTCTTCCGGAGATTGATCATCCATTCATTACGCTGATAGTTTCTCCATACTTCTTGATCCATGTGGTTCTGTAGGCTGTGACGATTTTCCCACCACTCGTCGATCTTCTTCGCACGAAGCGGAGTTTGTCTAAGTTCTTCGGTAAAGGTTTTGTCCGAACTCAAAACGTTTGGAACACCATCACTTGCATCACCCTTACAGATATGTTCAAACAGATAACGATGTGGATTCTCACAAGTCAAGAACTTGCGTTGAACCGGACTGTATTGTTTAACGTTTGAGAACTGTTGAAGTTGAAGAAAGTCTTTGTCGCCAGAGACAATCAATATCTCTTCGTGACGACCAAACTCCTGCAACTCCGAAACGAGTATTCCGATAATATCGTCTGCTTCCGCACGATCCACTGTGATTACTGGATAGGGAAAGTTTTCCTTGATCTCATCACGAACTATATTCACCATCGTGAAAAAGCTGTTCCAATCGAGACTGGATGTCTCTCGACTCTTCTTACGAGCAGCCTTGTACTCCGGAAAGATCTCCTTACGCCAAGAACTACTGTCACACGCAATGACCATACTTCCGTACTTATCGCGATTCTTTATGTTATGCATTCGCAACGAATTGAGAATCATATGACGAACTACTCCCTGATCGAGTTGATCAGGATGTTTTTGGGAAAATGCAGCCGCAACTGCAATACCACTATAATCTACTATAATCATGACACTAATGTATCACAAATGATCGTGTTTGTCAATATATTTCTATCATATTTCGAATTCTTTCGGCAAGAGATTTTGAAGACTGAGCCTCGGGATCTCCGTGTTTTAAAAGACTTCGAAGGTAATTATCTATCTCATGAAGTTGAGAGTAATAGTCTATCGCCTTAGTCGTCATTTCAAATTCTTCCCTTTCGTCTGGAAGATTGAATTCAAGCGTTGCTTTCATTTCTTTAGTACGTGTTTTCGGTGAATTTTTCCTCCCACAAAGGCGTTGTAGTATCTATCGGGTCTCAAAAGAACGTGGTTCGTCATCTGATACCACATTTCCCAATAGGACATCTCGCCTTTGGAGTCGCATAATCTCAATATTCTTCTTTCAAATCTCTCTCGGCCGGATTCTTCTACCAACATTTTGACCTCATCACTGGATCCAAAATAGTCTTGCCAATCCGATTCCTTTACAACCTTGCGTTTTCTCTTTTGCCCTTTAAGTGGTTGAAGTCTTCTTATACTAAAGAAGTTCTTCTTTCCGATATAACGCATATCATTGATTCTATCTCGTATCTCATAAACAAATCCAATTGCGTCTCCTCGGTCTTCTAGTTGAAATTTTTTATCATCATAAAGCCACATGAAGATATTTATTCATCTTCATCCGAAAGGAAATAACTTGGATCGTCAATATCGGGTGAACCACAAAATGGACAATAACAAGGAGTGTCTATCATTGGATGTCCAAACTCATCAACTCCATCATCGTCTCCAATGGTTGTCCATGCAACTTCAAACTCAGTTTTACAGTTACCACAAAAGAGTTTCTCGTGTCCAGCCATATCAACTCTCACACACCGCACAATTGTTAATGGAACGAGCAAGTTCCTGTGCTGGATTTGCGCTTCTTTGATAGTAGAGAGACTTGATTCCTCGTCTCCATGCGTAGATCATTAGATCATTCACTTCCTTTGGTTTGGTATCCGGCGGAATCATAATGTTCAATGATTGTCCCTGATCAATCGCCAATTGTCTATCTGCGGCTTGTGTTATAATTTCTTTTTGAGAGATTTCTCCAAAGGTTTTGAAGACATCTTTTTCGTCCTGTGTGAGTTCGGTAAGATGTTGAACCGATCCACCTCGTTTGAGAACACTCTTCCAAGCATCTTCTCCCAGACCCTTCTTGTTGAAGAGTTTTGTGAGATAAGGATTTCGGTAGGTGAACTTACCCTTTGCCAAATCCTTTACGAAATAGTTAGAGTTCAATGGTTCGATTGAAGGAGAAACCTGTCCCAGAATAAAAGAACTTGAAGTGGTGGGAGCGATTGCCATTGTTGTGGTATTTCGCAATCCATATCCAATCAAAAGTTCGGGTTCTCCGAGAAGGTTCGCAAGTTCCTTTGATGCTTCTCGGGTTCTCTTTGCGATTGTCTTAAAGATTCGATTGTTCTTTGTTCGAGCCGTGATTGACTCAAAGGGAATGTTATTCAATTGAAGATAGGAGTGCCAACCCAGAACACCCAGACCCAGAGCACGATGACGAATCGCAAAATTTCTTGGATGTTCCATAAACTCTACTCCTTCAGTCTTGTCAATAAACTCAGACATAACCGCATCAAGGAAATAGATCATCGTTTGAATCGCATCGGTCTCTACTAAATCGTCCCAACGTTCAAGGTTCAAAGAAGAAAGATTACACACAAAAGATTCGGTTGGATTTGTGGGCAACATAATCTCCGAACAAAGATTGGAGTTGTGAATCTGAATCTCCTTGTCCTTATAAACCTGCGGAGCACCCTTGTTTGCGTTGTCGGTGTAGAAGATGTAAGGATAGCCAGACTCAAATCTTTTCTTAATTACCTTACCCCAGATCCTTCTCTTTTCGGTGTCTCCGTCAACCATTGACTTCATCCACTCATCTTCCACACAAACACCAATTGAAAGATCTTGTATAGAATCACCATCAGAACGAATGTGAAGAAACTCCTCGATATCCGGATGATCAATCGGAAGATACGCCGCAAATGAGCCACGGCGAACATTCCCCTGTGATACATAGTTGACCAAAGAATCAAACACCGAGAGTTGATGGTGTACACCTGTCGCAGTACCACCCGAAGAGATCGGAGCGCCGCGATGACGGATGTCTCCGAAGTAACCGGATGTTCCTCCTCCCATCTTTGACATAATACCAACTTCTCCTACCTTGTAGAGAATGCCTTCCATACTATCAGGTATGAAAGAAGAGAAACAAGAGATCGGAAGTCCTCGTTCTCGTCCAAAGTTCGCCCAGATAGGAGATGACAGAGAATAGAATCCCTGTGCCATGTATCTCTCAAACTTAACCGCAAAGTCTTCAACACCGAGAATCTTCTCGGCGTGTTTTGCGATATCAAGTATTCTTTGTTTTGGCGACTCTCCTTCTAGGAGATATCCTCTTTCAAGGAAAAGTTTCGCTTCATCATTTAGCCAGTAATAATCATTCATATTAAAATAAGTCGTCTTCGTCAAAGGATTGGTTTTTCTTAGAGTATTCGGTTGGTCGAGAGTGAAAGAAGTCTGTCATATTGTTACCATGCAACTCCTCTTCAAACCAAAGAGTGTGTTCCAATAATGATTTATCAACTTCAAGAGGCGTCCCAAATCCGATCTGATCCAAAGAATCATTGATGCGATTACGAATAAACTCTTTGAGAATGTTTGCGTTGAGTCCTTCTTCTTTATATCCATTGACCATCCAGTCAACGATCTTGGCCTCTGCCTTGTATGCCTGATTGGCTTCGTCAAGGATTCTTTCCTTCAACTCATCATCAAACAACTCGGGCATCTCTTCGCGAATCGTGTTGATGATTTTGATTCCGATCATACCATGAATGTTCTCTTCGTTTCTCGTGTACTTCACTTGCTGATCCGTATCCTTCAGAACATTCTTGAATCGAGCAAACCAATTGATGATGTAGAACTGTGAAAACAAAGAAACATTCTCTACAAAAAGCGTAAAAAGAATGAGGGCATAAAGATATTGTTTCTTGGAATCCTTGTAGAATCTGTGAGTGTACTTCTTGAGATACTTGACACGACCTTGAATCCACTCAAGTTTCATGTTCTCCTCGAAGATGTCTTCCATGTCAAGAACTGTCAAGAGTCTCTCATAAGCATTGTTGTGAATCACTTCGATGTTCGCCATCACATATCCCATATCGGATAATGACGGGTGTGGTAGATTCTCACCAAGTTTTGCCCAAAAGGTTTTGACCGCAACCTCGATCTGGCCAATTGCCGAAAGAGTTCTTACGATAATCTCTTGTTCCTGTTCGGTGAGCTCAGTTCGAAACTGATGGATGTCAGACTTAAAGGAGAACTCCTTGTCAGTCCAAAAACCGGAATGCATTGCTTCCATGAACTCCTCAGTCCAAGGATATCGATTAGGTTTGCGTGTAATTTGTTCTTCGAAGATTGTAGACATAGATGGTACGTTAAATTTGTAGATAGTTATACTATAAGAAAAACGGCCGAAAGTAAAGACAATTTTTACTCGTTGCTCGCTTTTCTTCGTATAGATCTTAACGCACCTGTTTCTTCGTCTCGAAGTACAATCGTAGCATTGCGATTTCTTACCGCATATTTGTATATCTCAAATTGTTTTTCATCTTGGAGGTTGAGATATTTCGACCAACGTTCAAACTTATTTCTACCTGTCGAAAATCGACGAAAGACATCGCTCGGAACATCGAAGTCTTTGTATTTTTTCTTCGAAGCACCCAATGGGCGATCCGCAATTGCTACTGATCCTGTGGTAGTCTGATCCGCGATCATCTAATAATGTCCTCCTGTGTTACGTAAATGGTTTGGTTTGTTCGGTGATGGTGTGCTTTGAACACCGGCAGATCGAATATACGACCCACCGGCGCTGATTCCGAGATTGTGACCCAAGTGTCCTGTTTTGCTAATATTTCTCCGGTCTTGGGTAATGCGATATCGCGGCCTAACGCATATTTTCCTTCTTCTATATTTCCTCCCTCATCGAGATACCACTCGTTGAGTCCTTCTGCTTCACACTTGTGTGGGTTAAATCCGGAAACTTCTTCAAGGATCTTGCCGATCTTTCGATCCGACATTCCAGTTTCCTCTTTAATGAGATATAGTGCTGCGGCATAGGAGGCCAAAGTTGATTTACCAAATGGTACTTTATTGAGAAGTCTTTTAAGATTAAAGACGAGTTTATGAAAAGTATTATACGCCCCCTTCTCTTCGGATGTTTCAGGTTTCTTTAACTTCTTTCCATTTTCATCTACAATGCCCAACTCATAGGCAGTCGTCTTCTTCCAAGGTGTGGTAAGAAGTCGTAGAAAACGAAGGGCGTAAAAGAAATCTCCAGCGCGAAGTAGTGACATTATAAGTTTTTTAGTTTGTTTGCGATATTGACATCCACACCGACATTTTGATATTGGTGAGATGTTATATAGTTAAGATATATGAGAAACGTTTTCAATGCGGGCCAGAGTTCGTCGTCGATCCGATAGAACATCATACGAGTCGCGGCCTTTATATCAAACACATTATATATTGAAATTATGTGATTTAAAACCAGTCGTTCCTGAATGATACCTGTTTCTCGGTATCGCCTCAGTAAACGAATGATGTATTTGAATCGTGCCAAATCCTCATGAAAATCCTCGATTGATAAACAACATGGATTTTCATAATATTTAGCAGCATATAGTTCAAAGTTCTTATTATTTAGATCATCAAATAACTTCATAGTCGAAGTTATTTATCATTTATTCTCTGTCGCCCGCAATAACTCCAGCAGTTTCGTCAACCAAACCACCAACGAGACCGATACCGCCTCCAATGACTTTTCCACTACCTTCGACAATCTTGCCGGTAGTTCCAAGTACAACATTGAGACCCTTATCTGCATCTCCGGTGATACTGCCAACAATGCGTCCACCACCAGAAACAGCAGAGGTACTCATTGAATGACCAGTGTCGTATGCAACACGAGATGTGCCGCAACCGCTAAGAACTAGAGCAAAAGAAATAATAAAAATTTTAGATATTTTCATGTGCGTAGGGTTATGGTATTATTATTAGAAAGTCGTGATACATCGTTCTACATCTTTTTCATATCTACAATAACCGAAGCCATATCTCCTATTGCAAAGGAGACAGATCCATCTCGATTGTAGAGAAAGAACTTTACACCACTCTTAACATTATCTTTTGCAAGCGTAATCTTTTCGACACGAGCTTTTCCAACAACTGTTTTGTTACGAGTTACGGTGAATTCTCTGTAGATGAGTTCACCATCTTTGTAAATATCAGCCTTTGCGATAGGAGTATCATAAGCGATAGCGATCTTGTCACCCTTCTTCAGTTCGTTGAAGATTTTGAGTCTTTTCTTCGGATCCATACTCTTGGGTCTTTCTTCAAGAGTTTCTTCCTTGACAGACTCCTTGTACATATTCAACTCATAGCTTTTACCTGTGTTGTAAACCTGTACTTGAATCGCTCCACCCTTACCTTTGAGACGATAGGAGTTAGTCTTTCCCGTCGAAGGGCGTTTTGGGCCCATTGCAACATTAGTCATAATCTCTTCAGGATCAACTTCGACTTTCAACTTCTTCTTTGCAAAGTCATAGGCGTGTTGCATTGCAGTAGAGAAATCCTTGTGATAGATTTCGTATCCGGTTGCAGACTTGGCCTCATCAAGTGTCTCTTCCTTCATAGGAAATCCGACATTCTGTTTCTTATTCGACTTAACGACCTTGAGTGTCTTCTTATCTTTGATTGAGATCGGAGGGCGTTCAGAGGATGCGATAATTCTTTCGGCACCCTTTTCATTCGATGCAGTACCAACTACCTTATTCTTGTCAGCAGTGTCGATAACAATAAAAGGTTCTTTCATCTCTTCGATGGATTCCTTCTTCTCGTCATCAGCTTTCCAACCAGCGTCAATAGCGTCGTAGAATTCCTTTTCCTTATCTCCGGAAAGTTCGGCAGGAGACTTGACACCGAACTTCTTCAACATTCCCTGAAAGAACTTTCGGTATGCTTCTTTGTCACCCTTTACGTCCTTATCCGCACCTTCTTCCAAACCAGCCTTTTCGCGAGCAGAGTAGTAAGCGGCAAGTGCCATTTTCTTACGTTCTTCTTTACTCTTACCCTTGAACTGAGGAGCATCGGACTTAAGGAAATCTTCGATCCACTCACTGGCGTCTGCCTTTGGATCAAGTTTTTCTGTGTAGACTTCCAAATCCTTGAGATGAAGATCTTTGAAGTCTTTTTCACCCTTTGCGGTTGGTTCATCGACTTCTTTTACGTTCTTCTTCTTTTCGGTATGAACCTTAACGTCCTTTGTGTGGAGATCTTTGAAATCTTTCTCTCCCTTGGCCTTTGGCTCGTCAACCTCTTTTACATTCTTCTTTTCAAGAATGGATGTGACCGAGGCCAGTAAATCTTTTGATATGTCTTGAATATTCATTGATTATTATCTCCTTAATATACGTCCCCAGTTGCTCTGCTTTGTGATAGTCCAGATTCGAGTTCAATTTCACCTACTTCATATTGGATACCATCCAACGCTGATAAAAATTTGTTATTAGGAACAAACTTTGATTGTTGAATATCCTTGTTGAGTTTAACAAGAATCTTTTGTGCCTTGAGAAGTTCGGTGATTCCCTTGTCGTTTGCCTTAATGTTCTGAGGAGACATTGGATCGGGCATGTATTTTGCTTCTGTAGTTAGAACCTTCCCCACACTGTCTAATAATTCCTTTGATGTGTCTTGAATATTCATGATTGTGCTTGTGCCTGTTGTGCTACTTGTTTGACTCTTTGTGCTTCTGCCTTCTTGATTTTGGGGAGAAGTTTCTTTGCGATCTTTTTGATCAGTGCTTGTTTTTTCTCGACCTTTTTGTCAAGTTGAATTTTTTCGGCGTAAGATAATTCGTCGTAAGATTTACCTTTTACGAACTTTGCTCTTACAACATCTCGAGCCTTTTTCATTGCTCGAACTTTAAGTTTCTCTGGTGTTGCCTTCTTCTTCATCGCAATCTTTCGTTTCATTGCGATCTTAGGCGCTAACCTCTTCATGATTCTTCCCCTTTGAATTCTCTGCTGAGGAGTAAGAGGTTTCTCTGACAAATATTCTTTAAATCCTATCATTTTATTTTCCGCTAAACATTGCTATTGATCCAGCGACTGCACCAGCGAATGCCGTAACAATCACCCAAACGAATTTTGAAAAGGCTGAAAGTTTTTGCTCGTTGTCATTCGATTTTGACTCAACGGATCGAATACGATTATCAATATCGTTTAACTTTGAGAGAGCAGTCTCCAAAGAACCTTCGAGATTGTGTATCTTCTCTTCAGCCCTTGCAATGGAAATAATGGCTTCGGAGAGTTTATCAATCTTTTCTTCTATTCTATTGAGTCTGTTGTCTTCGTCCTTTGTCATTTTTCCCATGAAGTTTTTTATAAAGTTCTTTTATCTCACTTGGTTTTGAGTTAAGCGTAATTGATTCAGCTATCTGAACTATGTTTCCACTATTCCCCAAAACACACTCTACCATTGATATCTTTCTTTGCATATCAAGAGAGTAAGAATCCTTCAAACGACCACCTGCGTCTTTAATCCACTTCTTTGCGATTGGACTTCTGACTGGACTCTTAGCGAACTTACTTGCTTTCTTGTATGCACCAAGTGTGGCCTTTTGCCAGTTTGCACCTTCGGAATTATCAACAACCATAAAATCACCACCAAAAAAGTTTTGAAATTTACCGATGTTGTCCTGAACTTCTTGCCACATGACCTTTACCTTATCCGCACCAAGAGTTCTTTTTCTTTTTGCATCACGGGCAATTGCAGTTTCAAGATTTGTGTTGACAAAAATCATTCCAACATCATAACCAATTTTTTTCAAATCAGTGGCCTGTTTCTTAATTTTTTTGAAGTCTTTTCCCGTTCCGTCGATGACCAATCCAAGTCTTCCGTCGAGATAAAGATCCATTTTCTTCGCGGTGAGTTTCTTTGCACCTCCACGAATCTCTTGTCCTTTTGGACTGAAGATGTCTTTGGGTGTTGCTTCCAATCCCGCCTTTTTCAGAGCAAACTCAAAGACCTCATCAGAGTTTACGATACGGAAACCTAAGGCGCCAAGACCAGTCTTACCGACCGTAAAAGACTTACCGGAACCCGGCCCGCCTGCTAAGAATATTGCTTTGAAAATTGCTGGATCGTCTACTCCTTCTTCAATTTCTTTTTCAATTTCTTCTTTCATTTCGCGTACTGTCCACCCTTGGTTGGGTACTTTATTATAAGATTCTAATTCGTTTCCCTTCGGTGAGAGGACTGATAGGATTTCCGATCCTTTATACTTACTAACCTGAAATTTGAACTTGGTGCCAGGATATTCCTTTGCCCAATTCTTTTTGATTTGATTGAGAGTAAGATACTCAACTTTCTCATCCATCGAAACCTTTTTTCGTGCGGCGGTTTTACTCAGTTCCCTTTTCTTATCCTTATGGACTTGAGTCTTTGCTCCCATCATTCCTGTCTTATTCTTTCGAACCTTAACACTCTCTTCTTTCTCCGAAGAATTAGGATCATCGTGAGTATAACCGAGCTTAGCCATTCTTTCATGATCTTCGGGAGTTTTTGCGGTATACGCCTTTCCGGTTTTAGGATCATACATCTTGTGAGGATATACTGCTTCTTCTGATTTACTTTCGGTTACGGGGGAAGCAGTTAGAACAACTTTCGCGTCCTTTCCTTGACTTTTTAAAGTTGAAACTATTTTGTCGGCAAGTCTTTTACTACGGACAACTTTCCAGAATGTTTTCTTTCCTTTGAACATAATGGCGTAATTGTTGGGCCCTTCCTTTCCAAGTTCCCGAGCAATCTCACGCCTTTTAAAACTACTAATTTCTTTCAACTTACCCATGTTTTCTATTTATAATTTACTCTTCTTCTATACGCACCACAAGATCATCTTTTCCACTAAAAACTCTATGAAATGTGTTCTTTTCTATGTGATATTCTTTTCCTTCTTCTAGTTTCTTCGGTAGTTCATTGTCCATTTGAAGTTCCCAGTCATTACCCGATGATATTATATATATTGTTCGATCTTTTCTGTCACGATGCCAATCCAACTCAGAAGATTCTCCCTTTGCGAAGATTCTTCGAAAGTGAGATCCATGGGCATAAAAGTCTTTATATTCCTCTACCACCACGAACTTGGATTGTCAACTTGAAGACCTAAAGATTTCGCAAAACGAGGTAGACGACAAGACCAGTATGAAGGCTTTGTCTTATCATTTCGTGTGTCACATTTGTGGCGAGCAGCAAATGACTTCCTTGCCTCGGGATCATTAATCTTTACCTTCAGTCCGGTTGTGTCTCCAAAAGAAACCTTCTTAATGTTCTTTGTTTGAGGATCGCGAACATAAACATAGAACTTTTTGTTACCACCTCTTTTGGGTTTGTTGAGTTCTGGATCCTCTTCATTGAGAGACTCATTCTTTTTACGACCCTGACAATGAGCCCTCTGACTGAATCCCTTTGGATTGTTGCAGTCAATACTCTTCTTATACTTCTCGCTCCACTTCTCAACCATCTCAACCATTGGCCAATCCAACGGAACTTCGTATCCCTTATACTCGGCGATCTCTCCAATGTCAGTCTTGATGATGTCTTCGTTGATATCGTTGAGTTCGATCTTTCCCTCTAACCAAAGTTCTCGGGTCTCGCGAAAGAATTCAAAGTAACGATCTGATCCAGGCCGATAGATGTTATCGACAAAGGGAATCTCTCTCTTTGCCATTTCGACTATGGACTCAAACACAAAATGTTCTTTAAAATTCTTCATTGTTTCAACTCTTCAAGTATCTCTCTAAAACCAAATTGTAAAATACTGAATTCGTTTTCAGCCGCAAACTCTTCTATTTCCTTTATCTGTTCTTCTTCCAAATCGTAGATGTCATCAACACCATAGTGTTGTTCTATCGCAAATCTAACATCTTCTTTGATTTCATTTTCGATGTTTTCCTCGAACTTATACATTCTATTCCATTCAAACGGCATGATATTATTATCCCTTATGTTTCTTCCAGAGATCAGCGTCGGCAGTTGTTCTTGTCTTTCCACCCGTGATAAACGAATTGATTCGGGCGTGTCCCCACTGTTCCGGTGTTGTGCCGGGGCGATGTCCTGTTCTCCATGCGGCCACACCTCTCTTGTAAACCTGTTTCAGTATGGATGCAGAGATGCCAGAAGCCTTTGCCTTTTTTGCAATGGATTTGTCTGCCGAGGATTCGTCAAGTTTCATCTTCTTACGAAGTTCTTCAATCTCCTTACGTATCCTCAACTGAGCAGGAGAATTCGGCATGTGTTTCATTGCCTTCGTGTATAACTTATAGAGTTTTGCCTTATCGTTTTCGTCAAGATTGAGATCTTCATACGCAAGGACTGGATCAGACGTTTTGAAATCTTTCTTACGCATGATCGTTTTGTTCGTAACTTCGAACTCACCGTTCTTGAAATCGACCACAATAGGTAGATTAAGATCGGACTGTATGTCCTTCAGAACTGCTTCGGTGTCTCCATGTTTCTTGATGTTCTTTCCTTTGTTCCTTGCGATCTTCTTGAACAATCTTTGCAACTCCGCAACTGTGATAGCTGGTTTGTTACGTTTGTCATTCATACGATCCGCAAAATGTTTTGTAAATTCAATGTCAATGTCGAACTTATTCAAAAGACGATCACCGAACTTCTCAAGATCCGCAAGTTGTTTTGCGGTGACTTCTTCCTTGTACAACTCCGGAAACTTCTTCTTCATCGCCTGAGTGTATTTCGAAGGTTTCGTCTCGGCGGATGCATCGCCCGGAGCGGGTTTGTATGCCGAAGGATCTTCATCGGACTTCTTCGCACCCTTCTCAAAGTGACGAGCTCGAGCGGTCTTAGTGGACTTCTTCATGTCCTTTCCGTAATACTTTGCGGGTTGTGTTCCCTCACGATCCTTTATATCCTTGTCCTGTCGAACCTCGGAAAGACTATCAACGAAGTGTTTGTTTTCGTTGGTGTCAATGATGAAATTTGTTCTTCTTTCAGCAATGGTGATTTCGGTGTTTCCCGAGTAAACCGTATCTCCAACATTGAAGATGTCACCCGCAACATATCTCTCACGAATAGTAGACAACTGTGGCAACTGAATATGTTTGCGAAAGTTGACCTTTTCCTTCAATCCCATTCTCTTACGAAGTAGATTGAAGAGCGTCATATCCTCACCATAAGATCTTGGTAGACCCTGAGAAAAGGATTTGAAGTCACCTGCAACTGCGGCTGCTCTCATCTTAGAGGCGCTCATTCCTGTCACACCTTCTGCATCGGGATCTCTTTCACCGGCGGAGATGACATCAATACCATCCGGAAACTCGTAGAAACCATGTCGTCCCTCGACTCCAACATATTTGTTGAGCAGTTTACGAAATTCGGCAACACGATCCGATCCAACAACCATTACGATGCGAGTGAATCCCTGATCGTAAAGAGAAGTCGCGACATCAAAGACGTTCTTGATTCGCGAATCGAGAATGATGTTCCTTCCATGTTTCGGAAACATCTTACGCATGATCTTTACCTTCTCATCGTATTGAAGAGGATTTTTCTTGGCATCGTTAGAGTGTGATGCATAAATTCGATAGTTGCTACCAATCGCCACGGATGCAAGTTTGTTCATCAACTTCTCGTGACCCGTTGTCGGTGGATTGAACCGACCGAAAGTAAATACTACTTCGTTTTTCTTCTCTTCGCTATACTGTTTAAATGTTTTCACGGTATTATTTATCTCTCCCAACCCTTTATTACATCCTTTGAAAAATTGTTCATTGAGAACTCCATACGATCCACAAGTTTTACGGCGCCATCATTTGTCTTGTCGATTGCAACAAAACCTTCACTGCCTGTGACTTTAAAACCGTTTCGAGTTCTCACAAAGGTGTCAAGTTCCTTGACCTTATCCAACTTTGCAATGATAAGAAGTTTAGCATCAACAATTGCGTTCTGTAGAGCAAAGACCAAATCCAAGTTCTTTTTATTGTCCTTTGAGAAGAACTTCATGACCTCATCGAGCTTTGCCTGTACTCCGGCCTTACCCTTTTCGGTCTTTCTCTTCTCCATTTCCTTACCAAACTTATTCCCAAACCAAAGGATTAAATCGTTGACGTGTTTCCCCGTGTTCTGTATCCTCTCCCCCCTCCGCACTAAGGAGTTGTTGAAGGTCTCGATGTATCCAGCGAGCTCGCTGTTTGATTGGAGTTGACGCAACGTAGTGCCCGCTATCTTTTGAAATATCTTTCCGGCTTTTGATAGTGCCTCCGTTACCTCTCTTGTTTCTGTGTCGGTGAGTGTTGCTGTTCCGCTTTGATCCTTGTAATCCGCGTCCTGATACCATATAGAAGTTTTTTTCTTAAGTTTACCGATGTCTACTCCGTATGATGCTTTCATTTCCTCAAAGGATTTTCCTGTGTAGGTTGTATGAAAGACCACACCTAAGTTTGCCTTCATTATGGTTTTTGCTAGGTCTGACTTGACGGGTACTGCATAGACGATTGTGTTTGGTTGGAATGTTACGTACTTCTCACCGTCGATATTCTCAACGCTAAGATCATTCTTTGTAAACATAATATCGCCTTGAATCACATCTTTAATTCCAAGATCTTTCAATTCATTGTACGCTGTTACGAGTTTATCCGCAAGATCTCCGGAAGTATCAGCACGAACATCGGCTTCTGACTTGTAGACCTTTGGATCCTTATTGAAAATTCCTTTCTTTGCAACGAAGAACTTACCATCACTTGGATCAGTTCCGGCAAAGACTGCGGGCGCTCCGTCCCACTTGACTGTTACATCGAAGCGACTCTTACCCTGTCCTGCCAACATATCGCGAAACGCACGAAGAGCAGCGATTGCATCTCTTGCACCAGTCACACCCCCGTAGATCACACGATCTTCGATGTGTGTCATGTGGACATTCTTGCCAGTCTTTGACTCGACTATAAACTCTTTGAATCCTATCATTTAAAAATCGCCTTAAACTTTGGTGTTGCAACTGCTTGGAATTGTGGGTTTGCAGTATAACTACCCTTATAACGAATCTCCAAGTCAATAATCTTTACACCATCAGTGAAAATAGAGAAAAATACCTTTGCAGCGCCGGCATCCTTTTCCCAGGCCTGTTTCTTGCCTGGTGTTGGTTTCATTTCAATCTTGGAGTCAAAAATTTTAGTCAAAGCAGAAATTGTTTGTGGTGTATCTTTTAGTTCTGCCTTCTCTACATTTATCTTTCCTTTTACAAACTTACCAATTCCCGTAAGAAGATAGAATTTAAATTCATTTGTGTTTTCGATATCTTTCATTTTTGTTCTGAAAAGAAGTTCGATAAACTGCTTAACAAAATCTTCAGAGTGTGCAACCAAAACTTGATACACTCGTCTAAAGAAAGAGTTCTTTCTATCTTTCAAATAAACACCCATCTGTTTTTGTGAAATATCACGAATCATCTTCCCCTTTTCTTTGTCAGATAATCCTTTGGGAGACTTCTTGTAATGTTTAAATAAAACATGATCAAAAAATCTCTGTTTACTTGCTTCAATTGATTCTACAGTCTTTTTACCTAGAATATCTTTTAGAATACCAACATCACCAGTAATTGGTTTGTTAATTAGTGTGGGATCAACATCAGACGACTTCCCCTTTTTCTTTAGGGAGAAGCCATGAAATACACCATCATTGTTTTTTACAACAATGTCAGAAGAATTATAGTCCTTTACACCACCAATCGGTGGGTTGTATTTTGAAATATCTTTATGCCAACCCTTACCAGTCCAGTACACTTTTACTGGATTCGGACAAACCTTTAAAATTGCATTTGATGAAGAAATAGCAGTCGCAAGATCATTAAAATTACCGTTAAATTGGTCTACAAGTTCTGGCCTTGATGTTGCACCTTCAATTTTATCGAAAACTTCTTTTGCTCCTTCAATCATCTCAACCGCTTCGATCTCTGAGATTGAACCACCAGTAACTCTATTTAAAACAAGAGCAGCAACCATCATCTCTTGTGTGTTCTCATTAATCTTGACTCCATCCTTACCGATAGAACCTTGACCAAATGTCACCCCACCTAATTCTGGTGTATTATTCTTTATCCATTGTCTAATCTCGTTTTGCGTATCTTGGTTTTTAGCGCCTCGAATCTTAATCTTATTCGCGCCACCAGCAACAGGGATATCATCTAGGCCTAGAGACACAAGGTGAGAAATTAGTTTTTTAAGGGCATTCTTGTCTTGCTTGGTATCGAAACCATCTACATCTTCGGGTGAAGAAATAGGAACATTAAAGGCCTCTGATATTGATAAAAATTCTTTAAACTTTAACATAGATCCCATGAATTAGATAATGTATCTATTTATAAGATTAACTAATTTAAATGAAACCCTTTGCCCACTTTTCGTGAGTGTAATCAAATTCCTCCATGTATCTCACATAGAGACCAGTTTCTCGACCAGCCGCCTCGATCTCCCATGGCCAATCGTAATAGTGAAACTTGTTGCAATCAAATTCTTCGCCTTTCCAAAAGACGGTATCCAGAGATAATCGAGAATCTTTCATTTCTCCGGTGGCGTATTGTTTGACATGAACCATCTCATGAGCCAAGGTCTCAATCAAAGACGCAAGACCATTGCTTGAGTCCAGACGAATCGTAAACTCTCTTGGTTTGTTTCGACGATCTTCCCAGATGCAGTCTCCTTCTGTCTCCTCTTTGTGCTTGAGTCGATGGATCAATTCAATGTTCAGAACAAGACTTGGTAACTTTCTTTTGAAGAGAAGCTTCTCGAAGAAGTAGGCAGCTCGTTCAACATGTTCCCTTTTTGTCTCGGTAGAACCTTCTATTTCAACTATCATCTTACCTCATTATGAACTAAGAACTCTCAAAGTCAACACCTAATCGTGTAAAAAAGATGTAAAAGTGGATATTTGTCCAGTTTTTGCACCTAAAAACTGGACTTTAGATCTTGAACGAACTGAAATCGTGAGATGAACTCTTATCGGAAGTCGTCGAATCGTCTGATGTAAGAGTTTGAGCGGAATCTTCCACGTCGTACAACCTCATCTTTGACCGATCAATTCCCACCACAAATCTCTTGTTTTGAGTTGGATCGTTGTACCGATTCTTGAGTTGTTTGATCATCAGTTGATTGAGACCTTCGAGTTTCTCCGTAGAGATCAGAGCGAACATCAAGTCGGCCGTTGCAGGAAGACCAAATGACTCGGAAGTATCGGTGAGCTCGACATCAGTATTACCAAATCCGGATCGTGTTACCTGAGTCGCAGACCAGATCGGAACATTGAATTCAACCGCCAATCCTCTCAACTCCTCGGCAATCGCCTTAATGTAGGAGTAAGTATTGACTGATCCACCGAGACCCTTCATTCGAGAACTTGCACAAATGTTGAGATAGTCGATGTAGATTGAATCCGGAGCAAAGTCCTTTTTCATTCTCAACTCATCGAGAAGAGCACGAAAGTGACCGACATGAGCAGTTGCAGTTGGATACTCCTTAATGATCAATTTTCCCTGAGTCTTCTCTTGAATCTTCGAAACCTTAGTCTTGAAAGTGTCTCTTGGAAGATTCTCAATCTGATCTATCTGAACATCCAGAAGATTTGCATCGATACGTTCCGCGATCTTTTCTTCGGCCATTTCCAAAGTGATGTAGAGAACATTCTTACCCTGTCGAAGATTGTCGGCAGCAAAGTGACACATCGCCAAACTCTTACCAACACCCGTTCCGGCAAGAACAATGTTGAGAGTCTTTCGCGACACACCACCCTTTGTGATAGTGTTCAGAAGTTCAATGTCAAAAGGAGTCTTGTCTTCTTGTAGATGATAGAAGTCATATCTCTCATCAACATTCTCAAGATAATCGTGACCGATGTTCGCATCAAAGGAAACCGCAAGTGCTTTTGATAGAATGTCCGGTATCGCTCCTTCGGTGTGTTTCTTGTCCTTTCCGTCAATGATCGAAATAGACTTGACGATTGCAATAGTTACAGCTCGTTGTTTACACCATTCTTCGGTTGTTCGTAACAACCAATCCGTATCACAAAGATCGCCTTTGTCAAGAGACTGGATACAAGAGAGAATATCGTTTGCGTCAGAGCGATTGATGGTTGACGAGTTTTGAAACTCAACCTCAAGCGCTGGAACGTTTGGTATCTTGTTGAACTTCGAGATGAAACTCAGAATCAAATCGTAGACTGGCTTCTTCTCATTCTCAAAGTATTCCGACTTGATGTGAGGAATTACCTTTCGGCAAAAGTCCTCATTCTTCGTTATCGACTGAAGTATTATCGTCTGAAGATCCGTCATTATCTATACTATCCTCCAAAATTTCAACAAGAATGTCACCGATGAAGTTCGAAAAGTCTTCATCGTTTTCAATTTCTTCTTTCGATTTACCAAAGACTGGAGGAACTTCTTCAACTCGATAATCAAATGTGAGTGTTGCCTTTTCACCATCACCATTGGGATCAGATACTTTAACTTTTCCATAGGTATATATTATACCATTATAGGGTTTTTGCAAGACTTTAATTGAAGTAAAATCAGAGTCAGCTTTTTCTACGTATGTTATTTTTGTTTTCATTCTTTATTAAAATTTATAGATCCGCGACAGAGCATCCCAAGAGAGAATGCCGCCAACCAAGTTTTGTAGTTGTACTCGATTTCTATGGGAAAAAGAGTGTTGATACTCCAGATAGCAATGAGTGGACCAAACACCCAGATCACAAGGAGAAACGAAACGATTCCAACAATTTTGATTCCTAACTTCATTCTTCGATTTGCTCCTGTATCATATCCTTACATGCAACCTTGAAACGTTTTTCGATGTAAGATTCAAAGTCGGTCTTCTCGAAAATCTTTTCCCAAAATTGACGATTCATGGTTTGAGCTTCTCGAAGATTCTGAGAAAGTTCTTCACCCGTTTCAGGATTCATTCCCTGATACCAGCCGTTCTTTGGTTTACGAACGTGACCGGATTCAAGCGCCACATCCAAAAGACCAGACCACTTTTGAATACCACCATCCCAAGAGACCGAGATCGGAATCTTTGACTTTTCTCGAACAAATCGAGACTTTTCAACGTTGATGATGAAGTGATAACCCTGAATCTCTGTTCCCTTCTTATCCTGTTGACGACCGATGATCCACACATTGTCGGCGGAATACATGACACCTGTGCCACCCGAGACAATCGCCTTTGGAAACATTCCTTGTTCCATGTAAGTGTGATTGACCGCAAGGAGTGGAATATCCTTCATCGTCAATTGAGGAGTGATCATTCGAAACAAACCCTTCAGTGCCTTTGCACGAGTCATATCCGCAACCGACTTCTCATTCATAGCGTCATCAAGTTCTTTCTTTGATGCGATATTACCGACCGAATCAATCACGACAATCACCTTATCGGATCTTTCGATCTCATTAAGTTGATTGACCAGATCGAACTTCAATTCCTCAATGTTAGTCACCGGAGTATGAAGAACTCGACTCGTGTCAATTCCAAAGGATTGAAAGTAAGATTGTGGCGATCCAAACTCCGAATCATAGAAGAGAAGAACCGCATCCTCGTGTCGATCAAGATACGACGATGCCATCAAAAGAGCAAAGGATGTCTTGAAGTGTTTTGATGGACCGGCCAGAACCGTGAGTCCAGATGAGATACCACCGGACATAGAACCCGAGAGTGCCACATTTATCATTGGCACCGAGGTTGGTGTTTGTTCCTTCTCGGCAAAAAACTTGGAATCGGACAGAATATCCGATGCTTCTATTCGAGAAGATTGTTTCAGTTTATTTAGTAATGACATAATTTTATTTAACCTGTATAGGTTATCAGATTTTGCGTTGTTTGTAAAGAAAAAAAGGCGAACACTTAGGGGGCTAGGTAAGTGCGTTTAACTTTTGATTCGTCAAAGAATTTTTCAGCCAAATGGCAGGATCTTTGCCACTTATACGGAATCCTGTCCCACTTCATTACCACTTCAGAAATTCCTACCTGAATGATGGCCTTTGCACACTCGTGACAAGTTGGAAGACCATAGACAAACATCGTAGACCCATCCAATGAAACTCCATTGCGTGTTGCGTTATAGATCGCATTTACTTCTGCATGAACAATCCTTTCATACTTTCTTTCTCGATCATCGTAGTATTTTGAATCGTCGTCCATACCTCTTGGAAATCCATTGTATCCCTGTGAGAGAACTTGACCGTGATTTCCTACGATTACTGCACCTACCTTTTTCGATGGATCTTTGCTCCAAGTGGCGACTTCGCCGGCAAGATCATAGTATCTGTTTTTCCACTGTTCGTTCATTTCATTGCGATTGCTCCCATAAAGAGATGATTTTGCCAGAAGGGTTGAATCTTCCTTGAATCAAATCCCGCAGTCTCCAACATCGAAACCAACTCTTGCCAAGTGTTAGGCTTCAACATGTGTCGCAGAGTCTTTTCCTTATCAAGAATATCCTTGTCGTCAAATGTCTTTCTTTTATGATCGTAGAAAGTAAATGTGATCATGTCTTGAATCCTCGAATCAGAAGAAATAGTTTTTTCCGAAAAGATAAACGCACCACCCGACACAAGACTGTCATAGATCTTTTTCAAGATTCCCTGTCGTTCAGACGGAGGCATAAACTGTAGAGTAAAAAGAGATGTAATCAAAGAGAAGGAGCCTAGAATAAAATCGAACTTTCGTATATCCTCATTGATGAACTTTACATGTCCGAGATCTCTTTCTTTGATCTCTTCTTTTCGATTCTTCATGTCTTCATTGAATCCACTTGCATACTCAACTCCAACATAAAGAGTCTTAGGAGCGAATGAGCGATTCTGTTCCATCATAGCCATGATGGTTTTTCCGGTAGAACAACCAATGTCCAGAACCATTTTGTCCGAATCATTCTCAACAAAGTATTGAGAGAGGTTGACTACATCGTCATGAAGATTTCTATAACCTCGAATCGAATCCTCGATGTGATTGTCAAAACCTTCGTCTCGATGGGCAAAAGTAAAATCAGGTGTGTTTTCCATTGTATATTTTTAGAACATTTTCGTAGACTGCTTCTGCAATCTTTTTCATCATCAGCGGAGGAACCATGCGACCGATTCTTTCTGCTTTTTGATTCCATTTTCCTGTAAGTTTAAAATCATCAGGCAAAGACATAATACGCTTTAATTCTCCTAATGTCAACTTTCTTTTTTCACTCCAGTGAAATGCACCGGCAGTCGTGTCACCACTTCCCATCGCAGTCAGAGTTGGGGCAGGAACTTCCAGAGAAACTCTCTTGAGATTGAAGTGATGACCCTTTGGATGGTAGTCTCCACCAGTCAAAACCTTCTTTGGAAAAGTCTCCATTCGCGAACCAGTTTCTCTCCAGTAAGCAGTTTTTGAGAACTTCTCTGTCAAGTATTGAACCTCTTCATTGTCATACTCCAGACCAACCAACGCATCTTTCAAAGGAATGACTTCTTTGCTCGGCTCCGGAAACACATGACCAATTGTCATAAAGTTCAAACCGACTTCATCCATCACGTCATTACGAATCGCAATAAAGATAACACGAGTCCTCGTTTGAGAAACACCATAGTATCGAGAATCCAGAACCTCATAAGAAGGAGAATATCCGATCTCTTCAAAGGTGTTCAGAATACGCTTCATGTATCCTTTGGCCTCTCCGATAGTCAATCCTTTGACATTTTCCGCAACGATCACCTTTGGTTGAATGTCCTTTGCGACACGAAGAAACTCAAAGAAAAGATCTTCGATGTTCTCAACAATCTTACCATCAGAATAGTTTTTGGTTTGTCCCCATCCATCCGAATGACTTCCGCCCGACGAGTGAGAAAGTTTTCCGGCAACAGAAAATGCAGAGCAAGGAGGCGATCCATCAAGAATATCCAACTCACCTTCCTTGAGACCAACAAGATCCAAAAAGTCTGAACCCTTGAGTTCTTTGATGTCGCCCGGAATGATAGGAGTGTTCGGATAGTTCTGAGCATAAGTGTTTTGAGCTTCTTCAACAAACTCGTTGATGCAAAGAATATTTCCACCGGCAAGTCGATAACCAGTCGAAGAACCACCACCACCCGCAAAGGTAGATATGACTTTGAATTTGTTTTGTTTCGATGCTTCAATTACATCTTGTAAATTATAAGGTTTATACATTTATACTACTATGGACTATTTGCATTGATTTGTCAACACAATATATCACAAATTTTATTCGCGAGATTCTCGAACCATTTTGTATCTCCGCCATGTCGAGTCGTTTCAGCAGCAGTTCCGATTCGTATTCCGCTCGTCTCGGTGAATGATCTTGGATCGTTTGGAATTCCATTCTTATTGACGGTGATATCATTCTCTTCAAGAAGATCAGCGGCTTCACGCCCACTGTACTTACTCTTAGATAGATTCAATAAAATGATGTGACTGTCTGTTCCGTTTGTCTGAATGTCAATGTTTCGTTTTTGAAAAACCTTTGCCATAGTCCTTGCATTATCGACAACATTCGATGCATAGGTTTCAAACTCAGGTTGCAATGCCTCATGAAAACACTGTGCCTTTGCCGCAATGATATGCATCAGTGGGCCACCTTGAGTGCCGGGGAAAACGGCGCTGTTGATCTTTCGAGTGTAATCTTTATTGTTCCATAGAATGATTCCACCTCGCGGTCCTCGAAGAGTCTTATGAGTTGTCGAAGTGACTACATCCGCATAGGGAAATGGACTCTCATAAACGGATCCAGCAACCAATCCAGCATAATGCGCGATGTCCGCCATGAGATACGATTCGGTTTTTTGTGCGATCTCATAGAAACGAGAAAAGTCAATCTGTCTTGGATAGGCACTTGCTCCGGCGATGATCATCTTTGGTTTTATCTCTATCGCCTGTTCCTCAATTGCGTCATAGTCCAAGAAACCCTCATCATCCACACCATAGGAATGAGCATTGTAAATTTTACCGGATATGTTTGGCGGACTTCCATGTGATAGATGACCACCCGAGGCAAGATCCATTCCAAGAATCGTATCGCCGGGTTTTAGAAATGCCTGAAAGACAGCGGTGTTCGCATTGGCACCCGAGTGTGGTTGAACATTTGCGTACTTACAACCAAAGAGAGACTTCACCGTTTCGATGGCCAGATCCTCGATCTCGTCCATATGATCGCAACCGTTATAGTAGCGCTTCTTTGGATATCCCTCGGCGTACTTATTTGTGAAGACACTTCCACACAAATCCATTACCTCTTGGCTCGCGAAGTTTTCACTCGCGATAAGTTCAACAGTATCAGTCTGTCGATTTTGTTCTCTTTCGAGAATTGATAGGATTTTTTCGTCTATCATAGTTTTTCTTGATTAGTGTTCTGCCAAGAAATGATTCGCTCCTTGGCCGTGTTGAAAATTTCGGTGTCGCGTTCGATTCCTATGAACTTTCGTCCACTCCGAAGACAGGCAATCGCAGTTGACCCACTACCCATAGAGAAGTCGAGTACAGTTTCGCCTTCGCGGGTGTAGGTTCTCACCAGATATTCGAGCAGATCGACAGGTTTTTGTGATGAGTGGATTCGACACTTAGGATCGACTACGGCGAAATCAAGAGTTGTTTTTGGGTATCGCGTAGTCACGCCGCCCGCGTAATCTCTTTTGTTTGTTCCATGCCATAACTGTCCAACACTACTTCCCTTGGCTGATTGTGTCGGTTTGTGACCTTCGCTCATCTGTGGATAGTAGCGGCCGGGCTTACGATAGAACACGTTGATTTCCTCATGGGAGCGGAGCGGTTGTCGCTTCGCGTGAAAGAAGTTCGTGGCTATATTTTTCGTCCATATCCAACTATATTTGTGGTTCTGGATCTGGCTTGCGATCAGCGGGTGTGTGAATGGATTCGCAGAGTGTAGAGCGATCACTCCATCCTCACCCAATGAATTCCAGAGAAGCGGCCACAACACCGGCCAATCGAGATGTTGATCCCAGTGACAAGCGGTTGACCCAAACGGCGGATCAGTTATAACGGCATCGGTCTTTATTTCTCGAATCACATCCATACAATCTGCGTTGTAGAGCGTAACACAAGATGGAATTTTATCATTTACATTACCGAAGATCCTATCCCAATTTTTCTGCATATGTTCATCGGGAATTTGTTCCAACCGTCTTTTGCTTCCTTTACCCATTTTTAATTTTGTACTCCGAATAATCGTTTACGATACCATTAATGTATCTATCCTGTTTAAATATTTTTAAAATTTCTTGATGCTCATAATCTGAAGTCGGCCATTCCTTAAAATAGCCAGGCATCATAAAGACCGTGTAACTCTTATCTCGTTCTACCTTTCTCCTTATTACCAACACGACTTTTCAATTTTCTTCCGCTAATTGCATCATTCTTCGTAAGACCGTTCGCCCTATAGAATTTATCTGATACGTCATGTGCAAAAACCTGAACACGTCCAACCTTCGCACACGCCTTCGTGAGAATCTTTGATCCAATTCCACAACGACGAAAACGAGGTGGAACATAAACCTGAAACTCCCAAGGTTTTCGATACCAATCATCAAGTTGATAGGTAAGACCCCAACCAAGATATCGTTGACCATCGTGAGCAACAAGGAGAACACCCTTGCCCTCTTCTACACATTCACCGAGCCATGCTCTTATACAGCTACTCGTATGTCCGAGATCTGCCTTGAGACCTGATTCAAAATTATTCCGACGACACCAACGATAGGTGTCATCGGGAATTGATTTTACTTTTGAGAGATCGTAAGTCTTAACGTATACTGCCATAATTAGTTTGCAGGGAAAACATCAATTGAAATGTAATGACTGGTGTGAAAGTAGTCAGTCATTGGATCGCTATGGTCGAAATAATCCTTTCCGTACATCGCCGCAGTCAATTCATCGAATAACTTGGTGATCTCCGGAGAGAAGTTGTTGTAGTGATAAGGATTGATTGACAATCCCCACTTTCTCTTGAAGTCGTCCATGCGACTCTCAAAGAGACCTCGAACATCCTTGATTTTCAGAGCAAGAGTGGAGTAATTTCGAACCGATAACGATCCCTTAAGACCGTACTTTTTGAGGATTTTCTTGATAGCAGGAGCACGCTCCGCTTTTCGTTCTTTGTTCATGTATGCCATAATTATTATCTCTATTATTACTCTAAATTATCTGAGTGGTTTGTCAACCTTATTTTTGTTAATTATTTGTAAAAGAGGAGTCAACCGCTGTAAGACGATATTCCTCGATGGGAGTGTCACAATCTTCTCGTGTTGCATACTCGCTGTTTCGAAGAGTCTCGATCATCGCAACCGCCTGATCCTTCGTAGTAAACGACCAGACAAGTGACCATTTGAAATTTCTGGTTTCGCCCGGTCTTTTTACAAATCGAGATTCGATTCGGAAATCAAGAGGAGTATTTTCGTAAACGTTCATTGCCATAATTATTATCTCTAATTTAAGAAGTGGGGAGGAAGGGGCCAATCGTAGAACCGGCGCTCTTAAAGAAGTTGACGACTGCAACTGCCTTTTCGAGAGGATAATCAAAGTGGATGGCGTAACCATCGGAGTAAACAACCTTTTCTTCGGTAAGACGGATCGTGCCGTGATCTTTTCCATCGGGTCCGAAGACCGTCGCGGAAGTGTTAATGTAACCCGCGAGGCGTTTTCTTTCTTCTTCAATCGTGATCATGTCTATACTCTAAACTAATTTTATTGAATGTCAACCCTATTTTTGTAAAAAACTTGTAAATGTTTTACCAGAACCGACCGTACTTGTGTGTCGCTTTCGGCCGAAGATCTGGAGGAATCTCCGAGACCAATTCATCGAAGTATTCATAAAACTTCTCCTTATCACGCTGGCAGACTTGTCGAGGGGCCCCTTCTGGTTCGAAGACTTCGATGTAGGTATCAGCATCGATGAAATTCCAGTTCAAAGAACCGTCTTCGAAACGGTTTTCTGGAAGTTTGATGGCGGCAACAAGCGCCTCTTTAACTGTTTCTTTAGTAACTCTCTTAATCATACCTACACTCTACACTATCCTGTGCAGATGTCAAGAGAGAACATAGTAAAAAAAGTGTAAAAGATTCACTGAGAAAGAGCGTAGGAAATCGCCCTTCCAGCCTCCATTGTCATCGGTCTTTGTTTGTACCAATTACCCGTCTCAAGGTCGATCTCCTTACAGAGACGAGAAACTTCCTCCGGAGTGATCGGATACTTGGACTTGATCGCATTTGAAGCGATTGAGACCATGATCTGATACATCTTTGAGTACCATCCTGTCTCGGTGATTGTCCGGTATTCGGCGATCATCCTCTTGTTGACAAAGGGACAGTCTCGATAGGTAGACCAAACAATGTTGGTGTTTGTCAGCTGATTCTTTCGATGAGATTCCAATTCCTTTCTTATATGTTCCGGAATGGAATCAAGAAAACTGTTGCGAAATCCTTCAACATACTCATGTTTCTCCATGAGCTCGTTGGGATTCAGAAAGTCCTTTTTGTTGGTGAAGATAAAATTGTTGGCGTTCGGATACTGAGCCGGAACATAGTACATTCGGCTCAAGTCTTTGGTTTGTTTGTCACCCAGAGAATTGAACTCGGTGTTGAGAGCGAACCAGAAGTGACGAATCTTCTCAGAAGATACTACATCCGTAAGAGGTAGAACAATTCGAAACTTTGGTTTCTCCTTTGTGCTGGATGCAGATGAGTAACAGATGAAGTAGTGATCTTCAAAGACTCGTAACGCATCCTCAAACGTCGAGTCATACTCATCCACATCCAGCGCCGCCCAACGATTCCATTGAATCACGTTGGTGTTTTTTCTTGTGGTGTTACTTTCGTAAGACGCCGGACTAATCAGAGGAGAACCTTTTTTGAATTCACCTTTCTTTGGTTTGTAGCCAGGTTGCTTACTTAGATCGTAGAGAAGACCCTCAAATTTCTCTAGCGAATCGAAAGACATAGACTTCTCAGTCTTGTTGTCGAAAATGGATTTGAATAGTGTTAGGGAGTACATTTTTTGAGATGTTTCATGGCACCAATTATTCTATTTGGATAATCACCAATATAACATCCAGCGGACAAATCGTCAAGACTAATTAAATGTTTATGAAAGTGAGAAAGATTTTTCCACTCTTTGATCATTCTTTGAGCAAGAGTATCGTAGAAGTAATCACTGAAGATAGGATCGTTTTCTTCGTAATACGCATAAGACGCCATAAGATACCAAGGTATCATTAGGTTCTTATTTTCTTCGATATATTTTGTAGCTGTTTCCTCGTAGTTCAAAGAACGACAACGCCTTCTTCAATCAACCTTTTACGATTTGCCATGTGGGCTTCTTGTACATCATCTTTGGATTGACCCATATACGGAACAGCATGTCCTTCTTCAATGAGGATTTCAGTTGCCATACGATCTCCAACTTCGAAGTCTCCAAGAATACGCCCAAACTTACCCTTCATGTCTTCTCCACTCTTTGAGATCTGAGTACGAAGAATGGCAGTCGGGCCCAAAAGTTCTTTGAGTCGTTTCTTTGATGCAAGACCGAACTTCTTTTCAACCTTATCTCTTGTGCGGCTTTCGGGAGTATCAATACCCATTATTCGAACTCTCTCTTTATGAAGCCAAACACCAAAACCAAGATCGATATCCACATCAACTGTGTCACCATCAACCACTCGTAAAACCTTTACTCTATAATCGTACATATTACTCTACTTTTTTGTCGCCTTACTAACATCTTCCGATGAAAAGATAGGATAATTGAATCGTTTCAAGAAGGTATTTATATTTTCTCGAATGTCTAGTAGATGATCCACGACTTCTTCGTCGTTTACAACCGGAGTGATATAATCAGGCAGACCATATCCAACACTTTGTTTGAGTAAGTCAACCTGTTCTCTTAACAAGGTGACACGATATTTGTAATAATCCAATTCGGATTTTGGTATTTCATTCATAAGAGTAGACTATATCATTTTTACAGTGTTGTCAAGATTAAACAAAGAAATCTTCAAGAGAAACAACTGGCTCCGACTTCCAATCAATCGCATCCAGAATCATTTCAAGCGGATCCAGAAAAGTTTTTTGAAACTGTTTCTTGTAGTCGATGTATTTGTTGAGGCCAAGTTCGGTGGGCAAAGTTTCCGGAAACGAAATCACATTCTCCTGAATAGAGTTTGGAATAAGAAGATAAAGAAACTTGATCTTGTCTCCATTGCGAATAGGCTCATACTTCTTTTCCAGACCATGACGTTTGAGATAGTGATTGTAGAGAAGAGAACCTCGAACATGAATCGGTGTTCCCTTGCGATAGATCTTTTCCGCATCACGAAATCCTGTGACATTGCTCACTCCTCTTGGAAAGGAAACTGCCTCAGGTGGAAGAGTCGAGAAGTGTTGACGAAACATCTCAATGGCATTCTGAGTTTTCTTCTCGTCGCCCGTCACAATGATCTTGAACATCTCATTCATCGCATCACGACAAACCTGTGGAGTCGAAGACTTGACAGCCTCGATGCCCATCATCTTGATCTTTGGCTTTGCATACTGAACACCCTCGTTGTTGTGGACATTCAAAATGTATCTCTTCTTTGCAGTCCAGATTCCACGATCCGCAATCGCCTCGCGTTTCATCACCATACGATTTGAATAGGCATTTGTGATTTTCGCGAAACGACCATAGGACTTTTCAAGCAAAGGCTCGATAGCTTCCG
>Ga0255753_1000575_pt1 | contig 47366 bp, 33 predicted proteins | sample 041ome_10_FD_179953 | JGI IMG/M metagenome (GOLD analysis project Ga0255753, IMG submission 179953) | Coastal salt marsh microbial communities from the Groves Creek Marsh, Skidaway Island, Georgia - 041412US metaG (version 2) | ecosystem: Environmental > Aquatic > Marine > Intertidal zone > Salt... | reverse complement strand
AAACATTTGATGTCCAGTGCTTCTTGGCTTTGAAAAATAGAGCGGTTGGCAAGTAATGTGCAGGGGATCAAATGTGAAGATAGTACTTCATAGACTTCATCGATTTGTTTGTTACTTCGGCAAAGAATGGCGATGTCCGATCCTTTTATTTGATTTCCTCCAATCTTAGCACGATTCTCTCGGTCTAGGAGTTCGATGATCTCCCTAGCCATATCGTTCAGTATTCTCTTTGCTGTTTCGTCGGGAGTTTCTTTTTTGTCCAAGAGTGCAGCATATCGAAGGTTAAATGTGGCAGGAGAAATCTTTGGGTTGCTTGACTGAAAAAATTTTGAGTCGGCAAGATTCTCGTCTCCGGTTGAGCCATCAAAAGAGATCCTGGAATCAAGAAAGAGTCCACCCTCATTCTCTTGGTTTTCTTCGTTTGAACGCAATTTTTCTTTGAGCTGCAGAAAATTATTAACCGCGGTGACTAAAGAGGGGTGACTGCGGTAGTTTTTAGTGAGTCCAAATATATTTTTGGGATCAAGTGAATCTTTGATTTTTAAATAGTTATTAAGATCAGCACCCCTGAATTTATAAATCGATTGTTTTGGATCTCCTATGTAAAAAATAAGCTTTGATGTTTGTGTTTCCTGCTGCGAGAAAAGCATTCTGAGTATGTCAAACTGCACAGGGTCGGTATCTTGAAACTCGTCTACTAAAACGGCATCAAACTCTTCAAAAACTTTGGCTTTTAAGGCTTTTCCTCTTTGGCCTGTTAGGCTCTCAGCAACCAAAGTTTGAAGATCATTAAAGGTTCGCAGGTTTAATTTAGCCTTAAGCACATGTAACTTTGACTCGGAAAATTTATCAAAGATTCCCAATAAATGATCTTCAATCTCTTTGCATTGATCTAAAAAGGAATAAGACATTGGGAAAAATGATGGGATCGCTTGACTTTCAGCATTTCTCTTAGCCTTAAGTTCTTCCTTAAATGCAATTCGAAGAATTCGAATAAGCGAAAAGTCAGGAACTTGTACGGGGCATTTAAACGCTTGCAAGAAGCGCATTTTTAACTCTTCAAAACACTTTTTTGCAGCCGCACCATTGGCCGAGTGTTCAAAAAGAAAGCTCTCTATTTCTTCTAATTCTGATTTCCACAATCCGATCAAACTGAAATATTGCTTTGTGGCATCCTCACATAGCCGCTCAAGGTCTTGCTCTTCTGGCAAATCAGATGAAGTCTTTTGATCATTTCGGTTTTGTAAGTTCTCAGTCGTTAATGCTCCAGTGAAAGAGATTGCTGCGAGAAATGGATTACAATCCAAAAAAGTTGCCCTCCTGAAATCCAAAGCAACCTGTTTTCTGAGGGGTATATCGTCTGTTTGTAGCTCAGATTCAGAACGGACCCCACACTCAAAGGCAAAATCTTCTAGCAATCTTTTACAAAATGCATGCAAAGTTGAAATCCTCGCATCGTCAAAATTACTGATAGCGCGGGCCAGCATTGAGTGTTCAGAACCTGCATCTTGGGCAAGCTTAGACTTTCGATCTTTTAAGTTTTTTCTGACCCGTTCACTTAGTTCTTCTGCAGCCGACTTGGTAAAGGTCACAGCTAAAATTCTCTCTACAGGAATACTCTCCTCAACGATCAATCTTTCTATAATTTTACATAGGGTGTAAGTTTTTCCGGTACCTGCATTTGCTTCAATTAAGGTCTCGCCAGCAACGAGAGGAGTTTCGTTAGCCAAAAAACTTTTTAGATTCACAGAAAAACTCCTCCGAGCTTGTTAAAGTGACTGACCACTAATTTATTTAATTCATTGGTCTCATCCAATTTCCAGGGGTTTTCTGGGAAACAAAGTTTGTTGGAGAATTCTTTTCCTTCTCCTCCATATTCACTGGACCAGGATTGGTATGCACAGGATAGTTCGCTCTTGCGTGCTCTGCTATTTTCTTCACTGAGTTTAGCAGCCTGAGTCATCCACGCCAGGGTGCAATTCGGAAAAAATGGAATCGGCTTCTTCCTTCCTTCCATAAACAGTTTTACAAGATCTTCGAGAGCTTCGAGGCAAGCATCTCCTATGGGTGGCTTAAGTATGTAAGTCCTGTCTGTTGCATAAATTATAGTTTCAATTGCACCCTTTGGTTGACCAAAAAGATTGGCAAATAAATGCAGTACTAACCCTTCCATGCAGTGCTTACCTTTTAATTTTGAAGAGGATAAAATGAGTTGTTTGTTATTGATTGAAGTGATTTTCCCTTCGATTTCATAACCCCCAATCATTCCTCTTGATGATTGGGTTTTCGGAGGCAGAGAAAAATCTTCTCCTGAACGAGCAAGTAATGCACATACTTCTGCGTGTAAAGAGGAGTACAAGGAAGTGCCTAGTTGACCAGGTAATAGCAGTCCTGCTTTTCTCGCTTTTTCAAAATTGATATCCTCGTTGAAGCTCGATGTTTCGGCTTCTGATGCATTATTCAAAATAATGTTTTTCAATTTGGAGTCCTCAAGAGGTGAAGCATCCAGTCTTTCATTTTCCGGTAATAAATTTTCCTCATCCCAGATACAGATGCCTATTTGGTGCGAAATAAAATAGGCAGATGGGTTTTGCCAAAACTTTACCAGATTTCGAAGTTCAATCGCTGATTCTTGATCTTCACTTGGCTCTTCAACATCCTTCGATACAAAGGGGATCGGATCTTTTTTTGGTAGCATAAGGGTGCGGGCTGCTTCGCAATTTCGAACCGAAAAAGATTTTGGTTTAGGAGATTTTGTAACTAGGCGTTGTTCATTTTCTGAGGGCTGGGTGAAGTAAGACCTGCCAAATGCTTGCAGTGGATGTTTGTAAGTAAAGTACTCACTTGCTTTAATTTGAACGGATGAATCCTTGAGAGCTATGGTGGCATCAATTTGCTCTTTTATTTCATCCACAACAACGGATGCAGGTACTTCCTCATTGTTCTTATCAGATTGTCCCTTGTAGCTAAAATATAAGCACTCCCTTGCACATAAAATAGTTTCCAGTACCAGAAGCCTGTCTTCTTCACTTATATTTCGATCAGTTGGTTGAATAAGCTGCCTGGATAGATCGAAACTCGTTCGATTATTGGCAGATGGAAATTCTCCTCCATTCAGTCCTATCACACAAATTACTTTTGCTGGTATTCCTCGGCCTGATCGCATAGAGCAAAAAGTTACTCCATGGGTTAGATGCCTGCTAAATAATGATTTTTCTCGAAGGGTTTTCTCGAGATGCCATCGAATTACAGATAAAGGTTCCAGCTCTGTTTGAGAATTCGTCTCATGAACAAGAAAGTCTAGGGACTTTCTTATTTCCACTAAATCTGCATGGCTTTCTTTATTATCATTAAAGAAAATATCGATACATTTTTTAAAAATAAGAGCCTTCCAGGTAGCAGGTTTTTGGGGCATGCAAAATGAAACCTGCATGTCTTTGAGGGAATTCACCAAGTCAGCAAGTTTCGAGAATAAATCGAGTTTATTACCCTCAATTTCATCAACCGCAAATAAATCATCGAAACCATCGAGAGTCTCTTTACCTGAGCAAAATCCAAGCATTAATCCATCCAGTGCATTTTCCCATGTATTTTGATCTTCAGGAGGTAAGTCCAGGCTCTGCTTATGATTGCGATCAAAGCCCCATGCTACATTAGTCTCCTCAAGCCACCATTTGATGGTTTCTAGATCTTGGTCGTCCAATTCAAATTTATCTCTTATTGGCGGTCTACTAATTAAGGTGTAGAAATCTCTTGCTGTGGCTCGGGACTCTGAGAATTCCAGTAGATGATAAAAGGTGTCAATAATACGACTTTCACTTCGCCAATCCCGATCACAAAGGCCATAAGGTATTTTCATTCCTTCACTTTCTGGGTTGTCAAAGACCGCTCTGATTAATGCCGAATAGTTTTCTAGTTTAGGGCAAAGAACCAAAACATCTCTTGGCTTAGGAGGTTCCGGCCGATTAAATTGATCTAGTAGAAAGTCATTTAGAGCCTGGATTTCCCGGAGTTTGCCATGACAGGAGTGAAATTGAATACTTTTATCTTTGTGATCACAATGATATGGCTTTGCGTTGTTCGTGGTCTCTACTTTCATTAGGCAATCCTGCAGAGCACTCAGGCTTGAATTTACTTCTTTAGTTTGTGGATCCTTAAGAAATTGAGGATCGAATTGATCAAGATCGTCAAGCTGTCGAATCGTCTTTTGCCAACCTCTGCCCAGTGCCCCCAAGAGTGGAGGCCCATTTTCTGCCCATTCCTCAAACCCATTATTTGCGGTTTTTTCCTCCAACTGAGTTTTGTTTTTACTCGAAAGTACATCATCCCAAAATCTGTCAGTTGGTTGTAACATGAATATAAAAACTTCATGAATTTGTGCCTTTTTCAAAAAAGCGTGCAAGTGGAGAGGCGGTAATATTCCCATTCCGAAAACAAAAACTGGTTCCACGCTCTGTATTCCATAATCCCGCTCATTGATAAGATCTGCAAGAGGAGGGCAGGGCATCAGACTTTCAATTCTTTTCCACAATATGGATTGCCATTCATTCCCCTGATGTTCTGCCAGAATTTTACCGTCCGACCATTTACTCATCATTTCAGGCCGATAATTGAGGTAGCCATCAAAAACACCTGCTATTTCCCAGCAAAGTTGAATGCGCTTTAAAGAATCTCCATCTTCGAGGTAAGAAATGATTAGATTAAATTCATCAGGATGATCGGATATAACATCAGGCAATACCTCTCTGATCTTCCATGCCATTCTTTCCTTGGAAAAAGGATTGCCAACAACTGTAAAATCTTGAGGCAAAAGAGATTGGCCTAATTGCCATACCAATTGCTCAGGGGAGAAGAATTGAAGGTTTGCAGAAATTCCATTGATTCTTGCCAGCTCTTGCTTAATCCAGTTTCTAATTCCTCTTCCTGGAGTAACAATGTTTCTAGTTTGCAACGGCCGAAGAGTCTTACAAATTTCGGAAAAAGCGGATAGCAGGATTTCCTGCTTATTCGAGGTGTATAAATGAAGAGGCATTATTTGATCAAGGAATCCATTTAGTTGAAGTATTCTTCAGGCCACGGTTCTTCGAGTAATTGTTTTCCTTTGAAAGTAAAGGAAAGATCATTTTCATCCATTTGTAATCCTCCATTTTGCAATTCCCTCATCACTCGGGGAGATAAATTATTGGTGCAAGTTGATTCGGGATTCATTTTTAAAATTAATTGAAGAAGGTTTCGTAAGTTACTGTCAATAATAGCTTGGTTGGGTGCTTTTTGACCATCAATGAAAGAACGCCATTGATTTTCAGTTAAGTGACGAACTGACAGATAAAGGCAACATAACCTAACCCATTCTTCGGATTTTCTTGCTTTAGGGATTTCCTCCTCAAATAACCATACTTGCTTTAGAAAGTTTTTTGTCTCGCTCGAGAATAATTTAATTGAGCCTTCTGTGGGTTCGACCAAATTTTGGGAATTCGAATGTATTGATTTTACCTCACAATTATTGGTTTTAGAAAACCAATGCGAGAAGAGCCATCCTCCCAATAACCAATAAAATAGAAAGCTGAAGAAGTCAGAACATTCTAAAGTTGAATAAACTTCATTCGCCGATGCGTCCTCATCGAAATTGGAATAATCTGCTTCTTGAAAATCAGGCACTTTAGCCATTGTAAATCAAAATAAGGACAAATAGCGTCCTTCTGGTTTATTGGTTGTATAAATCAAGCGTGTCCAACAGTTCACTCTTTAAATCATTGACTAGGCTTGAAGGAGATAAAACTTCAGCGTGTTTACCCCAATTCATAATCCACCCTTTAATTTCAATTAAATCATTAACGACGATCTGGAAGTCAATGCCGCCATCCTTCCTTGCAGTGATTTTTTGCGATGAATTCCATTTTCTTTCTTTAACATGAGGAGCCGCAAATGCATCAAAACGAATTTTAACCCTGTGAAGAACATTTCCATGAAAAATTCCAAAACTGTTTTTGATAAATTTTTCTACCGAGAAATGAATTTCTTGAAATTTTGTAGCGTGAATCCGAAGTGCGGAGATTCTGGCAATCGCATAAATGACCTCACCTTTGTTTCCTTCACTTGCCACTAAGTACCAAGAACTATCGTGGTTGATTAGATGAATGGGTTTTATTTGTTTCTTAACAATCTTTCCATACCAAGGCTTGTCGTATTCAAAACTTATTACTTTTCTATTTCTGCAGGCCTTGGAGAGTTTATCCAATACCGAATATTTACCCCTTGTCCAGCCTGCGGGTTTGAAGGAAATATACTCCTGCACCCTTTTTATATGATCTGAATGAGATATTTGTAACTCTTCAACCAGTTTATCAAAAAGATTGGCAAGAGGCTCAAAAAGATTAGTTCCCTGGTATCTTTGAATAGAGTTTCTGGCTACCAGAAAGGCAAACACTTCGTTTTCAGTTAACTTTACACCGGGAAATTCCATGACTGCTTCAGTGTAGATATAACCACCCATACTTCTGTCGTATTTTATGGGTAATTTCCAGCACTCTTGCATAAACTTTATGTCCCGCTGAATTGTTTTGTTTGAGATGGCCCATTTCTCGGCAAGTTCTTTGGCACTTGGTGGCAATGACCGACCATCGTAATGTCGCTGTAGAGCCCTATGTATATATGTCATTCTTTCCAGTGCATAATAGGTGGCTGAATGTAGGGTATTTTTTTCAGGCTTCATAAGTTCGGGCATCAGATGATGGGTTATGTTTTCAAATAAAGGGGTGGATATAAAATCTGCAAAAAGAATTTCCGTGATTTGACTTGGCTCAAATTTTTTTAATCAAAATTTTGCAAAAGACATTAAATGTCCCTTGGTCTGGGATACAATGTAATCCACGCCAGACTTTTACTTCAAGACCCAAAAGAAATGTCCAAATATTTTCCTAATCTCCTAATCAGGATGCTTTCAATAATTAGTATGGTGGCATTTCTGTGGGTATTAAAGCCAGAGAAAGCTGTATCTACTGAAGAAAAGTCACTGATGAGAGATGAGGAAATTCCGAATGCTCAAGAAATATATAATGAACCCAAGATCAACCTGATGAGAGAACACCTTAGTTCTGAATCCGCGAAGAAAGAAATGCTTCAAGGGAGATTTGTTCTCGATACCTCGATTTTGAAGAAAACAAAAAAGAGTGAGGTTTATCGCCAATTACTCCTGCGACAGGGTATCCTCATTGCCTTGGATTCAACTGGGCAGTATCATTATCTCTCAAGAAAGCAAAGGGTGCCACTCGACTCTTTGAAATCTCATGGAATTGACCTCGGAAATTATGCACTGCATAGACCAAGAAAAATTGCTCCGAATGATTTCTGCCATTTGACTGCTGAAACAATTCCAGGTGATGAGTTGTTTCTTGTAATGCCGAACAGTTTTGAAACCGGAGTTTTTGCGATGATAGAAAAATCGTTACCTAATCCGCTTACTGAATATTCAAAAGCTAATCTTTCGATAAGCTTATCCAAAGGTAATCACTTAAGCTTCCTTCTAGAAAAAGTTTTTACTAAAGACGGACAGCTTAGGCTAATCAATCGTTCCCTAAATGGCCTATGAGAGTAATTTTGATTATTCTTATCCTTGCTTTTGCCCTGAACTGTTTTTTTGAAGCAGATATCGATACTCAACCTGATCAATCTAAGAGTCTTCACATCATAAAACTAGAGACACACTTACAGGAATTGGCAGATGCTGAGGATCGTATTCTACAGGCTAGATCAAAACTTTTTCAGAATGTTTTTAATCTGACAGAGAAGAAGAAACTTCATGATACGTTAATTAGCTCAGTTAAAATGAATATCAATTTGCAAAAACATATTCGTGAATCTCATGTCACTAAAACTGACGAGTGGAATAAGAGTAAGCGGGTCTTACTGGATTCCATTAAATGGTCCGAACACTCAGGGAATGATCGAAAATGGAATAAATTAATCAACGACTGTATTTCCCAAATTGCGACCAGAAGGAAAATTCTTAATCAGGCGTTGGCCAGAGAACGCATAGGTGGAAAATTCGAGACATTATCCAACAGCTAATCTTAACGAAATTTAAACCCAAAACCCAAAAACCATGAAAACAAATCATCCCAATAAAGAACACTCCCCTCAAAATACTTATACAAAAAATCCGCATCCGGCCCAAACATGCCAATGCAGTCGATCCTCTTCAGGATTTCACTTTTTTATTCTATTTGTACTCGTTGGTGTAGGTGCTTTTTTCTGGCTCAATCACGAAGGCTTTGAATTAGTCAGGAGCAAAACAGATCTCCCGAATCGTGTCATAGAATCAGCTAGTTCGCTAACATCGTACATAATGCCTCAAAATGCACACAAAAACGGAAAAACATTTGAAAATGAGATCAATAATCAAGCACCAGAAGAACTTTTGGAGGAAGATAAAGAAGATATTGAATTATCTCAAACGATTGTTGAGGAGGAAGTTACTGAAGAGATACTGCCAGACCCAGCAACCATGCTTTTTGGTGTCGTCAGTAGAATAAGAGATTCCCGAAACCAACCCTAACCCCCCTAAATTATTCCTATGAAAACAAAAAACAATCTTACTCTAATAATCTATTTTCTTTTACCTTTAGTTACCCCTTTTGCGTTATGTGGACAGAGTATTTCCATGACCCAGGGTAAGCATAAAATAATTATTAAAAGTGCGGAGAATATTAAGGAGAATCTGGCACAGGTTAAGCAATCAACTGAGGCAGTTACCCGAAAAGTAAAAGAACTTAGCGTACTGGAGCAGAAAGAATTTTTTAAAAGTGAGAATTCTGACCTGAGCCCCAAGCAAAGGCATCGCCACCTCGCTCTTTCACTTGGACATCGGGCAGAAGTTTACATGCAGGTCAGTAGTCTTGCTGCACAATGTGGTGATCGGTTAACCGAGGTTGAAGGCAGCCTGACCGAAATAGAACGAACACTTGCAAGCTCACCTTACCTTGCAAATGATCCGGAAACGATGCGGTCAATGGCTCAGGTTAAACATAGCCTAGCCAGATCTATGGAGATGGACACAAAGCTATCAGCTTTGGCAGGTAGAGCTGTGGAGTCAGGAAACCTATCAGCAGATGCGAGAAGAATTTATCGTTTAAGTCAAAGTCAATTGGCTTCTGCTATTAGGGCATCTTCAAGTGATTTTGGCAGATCGAGGTCTCAGGAGTTTAGGAAACAAATTGATGATCTTCGAGATTCCGTGCGTTCCCGTCGTACACGCTTATCCATGATCGAAAAAGTTACGGATCGGAGCCTTAGAGAGATTGAAGTATTTGCTGCAACCCAGGCGACGCGTGTAATTTTCGATGACATCGATAGCAGCCTGGAAGACATTGCTCCTGATCATGATCCTTTGGGTCTGGAGATTTTAAGACCAGAGGCGAATGAACAATATTGGGAGTGGCATGCACGTGAAGAACATCAGCGACATGACAATAAGAAAGTTGTTCAACACAATGAATTTATCCCTGTTTCCCAAAGGATAAGCAACAATCCATTCTAATTTACGAAAACCCATAAAACTATATTTGTAATGAAAATAAAAATCGTTTTCCTACTTTTCACTTTTTCTGCACTTGTATCTGCTGGATATTCAGATACTTCCATAATGTCTGAAAACGCTCGTGATTATCGAGCGACGATAGATGAAATAATCGTTGATTTTATCAAGAGAGGATCTCCGCCATCACTCGATAAAGCTCTTCATTTACAGGCTTATGAAAATAATATGCTATCGTTAGCTCGATTAGATCCAGTGTCGGCTCGAAATATGCCAACCCTGCTTCTGGCGAATGAAGTTCGTCTCAAGGATCTACGAAATCTTCCCGGTGAATTAATTGTGGCACGGGCAAGACTAGCCGGAGTGCAAGTGCTTGAGCCAAATGTAAGGGGGGTACAATTCCGCTATTCTTCAGGGCTTTTGTTCAAGCGGGAAAAATCATTTGAAACTCCCGGAGTTAGCGGGAATTATCCAAGGGATGGCGATTGGTGCGCTCATAATGGATATGCTCTCCACGCACTCAGGTCCGGCCAATATGAAGAGGCAGCCAGACACTTTGAGATGGCTTCCATCATCCCGAAAAGTAAATCCGGCACAATTCGCAAAGTTTGGGAATATGAAAACTTAGTTTCCGCGGCTTGGGCTCATTTGCTCAACGGATCCATTGGAGATTCAAGAAGGTTACTTGTACAAGCAAAACAATTAACTGTACAGGCTCCTCCTTCCCAAAGGGGGCGATACCTCGAATCAGTTTTGAACCAAAGGGCTCATCCCTCACTGGACATGGCCCTAAAAAATACTCTGGCACTTAGATGAGCATTCTTTTTCAAGAAGTATTTATGAAAGCGAGGTATTTTTTTAAGTTTTTGGATCTTAGATCAAATGCACTTTTTTTCGTGTACCTGACTGCAATCGCATTTTTTCTCTATGCAGTTCAGGAGTTTGCTTACGCAAAGTGGGGGATTGTGCTTTTTGAGGAAATGATAGGTTGGGTTTGGCCCGCATTTGGATATCTCTATGAATTAGCCGGGTGGACATTACTGGGTTTTCTTCCCATGGCAGGAACCTTGTGCTGGTTTACAATTCTAAAGATAACCGGAGGGTTCTATCAGCGGCATCAGTCTTACTGTTCCTGGATCAATGAATTAGCAGTAGCATTAGGCCTGCTGGGCACAATAAGGGGATTTATTGTTGTGGCATCTGGGTCAGGTATGGCGGCAGATGGGGCGAGTGAAACGCTTTCGGCAATTCTTGTTGGGATGGGTTCCACTTTTCTGGGAATTACGGTGGCAATCTGGGCCCTTCTGCTTCAATCACCCAAAGATTAATCATGAACCGATTAAGTCGCAGAAAAAAAGGTGCGATTTTTGCCGCCATGACTGATTTATTTATGAACTTCTCTTTGGCGCTGGTCTGGGTACTATTTGTCATGCCTGCTTCAGGTACAGACTTGGTACGCGAACAAGTTCGTCCCGAAGAGGCCACAGATGGATCCAAGCCCGCAGCTGGCTTAACTGTGGCCACGGCTCGCCTAGATGGAAAGACAGGGGATCTTATCATATCTTACAAAGGAAAAGATATTGATCTCTCAACTTTTGAAAGCTTGCATGATAAATCCAGCTTTCCGGAGCACTTTGTTTTTCGTTTTGAAAACCTGCCAAATTTTCAAAAGCTAGCCAGCCTTGCCTTGGAAAATGACTCTGCTGTTTCTCTAAAACTTCCACGAAAACTGTGATGAGAGTTTTTCCAAAATATGACAAAAAATAGTTCACATTTTCAATTTATACCTTGGGAATCTAATTGGTTTATCGCCCTAATGATTATCTGTTTAAATTGTGTTCTGTCGGCTGATTCAAATTCTGGTCATATTGAATTCGAGGAAGGGCTAGCTTTCCAGCGTGGAGATGGGGTTGCTCAGGATTGGTCTGCAGCCAGAAAAAAGTACCAAGAGGCGTCTGCCTTGGGCAATCATAGTGCCAGCCATCATTTAGGCTTAATGTACAGGCATGGGGACGGAGTGGATAAAAACCTAACCATGGCAGTTTCATGGATGGAAAAAGCTGCCGACCAAGGATCTGCCGATGCCATGAATGATCTTGGAGTTTACCACAAGGATGGACTTGGTGTGGATCAAAATTACACCCGGGCAGCATCCTGGTTTCGCAAAGGTTCAGAACTTGGCAATGCCTTTGCCCAATTCAACCTGGGACTCATGCATACCAGTGGACTTGGAGTCGAAATAGACTTAAACAAAAGCACTAATCTTTATGAGGCTGCTGCATTTTCGGGCTACAATGCGGCCCAGAGAAATCTGGGAATTTTAAAAAATATGCGAGAAAAGAATACATACGATCAGACTGAGGCCTATGCCTGGTTGCTTATCGCTTCGATCAATAAGGATTTTTATGCTCCAGAAATATTCAGGGAATTAGCCTCAGCTATGAGCCCTGAAGAGATTGATGCCGGGCGGAGAAAAGCCACTCAGTTTTTGGAAAAGTCTCAACAGATTTTGAATGATTGGAGCCCTGCACCTCAGGTCCCATAATCGAAATCACTAATGGCGGGGATTAACTGCCTGTCGTTGAGTAAACGAACTCGAAAATCTGGGGCCTCTTTCGCTCCCTTATTAATGGTCTGGGTCAAGCAATGATAAAGGTTTTTAAGATCTTGCTCGCCTACTTCATGGCTTTGATGATCTCCAAGTCGAAGAAGGAATCCCGAAGAATCTTGGTTGTTTTTTTCAATTTTTATCATGATGGAATAGGTTTTTTTAAGAGAACATAATTTTTAACTTTCATTAAGAAGAATTTCCTGCCTTTAGCCCCTCCTCAATCCCAAGGGCCTGGGAGTAGGAAATACCCACTTCCTTTTCAAAGGCATCAGGATCGACATTGTTTACAAACTTTCCTTCCCCTCGTAGTTCCGACCATCTGGACATCGCTTGGTATTCATTAAAACAATTAGTATCTCCAAAAATTTTACTTTTCTTTGCAAGACTTAACCAAACTAAGGAAATCCTGCTGTATTGGGTTGGAAATAAGGAAATAATTTTATTCAAAGCCGCCTTGGATATCGAAAGAGATAGTTTATGCCACCCGGCTTTTTCAACAAGTAAACAAACGAAATCCAGTTTCTCCCATACTTCTTCATTAGATGAACCGGCATCGATAGGTTTAATCATGGGAAGATAGGCGGAAGCTTCTTTTTCTCCTCCAAGCCGTTCCCAGTATCCCACAATCTCAGGCCATTCAATACCTTGCCTGTACATTCTAATCAGATGATCAAGATCCAGGAGCAAGTGTTTCGCTTCTTCAATATAATTTGATTCGATCAGATGCCTGATTCCGCATCTGATTAAATAATTTTGTAATTCTGTGGGCTGTGCATGTCCAAGAGCCAGTTTCCCCATGGCCGAACGGGCGAGTTGAATAGAGCTTTTAAAATTTGTCGAATGCAGAAGATGTTCTTTCAGGCTTGGGTGAAAAAATTGATAACCTACTTCACCCTCGGGGTCGGGAGCCTGATCTAATATTGAAGCAAGTTCTTTCAGTCCTTTATCCAAAAGCCCCGTAGCATTATTACCGTCAATTAGATCCCTATCTTTAAGGAAAACTAAAATTTCACGGTAGGCCAAGGGTTCATAAGCGATGGCAAGGCTTGATAAAATATGAGCTACCATTACTTCCACATCGCTTGAACCCACACGGCACATCAAATCGCGGTGGTAGTTTTCAATTCCTTCCGGAAGTTGTGCTTGCGTAAATTCTTTGAGTGATTTTTTTCCGGATTTCAGATCTTCGATCAGATGTTTTGCGTACAGTGGACTGCCTGAAGCTTTTGCAGTCGCCGATTGGATAAACTCTTCTATCCGACTTGAATCGATTTTATCGGGTAGTGCTTCCTTAATACCAAGTCTTATAAGATCTGATATCTCATCATTTTTCATCGGAGGGAGTCCATCCGGAAAAGGAGTTACCGCATCTTTCATCGATTTTTCAATATCCTGAAATTGTTTTCCGCAACATACCCAGAGAACACCACGAAGTGAATTTGCCAATAAAACCTCACCTACAAACTTTTCATCCCGGGAATGAATTTCATCAATCCCATCAACAAAAACGATTAATTTTGACTTGGGTTCAAGGGGGCCCGATTGGTTTTCCATGAAATTGGGCACTTGGATATCAAATTCATCAATCTCATTGGAAAGATAGCGCAGGAATGACTGGCGATTACAGTACTCACGATTTTCTGCACGGAAACGATATAATGCCGTAGTTATTGCGGCGGATTTTTCCAATTTTTTAACTAGGCTGAAAACTTTTGCGAATAAGAATGATTTTCCAATTCCGCCATGACCGCCAATCCAGATTATCCCAGTTTCTGTACTTTCAATAGTTTTTTGTAGCTGTGCTATTTCTTGTTTTCTGCCCACTACCCTTGATGCATCTATCTTTACCTGGTGCTCAAATGATGGATTAGAGCGATGGCGGTTTTCTTCGATAAATAAGTTTCTGCATTTTGGACATTTTTTTTCAAAGCGTTCGGCTTCTAATTCTGAAAGTTTGACTTTCGAAAATGAACATTTTGAAGTAGGGCAGGTGTAACTCATGACTCAAAAATCTGGGTGGTTATGGATATCTAGTCAAGGAAGCAAGCAGATATAGAACTGGCAGGATTTTTGACCTTTATTTAAAGTGAATCGGAGTATGCTCATATACTTTGCTTATCTTCACAGATCAGCCAAGCTAACTCTGTGGGTGTGAGTCATTCAAATTTTACTTTTGTTCAAGTGAACATAAGTAAAAATATACGAGTAAACTGCCTAAAAAATAAAAAAGAAAAGTAGTCATAATAATATTGTTAATGATAAGTTGCGGGTAAATTAGCTAATGAAAGGAATAGCGAATAAAGACTTGAATTTAATACGATAAGCGAGATGAACTTCTACTTCTTGCTTTGTTTGAATTTTACTTTCTTTATCTGCCGGTATTGTTTTGCAGAAGATTGATCCGTGAAGCTGGGTTGGTCAGCATTTTCCGCATGCCATTTTTTAACTAATTTCTGATTGAATTTTGGTAATGGGTAAGGGCCGTTTTCCATTTCCCCAAATACACGCATATTCTCGATAGCACTTTTTCGATATGCCTTTATTTGATCGTCCAGATTTTTTTCATGGTTGCTTCCTTGGTATCTCTTTAACAGGTCGGCATTTGATATGACAGGAGTTGCCATCAAGCAAATTACGAGAATTAAGCTTTGGATTTTAGTTTTTTGATTTTTCATCTTATTATCATACCAGGCTTTAAAGGACGTATGGCGTCCATCTTGAGCTTTCGTTTTAAATAAGATTTTGACTTACTTTTAAAAAATTAAGATTGTCCGATACTCTTTCCGATGAGTGTAAGTAGTAGCATAAAAAGACTTAACCTTTGTAGTCTTAGTCGCTTGGCAAAAATGTCTGAAATGCTGTCTAATGAGATCGAAAGAATTCAGTCAAGAATTCGACAGCTAGAGTCTGAATGCGAAAGTTTAGCCAAAGATGAATCGAGCGTAATGCTAAGTAAATCTCACGGCGAATATCAGTTAGGATTTGATCGCTTTGAAGAGGAGATTGATGATTTAACCCGCAAGGTGGACGGGTTAGGCGACAAATTAAAAACCATAGAGGAAGTTCGTTTGGCTAAGGACTTGGAAGAGAAGCAAAGAGAAAAATTGGGTGGTTCAATAATTTTAAGAATTAAAAACTCTGTTGTTTTCATCCTTATTCTTTTAGTTCTGAGTTTATTGGCTATGGAAACCTATCACATAGGTGCACCTGGAAAAAATGCGGAATTACTGCTTCAGGTGCAATCAGGCAAGATTGTCGATGTCAGGATTGAGAATCCTGGGTCAGGTTATCAAGCAGTGGAGATCTATGTGGACGGGAAAGGTTGGAATAAGTCTGCTTTTCTCCTTGGGGAAGTGGTTGAGGGAAAATTATCGAGTGTGGACATCATTTTAAATGGAGATGGATATGAAGAAAACATTACCGCTCAAATCGTGCCCACATTTAAAAAGGAAATCCTTTGGACATTTTGGATCGTTGATACAATTTGCTGCATCTTATTTCTCTGGAACTTCTTCTTTGAATTGCGGCTGGCGGAATCCAAAAAATGGTATTGGAAAAGACATTGGGTTGATTTTGTTACTTCGATTCCCTTGCCTCCTTTACATCTACTCATTGGTGCTACCGAAAGCGTAAATGCCATCCGGGCCGGACGAATACTACGGGTTCTAAGATTTCTGAGAACGGTTAGGGTTGTTCGGATGTTTCTCTATTTTTGGCGGGGGCTTGATCATTTATCCACCGTGATGGATGTGAAATTACTCAAGCGATCGATGTTTTATGGCTTACTTGCTATGTTCGTTGGTGCCATACTTTTTATGAGTATTGAACGTGTGCAGGGAGGTGATGGTACTTTCCTGGAAAGCCTTTGGTGGAGTTTCACCACATTAGTTACGGGAGGGTTTGCAGACATTCATAACCCTCAAACTATTGCAGGTAAAATTCTTACTGTAATGCTTGTGATTGGAGGTATGGTTTTAGTTGGGGTTTTCACAGCTACTTTAACCACAGTCCTTGTTCGTGATGACGATAATTGGCAACGACAAGACTTAGATGAACTGAACAGTAGGATAAAGAAACTGGAGGAAATGCTTCTCGAAACTAACCAAAAGCTTGGGGTTGAAAGAAAAAACCCTTCTTCCCATAATTAACATTTAAATTTAATTTTTATTAAAAGACATTATTTGTCTTTTAAGGTCGTTTATTATCAGGGGTATGAAGCCCCTGATATCTATTTGCCAACACAATAAAACTTATTGCAACTGGGGCGAATTGAGTGAGTTGATTGTTTTGCATATCGATCAGCTGCTTTTAGTCCCTTTTGTAAATCAGGGCTTTTTTAAGATGGAAGCGTACGAACAAGTGGAAGAGGTTCAGGAGGCAATACGGCAAATAGCCAATCAGGCGGATCAATTTGAGAGATGGAAGACGGGTAGTTTACCAAACGATTTAGTCAACTAAACATTTCCTGTGAAAAGAAAACAGAGATATCTTTCAATGTTCAATGATCTCGGTGCGGTAGTAAGACTGAGCTCTGAGGATTTTACAAATAATTCCAATTCTCAAACTAACTGTAGTAGTCGAAGAGTTCGTTTTTTGGATGAGATTGAGTGGGCTATGCAATATCTTAAGAAGGATGACCGGATTGTTTGGTACCTGTCACTCATTCAGAGGATGTGTATGAAAAAATTGCGAGATCAATCAATTTCGAAAACTCGTAAAATGAGGAGACGCATCGAGAGAAAGCTTCATGGTTTTGGAGATCAAAGAATTAATCGAGATTTCGAATCCTTTGATAAAGATGATTGGGAGCACTACCATGACTTACAATGTGTTTCTCAAAGTCATACCATGAATGACTATCAATTTTTTCGAACTGTGGAAAACAAAGCTATTCCGAAGAGTACGGAACAAATCAACGAAGATTTTTTAAAAATAGAAAAGAAAATTCTTTCTAGCACCGAGGAGCGCTTTTGTTCCGATGGGGAAAGGTTTCTTGAGTGCGGAAAAGGTTGGGTTTGGTTTAAGGTAAAGCAGGGATATTCCAGGCAGGAATCTTTTGCGATGCGGCACTGTGGGAATGGCGATGGTGGATTAGGGGAAGTGCTTTATTCATTACGTGAACAAGTCAATAGAGATGGTTCAGTTTTTTGGAAACCTCATCTTACTTTCATTGTAAAAAACGGTTTTCTTGGAGAGAGTAAAGGTTTCGCGAATCAAAAACCGGCCGAGAAGTATCATCCCTACATTGCCATTTTTCTCTTGGAATCAGGAGTGAAGGGCATTCATGGAGGGGGCTATTTGCCACAAAATAATTTTAAATTTTTAGATTTTGAACATTCTCTCCAAAAGAAGATTCTTAGCCGTCACCCAAATTTTATTTTCGACTCAGTAAATCGGTCAGGTGAGGAGTTCATCTCCACAGAAGGAGGGAGAAGCTGGCAACTCATTTCTGATGTTGGTTTCCCTGTACTGGCTTCCGAATGTGTATACCCATATCAAAAGTTTAGATCCTGGTTGGTATTGAAGGAAACTATCTTTTCAGCCCAAGGAGCCCATGATCATAGCCTAGCTTGGTGCAGTTTAAGTGGAGGGGAAATTAGCGTAATTCATTACGAGAGTATCCGAATACCAAATTCCGAGATCTTTGCCTTATTGAAGGATGAGCGGATCACGAATCTGAGCGAGGATTTACTAAACGCAGAATCACAAACAGGAAAGATACTTGGTGAGAATTATATTAATCATTTGATTCTTATAAAACCTGCTTTTTTTAAGAAATCATCGCTGTCTCAAATTTTTGAGAGAGTGGGACATTCACACGCTTTGGTGGCATTCATCAACGAGCGTTATTGTTTGGATGTGGATTATTCGGAAGATGGAATAGAACTTGAAAATTATCATTCTCTTGATGAATTCGGTACAAGAACAGGAATTGGTTCCATACAACGAAAAATTTCTTCCTTAGATGAAGCAATTCGTTTGGACCCATTTAAATATTTGTCCTGTGAAGAACTTGATTTCTTTTCACTGCCTTGGTTAACCTTAAGGCCCGTTTTTAAAAAAGAAAAAGAATACTTTTCGCTGCACATAAGTGCCAAATATATTCTTCACTTCTTCACAACAATTGTCTCTGAAGATGGTTATTTACAGACCTCGGTTTTAAGGGAAGTAATTTATAGCTTTGGTCCTCCGGAAATTCCTCAAGCTATTTTGAGTTAGCTTTCCGAGTAGCGGACAAAAATCTTGTTGGCAATTTTTTCAATTTTATTGAAGGATACAGTGAAGTTATTCCTGTTCTTGGTCATTCATTTATTAAGAAATAGCTGAATATTTTAATATATCTACGCTTATATAATGTCATATTCCTCAAGTGGCTCTCTGTTCTGCAATCCCTTCATTTACTGGGGTAATATCCAACAGGATTGGGTTCAATTTGTTCGTCGGATAGATCCCAGAGATTATTTACGGAAGGCTCGTTATATAGATGAGTTTACCAAGTATTTAGACCGGGTTGAATTTTTCAGGGATGGAGACCTGTATAATGATGACTGCGATTCTTTAGATTGGGACTGGTTCTTTAGTAGACATGGTATGGTGTACCACAGTTTTAGCATAGAGTCGGATGATTTCTTCGAATTTGATAAGGAAATCCTTTTTCCGCTATCGCGAAATAAGTTTCCTTTTCATTTTATCACCGAACAGGAAATTGAGCTAGTAACAGAAAATTCAGAAGATTCAGAAAAAGATAATCCCCTAACGAGGGAAGAAATTTTAGCAGACATTCCTGGACCTTTTGATCGTGAAGAGGATTTGGAAGAGTTTGTTCGCGACACCCTGGATATTGTCAACGCGGTCGAAAACCTGTCTGTATACAATATAAAAATTAGCTCACCGGAGCCAAAATACGGAGAGGAGTTGAAGGATAAAAATTTTGACGAACACATGGGGCTAGATGCTCTGCTTGCATTTCTGGCCCGTGCTGGAGTGGTAAATAAATACTTCCGGGACTGGATGGTTACCTGCCATATGACGGGGGAAGATGGCGAGGAGTTTACCATTGTTCGAAAGATTTCAGGAAACGAAGTGATTGATCCAAACCAGCGGACATCATCCTGGTAATGAGAGAAGATTTTAAAAATAACGAAAAAGTTTCGGACTTTTGGCAGGGGAAACTTACCCAAGAGGAACGTCTTGCTATGATCGACGATCCTTCAATGGTAGCTGCACTCCTTGAAAGTATGGGGAATCGTCCATCGGCACGAAAAGAGAGTACCGAGCCTGAAGTTCTTGAGTCTTCGGTCGAAAAACTGGAAAAGCTTCTGAAAAGCGGTGAAATGGAATTTGCCCTCGATTTGATTCGCTCGGGTGCCTTGCAGGATGAGGATTATTCTGTGATGCTTGAGGGTTCCCGAATCGATGATAATGGCAGGCCATGGCCCTCAACTTTCTGTAGAAAAGTCAAGGAATCTGCGAATTGGGGATGGGGAGAGGAAGCTGATGCTAAATGTTATCAATTACTCGCGATGCTTGTGAATCATTGTTCCGAGGATGCTAAAATTGATTTTTCCCTAACTTGGATAAGCTCTTTGAATCTTGGTGAATCGGGAGCTTATGGATTTTACAAGGAGATAAAACAGCTTGATTCGCTGGTTTATCTGGCAACCGATCGCAACTTTCCTGATCTTGCGAGCAAATGCCCCAAGCTTGAACACTTGGATTTCAGAAGGTGCCAGGAAAAAATTGATCTTTCCCTCCTTGCAGATTGTCGATGTTTACAGGAACTCGATCTCTATGGGCAAAAAGAGATTAATCTTTCCGAACTGCCTTCCCTGGCAACCCTTCGAAGATTGGATCTGCGTTCCTGCTGGGATTTGGAATCCATTTCCGATTTGCCTGATTTGCCTGGGCTCGAAGAACTTGAGCTTGCTCGGTGTGGAAAACTGGTCGATCTGGGCGATCTCTCTCGTTTCCCCAAGCTTCGTCGGCTTGGGTTGAAAGAATGTGGTGAACTTAAGAATTTAAACTCACTTGAAGATTTGAATATCGAAGAATTGATTCTTCCAGATGATGAGGATTCTTCATAAGAGGAGACTTTATTCAGGTACGATAAATTTTTGAATTTTAATTTGTTTATGAAATTCTAGTTAGAATGAGTGTTACAACAGATTATTCATTGTCTCGGGATGTTACAAAAAGAATAAAGCAGTGCCTTGGTGAACAAGCTTATCTTTGCTCAGGGGATGGATATCCTTTGAGAGAAGAAACTTCTTCAGGTGAATTTTCATTAGCCACAGAGAAGGAAATTTATATCTATGTAAACAAACCTATTTCGACGGGAATAAATGGTAGCACTCTTGGAGATCCTGGAACTCGTTATGAAATAGGTTTTCAGATTTCTGGCGATGGGGTTTTTCTTCTTACATTTAACAAAATTCCCAGAGTTTGTTTCTTTACAGATAGGGTACCAGGGGTTTCCCCTGATCCAGAAATCACCTCCCTGGTCTATTTGAACATCGAAAAGCCTAGCACTTTTACTCTTGAAGACAGAGAAAACGCGACATCTTCCTTTCCAGTTTTTGATTTTTTAAGTGAGGCGGGTATTGTAGGCACTAAAAATATAGATGAGTTTTTTAATGAAAAAGCTGATCAGGCTCGATCAAAACAATGCATTCCAAACCTGATCCAGTGGGAAAATCTAAGACATATAAATTTTTCAGGTTGGGAAAAACTTACCAATTTAAATGGTATTCATTATGCAAAATCTCTCACGAGTTTAAATTTGGAAAAATGTTCAAATTTGCGGCAAATTGAAGATTTGCATGAATGCCACGTGCTTGAGCATCTTAATCTTTTGGGCTGTATTGAACTTGAAAGCCTTTCTGGATTGAGGGGAACAAAGTTGAAGTGCCTCGAACTTTCCTTACCGAATAGGCTAACTCTTCTAAACTTTGAAGAAATATCTCACATAGCTGAGCATTTGAAGTATCTCCGCCTTATTAATATACATGCTTTGGAGCATGTTGATTTTCTAAAGAAGTCCCACCAATTAAAAATTCTTGAGCTTCCTCAATGTCATAATTTGGAAAATTTAGATGGGGTGAGCGAGCTGAATTGTTTGGAAGAGCTGAACCTGAGTGGATGTACAAAACTGGACAGCCTGAAACCATTATCCGGACTATGCAACTTGAAGGTTTTGAGTGCCTTTTCTTGTCATGGATTGAGAAATTTAGAAGGTATTGGCGGCTGCGGGAATTTAGAGGAGATTGATCTAAGTAGGTGTAATTCACTAATCGATTTGAACGGCATTGAATGCTGCAAGAAAGTCGAGAAATTGAACTTTCATGGGTCTGCTTTTTTGAAGGATCTTCGTCCTTTGAAAGAATTAGAAAACTTGAGAGAACTTGAATATGATGATCCTTCTGTAAAGGCGGAAATTTTGGTTTCTGTTGGCATGGAAGACGCCGATTTTATTGAAGATAGAATGAAGGATGATTTTGAAATTCTGTCCAAGAATTCTACTCCTGAGCCCTTTGTTCGCCTACTCTCTAAGGCCTACGGTTACCATGCTAAAAATCCAAAAGGAGAGACATCCGAAGAAAAAGAATTGGTTACTTTGAATTGGGTGCAGGCAATTGATCGAATCATCTCCTTTATGCTTGGATTTGAGGCGAGTGAAGAGAGTACATGGAAAGCCCTTTTAGACGCAGTTTCAAATTGCCCTGAAGAAAACCAAGCTAAATTTCTTAGCGTTCTTTTGGATAAGTTGGATCAAAAGAAAACAGTTTATCTTATTCGACCCTTACTTCGTACTTTATCTGGTCTACCCGATTCATTGACTAATTGGGCAAATCAAGAAGTAGACAGATTTCTTAGTTCTCACTCCACAAATTTTTTGCGTGATTTTGGACCGAGTATCTGTCTGTTTTACGCCCAAATGAAACGGGAAAGCAAAGTATCTGAGTGGCTGGAAAAACTGACCGAACCATCGGTTCCCCGCTGGCGCGACCGAATATATCTGGCTTTAGCGAAGTGGGAAATGGAAAGGGGAGATGTTGAAAATCCGTGCTTGAGGCTCAAGGAAATGAATCAAGGATCGGAGAAGGACGAACTCCTGGAACTCCTGGCCTTGCATTTGGCCAAAGAAAAACCGCTGGAAGCCGGAGAGCTGCTTGATCAAATATCCGAGGAATGGAGACAATTGAGCTTATCAGAGGAGCTGGTTAAGGTGCCCAACTTTACCGAGCCTGCAGAAAATGCTTATCGTTTGCTTTTGCACATGGAACGCGAACCAGAGAAACTTGCTGACTGGGTGGTGGCCCTGCTCCAAAACAATCCAGGGAACCAACTGGCTAAGCAGTTGGCTCGAAGGTTTGGCCCTCAGATGCAGGAAAACAGGCAGCTAAAGAATATCTTTAATGAATTTACAGATCATGCCGCATTACGAGATGTGACTCGTAAGAAGGACATTGATACATTTATGGCATTGATTGACCAAAATCCCGACAGGCTAAAATCTATCTTTTTAAGTGGCTTGCTTCTGGAAATGAAACGAGAGGATATGATCAAGCAGGAAGATCTGGAGGATGTCTTCAATCAGTTTGGCCAAGTGACGACTGAAGGAGTATAATTATATGACTCATCTAGATGAAAAGACCTATCGAATTTGGCTTAAGCGGGGTTCCACCGAGTCGTCCTTTAATAAATTACAACAGGCAGGAATTCATACCAAATTGCAAGGAGTTTTGGCAGACACGAACAAGCAGGAAGAAATAAGCGAGGGAGACAGAGAAAACGCTGGGACATACTATGGGAAGTTGGAATTTGGTTACCAGACCTATGATTTTACCGATCAAAATCTACCGGAAGATATCGAGCTGGATTTAGAAGAATGCGAAAAGGGTGTCTTTTTACTTTACTTCAATGATGTTCCTAGGATTTGCTTAATCAAAGGAAGTTTACCAGTGGCTGCGCCCAGTCCTGAAATCTTTGCCATTCGTTGTTATTCAGAGCTTTTACCTGCCCAGATTCAAGGATTTTTAACTTGGCCGAAACTTAATACTTTACGCTTAGAGACATATTCCAAGGAATCCAACCTGGAAGCATTCCGGGGAGCCATAAATCTTGAGACTCTAAACCTCGCTCATTGCGAAAGATTAACAAACCTGGAAGCCCTTGAGGGCCTGAGTAACCTTAAAAGTTTAACACTCCAAAGTTGCAGGTCTCTAAAAAAAATTGATTCACTTGGAAGATTGGCTGGGCTCAATGAATTAAGCGTAACCAACTGCGAATGGCTAAGTGATGTAGGTGTTCTTGCTCCCCTGAAAAACTTAATCAGTCTAAAAATTTCTGGTTGCGAATCTTTGGGCAAAACCGATGTCTTTAGCAGTAATTCAAATCTAAAGGACTTGAGCTTATCAGGCTGTAAGTCGCTGTCTGATGTAAAAGCACTCGCCAATTTGGGAAATTTAGAAACTCTTGAACTCTTTGGCTGTGAATCCTTAAGAGAGCTTCATCTAAGTAAGGAACAATTCAAGTTGAAAAGTTTGAAACTATCTAAATGTAAATCTCTTATTGATGTGGATGGTTTGGAGGGATTGCTAAATTTGGAGAAAATGTTTCTGAATGGCTGTGAATCGCTTACAAAAATTTCGTCCCTGGGGGAATTAAGTTCATTAAATGTCCTGGACCTTTCCTACTGTAAATCTTTGAAGAACCTCAGGGGGTTGGGGAACTTCAGGAGTCTAAACAAATTAAATCTGACTGCTTGCGAGTCATTGGAGCAATTAGACTTTTTGAACAGTTTGTCTGAGTTGGAGGAATTGAATCTCAGAGGATGTAAATCAATCACAAGTTTGAAACCCTTAAGTGCACTGGTTGAGTTACGAAGTTTAAACCTGAAGGACTCCAATTACTTAAATAGATTGGATTCTCTGAAGCATTTAACCCGACTTCGGGAATTAAAATTTAACAATCCGGTCGAAGTGGTCCGTGTGCTCAGTCAAACAGGCAAAAAAGACGAAACTTTTATAAAGAATAAAATAAATGAATGGCTAGAAGTCACAGGAAGAGCAACACACCCGGAAGATCTTGCCACAGATTTAGCCGATACACTCTCCCAATATGCACTGGAGGAATGGGCCAGTGATGCACTTTCAAAGCTGATCGAAATGATGCTTCCCCGGGAGACTATAAAAGAGTCGATATGGAGGGGTCTTTTGGATGCCGTCTCTGCATGCAGCGAAAGTCAGTCTAAATTAATATTAGGAAAAATAACCCAACATTATGAGAAGCAGGACTCATCTTCGATTTTGCGTCCATTACTTCGTACATTAACCAGTCTGCCCGAGACCTTGACTGATTGGGCGAATCAAGAAGTAGACAGATTACTTAGCTCTCACTCCACAAATTTTTTACGTGATTATGGCCCGAGCATTTGTCTGTTTTACGCCCGGATGAAACAGGAGAGTAAAGTATCAGAGTGGCTGGAAAAACTGACCGAGCCATCGGTTCCCCGCTGGAGAGACCGTATTTTCCTTGCATTAGCGAAATGGGAAATGGAAAGGGGAGATGTAGAAACTCCGCGTTTGAGGCTCAAGGAAATGAATCAAGGTTCGGAAAAGGACGAACTCCTGGAACTCCTTGCCTTGCGTCTGGCTAGAGAAAAACCTCTGGAAGCCGGAGCATTGCTTGATCAAATATCCGAGGAATGGAGACAGTTGAGCTTATCAGAGGAGCTGGTTAAGGTGCCCAACTTTACCGAGCCTGCAGAAAATGCTTATCGTTTGCTTTTGCACATGGAGCGCGAACCAGAGAAACTTGCCGACTGGGTGGTGGTCCTGCTCCAAAATAATCCCGAAAGTGAACTTGCCAGGCAAGTGGCTGGCAGCTTTTTGCCACATCAGAGTGATGACGGTTTAAAATCTTTAATTTTCCAAGTTTTGGATGCTAAGGAAATAAAGCTAAACACCAAACCAAAACAACTGAATGATTTTCAGGAAAATCTATTCGGCAAGCAGGACTGGGCGAGATGCTTTTTGCAAGAAGCCCTGCTCTTGAAATTAAAACAGGATGGGCTCATTGATGATCACGAATTAAAGAGTTAGAGAGCAATGAAAGAACTCGCAATAGAAGACATGCCTTTCCCTTTGCTTAGGGCATATATAAGGTTTGACGAAGAGGTTCAGGACTTTAAGAAATTGCATCGCTTGCTTGATGCAATCGAGGTGTTGGTCAAGGTTCACACTGTAATCATTGTGAGCGATTATTTTAGCCGAACGGAACCGAGTGAAAAATTAAAGGGCCTATTGGCGGCTGGTTTAAAAAAACCTTCCTTGGGGATTTGGTGGCAATTCGCCCGTGATATTTGCATGGAAAAAATGGAAAATGGAGAGGATTTCTTTGCCTCAGGAATTGAGAGTTTTGTAGGTGCAAAAAACAAAGGGCATGGCCAGTGGAAGGGAGCTTTAAACGAGGCAATGCAAACGGAAGATAATTTGATATCATTCCGCAATAAATATGCCCATGGAGCAACTCCATCGGATGATGAGTGCAGAGCAGATTTTACAAAGTTCGAAAAGGTATTTCGTGAACTTATTTTGGGTGCACTGCACTTTCGTGAGGTTTGTATTGTCGGTATTGGTGATGATGGAAAATCCTTATTTCCCAAAATTAGTGCAGTTTATAATGAAGCAGCGAAGAAGGTTCCCAAGGGACCGGAAATGGTGGGCAGATGTTATGCCTTACGCCAGGATGGCCAATACTTAGACTTACACCCCCTGCTTTTTCTCAGATCTCAAGACGACTCTGCCAGGAATCCAGGCTTTTTCTTTTACAATGATCTTCGGGAAAAAGAAGCTAATATGCTGGAATATGATGCTTGTGGTCGCTGGAGAGACGAAAGTATGCGAAAAGATCTCCTGGGTGCATATCCAATTGATAGCTGGAAAAAGCATACAGATTCTGAAATTCAGGCAACTATTGATCGTTTGACTGAGGCGTTTAAGGGCAGGGTTAGCGAAATTAACCAGATCTTAGAATTTATTGCCCGACCCAAAGGTGGTCCGCTGCTTATCTGGGGAGGTCCAGGCATTGGAAAAAGCTCGTTATTAGCTAGAACCACCCAGGCGTTGGCATGGAGTTCGAAAGAGCGCATGGATGAGAATTTTACGGCATTGGGAGTAGTTGAAAAGGTATATGTTGTGAAATATTTCATTCGCAGGAGCGGACAAACGAACGATACCGAAAAAATGCTTCATCATTTAAATGATGAGCTCGAAAAATTCGCAAAAACAAAGCTCGATGTCGGTTATTCATCTTCAGAGATGGCAGGTGCGTTTAAAGAGCGGATGCGTAGGTTTGCCAACAGATTAAAAGAGGATGAGAGGTTGGTGATTTTTGTTGATGGATTGGACGAAGGTACGGATGCAGTAGGACTGCTTGAGTCCTTACCTAGGGAAGTTCCTGAAAAAGTAGCATTAATATACTCTTCCAGGGAAATTCCCCTTGTTCGTTCAAGAATTTGGGAGCAAATGGATAGGGAAAGAAGGTCTGAAATAATCGTTCAACCAATGGGTCAAAGCGAAATACGGGCATTACTTAGTGATTTTGTAAACAAATATGCATTGGAGGAGGAGTATTTATTAAGGGTGGTATCTAAAAGCCAAGGCAATCCCCTTTATCTTAAGTTGCTTTGTCAAGGACTCGAAAGAGGAGATTACAAATTAAATGATTCAGTTGGCTTACCGAAAGAAATCAAAAGTTTGTATGACGATATGCTTACAAGATACAATTCTGAGCATAATCGGGCTCTCGAATACTTAACTCTGCTTGCACAAGCCAAGTTCTTCCTAGCAGATGAAGTTGCTGCAGCCTTGATGCACTGCTCACAGGCCGAAGTGGAGACCATCGTTTACATATGCCGAGAAAGCCTCTTTGAGAACGCAGAAACTGAAGCGGTTGATGACTATCAGCTCTTTCATGAATCCCTCCGGGAATATTTGATCGATAGTAAGCCTGGGGAGACTGAAAAAAGGAAGAGAACTTTCGCAGAATGGTGCGAGGATTGGAATAGTGGAGATAAAACGAAACTATCTCGCAAATATGCTATTGAATACCGAATCGAACATGCAAATGAATGGAAAGAGTGTCTCGAAAAAAGCCGTAAAAACAGTGAAGTTGAATGCTGGAATAAACGCATCGTTGATGCAATGGAGGATGGGAATTTTCGTAGAGAATTATTTTTAAGCTGTGGGCATGCAGAAACTTTACGAAAAAATATAAGAACTGCTCAACGCATCCTTCTATCTACTGGCGAAAATAATCATCCCCGGGTTCTTTCTTTAGCCAGAATTTATCAAGAAGAGCCCCTGTTGCTTGCCCAGGAATTAATCGAGGAACTCGAGCGCTCTGCAGAAAATCAGGATTTTGAAAAAGTTGCAGAAAATGCAGAATTTGGAACAAGTGCAAAACAAAAGGCCATGCTTGCATTGCGTGGAGTCTGGAAAAAATCAGGCCATACAACCAAGACTCATTCAATTGCACTTTCAACAAAGATGAATGATTGGGTTAAGAGTGCTGATGACGAAGATCTTAGGGATCTTGTTAAACTCTGTTCAATCGTAACATCCTGATCATCTAAAAGCAATAGATGGCCTTTGGTAAAATTTGGATATCCCGAAATGGGTCGGTATACGGCCCTTACAAAGATAGTCATCTACAAAAGTATTGTAGAGATGGTTTCATTAAGCTCTCTGACCTAATATGGATCAGTGAAAAGAAGGAATGGTCGAGTTTCGAACACTATTTAAAATCTGACCTAGGCAACAGCATAAAGCCCCATGATATTAGACCCGATAAAATTATGAGTATTACCGCACAAGAACCCTCTTCATCTTACGAAATACCTTTAGGTTCATCTGGTTTTGGAACTTTTATCATTCATCCCATTATCTGCAAAGATATCGAACCAAATGATGAGAAATTTGGTAGTGCTATCGAAAATTTAAAGATGGATCCTGAAAGTGGCTTTATTTGCCAATCCCCGAATGAACATTTAAACCGGGGGAATTTAGATCGCTGGTTGCACAAGGAGCCTAGAGCACTTTTTCGAAGAGATGCAGATGAAGATATTGAAGAAAAATACCTTAAATCGCCTCGGATAGGTTGGGTCAAATGGCTACAAAACGGATATCAAAAAGAAAATCAGCCAACCTTGCCTGCCTGGAAAACCAAAAATGGCATAAGTTTCCAAAACTGCGAATTAGGCCTTTTGGATACATCCCAAAAACGCCTCAGGGTATTGAGTGGAATGTCATTGGAATCTTTCTCCATGATAAGTAAGATGGGGGTTATTCTAATCGTCCTCCGCATTTGGCCAAAGAATGTAGGTAAGCATGGTTTTTCTCTGGGGGAAGCTATGAATTTAAATTACCACTTAGCAAATTCTAGTAATTTTACCAATATTCCAGTAATTGCACCGTCCGAGATTTTTTCCAAGGATGCGAGGGAAGCCATTAAGCAAAGTGCAGATCATTCCTTTGAAATGTCAGATTCTCAATTAGAAAAATGTCTCAAGCTATGGCCTCATTGGGAAAAGAAAAAACAAGAACCTTTTGATGACTCTTTAAAGTGGGGAAGTAAAAAAGAAGCGAAGCTTTTAAGGCTACAATCATTTTTCCATTTATTTCAGGAAAGTATAGTTGCACAATTATCTGGAGAATATGGTGCTAAGATAGAGACATATCAAGCTGCGAGAAGCCGTTCGCACATTTTTTCTAATTTTTTGCTACCGTCTGATCATGGCTTATCAGAAGAAGAATTAGAGAAAATTGAAGGTTTATGTGCCCGTTGTATGAGACATCCGCTTACGAGCAATATCAAAGCTTTACCTTTGAACCAATTAGAAAGTTCCGAGTTTAAGCGTTTTCACATAACTGGTTCGCAGAGGGTGTATTTAAGCTGTGAAGGCGGTTGGAGCTTTGGGGTTGACGAAACAGATTTCTCGTCGAAATGGCAAGAGCGATGGGGTAGGGACTATTTGCTTTGCCACTTAATCGCATACCATCAATCCATTTTGTGCCAGGAGCTTTCCTGGTCTTCCTTTACTAAGTCCTCCTCTTTAAATCACAAAAGGAATAACGAGGAGATTCAAAGACTCAAGCAGTTGAATGCAAGGTATATTGAATTTTGTACCCACTATGATTTTCGGATTATTTCCAACCAGATAAATCATCAAAAGATTTACAGGGTAAGCAGAGAAGTACTGGGTGTGATTGATTGCATTAATGAAGTATCAGATGAAATAAACTCGAGGTTGGAAAACGAACTTCTGGAAGAGCAAAGGAAGCTTTCCAAAGAGCAACAGGAGTTCAATAAGAAGCAAACAAGTTTTAATTCTCTGGCAGTAATCTTCTTTCTGCTGGGTTGTTCCACTTTTTTAATCAACTTGAACCTTACGATCTTCTCCGAAGATGCTGTTATAGCATGGGATTTCCGTGGTGATGATCTTGGGCAAAAACTACATTCTCTTTGGTTTTGGGTGCCGGTCGCATTCACATTCTTTATGCTGGTCTTCAAATCAATTCGCACACACATCATTGAGGTTATAAAGCTATTGTTTAAAAAAGATAGTAGCTTATAGAGCTCTTTTCTTTGAAGGTACTTTAAAAAGTTCGACAATGTTTTTTGATCAATTTGCTTGAAGAAAATTATTTGGTGTTTCATTAAGAAAAAAGATCTTTGAAAATCACACCCAATCAATTTCTAGACTTTTAGAAATCCTTTGGATTTCATCTGTGCTGATTCAGTATAGATAGAGCATTGTTTCTGGATATTATAAGCCTTCATTGTCCTAAAAAGACATAACATGGAGACCCTTTCGATTACCTAGTTTGCCCTAGGCCCAGGCGCCATATATTGTTTGATTTTAAGCACTTATGGAAGTTTTCCTAGGTCGGTAAATGCTATAAATAAACAATAAGTTTACCTTCTTTTAAGGTCTAAACATTAGTAGAAAGTGGGTGTGATTTTTCATTGATCCTCACTTTCATTAAAAAACCTTCTACAAATTAAATGAACAATGACAGGTTCACAATAATCAATCCTATATTTGTTTTATATAATTCTCGCTAAGATGAGAAAACTTTTTCAGGTTTAAAATTTTAAAGATAATAATGTCTCAAAATTGTGATTTAGAATGGTATTTGTCAAAAGAGGGCAAGGCTTATGGACCATTCTCATCATTGAGAATTATTGAGTTACTAGATTCAACGAAAATATCTTACCTCGATTATGTTTGGCACAAGGATTTAACAAGTTGGATTCAGGTAAAGGATGTAAATACTTTTGCATTACGAGATGAAGAGGACCCTGGAAGGAAACTAGATCATGAATTAGAGAAGGAATACGAGAAAAAAGCATCAAATTCAGTATCTGGTGTATCATCTCCTGACTTTTCTAAGGACAAGCCACTTTCTGAATGGATTGGGATTAGTGAAAAGAAGCTCACCGAGTTAAGTGAGAAAGCAAATGAATTATACAGCCCTTTTCCCATAGAGGGGAAAAAAAAGAAAAGATGGATTGAGGCTCCTAGCGAAGAACTTAAAATTGTTCAGAGGTCAATTCTAGACAAATTATTACAAAATATTTCGCTTAGTGGTGCTGCTCATGGGTTTGTAGCTAATCGGTCAATCTTAACCCATGCGTCAGGACATAGGCGTAAAAGATGGGTTGTAACTTTGGATATTCGTTCCTTTTTTCCTTCGGTTACAGGGGAAATGGTTCGTTCAATTGCGAAATCGTTACCGATCCCCCAATCCGATGTAGAAACATTCATAAAGCTGACCACCCGTAATAACCATCTTCCTCAGGGTGCCCCAACCAGTCCAAATATAGGTAACCTTGTCTTGAAAGATTTAGACCAAAAACTTTGCAAGGAAGTTAAAGGAACAGGCTGGTTTTATTCCAGGTATGCGGACGACTTAACCTTTTCAGGATTTAAGAATCCTAAAAGTATGCTACTTAAGGCGAAGGCCTTGATAGAGGAGGCAGGATTTTCTGTTTCAACTGAGAAATGTCGGATCAGGGGAAAAGACCAAAGACAGATGGTCACCGGAATTGTGGTAAATGACAAATTAGCTTTATCCAAAGAGAAGCGAAATATGGTAAGAGCCATGAAGCACAGACTACAGCAAGGTCTCATCTCCAGTGAGGAGTTGCCCCATGTCATGGGTTGGATCAATTTTTCAAATTACATAGACAGGTCCAATCAGTTTCTCAAAAGGAAGGGCCCATCAGTTCGTCCCAGAAGACTTTCGATCAAGAAGCTTTTCGAGGTTTATAAGAAAAAGGCGGATGCAATTATGGCTGAGGATTATCTAGGAATGCAGAATCATAGCCTTGCCAAGGAATCAGGGGTTTCGGTTTCAAGTGTTAGGCGCCTTTTGGATCCTCCCTTGTCTGTTGATCGAATTAAAAAAGCATCCACTTCAGAATTAAGTAAGGTTGATCTGTTTTTGGATATTGGTTTTTTTGGCTATGCTCTGCACGATTTAGCTGATGCGGGTAGATTGTTTGATCTTGAACTTAAACAATGCAAAGTTTCCGACCTTCTGAGAATTCGAATATTTCCTGATTCAATGGGGTTAGACAAGGCTCAAACTGTTTTGGGGGCGGCTATAAGCTCGGGGGTTGAGATAGACTGGTCTCATCCGTTATTAGATGGTAATGAGCAACTTACACACTCAAGCGAACTCATAGAAAAAGTTGCCGGTTTAGTTCTGCAAGGTGAGGAACAATATGCTGTGGATCTTGCAATTGGTACAAATTCCAAGGAAGTTATCACCGCCTTGCTTTCATCTTATGGTGATGAGTTTTCCTTTCCTAACTGGATATATTGTCTCAATTTGGTTGATCATCGATCATTCTTTTTCAACCTTCTGGCGGAACTAAACCAACATAAAATAGAAGGTTTTGAGAACCCGCTAAAGCACTTCACATCTTTGAATTTTTCTGACGATGAATCCTTGGTAAATCTAGACTTCCTTTGGGGTTGTGAGAATTTAAAGGAATTGAATTTAAAAAATTGTTCGTCCATCGAAGATATTAATGGGCTGAGGTATTGTCCAAATATCGCCACTCTTAACTTGGATGGTTGCAATGCGTTGGGTCAATTTGACATCGTCTCGAATTTGACCAGATTGGTTAATCTGAGCTTCAATGTTAGTCATACCTCAACTGGCTCTGTGGATGGTGTATCAGCTTGCAAAAAAGCTTGGTGTGTTTTGAAGAAACATGAAGACGAGGAATTCGACGAGTATCAATTTGCTTACACCGGAACCATTGCCAGTGGAGAACCCTACTTAATATTTTCTGATGTTGAGTTTCAGGTATCTGAAGAAGAGCTGGCCCAATTGGAAGAGTGGGGTGATGGTGTATATGACGAAGAATGGTTTAAACCAATCAGGGAGTTACTTGAGGATAAATGTGAAAAGTGGGGCCCCAGTCTGTGTGTGAAAATTAATGGGCGATGGGCGATCATGGGGTTCTACTCATGGTAATTTAATTTTTTGTATAATGGGCAGTATGTTTAATATATTTTTCCCTGACCGAATTAAACGGTTCGTGAATGCCTGTGAAAAACATGACTTTACCTTCGATGAAGTTTTAAGCACCAAAATCAATCAGTGCGTAGAGGATTTTTTTCTTAAACGTTCTTATTCTGAGGAAGAGTCTGCAGACATGGAAAAATTACTTGGAGAATTCATCGAACTCAAGAAGTCGGATGCAGCAAAGAACCTAGATGGAAATAAAGGGCGGTTGGATGTTGTTAAAAACTTAAAAAGCCTAAGGAGCTTGGTGTTGAGCTGTTGTGACACTTATTTTTCCTTGGAATCTATAGGCGGTCTTGAGGAGCTGGAAGAATTGGAGCTTATGGATTGTCAGTCACTGCTTAATCTTGGTGGGCTTGATCGCTTGCATAATTTAAAGGAATTATTCCTTAGGGATTGCTTTTCATTAGTTGATGTGAGTGCCTTGGCGAATTTAACAAATTTAGAATTTTTACTTCTGGAAAGGACTTTTTCTCTGCCTCAAGAGCAAGTTGATAAACTAGGAGATTCCCTTCCTAGTTGTCAGATAATTTGCAGGAAAGATTTTGAATGAGAATTTTCGTTCATCGACGGGGGCTTGATTATGGCCCATATTCTTTAGGGAAAGTACAAAAGTTTCTTTCCAACAAACAACTAAGCCCGGAAGATTTTGCTTGGTCTTCTGCTTTGGGGAGATCCAATAGCTGGCTGTCTTTGGAACAATTGCTGTCAGAACTGGAAAAAAAAGATCCCGACTGCCTGACTGGTGTAACTGATGAGATCGGGGAATTGCCCAAGCAGTTGCAAAAGATTAAAGATCTGCTGGAAAAAGATGAAGCTGAACTGGCATTTGATTTAGCCTGTGGTTTGGGTGCTTCGAATGAGTCAGTCTTTTCCGAACTACTTAAACAATGCTGCATTGATGGAGATGGAACCTTATTCTTGCCACCCTGGATTAAGTCTGGATTTAGAGCAATTGACCATACCTCATTCTTTTTAAATTTACTTGCTGCTTCTCCTGCTGGAATTGACCTAGATGCATCCCTTAGAATGGAAGCGGTGAGATCCCTTAAATTGGAAGGGCATGAATTGAGCTTGAAGAGTCTCACTCCCTTCAAGTTTTTACAAACTCTACATTGGGAAGATGTAAATATCCTTCATTTGACTGAGTTCACTTCATTTACAGAGCTGCAAGTATTGGAACTTATAAATGCTGATGGATTGAGCGAAATAGATGGCCTTGATCATATCTCAAAGATCCAAAAATTCACCTTAAACGGAGCCGAGAAATTAAAAAGTGCAAAGGTCAAAAATTGCTTAGAGCTTGAGGTCCTTGATTTGAATCTTTGGTGGAATTCTTCTTTGGACTTCCTTGAAGTTGAGATGTGCCCTCGACTAGAAACTATATCTATGGAGGTTGCTCAGTGTGTGAAAGAACCTAAGTTCTCCGAGCTAGAAGAACTAAAGTCCTTAGATCTGTGTTTATACGAGGGTGCGAAGAATATTATACTTCAAAACTGTCCGCTTATTGAAAGTATTTACATTTCAGGAGAAGAAATCGAGCAGGTCAATGGCATGCAGAAATTAACAAAATTGCACTCTTGTGAACTAAGTTGCAAAAGCTTGAAAAGACTAAATCTTGCTAATTGTAACTCCCTAGAGGATTTTTATCTTTGGGGCTCTTCCCAGCTTATCGATATCGATCTGTCTAGCTGTAGCTTACTTTCGGAATTAGCAGAAGATTTTTCTGAATTAGTTAACCTTAACCTCGAGAATTGCTTATCTATGGAAGGTTTAGACCTGAGGTATGCTTCTGGTTTGAAAAATCTTAACTTAAGGAACTGTTCCTCCTTACTGGAACTTTACCTTCCCTATAATGACCATTCGCTATGCACAATTGATTTATCTGGATGTCCCCAGATAAGCCATTTGGGAGCTAGTCTGAATGAGAATTTTAATGATTTGAAATTTCTGTCATCTTGCCCGGAAGTCACAAATTTAACCCTGTATCTTGATTCTCAAATAACGAATCTCAATTTTCTCGAGCATTCTTTAAAGTTGGATTCTCTAAGCCTGTTTGATCTGGAGAGCCTCAATAATCTGGAAGGTTTAGAAAGTGTTGCTGATACTTTGAGTGAACTGACTTTAAGTGGATTACAATTATTGAAGTTTCCCCAATCAATTGATTTTCCTCAGTTAATTGCACTGCACCTCACTGCGGATAGAATCGAAGAAGTTGATTTTCTTAAGTGCATGCCCAACCTGGAAATTCTAGACTTGGATTGTGAATCTATCTGCCATGTTGATGGTTTATCCCACTTGGCTGAACTGGAAGAGCTGGAAATTAGTCATTTTCCTTGTCATGACCTTTCTTCCCTCCAACACTGCAATAATATTGCCGAGTTGAGTATTTATCGTGCAGAAGAGCTTGAAAGGATTGATCAGCTTACCAATTTTTCTCAATTAGAAACTTTGTTTCTTCAAAACTGTGATGTGCTCGAAGATCTGGAACCTCTTGGAAACTTAACGAATCTCAGAGACTTAGACCTAAATCTTAAGTCGAATAGCAATGAACTTTGCTTTACTCCTCTTGGTCGTTTAAAGAAACTAAGATCACTAAATTTACAATCTGATCAGGTTGAACATATTGAATGGGTAAGTTTTCTTCATAATCTTCAAGAGCTAAACCTTTACAGTTGTGTCAACCTTTCCAAGCTTGATGGTCTTGCTAAAGTAACGAATCTTGCTTACCTTAATTTGTCCTGTTGTTCAAAAATAGAAAACCTGGATGAGCTCTCATCCTTGAGTAAGATAAGAGAGATTTATTTATCCAATTGTGAGGGTCTAGTCTGCATCGAAGGTCTTTATGGGCTGAAAAATTTGGAAATCTTGGATCTGACAGAATGTGAATCAATAAATCATAAACAGATCAAGGAGATTGAGCGGATGCTTCCTGAATGTAGCGTTCATTACTAAGTCGCTCTCTGGGCTTTAAAAAGTTAAAAAAATCCATTTTTCGCGGACTCTATTTGTCCGTTGCTTCGTGTATTCTATCCTTATGGAATATCCAGAGTCCATCAAGCTATGACTAGAAAATAAAGACGGTTTCTTTATTCGTACACTGTGGCGAAAAAAAGTCCTCTAAACTGAACTAAAATTAATTATGATAAATTTATTTCTACCGAATGAAGACGCGGGGCTTTTCGGAAAAATTACCCATTGGCTTCTTATTGGCTTTATGAGCAGTATTTTCCTTGGGTTGCCAGCGATTGGGGTTTTTTGCTTTATTTTACTTCCTGTTAGTATCTTCCTGATGTTTTTCTTTGATTAGTATTTGTCATAAAAGCTCTTTTTAATGGAGATACAAGGGCTTGCCCTTGAGAAACTTTTGATAACGATAGGGGAACCAAATCTGATGAAAATTTCTATTACCTCGGATATACACTTATCTACAAAGCATCCCGAGAGGTCTAAGGCGTTTGAGGATATTCTTAAACAAAGTGAATCCGCTGGTATAACCGATCTAATCATTGCTGGTGACTTATTTGATAGTGATGGAGACGACTCCGCATACTCCTCCTTCTTGGAGCCTTGTAGAAGGCACCCAGATATACGAATTCATTTACTTCCTGGTAACCATGATAGTGAGAAAAGTCTGCGGGATTTACATTTTGAACAATTAATAAAATACACCAATTCGCAAATGGTCAATCTTGGCGGGATTTCTTTTTTGTTTATCCCTTATCAGAGTGGAATATCAATGTCCGAAGAACTGGATTTGATGTCTGATAAATTATTGGAAAAACCTCTCTGCCTTATCGGGCATGGAGATTTTATCGATGGGCAGAGAGTTCCAAACCCCAGGGAAAAAGGAGTCTACATGCCTCTTAAGAAAGGAGACTTAAGCAACCCAAATTTGCTTAGAGTGTTTTTGGGTCATATTCACAAGCCTACTCCCATCAATCAGCCTTTAGGGGGTAAAGTAATTTATCCGGGTTCTCCCCAAGGATTAGATATCTCCGAGACAGGTCCAAGAAGATTTTTAGTTTATGATACATCTCAAAATGAAGTTTCACAAAGAACCGTAAATTCAGGAAAGATTTATTTAGAAGAGAAGTTTTTTGTAGTCCCATCGAATGATCAGGTGGCTAGATTACTTTCTGATTTAAACAAGAGAGCAGAGGATGGGAAATGGGTCGAATTCATTAATCGTTTGGAAATTCGATTCACCTTGGAAGGTTTCACAAGCGATAAGGATGAACTGCTCCAAGCTTTTGAAGGTCAAATCAGGCAGATGGGTGTGTTTCTTTACAGAGGTAGTGGCAATACATTAAAACCAAACCCAAACTTTGATGCTCTTTTGTCCTCTAGAGATAAACAGCTGGATCTTGTTGCAGAGAAAGCCCTGGAGGAAATCGATGGTTTAGTGGCTCAAGGGTGGGCTTTTGGAGATATAAACCAGCCTAACTTGGAAGAGGTAAAAATGTCAGCCTTACGGGCAATCTACCAAGATCGTTAGAATGAAAATTACAAAAGTACAGGTTCACCCAGAAGGTCCATTAAAAAAAGGCTTTGATAGTGAGTGCCGCGGACTGAATTTAATCTACGGCAAGAATGAGAGTGGAAAAACCTTTATTCTAGAAGCCCTAAGTGCTTGGTTGTTTGGGGTGGGGCGGCTTTCCCCCTTGAAGGGAAAAGCAAGGGAGTGGAATCCTAAACCAACCGGTTCTGTTGAAGTTTCAGGATTAAAACCTAATAGCCATAATGAGGTGGAGATATTCGGGCCAACGACACAAAAGAATCTTCAGGACCATTTGGCCAAAGAGTTAGAAATGCCTTCGGATTTCGCCAAACTTTTGGTTGTTAGAGCAGGTGAAGTATTACTGGAATCCCCAGATAGCCTCGTCAAAAATAGATTGTCTGCTGCTGGAAAGCTAGATGATTTGATCTCCGCAAAAAGAATTAGCAAAACGATACAAGCAGCTTCTCTAGGCGATCAAATTATCGAAGGGAGAAACCAAGGGGAGTTAAAAACACAAAGGGATGCTATCGAGAAATTGCGTGACCTTGAAAGTCTACGGCAGGAGTATTTTGACGAGAAAGGCCTCAAGTTCAATGCCTTGAGGCAGGAGTTACAGAGCTTACTCTCTGAGCAAAAAGAACTTCAAGCAGCTCAAGAATCTTATGCTGGTCAAATTTTTGATCAAATTAAAGAAACGGAAAACCAAATAGCTCGTATCAATCAAATCGATCTAGACGATTTAAAAAGGCAGCTACATGCCAGTAAGCAAACAGCGGATCGAATTAATGAATCCGAAGCTCGGTTAGTTAACCTTGATAAAAAGCTTTCTGAAAAAGCTTGGTTGGAATCAGTTTCAATGAAGTTTACCGAGCTTACATCGGGCGTAAATTCAAAGCCTTCCACTATAGTTACGCGTAAACCAATATTTTTAATCCTTTCAGGCTTGGCGGTTTTTGGTGCGGTTGGGTCTTTTGCTGCGGGAATTACTATACTTTCTGCATTAAGTGGTTTTCTGGCATTACTGTTCTTGGTTTTTTGGTTCGTGATTCTTTCCAAGAAACCTTCTGCTTCTACTACTGCTTCGTCTGAACTGGACCAAATAAAAGACGATTTTCAGAAGAAGTTCGGAGAGCAACAAGTCGACGAACATATTATACGAAGTAAGCTTACGGAGCTTATAAGATTACAAGGTCAACGTGATCAAGTAGCTTTAGGTTTAGCCAAGGACCAAAAAGAAAATATCGAAGCTGTTGAACGCTTGAAATCACGGATGCCTGAGCTTTGCCCTGATAGCGATCAAGAAGATTGGGGTACAAAGATTGAAGAATTCGAAGCGACTTGGCGAACCCTGCAAGAAAAGAAAGATCAATTATTGAGAGAGGTCTACCAGCTTGGTTACAATGAACGGCCTGAGCCAAAGGATGCAATCGCTTCCGCTGCGAATTGGGATGGGAAAAGAGCAAATGAGGTACGCAATCGCATAAATGATCTAAGGGAAGAAGAAAATCAATTATCTGGTGAAGGAACTCGTTTAAAGGCAAAGATATCAACCGCTTGCGGTGTTCATTCTGACTCTTGGGAAGAGTTGATCGGAGCATTAGAGCAAAAAATTAGTGAGTTTCGGGACTTGTACAGGGAAATCACCGCGACCATTTTAGGGAAGCATGCCGTTTGTTTGGCGGTTGGAAAACTGCAGCAAAAAGAGGATGAAATGATCTCCAAATGCTTAGCTGATCCACTCATAATCGAAGATTTAAAGGAAATTAGCGGCGGTCGTTTTGCCGGTTACAGTTGGGACGGTGGGCACTTAAATGTGGTTGATTCATCCGGTCAGGCTTATTCCCTCGATATGCTGTCTACTGGAGCTATGGAGCAAGTAAGCTTAGCAATGCGACTTTTATTTGCTCGTTCCTATTTGGGAGATGAGCCGGGCTTTTTATTATTGGACGACGCATTCCAACACAGCGATTGGGAAAGGCGAAAGCAACTGGTTGATTACACAATCAGCTTGGTCCGGGTCCACAAATGGCAAATCTTTTATTTTTGCATGGATGATCACCTGGTTAATCTATTTCACAAAAAGGCCAACGAAATCATTCCAGACGACTTTTCATACAATCCATTATGAAGCTAAAAAATATTACCATCCACCGGTTTGGTCAAAACTACGGCCCTTACCCACAAAAGCGAGTGATTGATTTTCTGGATCAAGGTCTTGTTTTTAAAACCGATTTAGCTTGGTATCCGGGTATTACAGAATGGGTATCTTTAGGGGAAGCTCTATGCCCTAAGTGCGAAATTTCATCAATTATGCCACAGGGATTGTATGGTATTTAATTACTTAAGAAGTAGTTTATTTCGTAATTTTCGAACCTTGCTAGCCTAAAATTTATTTTAAGGCCCTAGCTTTTATCGGTAGGGTAGGGGAGGGGTATTAGATATAGTAAATATCACCTAATTAACTATATATTAGTAGTATATGTAATTTAAGATAGTTCTCTTAATAATCCTTTTACTGTAAGGATCTTAATGCCGTATTTTCCAAAGAGAGAAAGATTTTTACGTGTTTCGCTTTGAATTAAAGGGGTACATAAATAGGATTTTTTTGCATTTAAATCATGCATCACGGATAAGATGATTCCAAGTGTTGCAGGGTAATCCAGGACCTTTGAATAGATCTTTATTGGGGTTCTTTCATTTCCATTTCTTATTATAAGATCGGGGCCACCTACTCGGTTTGGTTTAGATACTTCTAGACCTTTCGAAAGTAAAATTGTGCCAACTTCCTTTACTAATAATTTTTGTTCTTTAAGGAGCGATTGCTGGTGGGTTCGGTTTGTTTTGATACGCTCAGTATCTCTAGCTCTGTTTAGCTCTCCTTCCTCCTTTTGTTGTAATTTCAGGACATCAATCAATCGTTCAAGCGTCGCATCTTTTGGGAGGGTCTTACCGTTTAATAAATCATAAAGAGACGGTCTACTAATAAGTGCCATACGGCAAATCTGGGAAATATTAAGAGGGTTTTTCTTAACAAGGTATGAAAGATTTTCGGAAAAATTGATCATCAGATCTCCATAGTGTTATTAAATATACCTTACGCTTAAGGCAAGGTAGGAAATCATTATAAGTGACAGGTGAAGTTATTTACAATATTCAATTTTGTGAGTAATAGAAAGTGAAAACCTGATAATACGATCTTAAAAATTATAAAATTAAAAAACTATTTTACTTCAAAATTATTAATATGTAAGTGTAAAAAGCTTACAATTATTATTTTTTTCACTGTCGTTACAAGGCATGATATGTGGAGTAAGCTTGCCGATTCTGTTTTCTCTAGATGAAATCCAGATGTGCATTTAGGGAAAAAGCTTTTTGGTTCTCTTCGTAAGGATATTTTTCAACCCTATTTGGTTGATTATGGACTACCCCGTAAAAGAGTTTTCCGGAGGATTGTGGTCCTGTGTCTTTCTTTGCTTCTATCGAAACAGATTAAAAGCGAAATTAGGGGACAAAGGGTAGGAGTGGTTCTCCCTCCTGGTCTACCAGGTTTTGTCGCGAACTTCGCATTATTTTTTTGCGACAAAGTCCCTGTTAACCTCAATTTTACTCAGGGTCCTGAAATAAACCGTGAAATTCTGAACAGTTCGGGGGTGGAAACAGTACTGTCTGCATCCGCGATGAAGATAAAGTTTCCTCACTTCCCATGGCCTGAGAATTGTTTTTGGTTGGATGAATTTTTAAACGAGATTACGAGCAACCGATGGTTGATCCTACGAACCTGCCTACTTGCCTTGCTTTTTCCAAGGCTAACGGTCCGGCAGTTTCATGTACCTGCAAAGGGAGGATACAAAGAAGCAATTCTTCTCTACACCAGTGGAAGTTCAGGAAAACCCAAAGGCGTGCCCCTTTCTCATAGAAACTTACTCGAAAATTGCCGACAATTACATGACCTTGAGCTTTTTCGTGCTCAGCCGAGGGTCTTGGCCAACCTTCCCTTGTTTCACAGTTTTGGGATGACCGTAGGAATGATTTTCCCCACCCTATATGGCTTGCCGGTTGTGGCTACCCCTTCTCCCTTGGACTACCGCTTAAATAGCCGGGCAATCTCCGAGCAAAGGGTGGAGATTTTACTGGGAACCCCTACATTCCTTAGGGGATATCTAAAAATGGCCGAACATGGTGAGCTTGATAGCATTCGCTATATCGTTGCCGGTGCCGAAAAGAGCCCCGTTTCCTTTCGCAAACGTTGGGAAAAAAAAATAAATTGTCAGTACCTTGAAGGCTATGGATTAACCGAAACAGCACCGGCATTGTCCTTCAATCTACCGGGAGAAGGTAAAAGGTGCGGTTCGGTTGGTCGGTTATTGCAGGGAGTGGAGTGCCGGACGATTGATCCGGAAAGTGGTGCAGAGACGGATAGGGAGCAGGGTGGAATTCTTTGCTTTCGTGGAGCAAACATATTTTCAGGTTATTTTGGTGATGAGGATAAAACCACGGAAGTGCTCGATGAGGATGGATGGTTCAAAACGGGCGACCTTGGTCGATTAGATTCAGATGGATTTCTTTGGATAGAGGGAAGGGTATCGAGATTTTCAAAAATAGGTGGAGAAATGGTACCTCATGGAAGGGTAGAAGAGGAAATTATTGGCGTTCTTGGCTTTTGCTCCAGCGATGAACCCATTCTCGTTGTTTCGGCAATGCAGGATGAGAAAAAGGGGGAAAAATTGGTTGTGGTGTGCACTCAGCCAGTCGATCAGGCAAGGGTCAGGAATGGTTTGATGAAAAAGGGAATTCCCAACTTATGGATTCCGAGGCACTTCATTGAAGTGGACAAGATACCTCTGTTGCCGAGTGGCAAAACAGACTGGGAGAAGATTCGGCAACTTGCGAGCAAGCCAGATTAGGAGGAGTCGGCTTGCGGAGGGAATCAATGAATCTAATTGGTAGGCCGGCCGGGACTCGAACCCGGAACCAATGGCTTAAAAGGCCACTGCTCTACCGATTGAGCTACCGACCCGCAAGTTAGCTGAAAATTAGTATAGAAGGTGATCGTGTTCGTCAACGATCTATCTCATTGAATGATTGGGAATCAATAAAACTAGTTATCGTTATTTTGAGCATAATCACCAGTTGCTTTGAACCTCAAGTCGGATAAAGTTTACGAAGACATTTTCTTGACCATAGAGCTTCAGGTTCGCCAAGCCATGTTGAAATTAGAAGCTTTATTTATTCCAATGCTTTGTACGGAATTATTACAGCAAGTATTTGTCGTGTGAAAATCTGTAGAACAATAATTTTGCAAAAAATAATAGAATTTCCTCACTTCTATTTCTTGTTCCAATTAAATTAGGAAGGGGCTGAGCTTTGTTCATTCGTGTCCAAAGCAAGCACCATTCTGTTCCTAACTTTTTTTAAAAATAGGAAATTTGAGGAGCTTAATACATCCGTCAGCAGGTAATTTAATTGGTTTTTCCCGACACTGCCCATGCCGCTAAAAACTGATAAAAAATAAGTCATTTGCTCGATTTCTTAAGTACCATGAATAGGGTTTATCAGAGGTCTGTTGATATTATATCGAGGGCAATTGTTTTGAATTTAGTAAGAAATTTAAATCTTCAATTTCATACGCTCATATAGTTAAATCATTGTATATACAAATATCTTAAGTGAATATGGATTTACCTCAACTCCCCAACGAAAAGTCTGCCCTAATAATTGGTGTCAAAGGTCATCATGATTTGGTAGATACTGAAATTCCTCTCATTGAGAGAAAGCTCGAGAAATGGTTCAGTTCTTTGCGGGACCAATATCCTTCTTTGCAGTTGCATGTTGTTTGCTCCTTGGAGGAAGGGACTGATCGATTAATTGTTAAACTTGCTCAAAAGCTCGGAATTAAAGTAACTGTGTGTCTTTCCGTGAGGAAAGAAATATTCGAAAAAAAATTCGATTCCCCCGAATCATTAAGTGAGTTTCGAAGTCTACTTTCAGATGTTGAATATTTTTATTTACCACTGCTTGAAGATGGATCCCTTAAAAGAGAAGAGAGATCCATCGATTATGAGCAAAAAAATCGTGAATGGGGTATATGGTTGTCTGAACACGCACATATACTTTTAGTACTTTGGGATGGATCATCTTCGATAAAAAACGGTGATGTCGGTCAAATCGTCCAATACCGTTTGAAAAAGGAAATTTCCTCACTAAACGCAATCAAAGAAAGATCCAGGATTCATTTCAATGACAGTGAAAGTGATATTGTTTATCACCTCCGTGTCTCTTGCGAAAGTAATAATACTTCTAATCGTGATGACTTGCATTCTGGTTGGATTACATCCAACCAAGCCGAAGACCCTATGGATCAATTACCCTCTGAATATGATCAAATCCTCAGCTTACAAGAGAGGTTTTCGATAGATGGATTGAAAGTGGTTCAGGGGCCAAAACTATTGGCGAGCCATCTTTATTGTTCGAAGCACAAAAGTTTAATAAACAGTGAGATAGGGTCTATTCATGATCTTTTTCTTACCGCGGATATTCTCGCACAAGATTACAAATCACGCTTTTTTATGGGATTGAAGCTTATTTACGGTTTTGCAATATCGGCAGGGATAAGTTTCATTGTATATGCCGATTTAGAAGCCCAGATTACGATGATCTATCCTTATCTTGCTTTTCTTACATTAAGTTTTTCACTTGCCTGGTTGGTGGCTCGAAAGGGATGGCATCAGCGATATATCCAGTACAGGGCATTGGCTGAAGGATTGCGTATACAATTTTATTTGGCATTGGCTGGAATCAGGATATTTAGACCAGAAAAGTTTTTGCACAACACTTATTTAAGAAGTCAGGACATGACACTTGGTTGGATCAGGAATATCCTACGAACTGCTGGATTAAAAATAAATTTCAGCGGTCATGAGACCTCTGATGCTGCGATAAATTTTGTCATCGAGCAGTGGGTTGGAGATGCCAAAAATGGACAAGCTGCCTACTTTAAAAGAAAAAGTTTGGAGGTCTCAAAACACCTGAGACTTACCAGACTAGTCGGAAAAATAGCATTTCTGCTTGGTGGTTTATCTGCCTTAGCCCTTGTTTTGATTCAACTCGATATTAATCCACTATACAGAAATTTACTTATCGCTTCCATGGGATTGCTTCCACTAATTGCCTTTTTCTTCGATGCATATGCTCAAAAGAAGGCGGATAATGAATTGGTGAGCCAATACCAAAACATGAATTCGATCTTCTCAAAAGCTTCTATCAAGTTAAAGAACGCAGCTAGCAAAAAAGAGCGTCAACATATTCTTTACAGTCTAGGTATCGCTGCACTAGAGGAAAATACAGAATGGCTCCTTCATCTAAGAGACCGTCCGCTTAAACCAGATCGTTCAATCTTTTAGGAAAAAATTCAAAAACCCTCAGTCGACTCAGCTTTTTGTTCTCTATGCTTGCTATATAAACCAAACAAATTCTATTACTAATTTTGTTTGTATTTATCATGATTGGACAACCATGAACCGTGCTATAGAAATTATCAATAGCCTCAGGCAAGGAATCAATTCCATGCTAGGAGAGGCTGAATCTGCTCAGGTTAGGAGCTTGCGGCTCTTTAATTTCGAAAAGAGGCGGGTGTCCCTTTATATGGAAGCTTCTGGCAATGAAGAAGGATTTTCCCCAATGGGGCGGATTGATGTGGTGGAATTTCCCGGTGCAGGACTTAAATCGAGTTGCAGCTGTACAATGACAGAATTGCAAAGCGGGAAGTCGGAGCAATTGACCTTAAGATTGCAAGATCAGGGAGAGAAAAAGCTTGAGAGCTTAAAAGTATTTAATTTTTTCCGCAGGGTTATGGATTTACCGGAATTGAATCCCGAGCAAACAGGATTGCACCAAGGGGAAGCACCTACGCAAGATCCAGCTATAAATGAAATACAAACCCAAACCAAGAACCATGAATTACTAGAAGAAGGCGAAAAAGTTGATCCCGCTCCTCCAGTATCTGACTCAGGGATGCCGGAAAATTCTAGAGGGGCACAGGAGGGTCCTGCTAGCGATTAAATAATTGCTCTGGTTTTACTTCTGTTATTTCCCCAAATTTGCTTAATTTATCCATATCAATTTTGGAAGAGTCCCCCACAATTGATAGTAACACAGGTCGAGATTTAATTTGTTTCTCATAAAAACTGGTAAAATTTTCGATTTTGGACTCAATTAATTTTTGGTATCTGGCTTCCCGCGGATCCACCTTCAAGCCAAGTTTTTCCACACTGTAAACAAATCGAGGTAAGGATCGGGAAACAATGGGATTCGTTCGGTAGTTACTGAGAATGGAGGTATGGGCGGATTGCCAGCGGGTTTCACTTAATGGCATCTCCTTCAATAAAACAAGAAAGGCGGAAACTGCATCTAGAGTTTTGTCTGCCTGGCAGCCGATCGATCCAACGAGAATATTCTCTTCATCGGGGCGGGCAGGGGTGAAAAAACGGGCCCATGCGGAGTAGGCAAGTGCCCGGGCTTCCCGAAGTTCCTGAAAAACAAGACCTGCCATTCCTCCACCAAAGTATTCATTAAAGAGTTGTACGGAGGGGGTAAGGGCCTCATCGAGTAAGCCAGAAGAAAATTCCAGCCTTACCTGTGATTGTGCCATTTCTTTATGAAGGAAAAAGACCTGATCTTTATCAGGATCGAAAGACCGGTCAGGAGGAGTTTTGATGGGAGAGTGACTCGGCTTGGCAAGTACAAAGGTATCACTGAGCAATCCCAAAACTTCATCTGGGGGTTTTGGCCCAAAGTAAAGAATGGTGCGGGGGGAACTGACCATTTGAGTAACTATTTCCGATAATCTCGAGACGGATGAAGCATTAAGGTCTGTGTCAGAGGACCTTTTAAGGTAGCGGGATTTTTCGCCGTAGCGGTGGTAGTGTGCCAAAGCATGGGTCAATGAATTTGGATCCTTCTGCTCATCATCTCGCTCTGATATGATAATTTGTTTGGTTAAATTCCAAATTTCATCCGTTGAATTGGGCGAAAGAAAATGGCTCTGTGCAAGTTGAATGGAAGTAAGGAAATTTTCGTCCAATCCATTGAGGGAGAAATTTGAAAATTGCTCATGAATCCCAAAACCAAAGTCGGTTCCCAATTTGTACCATTCGATTTTTAGCTCTTCCGAATTTAAATTTCCAGCTCCAGCACGATCAAGCATGCGTTTGGCAAAGGAAAGCAAAGGTTGGTGGTCAAAACCCATCTCCATACGAACTTCTAGGTTAAACAAGTCGTTGAGCGGATTAAAAACATGAACGAGTTGTATGCCGGCTTCGATATCATGTACCGTAAAATCTTCCCCGGGCTTTATGAATTTGGGAGAAAGAGGATCGAAGGGGATATCATCGAGTTCTGACATAAATTCCGATTCTTTACTGGGATCAATGTTGAGCGGATCAATGGCAGGTTTTTCTATGGATGGTAGATCATGCTGCGCATCAATTCGAAAGCCGCAGACATAATTTTCTCGGTAATATTTATTCGCTATCGTGACGATTTCTGCCTTGGACACCTTTTCCATTTCAGTGATCTCGCTGACAGTGGTTTCCCAATCAACAAAAGCGAGGAAGGTATCGCGCATGAGTTCCACTCGCTTGTCATTTTTTTCAAAATTTTCCTTTTCACTCTTTTTGAAATCATTGATGACCGCATCGAGAATCCAATCCTCAAAGTCCCCCTGCTTCACTCGTTCGATTTGTGCAAGCAGTAGTTTTTCCACTTCTTCGAGACTCTGACCATCCTTAGGGATTCCATACAGATAATGAGCTCCATAATCATTAAGATTCTGGGGATAACATCCTGCAGCACGGACCCGTTGTTTTTCCACAAGGTCTAAGTTCACTAGGCCTGCGACAGAATTATCCAGAATCATATCCAGCAGTCGTAACGCAGCATAGTCCTTGTGATGGCGCGGGGCCGTTCGAAAAGCCAACACGACCTTTTCTTCCCCCAGGTATTCAACCTGAACAAACTCGCGACCTTTGAGAGGTTCTTCTTCCCATTTTGGTTCGGCTCTTAAGGGCTGAGGATTTTTCCATTCTCCAAAATATTTTTCGATAATCGGAAAAGCAGAGT